>Ga0316204_10005363_pt1 | contig 21273 bp, 23 predicted proteins | sample 6monrhotite_MG_2_FD_205661 | JGI IMG/M metagenome (GOLD analysis project Ga0316204, IMG submission 205661) | Microbial mat bacterial communities from mineral coupon in-situ incubated in ocean water Damariscotta River, Maine, United States -... | ecosystem: Environmental > Aquatic > Marine >... | reverse complement strand
AAAAAAGAAAGGCCAAATTGGCCAAATTGGCCAAATTGGTAAGGCGATAAAAAGCCGCGCCTTACATGAGGATGAGGTACGGGATTTTTTGATCCTGAATCCGGATTTCTTTGATATCAACCGTGATTTATTGACCCTTTTAAAACCCACGCGGCCCAAGCGCCATGATGATGTGGTCGATTTTCAGGCTGTTCTGCTGGATCGATTGCAGCATGAAGTCGCCGCGTTACATGACGTGCAAGGCACAATCATTCATGCCTCGCGCAGCAATATGACAACACAAGCGCGTATTCATGCGGCGGTACTCTGCCTGCTGGAAGCGGAAAATTACGATCATCTCTGCCATATCGTCTGCCATGACTGGATTGATATATTGCAGCTGGACAGCATCATCATCTGTTTTGAAAAAGACAATATGCCTATAAAAGACGGGACGCATAGCCTAGCGGAAAATACCAATGTCCGCCTGTTAGAGCAGGGCATGATTGCCAATATCATGGGTAATGAGACAACGGCGATCCTGCGCGGCAATGTGACAGCGGCGCAGGAAATTTATGGCCCGGCGACCCCACTGGTCAAGGCCGAGGCCTTGATTACCATTGAAGGCGGCCGCTACCATCCTCAAGGCATTCTGGCTTTTGGTAGTCGGGACGAGGAATTCTTCACGCCGGGACAGGGTACGGAATTGTTGCACTTCCTCACGGCCAGTTTCACCAGCCAGTTAAAAAACCTTCTGGCCAAAGACTAGAATCTGCTATACTCGCGGTGATGAGTGAAAAGAATCTAACCCATATGGTCTATCCTGCGCTGGCGAGCCTACTCGGCAACTGGCTGGATTATCTGCGGGTCGAAAAACGGGTGTCCGGTCATACCTATACGGCCTATCAGCGGGATGTCAGCGGATTTCTGGTGTTTCTTGCCGGGCATCTGGGCAAATCACCGGACAAAACCGACCTGCAGAATTTGCAGCCCACAGACTTCAGGGCCTTTCTGGCGCATCGGCGGGGCTGTGGGCTGACCCCGGCCTCTGTCGCCCGGACGCTCAGTGCTGTCCGGGCCTTTTTTAAATTTCTCCGGCGCAATGATATCCTGAATAATGAGGCGATCAATGCGATCAGTTCCCCCAAATTACCCCGCCGCCTGCCCCGGCCTCTGGACGAGAAGATGGCACGGGCAAGCCTGGTCAATATCGCTGATTTCGCCCGTGAGCCATGGATTCGCGACCGGGATATTGCGGTGCTGACTTTGCTCTATGGCTGCGGCCTGCGTATTTCGGAAGCCTTGAATTTGAACAGATCCGATTTACCGGATGATAATATGCTGCGGGTTATCGGCAAGCGCAACAAAGAAAGACTGGTGCCGATGTTGCCGGTGGTGCGCAGCGCCATTGAGCATTATCTGGCAAGCTGTCCCCATGCTCTGCCGATGGAGGGGCCACTTTTTATCGGCGTGCAGGGCAAACGGCTTAACGCCCGGATGATTCAGCTCGCCATGGAGAGATTACGCGAAGTGCTTGGCCTGCCGCCGTCCGCCACGCCCCATGCCCTGCGCCACAGTTTTGCCACCCATCTGCTGACCGCCGGCGGGGATTTGCGGACCATTCAGGAATTATTGGGTCATGCCTCCCTCGCCACAACGCAGCATTACACGGATGTGGATACCGCTTACCTGATGGATGTCTATAACAACGCCCATCCGGGGGTCAAAAGTTGAAAATAAAACGCCGCAGCCCCTGTTCATCTATAAGGACGCATTCATATATAAAAGGCACGGGGCGCAAAACGACCATAACAAGAGAATATATAAAATTATGAAAATTGGCTATATCGGTTTAGGGAAAATGGGCATGGCGATGGTCAAGCGTCTGCTTGAAAAAGGCCATCAGGTCGTAGCGACCGACCCAAATGAAGCCGCGCGAGAAGAAGCCGAAGCGGCGGGGGCAGAAACGGTCGTCAATCTCAGTGAATTTAACGACAGGCTTACGGGCGAAAAATTTATCTGGATTATGGTACCGCATCAAATCGTCGACGATGTTCTTACTGACCTTGGGTCCATTTTAAAGGCCGGCGATGTCATAATGGACGGCGGAAATTCAAACTATAAAGAAACCGTCCGCAGGGGCGCTGAACTGAAAGCCAGGGGCCTTGTCTTTATGGATGTCGGGGTTAGCGGCGGGCCGAGCGGCGCGCGCAATGGGGCCTGTATGATGATTGGCGGCAAACGGGATAAATTCGATAAATATGAACCATTATTTAAAGACCTGAGCGTGGCCGGCGGCTATGCCTATATGGGAGAGACAGGGGCGGGACATTATGTCAAGATGATCCATAACGGCATCGAATACGGCATGATGCAGGCCATCGGGGAGGGATTTGAAATCCTCAAAGAAAGCCAATTTAACCTTAATCTGAATGATGTGACAAGAATATATAATAACGGCAGTGTTATTGAATCCCGCCTGATCGGCTGGCTTCAAGAAGCTTACAAAGAAGACGGCGTGGACTTGAAAACCATTTCAGGGGAGGTCTCCCATAGCGGCGAGGGGCAATGGACAGTGGAAGAAGCGAAAAATTGCCGTGTCAGCCCGGCAAAAACGAAAATAATTCCTGTTCCTGTTATTGAAGCATCCCTGCAATTTCGCATCGATTCAACCGGCAACCCAAGCTATACCGGGCAAGTAGTTTCCGCCCTTCGCAATCAATTCGGCGGGCATATTGTCAAAAAAGCAGAAAATTAGCCGTTTCAGCTTAGCCTCTTTTAAGGATGGCTAGCGTGAGGCTGTTATTTTTCTGACAATCCATGCATATGATAAGCCATCGGGCATAAATCATTTAACGTTACATAGGCACCGCAAATGGGAAAGAATGCTGCAAAAACAAAAAGCCAGATCGCCAGCATCCGGCCACAACCCTGAATTTTTCCTTCTGCTTTTGAAGCAGAAAAAAGTACAAAATATCCAACTGTGACCCAAAATGTTGCCGGTATTAAACTGAAAAAGAAACACATGACGATATCTCCATTCAAATATAAAGCAAAACTATATATACATGATATCGCTGTGAATTTGATTGATTACGGTCAATGATACTCTAATATAAATGCATTATGGCTCCGATGAGACCGCCGAGAATGAGGATCAGTGACGGGAACATGCTTAAAATAAAACCCAAGCTTCGGCTTTTCGGATCGGCAACATAACCTTTACAATATAATGCCCGGCCAATGATGAAAATAACGCCCAAACCTGCCGCCACATCGGGCCGGACATAATGAGCAAACATGACCATTCCGGGGATGAACAAGATTAACAATTCAAGGGTATTTGTCTGCACGCGGTAATAGCGCTCGAATATGGGATCGCCGGAAACGGCTGGCGCGCCAATGCCATATTTCTCGCGGGCTTTTCCGACCAGAATGCAAAATACCATATATTCGATCAAAGCCAATGCAATGACAATTGTAACAAATTCCATAATCTTTCTTCCTTATATTTATCGTTTAAAAAAACAGCACATCTTTAGTGAAATAACCTCCCCATCACTTTGGGGAAATTTCATTCTCCAGGCTAACCACATATACTGTTTCTTCGTCATGGGTCGCAAGGCGAGATTTTTTAAATCCGGCCAGATCTGCCAGCCGTTTGAATTTTTTTTCGCTATTTTGAAAATAGAGCGTTGTATATTGTTGCGCCGGGTAATGATCCAGAATGGCCTGAATATGATAGGCCACCGCATATAGATAGTCCGGCAATTTTTTCGCAGCATCCTCATTACGGCTCGCTTCATGGTCAGGGTCGCGGGCAATGGTAAAGAGAAGCAAGCCCTTTACCGGATCTCCGGTTTCTGCGATCCAATTGGAGTCAAATTCGTTGTCGCCAGATTCAGCCGTCTCAAAATAATGATGATAACCATGATCCGACAGGGGCATAATATGCGAGAAAAATACTGGCTGCATCGCCTGCGTATCATTCTGGACGTTATCCATTATCATCAGAAAAGATTTTGGATTTTTATGCCACATAGCCAAATTGCGCACGAGCTTTGCTTGCTCACTACCGGCCCAAGGGGTGCCTCTGAAAGCGGCCGCATTGATTGAGCTGACTTTCGCCATCTCCAATTCATCTTCCGGCCATTTGAAATTTTCTTTTGCCTCAAGTTTTTTTAATAATTTCAGGCGGCCTTTACCGATAAGAATAGACTGGTTAAATATCTGACCGAACTGTTCCGATGTTCGAAAAAAAATTGTAATATATTTCAAATCTTTATTTCTTAGTTGGCTCCGGCGTGTAAGGAATTTTGCCATGGACCACAATAGAAAGAACACCGCCGGAAGCGCAGCCAATATATTATAAAATAAGTCATATTTTTCGCTGATTCCCAACATCATCAGCGCCATATAAGAAAACGCCAGGAAAAGGGCAACCGTCGCCGTTACCACAGGGCTCAAGTCTTTGAAAAATTGACCAATTTTTGTCAGAGTCTGATACATTTGCCTATCTCAAAGACTTATAACAGATCATCAAATTCTGCCTTGCCTCTGGTTAACGCCGCTGTGGCGCCTTTCATAACATCTGGCAAGGACAACATGCCCGCATTCCAGGAGGCGATATAGTCCAGGCCCGTTGCCACCGTGTTATCGCGCGTGTGAGCCAGCATTTCCTTACTGCCTGATACGGCCAAGGGGGACTGGGCGGCAATATTTGCGGCAATAGCCATCACATGGTCAAGAAGCGCCGCATGATCTTCCGCCACATGGGTAACATATCCGCTGCGGAATGCCTCATCCGCCAGATATTTCCGGCCTGTATAGGCCAGTTCCCGCATCAGGCCGTCGGGGATCTGGCGCGGCATACGCTGCAACGTGCCAAGGTCGGCGACCATACCGATATTGATTTCCTGTATGATGAAAAACGCATCCCGGCTCGCGTAACGAATATCACAGGCCGACACCAGGTCAACGCCCGCCCCGAAACAGCCGCCCTGCACCGCCGCCAGCACCGGCACCCGGCATTTATCGATCGCTACAAATGGTGCCTGAAGAAATTTTACATGGCGGCGCAGCTTATCCATCGCCCGCGCGGGATCAACATCCCCGGGCGGCATGGTGGATTGCAAGTAACCAAGATCAATACCCGAAGTAAAATGCTTGCCCGTAGAGGCCACCACCGCGACCCGCACATCGGGATCATCATTAATATGCTCAAATACCTGCGCAAATTCAGTCCAGAAATCTTCGCCGAGGGCATTGGCCTTCTGCGGATTGTTGAGCGTTATTGTCGCAATATGATCAGCAATTTCGAGCGTGAATGAAGAATAATCCATGGGTTCTATCCTGAAGCAGTTATTAAAACAGTCGTTTCATCTTAGTTAAAAAGAAACAAGGATACAAGAGTGTGCCATTTTGGGAAAAAGAGCCAGAATTTTTCCAGAATTTTTCCAGAATATTTTATAGCCTTGGGCAATCTATATATTAGTATCGCCTAAACTAATCATAAATTCTGTGGTTTTCCCTGATTTGGCACATATTTGGCTTTGATATTATTATTACATTAATAAATTTTTTTCCTAATGGGGCTTTATAAAATGAGTAACACGAAAATGACATTAACTTCCTACATAAGAAAGATGGCTTGTGCGGCGGGACTTTTGGGTCTTACAATGACCTCATCCGCGCAGGCAATCGTCATCACTGGCATCACAATGGACGTCCATACAACAAATAACATAATGGTGAATGGTGCTGATGATGCAACGAGCCTGATGACCAGGTTTAATAGTGGCGCCCCTCTATGCGCCGTTGCCCTTACGGAATTCACCACTGTTGGCGGGCCGCAAACTTGCGGTTTATCAAACCAGTATTTTGCCACATTATATACCATCGATTATACGCTAAACGGTACAGCAGATTTTCAATTAGGTGCTGACTGGGGCCTTGGCGGTATCATCATCGGCGCAGATGGCGGTGATATTGTTAGAACAGATAATATTTGGTGGGCCAATAACTGGGGCAACGGCGATGTTATAGATTTCTCCATTAGCGATACGGGTAGCGGGACTTTTCAGCTTCTTGGCTTTGAGAATTGTTGTTCCGGTGCCAATTCACTGCGCGTCAGTCGTGATGGCGGTCAGACATATGCCGCAGCGAGAGTTCCCGAACCCGCAGGTCTTGCCCTGCTCGGCCTTGGCCTCATGGGACTGGCTACTGCACGAAAACGTCGCAAGAAAATAGCCTGAGCACCTTACTTTCGAACAAACAAGAAAAAGGCGGCCAGCAGGTCGCTTTTTTTATGACCCGCGACATTTATCATAAAAACGATAGCCTAATAATAATATCAGAATAGTCATATGTATCATCGGCACAAGAATATCGGCTTTGACCATCATAAAATTATGGATGACAGCCAATATGCCGATCACATATATCATTTTATGAAGTTTTCCCCAATTTTTACCCAGCCGCCTGATCCATCCTTTGGTGGATGTTATCGCGAGCGGCACCAACAAAAGTACGGCAATCATACCAAGGGTAATGGCGGGACGTTTGATGATCTCTTTCAAAATCGTCCCCCAATCAAAATAATAATCCAGCACCACAAAATTCAGCAGGTGCAAAACCACATAGAAAAAACCATATAGCCCGATCATACGGCGATACTTTATAATTTTGGGCCATTTCATGATTTGACGTAACGGCGAGATGGCAAGGCAGAGCAGAATGAAGCGGATCGCCCAGTCCCCAGTATAATGATGAATATATTTAATGGGGTTGGCGGTCAGCATATTATCCTGAAAATCATACAGCAACCAGCCCTGCCATATCAACCATACCGCAGGCAGCAGGGCCAAAAGATGCAGAAAAAACCTCATCAATAATATTTCTTCAGGTTCATACCGCTATACATATGGGCGACCTCTGCGCCGTAACCATTGAACATCAGGGTATCCCGCCGCCGGAATTCGCCGATCCGCCGCTCATTGGCCTGCGTCCAGCGCGGGTGATCCACATCCGGGTTCACATTGGCATAAAAGCCATATTCATGGGTGGCCAGCCGCCGCCAGCTGTTGGTGGGCATCCGGCTCACAAAGCTGATCCGTACAATGGATTTTATGCCCTTAAAGCCATATTTCCACGGCACCACCAGCCGGAGCGGCGCACCATTCTGGTTGGGCAGTTCCTCGCCATATAACCCCACCGCCATAAGGGTCAATGGATTCATCGCCTCATCCATGCGCAGGCCCTCAGTGTAAGGCCAATGAATGACTTTACGGCGCTGGCCCGGCATCTGTTGTTTATCAACCAGTGTTTCAAAACGGATATATTTGGCTTTTGACGTTGGGCCAAGTTTTTTGATAATATCCGCAAGCGGAATCCCAACCCAGGGAATGACCATCGACCATGCCTCAACGCAGCGCATGCGGTAGATTCTCTCCTGCAGCGCGTGAGGCCGGATCAAATCCTCCAGATTATACGCGCCCGGATGATCCACATGACCATCCACTTTGACGGTCCATGGTTTGGGCTTCAGGCTATGGGCATTTCGCGCGGGATCATCCTTGGCCGTACCGAATTCGTAAAAATTGTTATAGCTGGTCACCGCCTGATAAGAGGTTTGCCGCTCATCCGTATCATAAATCCCGCTGCGCGTTATATTTTCAAGTTTTGGCCCTGCCGCATGGGCCGGGCTTGCCGCCCACAGACCACTGCTAACCACCGTCGCCCCAAGGGCCATCCTGCCACTATCCTGCATGAATGCCCGGCGGCTATGATATATATTTTCAGATGTAATCTCGCTGGATTTCACATCAGATGACTTTAAAAATTTAAATAACATGACCTATTGTTCCCTATGTCTAGCCAATTATAAAGGGCATCCCCAATAAAATCCAATAACAGCCCTTCACGTTTACGCGAGAATCCGTTATCACATGCCTTGCTCTATATCTAAACCGAGTAATACGAGGCAAGGCCGCCATAAATCATTTAGTGGCCGCCCGAGCCAATGCGAGGAGGGGGGCGCTTCCCATAATTTAAATGGGCCGCGGGGGAATTTTCCCCCCTAACAAAAAAGGAAAAATATGCCACCGCCATTACTGACGATTACCGATATGGCCCTGCGGTTCGGGGAAAACCCACTGTTTGACGGCATGGAACTTACCATTGGCGAACGAGACCGTATCAGCCTTGTCGGGCGCAATGGCTCGGGCAAGTCCACCCTGATGAAGGTGATCAGCGGCAGCATTGAAGCCGACCGGGGGACAAGATTTTTACAGCCCGGCTGTCATGTGACCTATCTGGATCAGGAACCGGATTTGTCCGGCTTTGATACGCTGCATGATTATGTCGCCAGCGGATTGACCCTTGCGGCCGAAGAGGAGAGTTACCGCGTTGATATTATATTGGATGAAATTTCCCTCCGGCCTGATCTTGACCCCATGACCTTATCCGGCGGGGAAGCCCGGCGGGCGGCGCTGGCCCGGGCCTTGATCAGTGATGCGGACATCCTTTTGCTGGACGAGCCAACCAACCATCTGGATATTACGACCATCGAATGGCTCGAAGAGAGCTTGAAAAGCTATCGCGGCGGCCTTGTGATCATCAGCCATGACCGTACTTTTCTTGCCAATGTGACCAACACCACCTTCTGGCTTGATCGCGGGCGGGTCAGACGCCTGGACAAGGGCTTTCAACATTTCGATCACTGGTCAGAAACGATCCTCGAACAGGAACGGGTTGAACGGGCCAAACTTGATAAACTGATCGAAAAAGAAACCGACTGGTCTCATAAAGGCATCACCGCCCGGCGCAAAAGAAACATGGGCCGCATGCGTGCGTTATGGGCCCTGCGCGAACAAAGAGCCGATCAGATTGCCGTTACAGGCCAGGCAAAGCTGGGCATTGAAAGCGGCAAGGCGGCGGGTAAGAAAGTTATCGAAGCCAGAAATATCGCCAAATCTTTTGGGGACACGGTCATTTTTGATAATTTTTCCTTGCGGATCATGCGCGGTGATCGCATTGGCATCATCGGCCCCAACGGGGTTGGCAAAACCACCTTGTTAAAGGTTCTCACCAAACAATTGGCCCCGGATACGGGAACGGTGAAACATGGCACCAATCTGGACATCACTTTTCTTGATCAGAAGCGTGCATTGCTTGAGGAAGAACAAACCCTGTGGGATTTCTTAAGTGACGGCGGCGATCACATCATGGTGCGCGGTCATTCCAAACATATTATTTCCTATTTGAAAGACTTCCTGTTTGATGCCGGTCAAGCCAGAAGCCCGATCAGTTCCCTGTCCGGCGGGGAGAAGAACCGCCTAGTGCTGGCCAAAACCTTGGCCCTGCCGACCAATTTTCTGATTCTGGATGAACCAACCAATGATCTGGATATGGATACCCTTGATCTGTTGCAGGATATGCTCGGCGACTATGACGGCACGCTGATACTGGTCAGCCATGACCGGGATTTCCTCGACCGGATTGTCACCTCTTCCCTTGTGCTTGAAGGCGACGGCAAGGTTACCGAATATCCTGGCGGCTATCAGGATTACATCCGCCAGCGCAGCAGCCGGAAGGCTGAAGAAGCCGCAGTGACGGCGGCAAAAAAATCAAGCAGGGCCGCCGCCCCGCAACAGCGCATCGCCAAATTGAGCTTTAAGCATCAGCATGCCCTGGAAAATATCCCCAAGGAAATTGAGACCTTGGAGAATTCCATTACCAAATATCAAAAAAAGCTGGCGGAAACAGGTTTTTATAGCCAAGACCCGGACGGTTTTCATAAGATAAATACCGCTCTGGAACAAGCCCAATTGGACCTTGCCGCCAAAGAAGAAGCCTGGCTGGAACTTGAAATGCTGCGGGAAGAAATCGAGGGATAAAAATACCGCATAAGTTTCCCTATGCGGTATTTTTTCGTAAAATATGCCCGAATTAATGCCAGAGTTAATGAATACCGTGCATGCCTTTTTTCAGGAGCGGTGACAGAACCGCCAACAGGAGCGCGATGCCCAGTGCCAGAAGGCCGACATTGGTATAGACATCCATGGTGCGCGACAGAGCCTCAGCCCCACTCTCGCCGCCCACAGCACTGGTCAGTTTGGCAATCATGCCCGCGATATAATTGGCCGTGGCCGAAGCCAGAAACCAGACGCCCATCATAAAACCAACCATCTTGGCCACGGATAACTTGGTGACCATCGATAGACCCACAGGCGACAAACATAATTCACCTGTTGTATGCAGCAGATAGATCATCACGATCCAGATTAAGGCGATTTTACCGCCGTCCGCCAGACCGGCACCATAGACAAGAACCAAAAACCCCAGGCCCACCTGCGCAATGGCAAGGGAGAATTTCATCGGCGTATTTGGCTCCCATCCCTTGCGGGCCAGATAAACCCAAAGCAGGGCGAAGAACGGCGCCAAAATAAAAATGAAGAGCGCATTCAAGGATTGTAATTGTGAGGCCTGTACGGTCATGCCCATCACATCCCGGTCAACACTTCTGTCCGCCAAAAGATTTAAGGAACTGCCCGCTTGCTCAAAGAGGGCCCAGAAAATCACCGACATGAAGATCAGGAAGGAGACGACAAACATTCTATCCCGTTCTTCTGCGTTACATTTAAGAAAGGAATATGAAAGAATGACGACCAGAACAATGGCCCCAAAACCGCCGAGCAATTGACCGACCAAGGCCTGATGTTGCACCAGTTGCCAGAATATCAATACGGCCCCAACGGCCCCCATATAGATCAGAATTTCACGGTTCAGTCCGGCAAATACTCTTTCCTTCAACAGGGCCGGGTTGCTATGTTCTGCTTTGCCAAGAAGAAGACTCTGCCATTTCAGGAAGACGAACAAACCAAAGACCATACCAACACCCGCAGCACCAAATCCGGCCCACCAGCCAACGGCCTGACCCAGGTAACCACAGAGCAAGGCCGCAGAAAATGCGCCCAGGTTAATCCCCATGTAAAAAATGGTAAAGCCACTGTCCCGCCTTGGATCATCCTGCTCATACAAGGCCCCAACGATGGTGGAAATATTGGCTTTCAAAAAGCCGACACCCGTAATGATCAAGGCCAATGACAGATAGAATATCTGAAGGTAAAACTCATCGCGCACCACCGTGCTGACGCCGTCAACCATGGCCATGGTTGCCGGCAAACCTTCGATGGCCATGCCGATATGACCAAGAACCAAGAGTATAGCCCCCAATGTCACGGATTTTCGCGCGCCGAGGTAGCGATCCGACAAGGCACCGCCCAAAACAGGGGCGAGATAAACAAGCGCGGTATAAGCCCCGTAAATGGCATAACTTTTCTCATCAGAAAACAGAAAATGCTGGGTCAGATAAAATATCAACAGCCCCCGCATGCCATAATAACTGAACCGTTCCCACATTTCTGTGAAGAATAATACATAAAGGCCTTTTGGATGGCCAAGAAAATCCCCAGCTTCGCTTTTGGAAGCCATTGTAGTGTCAGACATTTTTGTCCCCTTAATTAAATTACATGTTTTTATCATTATATTATAAAGTCGTGCAGTCTGGCAGAAAAGAAATCATCTGTCATCATTTGTTGGGCACATCATTTAAAAAAAGAAGATTATTCCACAGAACCCCAATTTCACAGATATATCATTTATCATATTCATGGTATGTTCTCATGCTGTCTGATTGTTGACACTGGACTCTTTTAAACTTAAAGCATTGTCAGACCTATTTGACCGGGATGATTTTGCTCTAGGTCACGGTTTTGGTGGCAACAGGCTCTCCAAATGGCTAAGATATGCCTTGAATGCCGTCAACCCTTTTCCTGTAAGCTGGCATAGGGTTTGTGGCCTTTTGTCTTTAAATTGCTTGATCACCTTCAGATATCCGGCCTCTTCCAATTTTCGCATATGCGTTGACAAATTGCCATCAGATACATTGATCGAGTTTTTCAGATGGGTGAAATCTATGCCCGCCGCTATTTCAGAATCCGAATGGTTATCATCCCTATGACTTGCCAGATAAGACATAATGGCAAGCCGCACCCTGCCGTGTATGATATCATTTATTTCTTTATGGTCGTAACTGGACACGCCCCCCTCCCTATTCGTTATCTTTTTTTGCTTGAGCCATCAGTATAAAGCCAGGCAAGGCAAGCAGCAGAAAATCCAATATGGCAATGGTCAGTAGCAGATATTCATCGGCGAAAGGTTTTGTAATGAATAAAATCACCGCCGCCCACCAACCAATGGCCACAAGACGAAACCATCTGATCCCTGTGCTGTAGGAAGCCCCATAAAAAGCAATGGCCATTACCATGGAAATCACATAACAAACCTCCGTCCCTATATGATCCATTAACCCGAGCATAGCAGCCATAATATTAGCGAAAAAATACACCCCGAGTGTGATGCCGATTGAAGAAAAAAGATTTGATGTGATTAAATCATTGCCGCAGGGCGCGTCCCTGCCTGCGGATAGTTGTCTGCCGCGAATCACTGTATAGGACACCCCTGATACAACAAAAAAAATCCAGAGAAATGGCATATAAACCAACGGAAATTTTTCCATCACAGCAAGATATTGAAAGAAAGTTACAAAAGCACTTAAGCTGCCCCAAACCGCAAGAAACGATCCGGCTTGAGTTGTTTTTTTACGCGCCTGTTCCATAACGTTACGAATGAATGCCAGATTTTCTTCGGCTGTAAAACTCTGTTCTGTCATAATCAAAATCCTTAAAGCTAGCTTTTCAGTATGGGGCCAATAGTCACCACGAATCACGTTCAATTATTTATAGCACAAATAACTTTGTTTTTAAAAGTATTTTTATTTTACAAGTGATTTACAGCCTCATTAAAGAGCCATATAAAGACCATACACAAACAAAATTCAAACTATCGGGATAGCGCAATGGTTAAAATCAGCAGTAATTTTGATGCGGGAAATATAGACGTTATCGAAGCAGAAAATACCAGCAACATCCGCCTGCGCATTCGCAAGGACCATAATTCGGATTTTTACCAGTGGTTTTATTTTCGCCTGACCGGGGCCAAGGGCCAGCTCTGCGCCATGACGCTTGAAAATGCCGCTGGCGCGGCCTATCCCGGCGGCTGGGAGAATTATCAGGCCCTCGCTTCCTATGACCGGCAGGACTGGTTCCGGGTTAGCGCGGTTTATCATGACGGCGCGATCACGATCCAGCATATTCCGGAAAGTGACAGTGTCTATTACGCCTATTTCGCACCCTATAGCATGGAACGCCACCATGACTTGATCTCGCAAGCCGCCGAAGACGAAAAAGTCAGCCTTCACGTGATTGGCGAAACATTGGATGGGCAGGATATTGATCTGTTGACCATTGGCGAAATGGCCGTCGGAAAGAAAGTCATCTGGGTTATCGCCCGGCAGCATCCCGGAGAGACCATGGCCGAATGGCTGGTGGAAGGTATGCTGGAAAGACTGCTCGATGATGAAGATGCCCTTAGTCGCAGCCTGCTTGAAAAAGCGGTCTTTTATATCGTGCCCAATATGAATCCTGACGGCAGCCGCCGAGGCCACCTGCGCACCAATGCCGCCGGGGCCAATTTAAACCGTGAATGGGCCGCACCGAGCCTGGAAAAAAGTCCCGAAGTCTTTTACGTGCGCGGCAAAATGGATGAAGTCGGTATTGATCTCGTGCTAGATGTTCACGGCGACGAAGACCTGCCCTATAATTTTATTGCCTGTTTTGAAGGCATTCCAGATGTGGATATGGCTCGCCTTGACCTTGCCTATGACTATCAACGTTATCTGATGCAAGCCAACCCCGACTTCCAAATTGAAAAAGGTTATCCCAAAGCCGCAGCCGGGACGGCAGACCTCAGCATAGGCACAAACCAGCTGGCCCACAGATTTCAAGCCGTTGCCATGACCTTGGAGATGCCCTTCAAAGATACCACGGATACGCCGAATCCAAGAAGCGGATGGTCACCGGAACGCTGCCGGAAACTCGGCCGGGCCAATCTGGACGCGCTGGCGGGCATCATTGAGCGACTGTGACAATAATCCTGTGTATAGACAGAAAAATATGATACACTTATAAGTAGAGTATCCTGCAACCAATATTATTCGGGGAGATCGACTGTGGCAAAGGCTTTTTCAGTGGCGTCCTGGAATGTGGAACATTTCAAGGGTGATCCGGCCCGGCTCATTCGGGTTACTGACAAGATCAAGGAACTGGATCCGGACATATTCGCGCTTTATGAAGTGGAGGGCAAGGTTGTATTTAATGCCCTGCGACAGAAATTTCCGGGCTATGCCTTTCAAATCACCGAAGGGCCGCAAACGCAGGAAATTCTTTGTGCCGTCCGCAGTGGACTGGATCCGTTTTTTACCCAGAAAGTAACTTTTAAATCCGCCAACCCTTATATGCGGCCCGGCCTGTTGCTGACCGTCAAGCATGCTGATGTGAATTATAATCTGTTGTTTCTGCATCTGGCCAGTCACACCACACCGCGCGGGATGGGGCTGCGTGATGATATGTTGAGCAAAGCGGTCAAATTCCGAAAAACCTTGAATCAGGCGGCCTCGGACGGACGGGCAAATTATATTTTTCTGGGCGATCTGAATACCATGGGCATGGACTATCCCTATGATCAAAGCATTACGGCCGACGTGGAAATCATGAAACTGGTCAAATATGCCCAACGCTATTATAAGCAGCGGCAACTCAGCAAAACATATGATCAGACCTTTTTCAATGGCAGCACGTCAATATATGACCCGGGAATACTCGACCATGTCTTTGCCGCCGATCATCTGGAATTCAATATCCTGACCGATAATAATCAGCAAACGGGGGAAGTCTTGGTCAAAGGCTGGCCGGAGAAGAATTTTCCCGCTGGTCAGGACGACTGGATCGACGAATTTTCCGATCATGCGCTGCTATATTTTGAAGTCAAACCCGTCGCAGCCCCCTAGGGCCTGACCGTAGAGCCTTGCCATTCTCACTTGGCGTCCGGCTGATTTTCCGGCAGCGCCTGCTGGAAGGCCTCGAGCTTATTACAATTATCCACGATGCGGATGATATGGGGGAAATCATCCAAGGGGCAGGCAAAGCGCCGGGCATTATAGACCTGCGGCACCAGACATAAATCGGCAAATGTCGGCCTGTCCCCGTGGCAAAAATCACCGCTTTTACCATCATTTAACAGGGCCTCGACGGCTTTAAAACCAGCGATAATCCAATGATGGTACCACGTGGTTTTCTGTTCGTCACTCACCCCAAGCGTGCCCGTGATATATTTCAGCACCCGCAAATTATCCAGAGGATGAATATCACAGGCAATGATGCCCGCAATCTGACGCACCCTTGCCCGGCCCGCCGCATCCTTTGGCATTAACGCCGGTTCCGGGTAGCTTTCCTCCAGATACTCCAACATGGCCAAGGATTGCCCCATCGCCAGATCGCCGTCCGTCAGAAAAGGCACAAGGCCCTGCGGATTTTTCTGCAGATAGTCGGCGGCCTGATTATCGCCGTCCATAAGCGATATGGCAACGGACGAATAATCCAGTCCTTTATAGTTCAGCGCCGCGCGAACACGGTAGGCGGCCGATGACCTGAAATAGCCGTATAATTCCATAATTTATCTTTCTTATGGGGTATAGTGTTTAACGATCTGATTAATACGGCCAAAAATTGTCTTGCCGCCCGCATCGAACATGTCAATTTCCACCCGGTCGCCAAAGCGCATAAAAGGGGTCGACGGTTTGCCATCCGCGATGGTTTCCAGGCAGCGCACTTCCGCCAAGCAGCAGGAGCCGTCCTTGGAACCTTGGTTGGACACGGTGCCCGAACCGATCACTGTCCCCGCCATCAAAGAACGTGATTTTGCCACATGATGGATCAGCTGGGCAAAGTCAAAGGTCATATCCACGCCCGCATTGGGACAGCCGATCGTTTCCCCATTCAGAATCGCATGAAGCGGCAGATGCAATCTGGTGCCGTCCCAGGCATCGCCCAATTCATCAGGCGTGACAAATACCGGTGAAAAAGCCGTCCAGGGTTTGGACTGATAAAAACCGAATTGCTTGCCAAGCTCACCAGGAATGAGATTGCGCAACGAGACATCATTCAGAATCGCCAGCAGCTTGATATGACCCGCGGCCTTGTCCGTTGTCACCCCTGCTGGCACATCATCGGTAATCACGGCCACCTCGGCCTCGAAATCTATGCCCCAATCCTCGGATTCCACCTCAATATCATCACAGGGGCCAATGAAGGCATCGGACGCACCCATATAGACCAGCGGGTCTGTCCAAAAGCTCTCCGGCAATTCCGCCCCGCGCGCGCGGCGCACCAGTTCCACATGGGTGACATAGGCACTGCCATCCGCCCAGTGATAGGCCCGGGGCAAGGGGGCCGCACAATCGGCCGGGCTGAAGGGGGTGGCGGCAAGCTTGTCCGCCTGTAAATCATCATAAATGGCGCGCAATTTTCCCTCGGCCTCTGCCCAGTTATCAAGCGCCGCCTGAAGGGTCGGGGCCACCGCCTCAGCAGAAACATAGCGGCTAAGGTCTTTGGACACCACAACCAGCTGACCATCCCGGCCAGATTTTAACGAGGCTAATTTCATCGGCTTACATCCCTTCTGTTAGGGTCACGTTCACATGAAATGGCGCCCTAAAGTTATTTTTCGCTTTAATAATATAATAATTTCAATATAGTTACATATGAAACTTATTTCAAGAAATTTAATAACTTAAGCAAGAATACGGATTTTCTCATGTCACATACGCCCCAGCGTCCGCTGCTTCTGGAAAAATTTTTACCCTACCGGCTGTCATATCTTACCAATATTATCAGCCACCAGCTGGCCCGTCTTTATACAGAGCAATTTGGCATCACCCCCCATGAATGGAAAATTCTGGCCAATCTGAACCGTTATCCCAATATATCTGCCGCTGAAGCCTGCGAGAAAACCGCGATGGACAAAGTTGCCATCAGCCGGGCGGTCAAGGGCTTATCTGACAAGGGCCTGGTTGATAAAATATTCGCCCCGGAAGACAAGCGGCGTTCCGTGCTGAGCCTGACCCCGCAAGGCACAGATATATATCACCAGATAGAGCCGCTGGTGGTGGCTTATGAAAAATCATTGACTGATATATTAACCCCGAAAGACCAGACACAGCTTGAACAACTGCTGGACAAGCTGACCCAACATGTGACCAAAACTACATAAAGGCTTTATAGGCCATCATGGTAAATGTGTCCTTGATACCGGGAATGGTCTGCACCCGGTCATTGATATAGCGGCCAATGTCTTCATCCTCTTCCAGATGCAGCTTGATCATCAAATCATACGCCCCGGAGACGGAATAAATTTCCTCAGTCTCCTGCAAACCATCAACAATATTTTCAGCAACGTCATAAACCTTACCAAGCTCACATTTTATCTGTACAAAAATATTTTTCATCTGTGCCGTCTTTGCGTTAGGATAATAAATAAATGACTTTCATAAGGGAAATTACAACCTAATGCCACATTTCACAACAGAAATAGTCGTTCGTTTCAACCATGTCGATGCGGCGGGCATCGTATATTACCCGCGCTATTATGAAATGATCAATCAGACAAGTGAAATCTGGTTTGAGGAAGCCCTGGACTATCCCTATCCCAAAATGTTTGCCGATGGCTGGGCTGTGCCGCTGGCCCATATGGAAAGCAGTTTCAAAAAACCCAGCTTCCTCAATGACCGGTTGACCTTTGCTTTAAGCGTCACCAAAATTGGCCGCAGCCGTATTGATCTGTCTTTTATCATATCCTGCAAGGATGAAATACGCTTCCTGACCCGTCAGAGCATCATCTGGGCCGACTATAAAACAGTCAAATCCGCGCCCATCCCCGCAGATATTAGGCAAAGAATGGAACGTTATCTGTTGGATGAGGATGAAGATATCAGCCTATAATAGATACCCTTAAGAATTCTCACAACTCTACGATTGTGTATATCGCCTAATCTGGTCAAGATATTCTACCGGAAAATTCAGACTCTTTGCCAGTTGCTGTAATTTTACAGCATACGCCTTATTGCTGCCCGTGATTTTCTCAACAGGAAGATTATAACAAATCGCATCAATATTCTGCCCTTCGCTGTTCGTCACTCTAACATTTTCCGGTTCATAATCCGCAACTGATTCTTCCGCATATAAGGCTTGTACCTCTGCTGACTGAATTTCCATCAATATGCCATAAACATGTTGATCAGGCTTTTTCATCAAAGTGGCACGATGACCAATACGCAATTCATACTCGTCCAGATGGCCAATCCCCCGATGATTTGGCTTGATACCTTTCGTAACAAGTAAACTTTCATCCATAAATAATCCGTAAAAGAAAATAATCATGGCTTCCTATGGCCTGCAGTTAGACCTTTTTCTCCTGTTCCTGTTGCCTGAGTACAAAACGCTGGATTTTTCCGGTTTCAGTTTTTGGCAGGCTATTCACAAAATCAATGGCGCGGGGATATTTATAGGGCGCGATAGCTTGCTTGACGAATCTTTGCAGTTCGCTAATCAGCTCATCACCGGCCTGATAATCCGGGGTCAGAACAACAAAGGCTTTGACAATCTGGCCCCGGCCCTCATCCGGCGCTGCCACAACCGCGCATTCCGCCACCGCCGGATGAGCCATCAAAGCCGCCTCCACCTCAGGCCCACCAATATTATAGCCCGAAGAGACGATCATGTCGTCAGCGCGGGCCTGAAACCAGAAATAACCATCCGCGTCCATCTTATACGCATCCCCCGTGACATTCCAGCCGCCCTGCACATAGGCGGCCTGACGGTCATCAGCAAGATACTTACAGCCGGTCGGGCCTTTCACGGCCAGACGGCCCACCACGCCCGGCGGTACGGGCTTATTATCCGAATTCAAAATACAGGCCTGATATCCCGGAATGGGTTTTCCCGTCGCGCCGGGCCGAATATCATCGCCCACCGCCGATATGAAAATATGGATCATTTCCGTGGCCCCAATACCGTCAATCATGCGCAGGCCCGTGGCCGACGCCCAGGTATTGAAGGTCGGCAGAGGCAAATGTTCCCCAGCGGACACACAGGCCTTAAGACTTGATAAATCATAATCTTGTGTCTTGTCCTGTAGCCTGGCCAACATCGCGCGGTAAGCCGTCGGGGCGGTGAAGCTCCAACTGGCACGAAAGCGCGCAATCGCCGCAAGATAAACATCCGGCGCGGCCGCTTCGAGCAATATGGTCGTCGCCCCGGCGTGAAAGGGAAAAGCCACCAATGCCCCAAGGCCAAAGGTAAAAGCCAGCGGCGGGCTGCCAATAATCACATCATCCTCGGTAATATTGAGCAAACGACTGCCCATACAATGGCACATGGACATAATATCCTGATGGTACTGCAGGGTGCCTTTGGGATTACCGGTTGTGCCGCTGGTGAAGGCGATCAAAGCAATATCTTTTGCGGCAGTTGCCACCGGCTCAAATTCTGTTTTTTTGCCCGCCATGAGGCTTTCTAGGCCAGAATCCTGGCCATTAAAATAAAACACCCGCTCTAAAACCGGGGCTAAGGCTTTGGCAATTTCCAACTCCTCTGCCAGCCGCACATCGCACAGCGCAAGGGAGATTTCCGCTTTACTGATCACCGGGATCAAATCCTGCGCCCGCAGCAACGGCATGGTGGTTACCGCAATGCCCCCGGCTTTTAATACCGCAAACCAGCAGGCCACCAACAGGGGATTATTGGCTGAGCGCAACAACACCCTATTGCCGGATTTCAGTCCCATATCCTCAACCAGAATATGAGCGATCTGATTGGATTTCTCGAAAAGATCCCGGTAGGTCCAGCTTGTCTCGGGCGTGAGAATAGCGATCTTATCGCCCCGTCCGGCGGCAATATTCTTATCCAGCAATTCGGCCGCGGCATTCAGCTTGTCCGGATAATTCAGCTCTGGTAAATCATAGAGAAATTCCGGCAGCGCCGCCGCTGCGGGCATTCTGTCTGCCGCAAAATGATCTTCATGGCCGCTTACCTGAGACATATCGGTGTTTTTTGAATTCAGCATTTCTCGTCTATTTCTCATGTTGGTAGGGGGTCAAGGCCTGCCCGGCGATGATCATCTTTTGAACTTCTGATGCCCCCTCATAAATCCTCAGGCTGCGCACTTCCCGGTAAAGTCTTTCCATAATTTCGCCATAGACCACGCCCTGGGCGCCGAAAATCTGGATCGCCTGATCAATGGTTTTCTGGGCGGCCTCGGTCGCATATAGTTTCGCCATCGCCGCCTCGCGGGTTACCCGGTCCTGCGCGCAATCCTTGGCCCATGCCGCGCGGTAAACCAACAGGCTGCTGGCATCAATATTAAGGGCCATATCGCCCAATTTGCTTTGAATGATCTGCAGGTTGGCCATCGGACCACCGAACATTTCGCGGGTGACGGCACGATTCATGGCCTCATCCATGGCCCGTTTGGCAAAGCCCAGGGCCGCCGCGCCAACCGTGGTGCGGAAAATATCCAATGTGGCCATGGCATATTTAAAGCCCCGGCCTGCTTCCCCAATCAGGGCGGATTTTGGCACCCGACAGTCGGTAAAGGTAATTTTAGCCAACGGATGGGGGGCGCTGACCTCAATCTTCTCGGTAATCTCTAGTCCAACCTGATTGGCCTCCACGATAATCGCCGAAATACCTTTGCTGCCGGATGTCCCGTCTTGCCGGGCAAAGACCGTATAATAATCTGCAATGCCGCCGTTGGAAATCCATGTTTTACAGCCATTGAGGATCAGGCTGTCGCCGTCTTCCCGATAGACGGTTGACAGAGCCGCCACATCAGAGCCGGCATCTGGCTCTGACAGAGCGAAAGCCGCTATTTTATCCCCCTGGCCAACGGCGGTCAGATAACGCTGCTTTTGTTCCTCTGAGCCAAAGACCGACAGAGTGCCGCTGCCAAGCCCCTGCATGGCAAAGGCAAAATCCGCCAGACCGTCATATCGGGCCAAAGTCTCCCGGATCAGGCACAGGGATCGCACATCCAATGCGTCATGCTGCCCGCCATAAGCTTTCGGCACAGCATAACGCAGCCAACCGGCCGCGCCCAGCCGTTTAACCAGCAGGCGGCACATATCATCAGCCTGCGTCCGCGCGTGGGAAATGTCCGTCAGATTTTCCGCGCACCATAGGTCAAGTTCCCGCGCCAGCTTTTTATGATCCGCCTCCAGGAAGGGCCAGTCAAGATAGGTCTGATCCATGATCAATTCCCTTCAAAGATGGGTTTTTCCTT
>Ga0316204_10005362_pt1 | contig 21275 bp, 17 predicted proteins | sample 6monrhotite_MG_2_FD_205661 | JGI IMG/M metagenome (GOLD analysis project Ga0316204, IMG submission 205661) | Microbial mat bacterial communities from mineral coupon in-situ incubated in ocean water Damariscotta River, Maine, United States -... | ecosystem: Environmental > Aquatic > Marine >... | reverse complement strand
GGGATCGGAAATCCCCACGCCCGTCGCTCAGGTGTTGGTCCGCGAACCTGGTTGGTCGTCACCCACTGCTACATGGTTGGTCGTCACCCACTGCTACATGGTTGGTAGTCACCCACTGCTAGATGGTTGTTCGTCCGCGGTCGCTGAGGCCTGGCTCAACCGGTAACGAGAGCGTCACGCCTAGGTTCCGCTCACCCTAGGGTTGGCCCGCTTTCGACTCCCGGGGGTAAGATCGGCCATCGCCCGGGGGGCAGTTTGCTCCCGATCCTGGAAGGAAGGCCCATGCGAGCCCTTCGAATCTTCGCCGCTGGCGCTGCTATCTCAGCCTGCGGACTCCTCCCCCTCCTGGCGCAAGACGCCCAACCCGACGTCAGCGCCCAGGTCGCGGATCGCTTCCAGCGCCTCGGCCAAGCCCAAGGTCAGGGGATCTGGGACGAGGCCATGGCCCTCGAGGCCCTCGGGATCGACGCCGCGCCTGAGATCGCGCGCCGACTCGACGCGGCTACGAACCCCGCCGTCCGCCTGGCGGCCGCCAAGGCCCTCCTGGGCATGGACGCCGACGCCCAGCGCGCTTCTGCGATCCGGGCATTGAAGGACGTGGTGCGCGGCAACGGCGGACGCGCCCTGCGGACGCTGGCCTGCGACCTCTTGACCGAGCACGGCCACAAGAACGACGTCAAGTCGCTGATTCGGGCTCTCGACAAGATCACCGATCCCATCGTGAAGACCCACCTCCTCCGGACCTTGCACCACAAGGGTCGCTGGCCTCGCGCCCGCCGCGAGCTGCGCAAGCTGCTCAAGAGCGACGACTTCGCCGTCAAGGCCGAGGCGGCCCTGGCTCTCGCGAGCCCCGAGATCGGCAACGTCGAGCTCGTGCGGCCGATCCTGCGCCAGCTCAAGGGCGAGCCCAGTGATCGCGGACGTCGCGCCCGGGCCTACCTGGAGCAGGATGACCTCCTGAGCAAGCTCGAGAAATACGAGGGCCTCGAGGAGACCAGCGACATCCTCAAGCTCAAGGACAAGAAGATCGCCGACCTCAAGGGCAAGGTCGCCCAGCTCGAAGCCGCGGCCAAGAAGGGCACGCCCAAGGCCACCGGCGGCGGCGGAGACTTCCCCGGCGGGAAGCTCCTCGACGAGATCTTCACCCGGATCCGCGAGGGCTACGTCGACGAGAAGAAGACCAAGATCGAGGACCTCGTCGACAAGGCGGCCTCGGGCCTAGTCGACGACCTCGACCCCTTCAGCAGCTACATGAGCGCTCGCCAGCTCGAGAGCTTCAACCAGAGCATGGGTCAGCGCTACGGCGGCGTGGGCGCCGTCGTCCAAATGGACCGCAAGACCGGCTTCCTCACGATCCAGCAGCTCTTCTATGGAAACCCCGCCCACAAGGCCGGGCTCCGAGCCCTGGACAAGATCACCCAGGTCGAGGGGACCTCGACCAAGGGCAAGACGGTCACCGAGCTCGTCAAGCTCCTCAAGGGCCCTGAGGGCACGCCCGTCAAGGTGATCGTGCGCCCCTTCCTGGGCGGCGAGGACCGCGAGACCACGATCATTCGTCAGCAGGTGACGGTTAAGAGCGTCCAGACGGCCATGCTGCCGGGGAAGATCGGCTACCTCCAGCTCCAGCAGTTCGGCGGACTCGGCGTCCAAGAGGTCGAGGCTGGCCTCAAGAAGCTCGAGGGTCAGGGCATGCAGGGCCTGGTCCTAGACCTGCGCGGGAACCCGGGCGGCTACCTGAACGCCGCCGTCCTGATCGCCGACAAGTTCCTCAACGACGATCAAATGGTGACCTACAGCCAAGGTCGCAAGGGGACACGCTACGGGTTCAAGACCGTGGACGGCGGACCTCGCGTGAAGCAGAGCCGAGTCGCGCAGCCCAAGCACCCCGACTACCCCCTCGTGGTCCTGATCAACGGCGACAGCGCGAGCGCGAGTGAGATCGTAAGCGGCGCGCTCCAAGCGCACGGCCGTGCGGCGCTCGTCGGTGAGACCTCCTTCGGCAAGGGCAGCGTCCAGAACGTGTTCCCGCTCCAGTCGACGGGCGGCAAGGCCGCGCTCCGGATGACGATCGCCTACTACTACCTGCCCGACGGGCGCCTGATCCACCGCAAGCGCGACGCCGCGACCTGGCGTTTCCTCCAGCAGGTCCGCGCCCAGATCAACGGCTGGAAGGCAGACGGGGTGATCAACGACGACCAGGCCAAGAAGATGCTCGAGCGCTATAAGGACGCGCCCGGGGGCGTCGAGCCCGACTACGCCGTCGACCAGCCCGAGCTGACCACCGACCAGCAAGAGGCCTACGCGATCATTCTCAACGCCTTGGTCGCCGAGGCCTACATTCAGAAGAACTGGAAGGAGCACCAAAAGACCTTCCACGCTCTGGCCAAGAGTGACGGGTTCGACACCAGCCGCTATCCGGGCTTCGACGAGCTGTGGGCCAAGGCCCAGAAGCTCCTCGAGGCCAACGAGGAGGCTGCCAAGGTGTTCACCAAGGAGGACCTCCGCGTGATCGTCCGCGCCAGCGTGCGTCGCTTCGCGCAGGACGACTTCGAGCGGATCCTCGTCGGCGACTTCCAGCAGGATCGCCAGCTTCAGGCCGGCATGCTCCTCCTCTCGGAGCAGGCAGGGATCGACACGACCGCGGTCGCTGAACTCAAGTTCCTCAAGGAGCGATTCCCCGAGGGCGTCAAGAAGACGCGCCAGCCCAAGACCCCCAAGGAAGGTGAGGAGAAGGGCCGCGACTTCAAGTAGCGGCTCGCGCCGTGGCCGCCCCCGTTGAGTTCTCGTGCTCGCAGTGCTCCCGCACCGGGAAGAAGGCGGCCCACATTCTGGCCTGGGAGGTCGAGAACAACCGCGCCCGCTGCGACTACTGCGGCGGCGCGCTCGAGTTTCCGCCTGGATTTCAGGCCCAGATCGACGCTGCGAACGACTTCGGGGGCCTAGACCTCAGGGACACGGTCACCTACTCCTGTCCTCAGTGTGTCCGCCCCATAGAGTCGACCCTAGAGGGCGTCCTGCGCCTCGTCGCGCGAGGGCGAACTCGCTGTCAGATCTGCGCCAACTCGCTGGTCTTTCCGGCGGCCGTCGTGGAGGCGATCAAGCGAGAGAACGCGGCAGCAGCGGCGGCGCCGGGGGTGATTCGCTACCCCTGTCCGATCTGCACCAAGCCGATCGCAGCTGCGCCGACTCAGGGGGCCGTGGCCTGCACCTATTGCGGCGCCGCACCGCTGCCGCCATTGGCAGCGGGGCAACCTTGGCGTCCCCCGCCAGATTCGATCCCGCCCGCGGAGCTGGACGACGTGCGGGCGATCGCGGGCGAACTCAAGCAAAGCTCGGACTCGCTCTGCCAGCTCGTCTACTGGGTGCTCAAGGCGAGAGCCAAGCGGGGGCAGGTCTCAGCGGCCGAGGCCGTGATCGCCAAGGCCCGAGTCTTGCGCTGGAGCAGCTGGCGACCGAGCAACGCGGACCCTCGCTACCTCCCCCTCGAGCTCGAGGAGGCCGAAGTGCTGCTCCCCGCCCTGGTCTTTCCCGGCGCTGGCTGCCGAGTCGAGGACCGGAGGGCCGGCGCCTCAGTTGCCCTCGTGTTCGCGAATCAAGACGGCCTCGCCAAGCGCAGTGCTGCCAAGCTCGCGCTCGAAGCGCTCGACGCGGGGATCAGCGCGGTGGCTACCGTCGGGGCCCTGAGCCAGGGCGTCGCCATAGACCCCGGAGCCAGAGGCGTGGGACCGAGCGGGCTCCGGGTGCGGCTGCACCTTTGCACCAGGGGGGAGGGCGTCGAGCTCAGCTTGCACAGCCAATACGGAGGAGACGCTCCCAAGCCCATGGCGGGCAAGGTCGAGGCGCGCTTCCTCGCCGAGCGGGTTCAGGCTCGCGCCCGCCAGGTCGCCTGCTGGTTCTCGCTGGGGGCGCTCTTCGGGGCCTGGGTCGGGCTCCCCTGCCTGACCCGGGTTCAGCCTCAGGCGGCTGCCCTCAGGCTCGTGGAGCTGGGCTGGCCAGAGGCTAAGGCGGAGGCTGCGGCCGCGATCATTTGCGGTCGCTAGCTGAATCCTTGGGGTCTTCGGGCGGGGCTCGCATGATTTCGATTCGGGTCGAGAGTCGGTCCCCGGCGACCCCTTTGACTTCGAAGGACACGGGCCTCACGTCTTCGTCTTTGAGGGAGCGGCCCGTCGCGATGTGACGACCCGGGGGGAGGGCGACGGCTTTCCAGAGGTAGGGGTCGAGTCGCAGCGTGTATTCCGCGACCTGGATCTCGATCGTCTGGGGGCTCTCGTTCTCGAACTCGAAGGAGAAGGTGTCCGCGTAGGAGACCTTGATCTGGTCGAGGGATCGGAGCGGGCCCTCGCCAGAGAACTCAGACCTCAGCGCGACCGCGAGGGTCTCTGGGGAGACAGGGAGGAGCTCTGGGTGAGAGGTCTTCTTGAGGAAGCAGGCCTGGATCCAGTCCGACTCGAGGAGACGCTTGACCGGTCTGAAGCGTTCGACGAGGACCTCCCGCGCGCGGGGAGAGAGCTGGTCGGAGAGAGTCAGGGTCAAGCCTCGCCCGGATCCATCGCTCAAGGGGGCGCACTCGGCCAGGACACCGGAGACCCGCTTCTCGCGCAAGCCGCGCAGCTCGGCGCTCAGGCGACCGCGCTCTTTGGCCCCGGCGATTCCGCGCTGGCGAAAGAGATCCAAGAGCTTGGTGTTGGCTGGAGTTCCGAGGGGATAGGGGCACTCGGCCGCACCAGCGCGGGGTAGAGGTCGACCTCGGTCGCTGAGTTGGGCCGAGACCATGAGAGCTATGGCCTCGTCGAGGGTGTCGGCTCCTTGAACTGCGGCGAGGGTCAGGCCGACTCCCCCGGGGAGTTGTTTGAACTGGGAGGCGAGGGCCCCCATGCGCTGCCTGCGACTCGCCACCCCGGCTTCCAGCGCGGTCACGGCTCGGTTGGCGCGCTGAGTCTCGAGGCGAAGGGCCTGGAGCTGCTCAGTGAGTGGCCGCAACGCCGCGCCTCTCTTGGCGGCGGCGTCCTTGCGAGCCTGAACGATCTCTGCCTTGCCTGCTCGGCGACCGGCTAGCTCCCCCTCGTTGGCTGCGATCCGGAGCCCGACCAGGAGGAGGGGTCCACCCAGCGCGAGCCCGAGCGTGCTCAACAGGCAGCCGACTTGTCCCTCTCCCTGCCTCACAACCGCCACCTCACCGGTCGCGCTCCGCGTCGATCCAGGCCCGGAGCTTGCGCTTGGCCTCCTCGAACTCGTCCTGTGGGTTCTTCTCGTTCTGAGCTTCCAGCTTGGCTCGCCTGGCAATGTAGGAGTCGCGAAGCTCTTGCTCGCGAGTGATCTGCCCCTTGAGGGTGGCCCGAGTCGAGCTGAGCACGCCCTGGTCGGAGCGCTCGGCTGCGACGGCCGCCTCGACTTGCTCAGCCGCCTTGGCCCGACCGTAGGCGTAAGCCGCTCCGACCGAGAGGGTATAGAGAGGAAGTCCCACGACGACGACGAGGCCGAAGCGACGGAGGGGTGAAGAGCTCGGGGCAGCCTTGGCGCGAAGGGGCTCCGAGCTAGGGGCGTCTCGCATGCGCTGAGTCTACCCGGCGTCTACCCTAGCCTCGCCTTCGCTCTCGCTTCCTAGGCGCAGGGCCAAAGGGAGCGCGAACACCAGCCCGATCACGAGGAAGATTGCGGCGAACCACAGGAAGGCCAGGGCATGGCCCCAGCCGTCGATCCACCAGCCCAGGAGGGGGCCGAAGCCGGCGAAGGCCAGACGAACGCCCAGGCTGGAGACTGAGTTCGCGGTCGCGCGGAAGCTGGCGTCGACGCGCTGGTTCAGCTCGTCGCGCAGGACGACTTGGGTCAACCCGCGGCTGAACTGGAACAGGCAGCCGCTCAGGACTCCGCCAGCGACCCACACGATTCCAGGAACCGAGGCTAGGGCCTCTTGGAAGGTGGCGGTCTTCGCGAGTCCGCCCGGCGCGCAGGCGGCGAAGCCGAGGTAGCCGAGGACGGGGAGGGCTCCGATCAGGAGCACGACTCGCCGAGCGCCCCAGGCGCTTCGAGCCCGAGTCGCGGCGCGCCCGGCCAGGGCGACGAGGAGGTTGTAGCCAGCCCACAGGAGCCCGAACCACTCCAGTGGGATCTCGAGCGCGCGCCAGTAGTCCTGGACCGACCAGACCGCGAGCAGGGTCGCGAGGCCATAGGCGATCAGGGTCAAGAGGACTTGGCGGACGCGGGGGGTCTCTATGAAGAGCTTGCGCACGATCAGGCGCAGGTTCTCGCCGTGTCCGCTCCCGAGCTTGGCCCGAGGCGGCTCGACGAGGGTCAGGGAGATCAGGAGCGGCGCCCAGGACGTGATGGCGTTCACGATCGGGGGCAGCGCCAGGCCGCCGATAGCGACGGCGGCCGTCGCCACGAAGGCCGCGCTGGTCTCTCCCGATTGGCTCCAGAATAAGCGTCGTCCGAGGACGTGAGAGCCGAGCTCGGCGGCCTCGCCTTGGGCCTCGAGCGAGTCGTAGAGGAGCGCGACGTCGGTCCCCGAGCGCAGGCTGGTGGCGAGGGCAGAGAGGAGCGCGAAGGCCGCGAAGTCCCAGTAGCCCGTCGAGACCGCGAGCCAGCTGAAGGCGACTCCGTAGCAGGCAGAGGCCAGGACCAGGCAGCGCTTGCGCCCCAGGAGGTCCGAGGCGTAGCCCGAGGGGACCTCGAAGAGCACCATAGCTATGGCGTAGATCGTCTGGACCTGGAACACCTCCGACATGCTCAGTCCGTGAGACTGATAGAAGGGCACCAGGACCGGCATCAGGACCAGGAACATGAAGGCCCCGCTCAAGAGCAGGACCTTGCGCACGTTGCCTTGGAGCGCTTCGGGGGAGGGCGCTTTAGGAGAGGGGTGAGACGTCAGGTGAGGACCATTCTCGGGACAGGCAGCCCGATCGCGGGCAGTGTAGCCGGGAGGCCGCCAACCGCTGAGGATCCCGTCTCAGGCGAGGGGAAGGTAGGCTTGGCCGGCCGCGTTAGAGCGGCGGAGGCTCCATGACCGCTCCCGGAAAACCCTTCCAGATCGCAGGCCAGTCCTTCGGCGAGGCAGGCCGCTTGTTCTTGCTGGCCGGGCCTTGCGTGGTCCAAGAGCGTGATCTCGCGATTCGGATCGCGACTTTCGTTCGCGACCTCTGCGCGCGCCTCGAGGTCCCCTACGTGTTCAAGGCCTCCTTCGACAAGGCCAATCGGAGCTCGATTCGCGGGCACCGCGGCCCGGGCATGGACGAGGGCCTCGCGATCCTGCAGGCGGTCAAGGACGAGGTCGGCGTTCCGATCGTGACCGACGTCCACCTCCCTCAGCAGTGCGCAGCCGCAGCCGAAGTCGCCGACATTCTTCAGATCCCGGCCTTCCTCTGCCGCCAGACCGACCTGATCGTGGCCGCGGCCGAGACGGGCAAGGTCGTGAACATAAAGAAGGGTCAGTTCCTCGCGCCCTGGGACGCCAAGCACCCCATTGAGAAGGCCCGCCAGGCCGGCGCCGAGAGGATCATGATCACCGAGCGCGGAACGTCCTTTGGCTACAACAACCTCGTGACCGATCCGCGCTCCTATCCGATCCTCCGCAAGTTCGGCGTCCCAGTCGTTCACGACGCGACCCACTCGCTCCAGCTCCCCGGCGGCAAGGGTGAGACCACTGGCGGCATGAAGGAGTTCATTCCTCACGTCGCGCGGGCTGCCGTGGCTGCGGGCGTAGACGGGATCTTCGCCGAGGTTCACGAGGACCCCTCCAGCTCTCCCTCGGACGCCGAGAACATGCTCCAGCTCGAAGAGCTGCCGCCTCTCCTCGAGACCCTGCTCAAGATCCACGAGCTCGTCTCGTAGCTCAGAGGGCGCTCGAGTCCGCTTCGTGATCCCCGACCCCCAGGCCTGCTCGACCCCTCCCCGGCTGGTCGTGGTGATCCCGGCCCTCAATGAGGAGGCCTCGCTGGGGCGGGTCTTGGCGGGCGTCGCGGCTGCCCAAACCGATCCCGCTCCGGTGGCGGTGATCGTGGGCGACAACGGCTCCACCGACGGGACCTGCGAGGTCGCTCGCGAGCACGGCGCGATCGTGATCCACGAGCCGAGCCGCGGCTACGGCGCGGCCTGCCTGGCAGCCCTCGCGGCTGCTCGCAACTTGCCTGGCGGCCCCCCCGACGTGGTGTGCTTCCTCGACGCCGACTTCTCGGACTACCCCGAAGACATGCCGAGCGTGATCGGTCCCGTCCTGCGGGGGGAGGTCGACCTCGTGATCGGCTCACGGACCCTCCTGCCCGCCTCGCGGCGGGCCCTCCTCCCTCAAGCGCGCTTTGGGAACTGGCTCGCGACCTTCCTGATCCGTCACCTCTTCGGAGCCGACTACACCGACCTCGGGCCTTTCCGGGCCGTGAGCTGGGCGGCCCTCGAGGCCGTCGGCATGGAGGACCGCGCCTTCGGCTGGACCGTCGAGCTCCAAGTCAAGGCGGCTCAGCGCGACCTGCGCCATCGAGAGGTCCCTGTCCGCTATCGGGAGCGGATCGGGACCTCCAAGATCACGGGCACCTTGCTGGGGAGTTACCGGGCTGGGACCACGATCCTGGGGACCATCGCCCGCTACGCCCTCGCGGACCGCTTCACTCGCTCATGAAGTCCCCGTCGGACGAAGAACCCTGGATCCTGCCGGGCGAGGGGCCTGCTCCAGACGTCCTCGCGGCCCGCGTGGCCTACTGGGAAGGGCTGGAGCGAGCCTTCCTGCGCCATGCGCCGGCTGGGCTCCGCTGGGGGGCTCTGCCTACGGCGCGTCCGCCCGCTCCTCACGCGCTCACAGAGCGCTGGCTCCCGCTAGACCTCCTCCGCGACGAGGTCGGCTACGTGATCGGAGAGTGGTTCGGGCCAGCCCTCGAGGCCCTCGAGGTGGACCTCGCGACCAGCAGCCTGGGACGGGCTCGCTCTTGGCTCGACGCTCGAGCCCAGCTCCATTCACTCGGCGAACGACGCCTTCCCTCCGAACTCTTGGGCCGCTTGTCATTCCGGGACTCTGCCCAGGCACTCCTCTTCGAGCTCTTCGCAGCTCCGCGGCTCGGGCGCGGCCTGACGCGACACCCCGAGGCCCTCGCGGCGGCGACAGCCCTGGTCCGGACCGCTGGGCGCCCGGCGCGAGCGTGGGACGCCGGCTGCGCGGCGGGAGAGGGCACCTGGGCCCTCGCGAGCGCTCTGAGCGTCGTGAGCCCCGAGGCCGAGGTCTTGGGGACTAGCCCCTGGCCCCTGGAGCTCCTGATGGCCGAGCGTCGGGCCTTCCCTCACGATCCAGAGCGCAGCCGCGTTCTCCAAGAGTTTGCAGCGGCCCTCTCTGCTAGGTCCCCGGCCCTCAGGGTCCGCTTCGCGCGGGGGGACCTGCGCCGAGGTGCGCCGGAGGGGGCGTTCCACCTCGTCTGCTGCCACGGCCTCCTCGGCGGCGCGATCAGCGGGGAACCAGACTTGAGGAGATCTCTGGAGCATCTCCAGGGAGCCCTCCAGCCCGGCGGAATCTTGTCGGTGCAAGACACGTTTCGGGATGACGTTCACGAGGCGGCCTTGGCGCTGGTTCGGGAGTCTCTTGCCTGGCCCGAGCCGCACCCTGGAGTTTTTCAGCGTCCAGCAGCCTAGCTCGTCGCGAAGATCCCCTCGCGCGCAGCCTCGTAGATCGCGACCACGGCTGGGTGGCGGACCTTTCGCTCGACCGAGAGGGCGTAGAAGCTCTCGACCACGTCGTCGAGCTCCGCGATCTTCTGGACGCGGTATTGCCGGCGGACCTCGGCCTCGACGACGGTCGGGACCGCGAACACGCCTGCGCCCTTCTGGCCGAAGACCTTGACGACTGCGCTATCGGCGAACTCGCCCAAGATCTCTGGGTGAACGTCGTTGTGGCGAAACCAGCGGTGCAGCCCGTGGTGAAGAGCTGAGTCGGGCGTCGGGATCAGGAAGGGGACGTCGTTGAGGGACGCGGGGAAGTTCTTGCGGCACTTCTTGGCGAGGTTCGCCGAGCCGAGCAAGGTCGCTGTGCACTGACCGAGGAGGTGGTTGTAGGCCCGGATCCTCATTCCCGCGGGCACGGGCGCGTCGCTGATCACGACGTCGAGCTCATGAGTCAAGAGCAGCGCCAGGAGCTTGTCGGGCTTGCCGACGTGGTACGTGATCTTGACTGGCTGCTCGAGCTCGAGCACCGGCTCGAGGACGTGGTGAGCGATGAGCTTGGGGAGGGAGTCCACCATGCCGACGTGGAGGTTCACGCTGCGCGTGGTGGGGTGACCTCGCAGCGCCTCGCTTAGCTCCTGACCGAGGCTGAAGATCTCGTCTGCGTAGCGATAGACCATCCGCCCGGTGTCCGTCAGCTCGAGGCGACGTCCCACGCGCCGGAAGAGATCCTCACCGACGACCTTCTCCAGGGTCCGAATCTGGGCAGAGACGGTCTGAGGCGTCAGGTGCAAGACCTCGCAGGCCTTGGTAATGCTCCCATGCTTGGCCGTAGCCCAGAAATAGAGGAGGTGGTGGTAGTTAAGCCAGTTCATGAACGCCGCTCCCGCTGGGCCTCGATCTTACATTCGTATTTTTCGAATGAAAGGAGCGAACGTTTCGGCAGGATCGAGCGACCTGCCCCAGCTAGAAGTAGGGTCTATGGCTGGGAGTTCATCCCAGGCGAGACCGACCGCCCCTGGAGGCCGGACCATGAGCGCCAAAGACACTCCCCTCGCCGCCGACGATGCCAGCCCCAAGGGAGGCGCGCTGGGACGTGACCTCCTGGCCTCGGTCGTCGTGTTCCTCGTGGCTCTCCCGCTCTGCATGGGCGTCGCCATAGCCTCTGGCGTGCCTCCTGCCCTCGGCCTGGTGACGGGGATCGTCGGCGGCTTGGTGGTGGGAGTCTTCGCGGGCTGCCCCCTGCAGGTCAGCGGTCCGGCCGCGGGCCTGGCTGTGATCGTGTGGGAGGTCGTCAACACCCACGGCCTCAAGGCCCTGGGCGTGATCGTCCTGGCCGCAGGCGCCGTCCAGCTCTTGGCGGGCGTGCTCAAGCTCGGCAACTGGTTTCGCGCGGTCTCGCCGGCGGTGATTCAAGGAATGCTCGCGGGGATCGGGGTCCTGATCTTCGCCTCGCAGTTCCACGTGATGCTGGACAACAAGCCCCAGGCGAACGGCCTCCAGAACCTGCTCACGATTCCAGCGGCGGTCCGGGACGGAGTCTTGACCTTCAACGGGAGCGTTCACATGCAGGCGGCCTGCGTGGGCTTGGTCACGATCTTCTCGCTCGTGGCCTGGACCCTTTGGGCCCCCAAGAAGCTTCAGATGATCCCAGGCGCCTTGATCGCAGTGGTCTTGGCGGTGCTCGTCGGTTCCGGCTTCGCTCTTGAGATCGCCCACGTGGAGGTCCCGACCAGCCTGCTCTCGGACCTCGAGGTCGGGACGACCCTTGGCAACCTCGGAATCTTGACCGAGAGGTCCGTCATCGTCTCGGTCCTGACCCTGGCCCTCGTCGCGAGCGCTGAGACGATGCTCTGCGCGACAGCGACCGACCGTCTTCACAGCGGTGATCGGACGGACTACGACAAAGAGCTCCGTGCCCAAGGCCTGGGAAACTTGGTCTGTGGTCTCTTCGGCGCGCTCCCGGTTTGCGGAGTGATCGTGCGCAGCTCCGCCAACATTCAGTCCGGCGGAGAGACGCGCCGCTCGGCGATCATGCATGGCCTGTGGCTGCTGCTCTTCGTGGCCGCCTTGCCCTTCGTGCTCCAGAAGATCCCGGTGGCTGCCTTGGCCGCGATCCTGGTTCACATCGGCTACAAGCTCGTGAACCCGGCGGCGATCAAGAAGCTCTACCGGACGCAAGGAATCGGCGAGGTCGCGGTGTTCGCGGTGACCGTGGGGACGATCGTGGCGACGGACCTCCTGACGGGGATCGTGGTCGGATTCGGCCTGGCGGCCCTCAAGCTGCTCTACGGCGCGACGCGTCTCCGCGTCGAGATCGAGGAGTCCGAGGAGAAGGCACGGGTCGAGGTCTGGCTCCACGGCGCCGCGACCTTTCTTGGCTTGCCGGACCTCGCGAGCTCCATCGAGCGGATCCCTCTCGAGACCCACGTCGAGATTCACCTCGAGCACCTGACCTACGCCGACGCTGCCTGCCTGGACTTCCTAACTGGCTATGAGGCCCGTCACACGGAGCTGGGCGGGAGCGTCCACGTGTGCTGGGACACGCTCAAGGAGCGCAAGACGGGCGCCTCGGATGGCCTGACGGCGATTCGCAAGGCCAAGCGCGAGGCCAAGGCAGAGTCCGAGCGGCTCGAGCAGGTCGAGCTGCTCAGCTCCTCCAAATAGCCCTCACCTCCGAGTCGAACTGAGCGCCGCGTCCCCGAGGGTCGCGGCGCTCTTCGTTCGAGGCACTCGGCTCGATAGATAGTCAGGAAATATCGAACTGAAGCGCAGGTGGTTACGGCGAGACCGAACTGCGAGGGCTGCTATCACTGAGTCATGAGGAGGATCCCATGAAGAAGTGGTCGCTACGAATCGCACTCACTGCCTGCGCCCTAGCCTGGTCCGGCTGTCTCTCGGGCCCCGGCGTTCGGACTCCCGCGCCGGGGCGAGAGTCGAGCCCCGAGCGCTTAGAGCTTCCGCTCGCTCCGCCGACTCGGCTCGCGCCTCCGGTCCACTGGCAGCCCCTGCGTCTCTTCGGCGCGGCCAGGGGCCCTTGGGAGCTGGACCCATGGGCGGAAGCCTTGAGCGCTCCCCTGGGGTCTCCTCCGGTCGAGCCGCAACGAACCGAGCTTCGCTTCGACTGGGGCCCCCGCCTCGACGCGTCGTGGACGCGGAGGTCGCCCTCGGCCAACCTCTACCCGCGCTGGGAGCAGCTGCAGGATCAGCGCAGGCTGAGCGACGGGCGGGGGTTCCGCTTGGGCGAGGGCTCGTCCCTCGGCGCTCTTTGGACCTCCGAAGACGGGCCGGCGGGTGTCCTCGCCTTTCGTCGTGAGTTCTAGGAGTGACGGACTCCTCAGAGACCTTCAACCCCAGGGGCGGGGAGGAGATCGTGGCTGGAGAACCCACGAAGTCGCACTTTTTCAGCTACTCCGACGGGCCGTCGGGCGAGTTCGAAATCGAGAGCGACCCGGCCTATGAGAGTGAACCGGTCGACCTCGCCGCAGGTCAGGTCTTCGCGGGGCTGCAAGTCCGCGGGCGACTCGGGAGCGGTGGAATGGCGGTCGTCTATCGCGCTCATGACCCCGAGCTGGATACGGAGGTGGCGCTCAAGCTGCTGAATCGCGGCTTGGTCGAGGACCCTCGCCACCTCGAGCGCTTTCGCCAAGAGGCGCGCTTGGCCGCGCGACTTCGTCACCAGCGGATCGTGACGATCCACCGCTATGGCGAGGAGGAGGGCTGCGCCTACCTCACGATGCAGCTGGTCGAGGGGCCGACTCTCCACGAGGTCGTCCAAGCGGAGGGTCCCCTAGCTCCAGGCCGAGCGGCGGCGATCGTGGAGCAGATCGCCCTCGCGATTGACGCCGCACACGCCCAGCGAGTCGTTCACCGGGACCTCAAGCCCAGCAACGTCATGATCCACGCCAGCGAGGGGCCCTTGGTCCTGGACTTCGGATTGGCCAAGGAGCTGGGCGGCGACCCCACCCTCACGGCTTCTGGCGAGATCCTGGGGACCCCAGCGTTCCTGGCCCCAGAGCAGGCCATGCCAGAGGGCGTCCCCGTCGACCACCGGATCGACGTCTACGGTCTGGGCGGGATCTTGTTCTATCTCCTCAGCGGCATGAACCCCCACTACGGAGAGACGCCCATCGAGGTGATTCGGCACATCATCGATCACGACCCGCCGCCTCTGCGTTCGCTCAACGCGCTGATCCCTCGAGAGCTCGAGGCCGTATGCCTCAAGGCCATGGCCCGCGATCCGCGCGACCGCTATCAGCGCGCTGGCGACCTCGCCGAGGACTTGGGGCGCTTCCTCTGCGCGCAGCCGATCAAGGCCCGTCCGCCGGGCCTCGCGCAGCGGAGCCTGCGCCGCCTGCGCAAGCACCCCCTGACCACCTCCTTGGCGGTGTTGCTCCTGGCTTCGCTCCTCTTGGGCACCTGGGGGACGCGCTCCCTCGCCCAGAGGCTCGCGCTTCAGCAACGCAGCCAACACGGGCTGGAGCTCCTCGAGCAGGCTCAAGAGGAAGTTCGAACCGGCGTCCCTGGAGCGGATCAGACCTTCCTGCAAGCCATGCTCGTGACCAAGAGCGCGTTCCTCGAGGACCCCGAGGACGAGGCCTTGCGAGCTGCGCTGATGCGCGTCAAGCGAGAGCGAGCGGACTACGCCGAGATCCGCGGAAACTGGGGCTTGGCAGAGGAGCTACGGCAGAACCTCGCGCGCCTGGCGGGCGAGGCTCCCTCGCTGACTCCAGAGTCTGCGCTCCGCGCCGAGATCCGCGTCGTGGGTCTCGAGGGGGGCGAGCGCGTCGAGTTCCTGACCTGGAACGGGGAGGATGCCCTGCAGGTGGCACGAGCCGAGGCCGACTCGGCCGAGGTCCGCCTCAACGCCGGCGAATACCTCGCCCTCCACCGAGACGCCCAGGGACGGTCTCGAGGGTCCTTCCTCCTCGTTGTCGACGCAGGTCACCTCCATGACCTGCATCTCGAGAGCCCGTCGCCTCCGCCCCCGGGGGTGTTTCGTCTCCCGCCGGGCTCAGTTCTCGAGCTGCTGACGTCTGGATCCAATGGTCAGTAATTTACGAAGCAAAGCTATCGTCGTTTCGTTTGAGCCGGACTGCTTCCCGGCTCTACAACAGCAGGGCCGAGGGCGGTCCTGGTGGCCAGCCAACCGAGTCGAGAGGAGTGCAGTGATGAAGATTGGAATCCGGACCAAGGGTCTGCCCAACGACGCCGTCGCGCGTGAGCGCGTTCGCCGGCGCTTGAGGTTCGCGCTCAGTCGTTTCGCGGACCGAATCGAGCGAGTCTCGATCAGCCTAGAGGATGTCAACGGGCCCAAGGGCGGGCCCGACAAGCGCTGTCGGATTCGACTCTCGCTCTCAGGTGGGGGTGATCCGCTCCTGGCCGAGGATCTGGACAGCGACATCTTCGTGGCGATCGATCGCGCGTCGAAGCGCCTGGGGCGCAGCGTCTCACGGCGTCTCGATCGGGGGCGCAGCCTCCCCAGCGAGCGGGCTCCTAGTTCCTAACCCAGACCCACTCCAAGCTCAGCGGGTCGAGCAGCGTCCCCAGCAGGGGATCGCCGCAGCGACCCCTTTCCCTTCCCCAACTAGCCCAACTGAAGCCAAGCATGACCACGCCCACAGCAATCTCTGAGAGTCCCAGCGACTCCTCAGCCGCCAGCCTCCCGGCGTCGACCTCGGTCGTCCAGGAGGAAGGCGCCCTCCTGCGACTCCTGTCCGCCCTCACTGGGGACACGGCGCGGGCTGCGGGGGGAGAGGCGCTGAAGTCTGCGATCCGCGGCGCCGAGCGGGCGTCCAACAGCTCCGATCACTGGCCCCTTCTGGCAGCGGCCTGCGACCGGGTCGGGCTTCGCCTGGTCCGCAGCGAGCGCTCTTGGGAGGCCGCCCGGGAGCTGCTCTCGACGGGCACGCTGGTGGCGCGCGGAGCCCAAGGGTGGCTCCTGATTCGCGAGGCGACCGGCGGAAAGCTGGCGATCTATCGCCCCGGCCAGGACCAGGAAGCCAGCTTGACGCAAGAGGACCTTCTGAGCGAGCTTGGCGCCGCCGCTGCGGACTCCGAGGTGTCCTGGGGGCTCGTTCAGTCTCAGGCTCCGGCTGGGCCGATCTCACCCGCTGAGAAGGTCAGCCCCGGTCGCCGGGTCATGAGCCTCTTCGCGCCAGACCGCAGGGACATAAGGACCCTCGTCGTGTTCAGCCTCGTCGTCGGGGTCCTGAGCCTGGCGACGCCGATCGCCGTCGAGGCGCTCGTGAACACCGTGGCCTTCGTGGGGCTCTTGCAGCCGATCGTGGTCTTGGCGCTCGTCCTTGCGACCTGCCTCGGGTTCGCCGCCGTGATCCGCGCCCTCGAGGCCTTGGTCGTGGAGCTGATTCAGCGGCGAGTCTTCGTGCGCGTCGCCACGGACTTGGCCTATCGCCTCCCTCGAGTGCAGCGTGGCGCCCTCGATCGAGTCCACGGGCCCGAGCTCGTCAATCGCTTCTTCGACGTCACGACGGTTCAGAAGGTCGGCTCCAAGCTCCTCCTCGACGGAATCACCGCCGCCCTCTCGGCTGCCATCGGGCTCTTGGTCTTGGCCTTCTACCACCCCCTCCTGCTGGCCTTCGACGTGATCCTCTTGGCCTCCCTGGTGGTGATCGTGTTCGTCCTGGGACGCGGCTCAGTCAAGACCGCGATCAAGGAGTCGAGCGCCAAGTACGCCGTCGCGGATTGGCTGGAAGAGCTCCTTCGCCACCCCTTGGCCTTCCACCTCGCCGGAGGCCAGGAGCTCGCCCTCGATCACGCCGACACCCTGGCCAACGACTACCTCGACCGGCGGAAGACGCATTACAAGATCGTGTTTCGCCAGCTCGTGAGCGCCCTCGCCCTGCAGGTCGTGACGAGCACGCTCCTGTTGGGCCTCGGCGGCTGGCTCGTCAAGATCGGAGAGCTGACCCTGGGACAGCTCGTCGCTTCTTGGCTGATCGTGTCGCTCGTGTTGAACGCCGTCGCCAAGCTCGGTCGGCAGCTGGAAGGCGTCTATGACCTCTTGGCCGCGGCGGACAAGCTGGGAGTCTTGATCGATCTCCCCCTCGAGGTCGAGAGCGGCGAGGAGCCGCCGCGGGGTCCTGGACCCGCCTCGGTTCGCCTCCAAGGGCTCCGCCAGAGCTGGCCGGGAGGGGTCACGACCTTCGCCAAGGTCGACCTCACGATCGAACCGGGCCAGAGCCTGGCGGTCTATGGACCGAGCGGCTCGGGCAAGAGCACACTCTTGGAGCTGATCCAGGGCCAGCGCCCCTGCTCTGGTGGCTCGATCGAGTTCGACGGCGTCGAGCTGCGCTCGCTGCGGCTAGCCTCCCTCCGGCCTTTGATCGGGTTGGCGCGCTCGCGGGAGGTGATCCGGAGCAGCGTCGCCAACAACGTCCGTTTGGGACTCAATCTCTCGTTGGAGGAGGTCCAGGGCGCCTTGGAGGCGGTCGGGCTCTGGGAGGAGATTCAGGAGCTCCCCGACGGCCTTGACGAGCAGCTCTCCAGCTACGGGCGACCCCTCTCGGAGGGGCAGGCGGATCTCTTGGCGTTGGCGCGAGTCCTGGCCTCGCGGCCGCGACTCCTCCTGATCGACGGGCTCCTTGACGGGCTCGACGAAGAGGCCCTCGAGCGAGTCACTCAGACCTTGACCCAATCTTCCACCTGGACGCTGATCGTCGCTACGCGACGACGCGACGTCGCGGAGCGCTTTGGGCGTCAGGTTCGCCTGTCCCAAGGCGGCCTGCAGGAGCTGAGCTCATGAACTCTCGAGCGACGACTCTGACTCCGGCCCAGGTCCCAGCGCTCCGGGCGGCGCAGACCCCGCGAGGGATCCGGGTCCTGACCCGGGTCCTGGTCGCGATCCTGATCGCGCTCCCCTTCGTGCTCCTGATCGCGCCCTGGCAGCAGAACGTCCGCGGGGAGGGCCACGTCTCGGCCTATGCTCCGCTCGAGCGGCGGCAATCAGTCGAGGCTCCGATTGGCGGGCGGATCGTGCGCTGGTGGGTCGTCGAGGGCTCGGAGGTCAAGAAGGGAGACCCGCTCTTCGAGGTCACCGACAACGACCCGCTCCTGATCCAGCGCATGCGCGAGCAGCTAGACGCCGCCAGGGCCAAGCTCGAGGCAGCTCAGGCCAAGGTCCGCTCCTACGACGAACAGATCTTGGCCTACACCGAGGCCCAGAAGCTGGCCCTCGAGGCGGCGAGTGAGCGGATCAAAATGGCCGAGCAGAGCATTCTGGCCGGCACCAAGGAGGTCGAGGCGGCTGATATCGAGCACGTCACGGCGGCCCTGAACTTCGAGCGCAAGAGCGAGCTGCGGCGGGACGGGATCGAGTCCCAGCGCGAGTGGGAGCTGGCGCGGCTCAAGAAGCAGCAGGCCGACGCCGAGTGGGAGAGCAAGAAGGCCAAGCTCCGCGCGGCCGGCAACAACAAGGTGGCTCGGATCGCCGAGCAGGGGAAGGTCAAGGCCGAGTTCGACGCCAAGATTCGCTCGACGGGGGCCAATCGAGAGGGCGCGATCTCCGAGGCCGCTTCTGCGCGCGGGAAGGTCCTCGACCTGCAGGTCAAGGTCGCTCGCCAGGAGACCCAGCTCGCCCGCTCGCCCCTCGACGGGACCGTGTTTCGCCTGGTCGGGAACGTCGGCGGCGACATGGTCAAGGAGGGCGAGCCGGTCGTGATCCTGGTCCCCGAGACCGAGTCGATGGCGGTCGAGCTCTGGGTCGACGGCAACGACATGCCCCTCCTCTCGGTGGGCAGGAAGGTCCGCGTCCAGTTCGAGGGCTGGCCTGCCGTTCAGTTCGCGGGCTGGCCGAGTGTGGCCGTCGGGACTTTCGGCGGTGAGGTCCGCCTGATCGACTCGACCGACGACGGGCAAGGTCGCTTTCGGGTCTTGATCCAGCCGGACCCCGAGGACGCCGAGTGGCCTTCGCGACGCTTCCTCCGTCAAGGCGTCCAGGCCCGGGGTTGGATCCTCCTGGAGGAGGTCACGATCGGGTTCGAGCTCTGGCGGAACCTCAACGGCTTCCCGCCGGTGATCGCCGACGCCGAGCCCAAGAGCAAGGCGAAGCGCGCGGGCACCAAGGAGGCGGGTAAGTGAGTCGCCTCTCTTGGCGGGGTCTGCTCCTGGTCGGAGCGCTCTTCGCTGCCGGTTGCGCGTCTGTCGACGACGAGGACACCTGGCTCCTCCCTGTCCTCGATCCACCGGAGACCGAGCAGGAGCCCGACCACGTTGAGGCAGCGACCCTGGCGGTCTTGGGGAGCGGCTCCAGGACCTTCGGCAGGCGCTGGAAGGGAGGGCTCCTCGACCTCGAGCACGTCTTGACCTCCGTCCACGAGACCTATCCGCTCCTCTCGGCCGCGCGCCAAGAGCTCGTGCTCGCGCAGGCAGAGCAGCTCAAAGCCCTCGGGGCCTTCGACCTCAAGCTCAAGGCCAGCGCGCTCTGGGGCGCGACGGGCTTCTACGAGAACCACAGCGCCAAGGCCGTGTTGGAGCAGCAGACAGGGCTCTACGGGCTCAAGGCTTGGGGCGGCTACCGCCTCGGAGCCGGAGACTTCGACCCGACCTTCGACGGCAAGCGCGTCACCAATCACGGCGGCGAGTTCAGCGCGGGCCTGAGCCTGCCCCTGCTGCGAGACGGCTCTATCGACGACGCCCGGCGCGGCCTCTGGGCCTCGGCCTACGAGCGCGAGATCGCCGGCGACTCCGTCGCCATGCGTCGACTCCGCTTCGACCAGGAGGCCGCCGTGGCCTATTGGCGGTGGGTCGCGGCCGGTCGTCGCTTGAAGGTGGCTGAGAGCCTCCTCGAGCTCGCCCAGGCTCGCCAGGAGGCCACCGAGGCTCGGGTCCGTCGGGGAGCTCTCCCCGAGATCGAGGCCGTCGACAACCAGCGCCTCGTCGTCAAGCGACAATCGCTCGTGACCAAGGTTCGCCGGGAGGTCCAGAAGACGGCGATCGCCCTCTCCCTCTTCCTCCGCGACGCGCGAGGGGCTACCCAGCGTCCCGGCCTCCTCTCGCTCCCGAGCGCCTTCCCGGAGCCCGCGGCTCCGCGGCTCCAAGGCCTGAACACGGACCTCCTGCGCGCCCTGGAGCTGCGGCCCGACCTCAGGCAATACGCGCGGCTCCGCGAACGCGCCGCCCTGGATCTGCGCTTCGCCAACAACCAAGTCTTGCCCCAGCTAGACGTGTTCGTGGCCGGCTCCCAGGACCGCGACGGGCGCCGACCGAGCGTGACCAAGGGCGAGTTCGAGCTCAGCGCAGGACTGGAGTTCAGCTTCCCCTTCCAGAACCGCAAGGCCCGGGGCCTGGTCGCGGCGGCCCGCGCCAAGCTCGACGCCTTGGCGGACAAGGAGCGCTTCCTCCAGGACAAGGTCGAGGCCGAGGTCCGAGACGCGCTCTCGGCGCTTCAGGCTGCCTACGAACAGGCTGGCCAAGCCAGGCAGACCGCGACCCTCGCCGAACGAGTCGCCGTCGCCGAGCGTCGCCGCTTCGAGGTCGGTGAGAGCGACGTCTTGCGCCTCAATCTGCGGGAGGAGGCCGTGGCTGAGGCCAGGCTGGGAGTCATAGACGCCCTCTTGCACTACTGGAGCGCCGCGGCGACCTACCGCGCCGCCGTCGGCGTCGGGAGGCCTCACTCACCCCCGAGCTCTTGAGCTGAAGCGAGGTGCGCCGGGCGGATAGAAGGGAGAGAGCCCCAGGGCAGGCGCTAAGGTCCGACGACGAGCTTGCCCTCGAACTCGAGCTTTCCCTCGAAGGCCCGGTTCCAGACCTTCGTCGGGTCGTCGTGGCCTGAGCAGCCGTCGCTGCACAGCTTTCGGTAGGCGGCGCGGTCGAAGGCGTAGCGGAAGCGGAGCCGATACTCACCCGCGGACTTCAGCTTCCAGCCAGTCGCTGAGCCGACGGTCATGTAGAAGTTGAGCGGCTGACGCAGGTCGTGGCTTTCGCGCGGAGGGACCACAAGGAAGCTGTCGGCCTCGAGGAAGCAGCCTTCGGGGCGCATTCCCCAGCGACCCATGTTCTGGGTCGTGTCGACTTCCTGGCCCTTGGCGTCGAGGACCTCTAGCTCGAAGAAGGGGAAGAGGACCAGCTCTTGGTCGCTCGCGTTGCTGACCCGGACGACCACCTCTAGGTCGTCCCCTAGCCCAGGCGCAGGGCTCGGAGGGACGAACGCGAAGCCCAGCCCCCCCGACGTCGCGGAGGGGGTGGGCGTTGGGGCCACCGACTTCGAAGCTCCTGGCGTGGACAAAGCGCTGGCCGCGGGCGAAGGCGAGGGAGCGGACTTGACTGGGGAAGTCGGCCGGGGACAGCCCAGCAGGGGAAGGCTGAGTGCGATCGCGATCAGGAGTCGGTTCATGGGGTCTCCGAGTCAGGCCTGCGGATCAAGACGACCTTGCCCAGGTTTCGCCGCTCGCGCAGCAAGGCCAGGGCTCGGGGCGCCTCCTCCAAGGGCAGGCGGTGTCCGACGTCGGCCCGCAGGACTCCAGACGCTGCGAGCTCTTCGAGGCGAGCCAGGGCGCGGGCCAAGCGCTCTGGGTCTGCGCCCAGGCGAGCCACGTTGACCGTCGCGAAGTCGAGGTCGTCGCGGAAGAGCTGGCGAGGGTCGACGACGGGCGTCGCCACGACGCCAGCCGCGCCGATCTCGA
>Ga0316204_10005361_pt1 | contig 21275 bp, 21 predicted proteins | sample 6monrhotite_MG_2_FD_205661 | JGI IMG/M metagenome (GOLD analysis project Ga0316204, IMG submission 205661) | Microbial mat bacterial communities from mineral coupon in-situ incubated in ocean water Damariscotta River, Maine, United States -... | ecosystem: Environmental > Aquatic > Marine >... | reverse complement strand
TTGTGTTTTGACGCGCGGCAATATTCATATTTACAAAAATCGCGTTAGGAAAATAGGCGGTGTGTGAAATCTCTCAAAACCACTGAAAAATTTCGGATGAAAAATGTTGGTGAGAATTCCGGGTCAATTGTCATCGCGCAAATCATCTTAAAAATCGAACGCCCCCCTTATCCCGCCTACAAAAGCACACGTGGTCACGCTTGCAAGGCCGCCATCTCACGACTGCCATCTTGACGCTACGTTGCCGGCCTTGGAAAAAAAGGTTGATGTTCCCGCCAGCAATGGGTTTTGCGCCCTGGCCTGAGCATCATATAAACCGGCTTGCGTTCCGGCATTGTACCCTTGAACCCGCTGTTCGTATGACGCCTGTCTGGCATTGCCCTTGATTTTTTCGGCGTCAAACTGACCCAGTTCGGCAGTGTCGGCCAGCAGGTTGACCGAACTCCCGTTGGTCACATCAACCCCCTGACCAGCCATGGTCACAAATTGACGACTGGCAAACTGCTGCGCCTTCAGGCGTTGCGCGTTGGCGGCAATTTCCCCGCGCTTTAACGTATCTTCAGCCTGCCGGTCGGCAATGATTTGATTATTCCGCGATACGGCAGCCTGATACTTGGCTTGATCTTGAGCGGCTTTGGATTGGTTGTATCCGCTTATTGTTGACATTGCCACGCCCGCGATACTTGTCGCAGCGAGAATGCTCGAAGACGATATTAGTGAAGCAGCAACACCAAACTCGCCAACTGTAGCGGCTGCCGCAGCATACCCTGATGCGGTAGCCAATGAAACCGCCGCTGCCGTTCCTGTTATTGGACACATTACATAACCCTCCAAAACGGGTGAAACGCCAGGCCGTAAATGCCATAGGGAACCGCGTTTTCAATAGTGAAACCCAACCATTTTAGCCATTTCAAGGTCACCGTGTTGCGGGCGTCGCAGTGGTTGTAGATGACCCGGTAATCCTTGGCTATGATGTCAACTTCCTCGGCGCATTGGCGCAAAAAGCGGATCGAGTGATCAACCAGAAGATCGGTGCCCAGCAACCAGATGACGCCTTCGTCACTCATAAAGGTTGGCCGCCCGATGCCAAACATACACAGTGGCTTGCCGTCCGCCCGGGCAATCTTGCAGTGATCGGAAATGTTCAGACCGTGGGTTAGTGACGCCAGCGGTGAGTTTCCTGACGTCGCAGCGATTTCATCAATATCAACCTGACGCAACTGCGGCGCGATCTCTTGAACATCATCAAGGCGGGCGGCGGTGACGCTATAGCTAACCGCCGACATTGGTATCAGCAATGGCGCTGAGGATGGTCATCGGCAGGCCCGCTTCGGTTTGCACAACAACACCATTTTCCCGGTGCCAATCACCAGGGATCGGCAGGCGGATCACATCAGAGACCAGTGCCGCTGGGTCGCCCCACAGCTCAGTCGTGCGCGACGGGTATTCCTGAAGGTGATCGACATCCGGGCCGACGTTCAGGCCGCGGGTGTCCTTCACCCGAAGGGTGACCTCTTTGATGTTTTTGCTTTTGGCGAGGGTCTCTGGCCCGCTGTTTAGCGGCAGGCTTTCAAACGTCGCCTTATAAGGTATGCCGATGTGGGCAATCGACGCCGGGGCGGCAAGTGTTACCGCGCCGTTGCTGACCACGAGTCCCGCCTCAAGGTCGCCGTCGACCAGGGCGATCAAGCTTTCCCCCTCCAAATGATCGAGACCGTAGACGATGCTAAATTCCCGCCGTGCCGTGCCGCCTGAAACATAGGTTCCGTACAGCGCGCCATCGACGCCCAATAACTCAAACGTATTGGCCGTCGCACCGGTGACGGTAAAACTGAGCTTGTTAATCTCCGTCATGCCGACAACATCGCGAATTTTAACGCTGTCACCATCACTTAAGCCATGGGCCGTCGCCGTGATGACCACCTGATTGCTGGCACTCAAGCCGGCCCCGGAAATTATGATCGGGTTATTCAGGGTCAAACCGCAATCGACAAAAAATGCGTCTTCAATGGTGGCAAAATTACGGCTGTGCAGGCGCTCGATGTATTTGACGTCGACGCCATTAATCCGGCGTTTGACCACGACATAAAACACGTCTTCCGGGCCTTCTGGAATGTTGCAAATACTCTCGAAGGAGCCTTCGGTTTCGATCACCGACCAGGCGTAAATCTGGTGCTCATGCAGAAACGTCATCACCAACAGCTTGCCATCATCGCGCACGGCCATCACCAAACGATAGGGACTATGCCCATAGGCCCATTCGCTGATCGTATGGCGTTCAAACAAATGACGGGCGAGAACGGTCATGTCCGAGCCACTATAACCATCGGTATCAACCTGGTAGCCGATAGAGTGAACTTCAAATCCATGGTTTTGTTTGCCCGAGACCATTAGAATATTCTCGCGAATGGTCAGCGGCGGGGTATCGGTGGTTGGCAGATGGTCGGAAATACCGGTCTGTTTTGATGTTGGCGTAATCGCGTCAACGGTTCCGCCCGGTTTAAGAAACCACACGGCCCCCGAGGTAAACACAAACAACTGATCGACAAACGAACGAAAATGCCGGATCTCGTTGCCTTGCCCGGCGACGAGGCGAAGGGTGACAGCGTCGGTTTCACGCGACGGTATCGAGACGTTCATATTCTCGTATTGGGAGGTTTGCGACATCCACACGCTTAGCGGACTGTTGATCGAATTGCCCCAGGCCGAGCGCTGCTCGTGCAGACCGACAGCACCGGGGTAATTCCCGGCCTGACTAAACGGCTGACGCCACTTCGGCGCCGTATCGCTAAGGTCGGCAGCAATATTTTTGTCATTGAAGGTAAGCTCTTCGGTCGCACCGATGAAGCCGTACAACCCGTTGTCATCCTTATAGACATTATATTTGTCAGCCCCTGCAACCACCGCCCAGGTGATGGTATTATCGACTGTCGCGTTGCCGTTGGTGACGACCTGATGGGTCCGGTCCGCCGATCCACCTGACACATAAGCCGTATAAGTGGTTCCATCGATCCCCTTAAGGGCGAATGTATTCACCGCAACGCTGGTTAAGGTGAAGCGCCGCCCGTTCAATTCCGTCATGCCGACAACACCCGAAATATGCACCTCATTACCGTTGGCGTACCCATGCCCGGTGGCGGTAATAACCACGGGGTTGGTCGGCGTTGCCGCCGAAATCGCCGCCGTGGCCGCCGTTCCGACAAGGCTTTCTTCAGCCGTTTCCTTAGCCACCGCCGTCACTTTATATTTGTAGGTTTTGGTCCCGGTGGTTACCGGTGTGACGGTTATGCCCGTCGGGAAAGGCTGGTTGGGTTCAAAGCCGATCTCTGTCAAGGTCCAGGCGGCATGACCCGTGCGCCCAAGTTTACGCGGCGCATAACTGGTATGAGCCAGATAAACCACATCATTCGACTGTCGAAATTTGAGGCGCGCGAGGTCCGTATGAACATAGGGTGTCGCCAGTTCGAAGACCCTGGCGACGGTGCCACCCACCGTGTAGGCCGTATAGGCCAAGCCATTGACGCCGGCCAACGCGAACGTATTGGCGGTGACGCTGGTGACGGTGAAGTATTTACCGTTAACCTCCGTCATGCCGCCAAGCGACGACAGATAAACTTCATCACCATTGGCATACCCATGCGCCGTTGCCGTGATGACCACGGGATTGGTGGCACTTGCGCCAGACACGACAACGTTGCCTTCCAACACCAGACCACCGTCTTTGATCACCCGCATGTATAGATTACCGAACTCCAGGGCGTAGGCCTGTTCTTCATTGTATTCGAACTGGATCAGACGAACGGTGTGGGTGCTGTCCTTAACTGCCCGCACGTATTCGGTTCCGGGCCGGTTCGAGGTTCCGCCTTCCGCATGGACAAAAAAATTGGTCAGGCCTTTGGCCGCCGTGCCAAATTTCTGCAAATCAATTCGGGCAAAGGTGGCGGGTGAAATAACGCCGCCACCAAATGAGATTTGGGGAATTTCAATAGGCATTTACTGGCGCGCCCGTTCCCAGGGTGAATCATAACTGTGCTGAAATTCACCCTCATTACTATCGGCCACCATGGCCGAGCGCTTAAGACCCTGATAGATCGACAATTGCGACTGCTGAACGTTCAAATTCCCGGTTAAGGCTTCGGCCAGGGACGCTGCCAGATAGCGGCTGAAGGTCTGAACAAAGCCTGGGGAAAACAGCACCGTATTCTCGACATCAGACGTATAAATGCCGACTGCATTTGGCATATCCGTCAGGACCGATAGGCCGAAACCGTTGTCTTCAAGCTCAACGACATAAGGCACCGGCGCGTCATCCTTCGACAACCGCTGAATTTCTCGGAACCCCGATGACACACAGTCTGAGGGATAGTCATAACGATAGGCCCATAGGGCGGGCGGCGTACCGATGCTGGCCAGGGTTTGACGCTTGGTGGCAAAATTCCAGTAATGGTCACTCAGCACAAAACGCCGAGCGGTGTCGTAATGAATCCGGCACTGAACGGCAACGTTGCCGGTGTCGGTACCCAGGTTGGCGATTGTCGTCGTCGTCTGATGAATATGCGACAACGCCAAATTACAGATTTGCGCTTGACTGACAGCCATGGGGAGGCTCCTTGTTTGGTGGAAACATTCACCCTCACCCGCCTCTCAATACCAACCCTATTGCAGGGTTTAACGGGAGGGAGGAGGCGCTATCGCCTCAGGGAGACATGTGAATTACGGAGAATGGAATACAGATGAAATGATCGGGGAGGTTCCTCGAAAACGGCTCATCTTAATAAACATAAATTTGTATCAGCCGCACCTCCCCCTCCCGTCGAAAGCGAAGGGAGGGGGAGGCTATTGGTAGCGACCGTCGGTTACTTCTCTCGTTTGCCGTTCGGACTTCTTTCCCGTTGAGGGGAAGACGCCGAGCGAGAGATTGTGCGGCGACCCGAAGCCCGACCCGAGGCTTTTGCCCCGGTGGCGGGCTTGGCCATCCACGTTTTGGAGAAGTGGGATTTGTCGGTCAGGACAAATTCCTCTCCCCGATTGTGGATTTTTGCGCCGTAGTATCCTTTGGCGGTTGCGATGACTTTCATCACAACGCTCTAGTTGGTCTGGACGCCGTGCACGATACCGGCGGTGACAGCACCAGCCGTTGTCGTCGCAGCGCCGATGACATAGTTGACGCGAATGAACCGGCGCATGTCATCGGGCAATTCATCAACGCCAAATTGCAAGCCGGTAACCGCTTCGGCTTTTGAGTACGCCCGCGATTGGGCGACGACCTGATTGTTGATCGTAAACGCGGCATCATCAGCCGTTTCGATCTGGAACTGCAAGGTGCAGGCCCCAAGCGACGCCAAAGACGAGACGACCTGAATCAAGATCGAGACCTCTTCGCCAGCGCCGACGTTCCGCTCCAGCGCCGCAGCGGCACCGTACGCGGTCCCGGGGGCACCGGTATCGATCACATTGGTGGACGCGATTGTCCCGGCCACAGAAACAACGGACTGCGCCGTCGAGAACTTAAGTTGTTCAGAGAAAATCATTGTGTGTTCCTTTCTTTCCTCTCGCCCTAAACGACACGGGCTTCGGTGTTGAGAATGGCATCGGTTTCACGGATGGGGATACCGCGATAGGTCATCACTTCCTGACCTTCGATTTCAGCCGGTTTGAGACGGACGAAACTGTCGGCGGCACCGCCGTTGGTCGACAGGGCGTCAAGGGCTTCAAGCACATCCCGGTTACAATAGATCGCCTGACGGCCACCCGACGCATCGCTACGGCGCAACCGCGATTGAAGTTTGTAATAGGCCTTGCGCATGAAGTCGTAGAGGGCGACGGACCCGGCCTGCATGTTCGACACATCGACATTGGCGATACGTGAATTGAAGCGCCAATCCTTAACCGCGCAGCCCACATGCCATGTGAATTTTTCTTCTTCCACATAGTAGGGGTTGTTGGATGCATCAAGAACCCGCTGACGCCCCATGTCTTCACGTTGAAGACCGGCCTGCGTGCCTTCCGGGTACAGCAGGTGGGTGAAACGGTCACCCCAGGTGACGAACCAGATCGACGTGTTGTCCGTACCGATACCACCGGCATCAATGATCTGATTACCGGAACCGCCACCACCGAGCGCACTGTAACGCGCCGACAGACCCTTGAATTTTTCAGGGGTTGTTGCCGTGTCATGGTAGAAAATACCGGTCGCCATTTCCTGGTTCATGGCTTCGATGTAGGACATGGCTTCGTTGAGGCGCACCGCCGCTTTGTTTTTCGACAGTTTCAGCAACCGCTCGTCGATGGTTGCCAGCCCTTCGAGAAAGCCGGTGGTGTCTTCGACCTGTTGAGTGGTCGATTTGCTTTGGGTGATACCTTTGTACAAGGCCCCCCAAGACACTGAGGGCAGACCGGTGCGCGTCGTGTGCAAATGCGATCCGCCTTTGTTGCATTCCATCGCAATGGCGTCATCCAGAACCGGATTGGTCTGTTTGAGCAATTCGATGACCGTCGCGATAGACCCGTTCGGGTCCTGTTGTTTCATAACGTCGATCAAATCGACGTAGCTACTTCCAAGAGTTGCCATTGTTCATATCTCCTATGATTGGCGTGATCCGTAGAGGACTTCTGCGGCGTCTCGTTTGGACGAGCTTGGTTGCCCGCCAATTGCCGCTTGGCCCGATGTCAAGGTTTTCCCGACGCGATGAAGAAAACGAACCAATGACGGATTGTTGCCGTACATGGGGTTCGTCTTGAGAACATTAACCAGTTCCGGGTCACCATAGTGGGTCGCCGCAAGCATCGCCGTGCGCAGGGCACCGTCAAACTTTCTGCCCCCAATTTCAGGGTCGGCCAGAAGTTCACCGCGCCATTCAGAGCACGTCTGTTCCCATTGCATCGTTTGCGCTTCAACAGCGTCCATCCCCATTTTGGTCTGCAAATCAACTAACTTTTGCGCCTGCTCTTGGGTCAGTTCCAGTTCCCTGGCAACTTCGCGGAACGTGCTAAGATGGGTTTCGTTGACATGCACCCCGTCTGGAAATGAAAAGGCGTCGTAGCCAAACGCATCCGCATCACCGCCGCCGTCTTCCTTGTCGCCAAAAGCGTCCTTGGAATCTGCGTCGTCGTGCTCAGCGGTTGAGGCCCGGCCAGCGGAATCGGGAAAACCCGCCGCCGTATCCTCGGTCGATTTAAACGTTGATGTCGTGGTTGGAGTTGTGGTTGTCGTCGTGGTCGTCTCTCGGGGCGTATCGGTGTTATCAGTGTCGCCCAAAATTGTTTCAGCCATTGGCTTTTGCTTCCTTTAACTGTTCATGGTCATACATCATCAAAATTTCACCCCGCGCTGTCTCCCCCCGTCAGCCCACCCATCGGCGGGCGGTACATCGGGGACAGGAAATTGGCAGGAGAGGCAGAGAACCAATTTCCCGCTCCCCATTTCTGGGGAGAACAGGGCCAGGGGGCAAAGGCCCAGCGAACCGGGCGCCCAATAAAAAACGGCCCCGAAGGACCGTTGAAAAAAACTATAAAGCGAAACTATCGGTCCCACGGACGCGATATAAATAATGTCAGGTCATCTCCGGGGACTTCCCGGAAACCGAATTTCCGGTAAACCCGTGGGCAGTTTTATCGATGGCGTGAACGATCAGTGCGCGCGCCCCGATATCGCGTTGAACATTATTTGCCCGCAACAGAGCATCTTGCAGCAATCCCCGTCCGATATTTCGCCCTGCGTATTTACGGTCCACCGCAAGCCGTCCCAAAAACGATTGCCGGAATCGGTTCCGGCATATCGCGGCGCATTGGTCCTGGCGCGCCTTTGTGAAGAACACTCCCCGCAGACAGGCAATAAAACCCGACAACGCAATCAAGATCCGTGACGACAAAGGTCTGAGGCGCAGCACCGCTGTTTTTCAGGGCCTTCTTTTGCAACCACTGACCCAGCGATGGGTACCCGCACTCAAATCCATCAACACGGTGATGGCAATCAAGCGGTTCAGGATTGGATATCAATCCCAGGGCGCTTTTTTTGAAAACAAGGCCGCCAATCCGGCCTTGTCTACCGGCGCGTCAAGTGCGTGTTCAAAGGCGGTAAACTGTTCGCCTTCCAGATGGAATAAGCGTTGATCCATGATCCCATTTTCAGCACTCTCAAGAGCACTTTCCAATATGAACTCGGACCGGTTCTTGCCCGAGATCGCCGCCGCATGATCAATATAATCGCGTTGCGACGGCCGAATTTTCATCGACATGGAAATACGGTTTTCTCGTCCGCTTGCAGTCACGCTCATGGTCTGACCCTAGCTTTTTCATTTTTGAAGAGTGGACTTGTATGTTTATTTATACACCATCCTCCTCCAGTTTTTCGCGCATCATTTCAATGAAACATGCCGGGGCGACGCGCATGACTTCTTCGTAGAGCCACACGCCAATGTCGTGTTTGCCGATCCGGTAGAATGTTTGTGAGTTGCCGGTGAACAGGTTGGGGGCCAGCATATGGGTTTGGTCCATTAGCCGCTGGACAAACCGGCGTCCCTCCGCAGTCTCCATGATTTTGCTGAGGTCTTCGTCTTGTTGGTCCTGCTGGCGCTGGAATTTTTTCTTGCGCTGACCGACCTGCTTTTCGTCGCTGGCATCATAACTCATGCGCCAGCCCCCGGTTCCGTGCCCTGACTGGCACCAACACTGGCGATCAGGTCAGCAATCGGGTTGGCCCCCGCCGTATCGATTTGCGCGGCGTCCTTGGCTGTTTGCACCATGCCCGCCATATTGGCTTGCTGGCTCATGGCTTGTTCTTGTTGGGCCCGTTGCTGGCGCAGGGCGTCAACGTCTTCATGGGACAGAACCATATTGTTGGGCACGCCCAGGTCTTCGGCCATGGTCTCGACAATCTCATCGGTATTGAGCTTGTCCAGGGCTTCCGGTTTGAATTGCGCCAGTTGGCCGGTAAAGCCGATCCAGCGTTCGGTTGCCCCGGTCGTCACCCCCTTCTGGGCCTGGGCCAACAGCGAAATGTAATCAACCTTCAAATCCGTGCCGACCAATTCTTCCGGTGGTGGTGGCAAAACCATCTGGTCACTCATGCCGTTCCATCCTGGCTCGGATAACCGCACCAGGCGGTTGAAGGTGTTGTCGATCAGCGGATCAAGCAATTCATCGTGCAGCGATTCCAATACCGGACCGAGCATCAACAGCTTTTCCTCGTGACGTTCGGCAACTTCCGTCGCCGTAATCTGGCGGCGGTCGGAATTGGCCAGCATCAGGAACAAGTCAACATAAAAGGCGCGGTTAATGCGTTCTTCCGTACGGCTGATATCCTGGTTGAGTTCATATACACGCGGATCAACCTGATAAAGCGCCCGCCCGACATTGTTGACATCATCGCTGAACAACGAGGCCCCCGGCAGAACCGAAATGGCCTTTTTCGCCAAATCAGCCGGTAGCAATGTCGGTGGTGCGACCATCTTGGCCACCGCCTTGCCCTTTTCCTTTTCCTGGACCTGCAAAACCCGGGCGTCACCCAGGCCTTCCATACCCGGTGATTCACCATAGGTGTCGCCGGATACGGTTGACCAGCGCGGTGCGTGAACCGGAAATTCCTCATAGCCTTCAACGCTAAGGAACTTGTCTTCCCGGCCACCGGGTTCGAAATGGACAGAGCGGAATCTGAATTTTTCCGGTAAATTGAATTCGTCAAAATCCTTGTTCGAAACCGGCTCAATCAAATGATCAACATCAATCCACGCCGAAGTATTGCCCCGGTCGTAAAGGTTCCTGACCGTCGATGAGACGTTATCGATGCCAAATTTGTCGATTATTTGTGACACGGTCAACTGGAACTCCCGGCCAAAGGTATTGACCTTCAGATTGCCATCCAACCCCAGCATGTATTCACCCGCTGTATAGGTGGTGAAGCGGCTGACATGGTCAAAATCATCTTCCTGAATCATCGCCGCCGTGCCGATCACCCCAAGCTCGGAATAAATTGTCGGCAAGGCCTTATAGAGGTTCGATGATGCGAAGACCTGATACATCGTCCGCTGCACAAGATCGAGCCAGGCGCGCACCGGGCTCGAGTCATTGAGCCCGGGATCGCCAGGGCCGAGGCGAAACCACGGCCTGGCCGGGGACGTGATCCCGGTCATCATCCCTGACGCCAATGTCCGTCTGGCGAACAAAGGCGTGTTGTTGGGGTGGTTGGTTTTTTTCGTCCCCTTGTTACGGTCGGTGCGCAGGAAGCGACCGCGTCTCGGGCTGTAACTGTCCATAAGCTCTCGCCAATGGGGCACCCACGACGACCGCTCCGTCGTCAGGTCACCCAGTCGGTTTTTGACATAACCTGACGCTGTCTGGGTCATTAGACACCCCCTAACAATGTGGCCTTACCGGTATTGGCGGCGCCGAGCAGGCCTTTCGATCCGGTCAAAATCGTTGATTTATCACCGCGTAAATTGCTTACCCGGCGTTTCTCTTCGTTACGCGCGCGCCGCACCTCGTCTGAAGATTTTTTAGGTGCTTCCGGTGGTGGCGGGGGGGGCGGTGGTGGTGGCGGTGGCTTTGGCGCTGAAAACATGCACATGATTAATGGCTCCTTGCAAAGGGGTTGATGAATTTCAGGGCGATTAGCAAACGCGCCCCGAGTGGGTAATAGGTTGGTGTGAACAGGCACTTGACCTTCCAAATGTATTCGCGGGCCAAAACATCAAATTGGTCCTGCGAGATATCATTTTCGAACGCAACCGCGTCTATGCGCCGGGCGAAATCCTGATCCCAGACCAGCGCCAATTGCCGCGCATAGGCGCGCGCGTCTCCATGACCATAATTCATGATGGTTCCTCCTGATTGTTTGGGTTTTGATTGTCTTGCGTGGGTGTGAAATTGTCGCGGGTTGCCGCTCGTTCATCTCAATTGACAATCCACATACAGCGCCTATCGTTCTGATGGGCGCAAAACCAGGTATCAATATCGACGGCTTGACCGCCAACGCACCGAGGGTAAACAATGAAAGAAAATTCTGGATTGATTAGCGCCTGCCGACTCGACGGCAAGGGCAGTGGTACACCTCTCGATTGGTCCGAGGCCAACAAGTGGACACCAGAGCAAGGTTCAGTCTGGATTCATCTCGACTGCACCAACGTCAACACCGAAACCTGGCTTCGTGACCATAGTAAATTGGATACGTTTGTAATTGATGGCTTGTTGGCCATGGAAACACGCCCGCGATGTGACTGGTATGAAGACGGCGTACTTTTGGTTTTGCGTGGCGTCAACCTCAATCCGGGTGCGGACCCTGATGATATGGTGTCAATTCGAATCTGGATTGATCAACACAGGGTAATCTCAACGCGACTTCGCCGTCTGTTGGCCGTCGAAGATGTCCGTCAACAACTTGCCGCCGGCAAAGGCCCGATTTCAACCGGTCATCTGGTTGCCCGGCTAGCAGCTTGCCTGACCGATCGAATGATGCCGACAATCGAAGACCTGAGCGATCAGGTCGATGCCCTAGAGGATCAATTGATCAACATTGACGGTTCAGAAAAACAGGCGTTGCGGGAGGTGCGCTTCAAACTGGCCAACATTCGACGGCTGGCGATTTCCCTACGGCGCTACATCACGCCCCAGCGCGAGGCCCTCACCCGACTATCACAACTTGACGAAAAATGGCTTGATGATCGCATGCGCGGGCGAATGCGAGAAACCGTTGACCGTGTCACCCGGATCACCGAAGAATTGGACGAAGTCCGCGAGCGTTCGGCATTGATACAGGATGAGTTGATCAGCCGAATATCACAGCGCATGGAACACACCATGTATGTCCTGACTGTCGTTGCTACCATTATGCTTCCGCTCGGTTTTCTGACCGGTTTGCTCGGCATCAACGTCGGTGGCATTCCCGGTGCTGAAACCAAATGGGCGTTCTGGGCCGTTACAGGCGGCATGGCGGTTGTTATTGCCATCGAAACCATACTATTCAAACGGCTCAAAATTCTTTAGCGTATAAATCGAATTGCAATCGATCATATCTCTCATATAGTGCTGTCTGGAGGGCCAGTGAAAACCGTAAAACGCGTCAACCCATCATCACACCACTGGGCTTACTTGGTTGGTTTTTGCATCCTGCTGGCCGGCCTTTCCTTGCGGGCGAACGATGTGGCCCCCGTCGAAATGTTACGGCTGGCTTATTTTGACTACTTTCATTCGGCGAACCCTCGCCCCCGCCTGCCTGTTGACCTGTCCTATGTTGTCGTCATCGACATTGATGAAAAAAGCATGGCCCGGATTGGTCAGTGGCCGTGGGACCGGCGGGTGTTGGCCCGCATGACAAACAACCTTCGAAAAGCCGGGACGAAGGCGATGGTATTCGATATCGTTTTTGCCGAAACCGGTCGCATGGGCGGCGATGATGATTTTATTAAAGCCATTAACCAGCATGATGTGGTCGTCGGCATAGGCGCCTATGGCAAAGCGACAACTGGGCCCAAGCGTTCCCCCTTGGCAAGCAAGGTCGTTGTCAGTTCGCCAGACTCCGTTAAGGCGCAAGCCTATGTTCCACCCCTCAAACACTTGGTTCGCAACACCCCCGCCATTGAGGCCGCAGCTGAAGGAAATGGTGTATTCAGCCTGATCAATGATGTTGACGGAAAAATGCGACGTCTGCCAACCCTGTTCAATTTCCAAAACCGCTTATACCCTTCGCTGGTTGTCGAGGCGATGCGGGTTGCTGGTAGCAATAAATTGTCCGTCGTCAATGTTGATCGCAGTGGCGTATCGAGCGTTTCAGCCAACAAAGACATGTGGCTTCCGACCGATGCCTTCGGGCGGTTCTGGATATATTTTTCACCCGCCGACCGCATTCGCTATATTTCGGCCATTGATGTCCTTGAAAACCGTTTTGACAGTCGTCGAATTGACGGCAAAATCGCGCTCATTGGAACGGCGGCGGTGGGCCTCGGTCATACAAGCCCAACGCCAATAGACCCTGCCATGGACAATCTTGAAATCCAGGCCCAGTCTTTGGAAAACCTGTTGTCTTACAGCTATCTTGAACGCCCACGTTTTGCCGATGCGCTTGAGTTGCTCATCATGTTGATTACCGGATTAATTGCCGTCATCGGCATTCCGTCACGGACGGCACTGACGGCATTCGTATTTTTTGGCGGATTTTCCCTGGCCGCTTTCAGCGCGACGAACTACTTATTCACCTATCAGCTACAGATCATCGATACCTCTGCGCCAGTGCTCCTGGTTTTGGCGATTCTTGTCGTCAATTTGGCATTTCGCGGGCTTCAAAACGGGCGGACCGAAGCGGAAACGACCTAACTGCAATCAACGCCAGTGGCCGCACCCTAAGGTTTTTTCGCCAAGGTTTCCACGGCAAGGACGTCTTCTTCTGAAAGCCGGTGTTCGAACACGGCTAAATCATGTTTCATATGATCGGCATTCGACGTGCCCGTCAGCGGCACCATAGTGCGCGCAAGGGCAAAGGCGAAAATGATTTGATTGATCGACATCCTAAGGCGCTTTCTAATGTCAATAAGCGCTGGGTTCTTGAGGTGTATTTGATTGGCCGTCAGCAGGGAAAAGCCTTGGTAAATGATGTCGCTTTGTCGGCAAAATGCCCGCATGTCATAGTCCCACCCGGTGCTGGCATAACACCTGTTCTGCACAAATCGGGGCGCAACCGCCGCCCCGTCACAAAGGACTTTAAGTTGATCAAGGGCGATATTGCTAACCCCCAAAAGGCGCGCACGCCCGCTTGTTTGAATGTCTTCCATCGCCCGCCATACGGCCCAATCGTCATCATTAATGCCAACCTTGGACGAAGGGCCATGCAGGACGAACGAATCTAAATAATCGGTTTGCAAATGTTGGCACGAGCGCTCAAACGACTGGGCAACTTGATCGGCCAGCGGCGCATCGGGATCATAGGGCAAACGATGGTCCTGACCACGTTGATAGGTAAACTTGCTTTGCAAGAACAACGCCTTGCGGCTTATCATCCCATCAGCAATGGCGCTAGCAACGGCACGACCGACGCCAACTTCATGGTAATGTTTGCGCTGGTTGGCCGTATCAATTGCCCGAAACCCCTGACGCAGGGCAAGCGCTGTCAGATGCTCAGTTTTTTCTTCTTTCCAGGCAGTACCATAAAAAAACCGCGGCACCTCAACCCCGGCAACGACTGTGCTGCGATCCATCATTGTTAAGGCCGTCCCCCTAGACGTAGTCCAAAAAAAACCAGAATCCCCTCATCACCCCACTCATCCTGATCGCGGCAATTACGGTGCCAGGTAATTACGATGACAGGCAATTACGATGACAGTGCACTTTATTGCAGCACCTTACCAAATCACCTCTCCAGCGCAAATGACGTTCGCCCAATACAATGCATCGACAGGAGGCAGAAACAAATAGGCGCAATGGCCCATCCTTCTGGATGATTCGCAGCCTCAACCGAGCCGGTTCTTCATCAATCGGCACCCGTCGGTACTTGTTTCCTTTCGTACCGGTAATATACATGCGCCCACCCGGTTTCAACAGTCGTGCAGCATCGCCTATGAACCTCTCTCTCGGTCCAGTTGCAAAAATTTCATCGACTGAACCTTCCTTGAGAGGAAAGTGATCGTATTTTTCTCCCTTCAGGTTTTTTAACTCCGCGACAGTGGCCTTAACGCCGTATCTCTGCTTGTTCAGAGGGTCTACATTAAATGCGCCGGAGATCTGCGAGCGTTTGCCGCCGAATAAATCTACGATAATTTTTTTCTGACGTGCCGCTCCTTGCAAACCGACTGAGGGTAGTCTCGCACGCAGGCCCGGTTTAGTCCCACCCAACGCATACGCTGCCAGCCCAAAACTGTCTTCGCCCGCCTGTCGCAACGCTGCGTCGGAAATTGCGGGGTCAGAACTCATCGCCGCCGGATAACTGGCCGTCACATCGTGTGTCTTCTGGGCAACGTCGTCAGCAACGGCACCAAGCAGGCCCGTCACGGCCTTTGCAGGTAACGCCGCCAACCCGCGCCTGCGCCTTGCCACCCCGGTCAAAGGCATCAATCGGGGTATCGACATCTTGGAACGGCGTGTTGTCAGCCCGGCGCTGGACCTGACCAAAACCGTTCTCATACGCTGTGGGGACTCGGGCCATGGGCAGATCGCCTGTTTTTGATTGATGGGAATGTTTGAAGGAGGAGACGCGCCAGCGAACGGGCGCAACGTCAGCGCAGGCCAGCCACCGAACGGTTGGTGAAGGCTCAGATTGTCAGGGAACTAATGTTTGATGCGGGTGTCGTCTCGGCGGGGGGTCAGAGGCCGCCGATAAACCGGACCGGGACCGAGCTGGTCAACCACACACCATTGTCAGACAGATAAAATTCAAGGCCACTGTCATGCATGGCCCCAGCACGAATGCTCAGGATCACAGGACGACCGCGCCGCACGCCCACCGTCGTCGCTGTTTCCATGTCCGGGCTCAGGTGGACATGATGACGGTTTTGATGCTGCGTCTGTCAGATCAAGTCTGAATTACTGCAATTACGTCCAAATTTAAGCACCTTGGTTAAAGCTCTGATCGCCCGGAATGGCGTGCCCGCAACGGAGATTGCTCGGAGTCCACTTATGCCGGCGAATAACAGTTCGATGGCAGCATCGGATGTAACGGCCGTCATCGAGCGCTTTCTTCGCCGTCAGCAATGCATAAATGGCGTCCTTTGCGCTGAGCGCTTCACCAATGACCGGGGCGAAGCTGAGGCCGAGTTCAGCACCGAATTTAAGTTGCTCCGTTGTAAATCCACTGCCGGGAACTTCTTCCCGCTCGGCAAAGTCATGGATGTCTCTGGCCTCAGCTGCGGAAATCGTCATCCCGTCGACGGAAATTTCCATGCCATCACCGGCAGCTATCGCCGCATCGGTTTCATCGTCTTCCGGCTGATCCACGTAGGCTTTTCTTAAGGTAATGGTATTGTCTGGTGTGTCGAATTCAAGGTCGTCATCAGGCGTCGCACCGTCACCGGTCCCGTTCTCAATCAGTGGGACCCGAACAGACCGTTTTGTATCCTCAGGCACCTCATCAATTGTGTTTGTTTCGTCATCAGGTGTGTTACCACCTTCGTTGCTCTCAGGAATTACATCACCATTAGCGCGCTCACTTGGGCCTAAATCATTTCCTTCTCCCACACCCTTATCCGTCTCATCATCGTGACTCCCGCGCTTAACGTGGGTCGGTGCAGCATCGATCCCGATGTCCAGCGCTGTCTGCGGATCAATCTCGCCAAGATCAATTTTTCTGTCTTCATACTGTCCAAAGTCGCCCTTGTTGAATCGTTTGCACATACGTCGATAAAGACGCATCGCGCTATCCACCCCACTGGATTTTCCTTCAATACACTCCTATATTTGCACAGGTTCTGTACCCGTGCGCTCCACCGTGGCAGCATCGCCGTAAAACTAACGTTTTTGATGTTGTTTCTTGGAGGGTGCGACTTGTGGCAAGTCAGGAAGTGTGTGTGCGCAGCATTTCACGGAATCTTCTTACTCATTCCGCACCTTCAGCAATGGCATCTTTTTTATGTATCGATTCATGTATGGGCCTGCCGTTTGAACACTGTAAAAATTGGAAGATGGTAATTTTTTAATTTCAAGAATGATCAGGGGTTGCTGTTCTCCCCCACCTACCACTGTCTCGTCACGGACGATAAGGACAAGTCGCCCATTTTTATTATTCCGTAACTCGGTCCAGTTGTTGGCAACAAAATCGACAAAGTCAGCCACACTGTCAAACAACTGGTTACCGTCCTCATCGACGAGAGATCGAATTTGATCTCCGTGTCTGGCTTCGATATGCGCTTCTCCCCCTCCCTTTTCCGTCTCATAATCGTGGTGCCCGCGCTCAAGGCGGATCGGTGCGGCATCCATCCCGATATCCAGCGCCGTCTGCGCATCGATCTCGCCAAGATCGATTTTCCCGTCTTCATACTGGACAAAATCACCGCCGTTGGTTCGTTTGTATCTGTCCTCGCCCTTTTTAAAACGCTTGCGTTTGCGCCAATAAAGACGCGCCGCGCTGGCCGCGCTTTTTAGAAGAAAAGCGGCACGCGGGACTTGAGACATTGCAAGTTCATCGCCATCCTCAAATCCTTCTCGGCCACCGCTCTCGTCTTCTCCGTCTGGTGTGTCGAATTCAAGGTCGTCATCAGGCGTCACACCGTCATCGATTCCGTTCTCAATCAGTGGTACCCGAACAGACCGTTTTGTATCCTCAGGCACCTCATCAATTGTGTTTGTTTCGTCATCAGGTGTGTTACCACCTTCGTTGCTCTCAGGAATTACATCACCATTAGCGCGCTCACTTGGGCCTAAATCATTTCCTTCTCCCACACCCTTATCTTCTGCACCAATCAGGACGTCGGCGCTGGCAACCGGTCCATCAAGGCCAGCCACGCCTCTGGTTCCCCCCTCATCCGCCACCACCCCGCCTTCAGCCCCGCCCATCACCTGATCAACAATCTCCTGACGTTCGACGTAAGACAGCCCGCGTTTGAGGCGCTCGGCCTCCAGCGTGACTTCGCCGGTGATGGCGCGGTGGAGGGCGCTGCGTTGGGTGATGTTGGCGTCGCCGCTCAGACCAAGTTTGCCAAACGATCTCTGGATTTGTTGCCTTATGGTTCCGACACCTTGCGATTTACCGACGCTGTTGATGGCCGCGTGTTGCTCTTGCGTCAGTGCGTTGAAGTCGCGGTCTGACAAAGTGTTGCGGTGCTCATACAGGTTGACTGCGGCGAGTTCGTCATCGGTCAGCGTTGTTAACCGGTCAAACACCGCCGGGTCGGTTTCTGGTTGCCCGCCGGAGGCCTTGATGAAAGTGTAGGTCATTGCCGTTTGGCGGGTTTCTGGCGGCAGGGTGACCGGGATGGCATTAACGTCCGGGGAGGTGGAGAAGCCGGTCCAGAAACCCTCAACCTGTTTGCGTATCGCCTCCTGACGCTGGCGTTTTTGAGTGGCGTCATGAACCTTGAGACGGGTGATCGTCTCGGCCCGTATCTCACTGTTCAGATTGTCACTCGGGTCATCATCAAGACTGCTGTTGGCGGTATCCTCAACGTTACCATTAGGATCGTCATTCAGTCCTTCGGACCCCATCTGCATCATCGCCATGACCCGGGCAATCTGCTCGTCCAAGGTGCCGCCGCCATTGATGATGATGGTGCTCAGGTCATGGGACTGGCTGTTGATCGACGCCGCGCGGGTATGGGTTTTAAGGTCGTCGACGTCTTCACGGTTGATCTGGCCTTTGCTGTTGGCTTCATTAAAATAGGCAAAGGCCTCAACCCCGCGGTTCTCACCGATCAGTTTGGTGATGATGCCGCTATGGACGACGCCAATATACTTGGCTTTCTGCAAGGCTATCTCTTCTGCCGACCAGCCGTTCAACTCGCCCGTTCTCGACAGGGTGGCGTCGATGGCGGCCATGTTTTTCTCCCGGGCAGCGGGGTTGTCGCTGTTGCTGATCGCGTCCTCGACATTGATGTTGAGCCGCCCGTCAAGGTTGCTTAATAACGCCGTCTTCCGCTCAGCTGCCTGACGCTGGACCAGCTCACCGGACAGGTTGGTTCTCGCCCCGTAAAGGTATTCCAACGTCTGCTGTTTGGCCGCCACTGACATCGACGGGTCGTCCTCAAGGCGGGAACTGATTTTGCTGAACTCGGTCTCGACAAACTTTTCCGGGTTCTTCGGCGGCATCGGCGTCGGACCTTGTCCCGCTTGCCCGCCCAATGGTCCCCCCTGTTGCCCGCCAAACAGGTTTTGCCTGATCTGATGAACCCCGTTTTCCACGCCAAGCTTGCCGCTCAGGTCAGTCATAACCTGGGCTTCTGTTGCCGCCTTGGACATAACCGGCGCGTCGCTTGCCGCCCCACCAAAATCCTTAAACGCCTTTTGGATGCCGGGCAGGTCATCGGCGATCTGGCGCAACGTCGCGCCAACCCGCGCCTGCGCCTTGCCACCCCGGTCAAAGGCATCAATCGGGGTATCGAAATTTTGGAACGGCGTGTTGTCAGCCCGGCGCTGGACCTGACCAAAACCGTTCTCATAGGCTGTAGGGACTCGGGCCATGGGCATCTACCTGTTGTTAGAATATAAGAAGGGGGAGAGTGTGGAGAGTGTGGAGAGTGTGGAGAGTGTGGAGAGAAGGAGGCTTCAAGCCAGGGTGAGTCCTGAACCCTCTATGCGACTTATGCGTAGGGGTCGAAGTCATGCCTGATTTCTGCTTGCGCGTCTGAATTGATCATGGTCATCGCCGGAAACAGCTCAGTGAACCCCCAGACCAGGGCATCGACCCGGTCGGGTGAGCCTTCACCCTCAAAACCAGCCGCCGTCATTTTGCACATCTGGTCCTCAAGCTCAGCAAAGGTGCCGACGTGCGACACCCGGCCAAGGGCGTAGAGCGCGGATATGGGTTCGGCGCGCACATGCTTGCCACGGGTAGCGCGGACCTCGATGATCCTGATGCCGGGGCGGATACTGGTCAGGGTGTGACGAACCATGTCACCGCCCTGATTGATCTCGATGACGATGGCGTCGGCGTTGTAGCGATCATAGGTGGCAATTGCCCGCTCCGCCCATTGGCGCGGCGAACCTTTCAGGGACACATCATCAATAACATATCCGCGCTGATCCGCGCCCAGACCGCAGGCGACAATGCCGTGCTCGTCGGAATGGGCCTGGTTACTGACCGCCGGATCGACACTGATGACAATGCGTTCCATGGAGGGGGCTTTGGCAGAACGATTTTCATGTAGATTTTGCCGCGTCCAGATGGCACCGACGGCAGACGGTTCGTAGGCACCAAGCCAGATGTGGGCGTAGCGGTCGGGATTGGTCTGGCGATCAAATCTACGTTCTTCCTCAAGCTCACGCGGAAAGAACGGGTTGGTATTGGAGTTGGCCTCAACAACGATGGCCCCCGGCGGCGGCGTTAGGCCACGCAACAATTGATCGACAGGATCGGATTTACTTCTCGGGTTCCAGCCAAACCACAATTCCGACCCGGCCTTACGAATGGTCGGGCGTAATAATTCAAGTGAGCGCGCCGACAGGGTTTGCGCCTCTTCAACCCAGGCGACGTCGAACCCTTCAAGTGACTTGATGCTTTCCGCCGTGTGGTCTTGCAGACCTTGAAAAATGATCAACCCGTCGCCCGGCGTTTTTATGCGATCACTGTGAACAACAAATAACTGTTTAACCCCAAGCGCCTCCAGTTTGTCTTCAATCAGGCGCTTAACGGAATCCTTCAGGGATTTTTGAATTTCCCGAACACAGACAATTCGCGTGCCAGGTGCCAACAGACAGCGCTCAATCGCGCATTCGGCAAAAAAATGAGACTTACCTGAACCCCGCCCACCGTGGATGCCTTTATACCGTGCCGCCGCCAGCAGTGGCGCGAACACCGGAGCGGTTTCAATCCTGAGCGTTGACAATGATTCGCTCAATGATCGAGATTTTAAGCGCTTCGTCCTCGGCATTGGACAGCGGGCGCGGCAATATCTTGCCAAGCAAGGTCATGAACTGACCGGGATGTTCGATGGCTTGGGTGCGCAGGTATCCAGCCAGCCCGCCGTCACCACCGGCCTCTTCTGCCGCTGCTAAAATAGCGTCTTTCAGCACCGACGTCACCTTGTTGGGTGTGCCTTTTTGGCGACCACCTGTTTTTGGATTGCCTTTTCCAGCCATATCAGTTTCCTAAAAATGAGCGTGACACTCACGCTCGTGCTGTGTCTGAACAGGATGGACAATGGCATTGCTACGGCCCGACAAGACACCGCCCGCATTTGTCAATAATGCGTGAAGTTAGTCGGGTGCGTATCCAATATCGGAGCCGCAGCAATAACGGAGATACGCACGCAAGCAAAACGTTTGGACAAACGTTGCCAGAACGGCGCGTATCTAATTCCAATTAAAAATTGACCCATCGGCTCAACAGCAAAACGCTCGCTTAACGTCTGCAGCAGTTGGACCACCGATACCGGGCAAATTTGATTGATTTAAATTTATTTTCACTATCAGGGATTTTCCTGACTATGCGCAGGGATTTGAGACCCTATTATACGGATATGCGGTGTTGCTCACCCCCCCCCGAGTGACACTGCATACCGGGAACGGATCCCCTCTGTTCCTGACAGACTCCCAAACAACCTAGTACCGCCCAGCGTAAATGCAGACTCTGATGTTATTGATTTGTTTTTGTCTTTCTGATTCACTGTTTTTGAATTTTCTCAGGAGGGAAACAATGGGACGTCGAG
>Ga0316204_10005360_pt1 | contig 21279 bp, 21 predicted proteins | sample 6monrhotite_MG_2_FD_205661 | JGI IMG/M metagenome (GOLD analysis project Ga0316204, IMG submission 205661) | Microbial mat bacterial communities from mineral coupon in-situ incubated in ocean water Damariscotta River, Maine, United States -... | ecosystem: Environmental > Aquatic > Marine >... | reverse complement strand
CGAACGCCGCTGGATTCAGCAAGGAAAATGCTGTAAGCAGAACGGTGTCCAAGGGTTCTCATTTGTATAAAAATAGCACTTGGGATTTGGTGGATGCTGAAGAAGAAGCAGATTTTAGCTACGATGAACTAAAAGAGGACGACCTGCCAGAAATTTTAAAAGGCAAATCCACATCCGAAATTAAGAATTATGTCGAAAAACAAAAGCAAGAGCGCGAGCGAGTTCAGAAGGAAATATCAAGATTGAATGAACAGCGAAGAGTGTATATTGCTTCTCAAAAATCAACTACTACCAATGGATTGGAAAGTGCGATGATTGAGGCCTTAAAGAAGCAGGCGAAAAAAAAGAACTATACCTGGGACTAAAAACACCTTTTACTTAAAGCAAAAAGAGCCCCAAAATTGGGGCTCTTTTTTAGTTGATAGTATATAGATACTAGCGTCCTCTTGGACGAAGCATTCCATTGTAGCGCATATCTTGAGACCATCTTGCAATCTTGCCTTCCAAGAAATTGTATCCCAAGGTGATTTGATGAAATCCACCCGCTTCAAATCGCACATTACCCGTTTGATAGGTGTACGTATAAGCGAACATAAATTTATTGTAGTTTACTCCCAATACAGGAGTTATGTATTGTAGTTTTTGATCTTTAATTTCGTTTCCATCTAAAAATTCGGAACCATCAAAGCTTCTTCTGTAGGACAGTCCGCCCCAAACTCTTCCAAATTCAACTTCACGATACGCCTTAAAATTGATATCTATCGATTGTTCACCTGTTCTTTCTTTCCAAGAGAACAAGAAAGAAGGCTCATACGCCCAGATACCATATTCCGTATTCATAAAATAAGCGGCAGACATTAAGTAAGTTCGCTGGTTGTTTGGCTCTAAATCCTCAGTAAATAGGTTTCTATTCTGAAATATGATATTCTTTGCTGTAAAGTGCCCAGAGAAATTCAAGAAATTATAAGAAACCCCGGCATCTACATTAAAATAAGAACTACTTTGGATGATCCCTGCCACAATAGGATCAAAATCATTAGGATCAAAATTAGTTTCATCCAAACGAGACTGAATCAAACCAGCACTTAGACCAAATGATATTTGATTTAAGTCCGCTTTACTTCTTGAAAACATAATGTGGTGGGCATAGGTAAGATAAGCACCTGTTTGTGAATGGTATCCATTCTTGTCGTTAAAGATAATAGCACCAATTCCAGAGCGTTCACCCATACGTGCGTTAAAACTTAAGGTCTGTAAGTTTGGAGCATCGTCTTGGTCAAACCATTGCTGACGTGCGGTTATTCTTAATTTATTATAATTGGCCGCCCCTGCCATAGATGGGTGCAATAGGTACAGGTTATCTGAAAAATAATCGCTGTACGTGGGGATTCCATCCTGCGCTTGGGCAAAAAAGAAGGAACAAATAAATAATAAACTAAAGTAGGTCCTTTTAATATTCATAGTTTTCTCTTAACGTTTTAGGCCAACACGCCTTATAAACTCTTTTTGGGTATCGTCATCTTTGTATTCCACTCTAAATCAGCGTCACTCGATGTAAATGGGCTACCAAAACAGGCACTATCCAACGCTTCAACCACTGTGCGTATCTGCTTTATCGGCTTTCCAAACTTGTCAAATATATAAATTTTTGCCGAAGGGCCTTCGTTAGCCATGCCATTTATGTTCAGACTGTCATAAAATCCTTCCTCATTCGAGGAAAGGGCAAACTGAATAAAAGGATTATCTATAAAAATACTTTGGGAATTACTAAGCCAGGCACAGCAAAGTAAAACAGGGAGTATTAATTTTTTCATAAAGAAGGGCATTATCTTATCAAATATATAGAATACGACGGTTTTCTTTCCTAATTTTGCCTAAAAATGAGATAAATGGGAGATTTTAGTATTTCAGTACAACCCACTAGTAACGAGAATATTGTAAAATTTATTGCGAATTCTTTTTTAACGCAGGCTAACAGCTTCGAATTCAAGAATATAGACGAAGCCAAACCCAGTCCCATTGCGCAGCAACTATTTTACCTTCCATTTGTAAAAACAGTTTATATTTCCCAGAATTTTATCGCGATTGAGAAATATGAGATCGTTAGCTGGAATGAAATGCAAGAGGAAGTAGCCGCTTCTATCTCTGATTATCTAAATTCAGGAAAACCAGTCATTACCGAAACTACTATTCAGAATAAGGTTCCAGTTACAGTGTACGCGGAAAGTACGCCCAACCCAGCAGTGCTTAAATTTGTGGCCAATAAACCTTTAGCGACCGGCACTTTTGAATTCAAAACTATAGACGATACGGCCCACGCGCCTCTGGCAAAGGCGCTATTCAGCTTCCCTTTCGTAAAAGAAGTTTTTATTAGCGCAAATTATGTTTCTGTCGCTAAATACAATATCGCCGAATGGCAAGAAATCTCTTCAGAAGTAAGAGAATTTATTAGAAAATACATCGAAGAAGGCAAGCCTATCTTAAACGATGAAATTTTGAACCAAACAGCCATTGAAGAGGAGAACGAAAAAGAAGCTTCGGAACCATCGGCTGCGCCAACTTCAGGAGGACGAGCTCCCATTACAGACCTTGAAAAAGAAATCGTTTCCATTCTGGACGAATACATCAAACCTGCCGTTGCTAGCGATGGAGGAAATATTGCATTCGATTCTTTTAATGAGGCGACAAAAACTGTTCGTGTGGTGCTCCAAGGAGCCTGCAGCGGATGTCCATCTTCAACAATTACGCTAAAAAATGGCATCGAAACGATGCTAAAAGAAATGCTTCAGGGTAAAGTACTTTCAGTGGAGGCTGTGAACGGTTAATTTTAAGGTGCTTGTCGTTCTTTCTTGCTTTAATTTAGTACCTTTAAGTACATTAATTAAAATTATAAAAAATGGCAGTTTTAAAAGTGATTGAAGTATTGGCAAACTCTAACATTAGTTGGGAAGATGCCACTCGGAATGCAGTGAAACACGCAGCAAAAAGTGTAAAGCAAATAAAATCTGTTTATGTGAATGAACAAAGTGCCATCGTCAATGGAGATGATATCACTGAATTTCGTGTAAATGTTAAAATTACATTTGAAGTAAAATAAAGAGGGTACAATTCGTTTTTACGAATACGCTTTTGAGCTTCAAAAGCGTATTTTTGTTTTTTATATCTTCACTATGCACCAATTATTAACCCTCCTGTTTCTAGCTACCTTGGTAGTTTCTTGCTCTAATTCAAATAAAGAAAAGGTGAAAGAACACGCGTATACCAATCAATTAATCAACGAAACAAGTCCTTACCTTCTGCAGCATGCCCACAACCCCGTAGATTGGATGGGTTGGAATGATGCTACCTTGCAACAGGCAAAAAAGGAGAATAAATTAATGATCGTTAGCATCGGCTACGCGGCTTGCCACTGGTGCCACGTCATGGAGCATGAAAGTTTTGAAGACTCTACAGTGGCTGCAGTAATGAATGCTAATTTTATTTCAGTAAAAGTAGACCGAGAAGAGCGACCCGATGTGGATCAGGTGTACATTAATGCCGTACAATTAATGACAGGAAGGGCTGGATGGCCACTTAATGTAATTACGCTTCCCGACGGAAGACCTGTTTGGGGCGGTACTTATTTTCAAAAAGAAGAGTGGATACAGGCAATTGATCAAATCCAAACCCTTTATAAGGAAGAACCTCAAAAGCTTGAGGAGTATGCCTCAAAATTAGAAGAGGGAATTAAAAGCATGGATTTAGTGGCCTTAAACACCAAAGAAGTTGATTATTCCAATTACGAATTACAACCCTTGGTTGACCTCATAAAAAGTGACTTCGATACCGAGCTCGGAGGCACGAAGCGTGTGCCTAAGTTTATGATGCCAAATGCCATCGCATTTTGGCTGCGTCAAGCGATCGCAACGAAAGACGATTCCTTGTTATCTCAGGTAACACTCACCCTCGACAAAATGGCTTATGGAGGTTTGTATGACCATGTAGGTGGAGGTTTTGCTCGCTATAGCACAGATCGAAAATGGCATGTTCCGCATTTTGAAAAAATGCTTTACGACAATGCGCAATTGGTAAGTCTATACAGTCAGGCGTATGCAGTCACTAATAAAGCATTGTACAAAGAAGTGGTGGAGGAAACTCTTAATTTTATAGCCCAGGAAATGACTAATGATGATGGTGCTTTTTACTCTTCTTTGGATGCCGATAGTAAAACCGAATCAGGTGAGTTGGAAGAAGGTGCCTATTATATCTACACTTCGGAAGAATTACAGCAACTGTTAGGATCCGATTTCGAACTCTTCAAAGCCTACTATAACATTAATGATTACGGCCTTTGGAGTGAAGAAGGCGCTTACATACTGATACGAATCCAAAGTGATTCCGAATTTATTGCCACACATCAAATCACGGCGAGCGGACTTCAGCAAAAGAAAAAAACGTGGAAAGCGACCTTATTAGAATACCGAAACCAACGCAATAGACCTCGCCTTGACGACAAAACACTCACTTCTTGGAATGCGTTAATGTTAAAAGGCTATGTGGATGCGTATAAAGTTTTTCAGAAACAAGAATACCTCGATGCGGCATTGTTAAACGCTCAGTTAATTTCCGCAAAGCAGCTAAAAGAAGATGGGGCACTTTATCATACCTACAAAAATGGCAAAAGCGCTATCAATGGCTATTTAGAGGATACCGCAGCCGTGGTGGATGCTTTTATCTCCCTCTATGAAGTTACCTTGGATGCTCAATGGCTCGAAAAGTCCAAACGAATTACTGATTACGCCTTCGAAAAGTTTTATCAGGAAGAAAGTGGTATGTTTTATTTTACTTCGGAAGACGACACCCAAATTCTCACCAGAACCGTTGAGTATCGAGACAATGTGATTCCTGCCTCCAATTCAATCTTAGCGAAAAACCTATTTGTCTTGTCGCATCATTATGACGAAAAAAAGTTTGCGGCCACTGCAGTTCAAATGCTCAAAAATGTGCAAGCAGAAATGGAACAATATCCGTCCAGTTTCAGTAATTGGCTAGACTTACTTTCAAATTATGAATCCAACTATTACGAAATTGTTGTGGTTGGCGCCGATGCCCAAGGGAAGGTAAATGAGCTAAATAAGCGCTACCTGCCAGGTAAGCTAATTGCCGGTAGTACTGTTCCAGGAAACATGCCTTTACTGAAAGGGCGGCACTTAGAAGGGAAGACTTTTATTTACGTTTGTGTAGACAACACCTGCAAACTTCCAGTGACTTCAGTGGAGAAGGCAATGGAATTTATCAAGTGAGCAGCCTGCTTCTTGAGCGTGAAATTTTATGATTTAAATCTCCTTTTTTACTCATTATTAACATTTGCGAGACCATATATGTTATATATTCGCACGCTCTCGAGCGAATCAAATGATCCATGGCGCGAGGAGTTATCTTGTTTTATAAAGACCGACTTTGTTAATTTCGAGCTTTGAGATTTTAAAATTAGTTTTGTTTAAACTGAATAAAAAAAAGAGTCCCTATGAAAAATTTATTATCCATTGTTTTATTAACGTTAGTCATCTTTACTTCAACTTCTGCATTTTCTCAAATGGAAACAGAAGAAAAAGATTCCAACAATTACCTAACAAATAGAGCAATTACCATCGTCGCTGCAGAGCGAAACTTTTCTGGATCAGCCTATGAGAACGAAGAGTTTGTAAGTGGGTATGTTTTTAAAGACGGGAAACCCTTAGCAACTAATGTGGCATTACGCTACAATGCGAAACGTGATGAAATTGAAGTAAAAAAGACCTTGGGCGCAGCAGATGCGAGTGGTCGTGTTTTAAAACGAAGAGAAGATATTTACATTAAAATTCTCAATAAAGTATTTGTGTATTCTCCTGTGAAAGAAGGGATCTCAAAAGGAGGTTACTTCATGGTAATCCACGAAGGTGATAACTATTCCTTATACAAGAAGTTGACCAAGCGATTTATTGAAGGTCGTGAAGCTATTAACTCAATCACCCGCGACACACCTCCTGCCTATCAAGATAAAGAAGTCTTCTATTTGGTTAACAATACGAAAGAAAGCTTCACAGAGCTGCCAAAATCTAGAAAGAGGAAATTAAAAACCTTCGAGAACAACAAGAAGGAATTGAAGGCTTTCGTAAAAGAAAACAGACTCAACCTGAATAAAGATTACGACTTAGCCAAATTGGTGAAGTACTACGATAGCTTATAATGTATATTGAAGGCTCTTCTCTTAGTATTCGCCATAGGTTATTCACTTACTTCCTTCGCTCAACAAGGAATTGGCGGAAGATTACTCACTTCAGATTTAAATAGAGTGGACACATTTCTTAAGAGAAATGATAAGACCATGAGCTATACCCTTCCGAAGAATTACAATGGGACGCCCTATTTCAATGAAGAATTTGTTTTGGGTGAAATTTATCAAGGTGAGCAATTGATTTCTAAAGGCATAGCGCTGCGATTCAATATGTTCTCCAATGAAATTGAAGTAAAACAAAGTTTAGATATAGCGAACGACGAAGCGAGTCCGCTGACCAAAGCTTCGGATATTTGGGTTAAAATTAACGATGTCGTCATTGCCCTCATTCCCTTCAACGGAAGTGACGAAGAAGGACATTATTTCCAAGTACTCTACGAAGGAAAAAAACTAGATTTCCTAAAAAAGGTAACTAAAGAATATACCACACCAAAAAAGGCGAGCACTTCTATCACAAGAGATCTCAAAGGAGCTTTTACCGATGAAACTACCTTCTTCGTGCAGACAAAAAGCGGAAGGATGCTAGAAATGCCAAAAGCGAAAAATAAAAAATACTTGGTATTTGGCAGCAAAGCAGAAATCTTAAAGGCATACTCCAAAGAGAACCGCTTAAACATCAATAAAGAGCACGACCTTAAAAGACTCCTATTTTACTTCGACGGTCTTTAAGAGCAGATCCACTTACGTAGTCCCTATTAGTTTTTTGATGTAAAAGGATGGATAGATACCATATTTCTTATAAAATGCTTTAGAGAAGGACTCTGCGCTCTTAAATCCACATTCGTGTGCAATTGCCTTTATGGTGTATTTCCTGAAAGTAGTATTCGTTTTAAGCTCCTCAAAAGCATAAACGATGCGTAGGTCATTGATGTACTTCGAAAAATTCTTTTCCTTTTCCATATTGACCACTTTCGAAAGATAGGTGGAATTGGTCCCAAAGCTCTTAGCCGTATCACTCAGCGACACCTTTTGCGACAGGAAACCTTTTCGTTTTTCAAATTTGTCTAGGTATCCTAAAATCTCTAAAGTGGTTTCTTCTGAAATTTCACTCTTTTGAGCTTGCGCTTTTTCTTTTGATGGATTTTGTGGAACCTCCGCTATATCCTCCTCACCCTTCGCATCCATCAACGTTTCAAATCGTCTTTTGTACAGTCGCTGCCTTCTAAAATAATAGACCAATGCAAAAATCGCTATCAGTAAAGTTCCCAATGCGCCCCAAACCTTCATGGCAGATTTACGATTCTCTAGTCTTAAACCAGTAATCAAAGCATTTTTATTCTCCAATAGTTTTGGAATGGTATACTCCTTGTCCGTTTTAGCTTTGATAAAAATTTGCTTCGCGTCAATGAGGCTATCTACCTGCACTAACTTGTAGAGGTATTCTAATTCTAATTCGTTATTGTCTTGCGATTTGTAGTACTCCGCAAGTCTGTTGTACACCAGTGGTAGCTCTGGCGATAATAACTGATGCTTCTCATAAATTGAATCCACCGCCTTAAAATAGGAGATTGCATGGGTTTCATCTCCAAGGTCATTATAGATACTTCCCACATAGTAATTATAGTAAATTGGATAGCTAGAAATAAAGAAATCTCTGTATGTGTCAGCTTTTTTTAAACTGTCAAGGGCAGCCTTGTAGTTGCCTTTAATATAAAGTGCGGTACCTGTTCTTGATACAAAAGCATGATAGGTAGTGGTATCCTTTTCGCGTAAAGACCGCTCGATACCCTTTTGAAAATAGATTAAGGCTGAATCTGGCTTCTTTAATCGTACATAGCATTTCCCAAGACCTTCGACAGAGGACAGGTACAATTCGTAATAATTCTTTAGGTCTTTGTTTTCTAGCAATAAGTCGTACGTAAGTTGCTCGGCTTCAAGGGTTTTTTGATAATCCCCCCACAACTCATTAATCCCATTGATTTGGTGGAGTGCTGTTATTTGTTGAGCTACATTATTTTTTTGTTGGGCGTATTGGTATCCAGAAATAGCATTTTTTAAGCTTTCCTCATAGGCTTCATTATTATAGAGGTATAAGGATTTAAACAAATAGCCAATGGTAGGAAAATTGATGTGATTGCTATGTTGAGATAAGGCTATGGTGGTGTCCAAAAATTTTAAAGCGTCATCGTATTCAGAAACAAAAGAAAGCCTGCTATACCCTCTTGCCATCTTTATGCTGTCTCCTGCTGCTCGTGCTTTGTTAATATATACTGTGGCAATTCGCTTCGCCACTAGGGTGTCATTGACATTTTGATCGTAATAACTGATAAGTGAATCGAAGGATGCATCTTGCAAGCTTTTCTCACTTACATCCTGTGCATAAAGGGCTGAACCAATCAAAAAGCAGACGAATATGAGTTTTTTCATAGGGTAATTATTGTGAAATTGGTTTTAAGCGTTGGTCTGTCAATAATTATATCTTTTAATCAGAAGCGATAAGGTGCTGATTTTGATGCAAACATCCATCCTCAACTTTAACTTTTCATTATATACATCCTTTAAAGCTAATTTCTAGTTTTACATTTCAAAAACTAAACTACTCATAAATCGGGTTTATCCTATATACCCTCTAGTCTATTTTTATAAAATACGACTCTTAATTAATAAAAGGAATGACTTTTGATTAGTTTATACGGCGAACCTTTTCTAATTTTGGAGAGTAAGTAAAATATAAAAATATAGAAATGAAAAAATTAATATTAGTTGCAGTAGTATTATGTATCTCCTTGGATGTTTCAGCTCAGGCCTTTGATGGAATTTATGGCAACAGACAATTCACCAACGATCTGTATCAAATGGATGAATACATTAAAAGACAAAAAAGTGGAATTGATTTTAGCGATACATCGAGCTACACTGGAACCCCCTACAATAATCCTAGTTACTTAAATGGGAATGTCTATAAGAATGATGAGCTTTGGGCAACCAATGTTGGGCTTAGATATAACGCAATGGCAGATGAAATTGAAATTAAAGAGACCTTAGCTACACCAGATGGTGAGGCCAAAGTCTTGACAAAGTCTCCAGACGTATATGTAAAAATTTTAAACGACATCTACATTTTTGCTCCATATAAGGGTGGAATTGAAGGTGGAGGTTACTTCCACGTGCTTTTTGAAGGAGATAAAATTGGTCTGTTTAAAAAACCTAAAAAGAGTTTTACAAAGGCAAAGAAGGCAAGTACTTCAATTACAAGAGATATGCCGGCTAACTTCAAAGATAAGCCCGTATACTATATCGTGGACAAAGATGGGAAGTTTTTCGAATTACCTTCTTCTCGAAGCAAGAAGCTAAAAGTTTTTGGAAAGAATAAAGATGCGATCAAATCTTATGTAAGAGAAAAAGCATTAGATCTGAATGAAGAAAGGGATTTAATTAGAGTGATTAAGCACTTCGATACGTTCTAGGACATTACCCAGAAACGAAATCCTTTAAATAATAAGGCTCAAAATAGGCGACATCTTCCATGTCGCCTATTTTTAGTTTGTGGTTTGCCTGACTCGCCATTTCGGCTGCCGAGGGCAAAGCGTCGTTGATAAAAGATGCATTCGCATGTTGGCATATCGCTTGAAACTTCTCGGCTCCGCTACCAATAAAAGTGACAGGACCCATTTCCAAATAAGAAGCAAACGATGCTTCCGTTAAAATTTGCGCTTGCGTCTCTCTTATCTCTTTTATTTCTGAATTAAAAACAGCACTATACACTTCCATTCTTCTTGCATCCAACATTGGTATGACGGTCATCGTAGGCTGCTTAACTCTTAGAGCCAAGGACGTAAGTGTAGGAACAGAAATCAATGGTATATCAAGCGCGTAGCAGAGCCCTTTGGCCGCTGAAACGCCAATTCTAAGCCCTGTATAAGAACCAGGGCCTTTGCTTACCGCAATAGCATCAAGTGCTTCTTTTTTAATTTCAGCCTCATCCAGTACTTCGGCAATGAACTTATGTAAAAGTTCTGCATGGGAATACCCTTTACTAAGGTCTTCCCGCAAAGCAACAACGCTTCCGTTTACCGAAAGCGCCACTGAGCAATTAGTTGTTGCTGTTTCTATGCAAAGTATGTGTGTCATTATTCTTCGCTGTCTTCTTCGCTATCATTATTTTTATCTGAAGACTCGGTGGTTACCTTATCGCCAGACTTTAGGCGTTTGGAAACTAAATTATAAGGTCCGGTAATTACAATATCACTCTCTTTAACACCGGCAGTTATTTCAATGTTACTATCATCCTGAATTCCAGTAGATACAACTACCAACTCAGCTTTACCGTCCCTATTTACAAATACTCCTTCAAATTTTTCTTCGTCCTTCGATGCGATATCCTTAATGCTTCCAGCTTTTTTCGAAATCGTGTCAGAAGGCAATTTTACCACAATAGAACTAATTGGGACGCCAATTATATTCTCTCTTTTATTAGTGATAATATCAACCGTTGCCGTCATCCCTGGTCGGAATGGTGAATAATACGCTGGCTTACCTTCCGTTAAGTCCTTATACGATGTTGAAATGATACTCACTTTTACTTTAAAATTCGTTACTTGATCTACTGAAAGAGCTGTTTCTGCTGAATTAGCTATTTCTGTGACAATTCCTTTAAATTCTCGTTTTAAGTAAGCATCCACTTCCACAATGGTTGAATCACCGATTGACACTTTTACAATGTCATTTTCATTGACGTCAACCTCAACCTCCATATTACTAAGGTTCGCTACTCTTACTATCTCAGTACCTGCCATCTGAGCGGTTCCTACCACTCGTTCTCCTAATTCTACGGACAACTTAGATATAGTACCATCCATGGGTGCAAAAATGCTGGTACGGGATAGATTATCCCTTGTTTGCTTTACATTAGCCGCCGCACTTTGCACCGCATAATAAGCTGATTCTCGATTGGCTTGTGCCATTTCATAATCGGCTACTGAAGTATCCCAAGTACTTTTTGAAATTACGCCTTTGTCAAACAGGGATTTGTTTCGCTCGAAATTTAATTTTGCGTTTTTCAAGCTCGCTTCTGATTGAGACAACTGAGCTCTTATGTTTTGCAAGCTTGCCTGTGATTGGGTTAATGCTGATTGGATTAAATCTGGGTTAATCTTCACTAATAGATCCCCTTTTTTAACTTGCTGTCCTTCAATAACGGGCAACTCAATAATCTCACCGGATACTTCCGAAGAAAGCATTACCTCAACCTCAGGTTGAATTTTACCAGTGGCTGCAACTGTTTCGATAATTGTGATGGGTTCTACCTTGGAAACTTCTACCTCTTTCACGTCACGATTACTTCCTTTCCCTTTCATAATTAGAAAGACGAAAATCGCAACAACTAATAAGGCTACAATCCAAATAATGGCTTTTTTACTCATAATTAAAACTTTAGGTCGGTTGCCGAAATACCAAAATACAACTCTAATACCTTTAATTTAAAGATATAATCATATTTTGCTCGGTTGGCTTCTATGTTAGCATTATCATAACGCAGTTTAGACTGACTGAAGTCGAAGGCATTGGTAAATCCAACGTCATACCGGTCCTTTGCGTATTGATATGCCAATTCTTGTGATTCCAAGGCCAGTTGTGCAGCTTCAAAAGACTTTAATGAGCCCTTAGCATCTACAAACGCTTGGTATACGTTGGATTCCAAATCTAATTTAGCTTGGTCCAACAAATATTCTTGTCGCTTGACATTAATTTTATTCCGTCTTACGTTATTCCTTGTAGAAAACCCATTAAATATGGGCACGTTCAATTGTAGGCCATAGGAAATACCATCATTCAAATACAATTGTTCTGTGAATGGTAAGGCATCTATTTCACGGGCACTAATAATATTCGGACTAAACCCAAAAACTGATTCACCAGTTCCTTCCACCACTCCAATGGGCGTATCACCAATTAAAAATGGATTGTCTGAATCAAGGATCGTTTCAATACCACTAGCTCTATCAGACTCACGCGTGTTATAGTTGATAAAGGCATTCAAGGTTGGCATATAAGCCGCTCTTGCAATTTGAAGGTCCTTTTCAGCAATGTCAAAATTCATTTCTGCAATTTTAATCTCGCTTCTATTCTCTTTCGCCGCTTCAATTAATTCTGCCACAGATTTCTCACTGATGCTTTCGTCTATAAGATCATATCCTTCATCCTGAATATCAAAATTTTCATAGTCCTGAATACGCAACAACTGTGCTAAACTGATTAAAGAGATCTTCACGGTATTCTCGTTAAGCGCGATATTTTGTTTTTCGCTGGCGTCCGTCGCCTTGATTTCTAATAAATCGCCACGTGGTAACACACCTGCGTCCACCAAATCAATGGTGCGCTGGATCTGTTCCTGAGTAACTGCATTCTGAGATTGTAAGACCTCCAGATTCGCTTTGTTTGTAAGTACCGTTAAATAGGCATTGGCAACAAACAATGAAATATCATCAATCATCTTCGACAAGCCGTATTGAGCAGATAACTGAGACAATTTGGCCCGCTGCATGATTCGTAAGTTACGCATCCCCTGAAAGACGGTGACACCGGCGGTAACACTATAAGAAGAGTTCCGAGAGGTTTGGTTCTCCAATACTCCAGTAGTAATATTCTGAGTAAGACCCGTGTTCCATGAATTGGATGCCGAACCATTTAAGCTAGGTAAATAATTACCCAATGCATCGCTCTTATCGATATCGGCTAATTCCAAATCCAACTCACTCTGCTTCACAGAGATGTTATTCTCCAAAGCGTGCGTGACACACTCTTTGAGCGTCCATTTTTTATTTTGAGCCTGTGTGCCATAACTAAAGCACAACAGTAATGCTAAGATTCCAATTTTCTTCATAATTGAATGTAGTTGATGAATTTGTCTTTTGAATGATGAAAGTGTTACAAATATCGCAAAAATAAGCTAGGCTATTGTCTTCCGCCTTGTCCAAAATCTTGAACTTTCTTTATCTGATTCCAAATTTTTATTTTGTCATCCTTGGTTACGCCCGACTTGATTTCAACGTTTATTCCGTCGCTAATACCTAGTTCGATGTCCTTTCTTTCGAACTGCTGGTCTCCAGTTTCAATTTCTACAAAAGGCTCCTTCGTTTTTGGATCATACTGCACCAATCCTTCTTTCAAAGTTAACACACTATCCGCGCGAGCTAAGATAATAGAGGCATTTGCACTAAGACCGGCTCTAATAAACGTAGTGTCACCTTTGGCTAGTGTTCCTTTTATTTCAAACTGAATCGCACCGTTCTCGGTAACTCCCTTTGGGGCAATATAATCCAATACTGCATCAAATTTTTTGTTCTCTATAGCACCCACGGTAATCTCTAGTGGTAAGTTTTCTGAAATTTTTCCTACTTCACTTTCGTCTACTTTGCCCTCAAAAATCATTTTTTCCACGTCTGCAATCGTCGCAATGGTGGTTCCATCATTGAAGTTATTAGCCTCAATTACTTGATTTCCTGTTTTCACCGGCACATCCAATACCATTCCTGAAACCGTAGCACGAATTTCCGTGTTGGCCGAAGCTCCGAGGCCACTAGTAGTTCCCGTTTTGACAATATCAAAGTTTTGTTGTGCACCTGTTAGCCCAACTTTTTCCTGATTATAACGCTGTTGCGCTTGATCAAATGCCAACTGTGCATTGTCGAATTCGTTAGCCGAAATCACGCCTTTCTCAAAAAGCCCTTTTTGCCTGTTGTAGATATTACGTTGACTCTCTAACGCCAAACGCGAGGTTTCCAAAGACGTTCTGGCCGCGTTAATATTGTTTTTAGCACTGGTAAGCGTACTTACATTTGGAATCACTTTCACACGAGCAATTAAATCTCCACTCTTAATGATATCACCTGCTTCCACAAATATTTCATCAATAATCCCCGAAATATTCGGCTTTATTAAAATTTCTTCCTTCGGAACAATACTTCCCGTAGCGACTGTTTTCTTCACAATCGTTTCGACAGCAGCTTGTTCTGTTTCATAAATAATCGGGTCTTGTTGGTTTTTCTGCCAGAAATAGTACAGAAAAATTCCGAAGACTACGAAAATAAGAATTAAAATAACGACGGTAACTTTCTTTTTCATGAGTTGTTTAGTTAGTGATTTATTCGGTGCGCAAAGCGTCAACCGGTCTTACTTTTATTGCGTTTTGCGCCGGTATAAGGCCTGCGCCTAGTCCAGAAACAATTAAGATGATTAAAGCGCTGATTACAACGCCAATATCCACACTTGGATTGGCAAACATGTCCACTGGACCCACAGAATCCAAAATAACATTGATGATATAAATAACGAATCCTCCCAATGAGATTCCTACCATGCCTGAAATGATTGTCAAAAAGATAGCCTCTAGTAATACCTGCCCTCTAATGGCCCATGGAGTAGCTCCAAGTGCTCTTCTGATCCCAATTTCCTTGGTGCGTTCTTTTACCACGATGAGCATAATATTACTTATACCAATGATTCCTGAAATCAAAACCAGAAACCCAACGCCGTAAGCAACGATTGTCAATGCAAAGAAAAGCCCTTCAATTCGACTGTATTGCTCATACAGATCAAAATTACCAATAGCTCGGTCATCTTCAGGATGTATCGAATGTCGCTGTTTAATAACATCGAATATCTGTTCTTTAATGGAGGTAATAGACGAGCCATCTTCCGCAGTAATAGCCATCCAACCTACTTTATCACCTTGATTAAAGGCCTGCGAAAAGGACGTGAACGGGACATATATCTCCTTTTGGTCTTCCTCACCATCTCCACCCTGAGATTTCTTTTTATACGTTCCTATGACGATAAAATTGACACCACTTACCTTGATATAAGTTCCTATTGGATCTTCTCCCTTATCGTACATCGAAGTCTTTACACCTTCTCCAATTACAGCAACCTTGCGTTTTTCTTTGATATCTCCATAGTTGATAAATCGTCCACTCGTGATATCCATCGGCTGTTGTTTGATAATCTCAGGATAATCACCATATACATTGAATGCCCCCGTTTTTAAACCTCGTACCACGTTATTACTTCCACCAAATCCTCCTAGCTGGTTCCGAGGAGATATATATTTTAAATTGGGAACATTGTCTCTCAATGCCTGAACATCGCTGGTTCGGTATCTAAAGCGTCTTCCTTTGGGCAATCCTTTATACGGCTTCGACACTGTTTGTGTCCACATGAACATGGTATTGGTAGCAATATTGCCAAAATCAGCTTTAACGCCATTTTCTAATCCCTTGCTAGCGGCTAACAGAATAACCAAAATAAAGATCCCCCAGATCACTCCAAAGGCAGTCAAAAAGGTTCTAAACCAATTGCTGCTCAAAGCTTCTAATATTTCGGTCCAACGATCTCTATTAAACATACTATTCTTCTCTTAGTGCTTCAATGGGTCTTATTTTAGCCGCGCGCCATGCAGGGAAAAATCCAGCCAATGCCCCAGCAATAATAAGCACGAATACCGTGGTCAAGGCCACATTAAAATTAACAGACGGATTGACGATATAGTCAATTTCAATATTCGGACCAATAAGTTCGAGCAAGCCCATACTAAATATGAGCCCAACAAATCCCGCGAAGGCCGTTATAAAAATAGCCTCATGCAAAATCATCCAAATAATGGACCACGGCTGAGCACCAATGGCTTTACGGACTCCAATCTCTTTGGTTCGTTCCTTGACAATAATCAACATAATATTACTAACCCCCACGACTCCAGCGATGATCGTACAGATACCAACAATCCAAAAGAATAACTTTATCATTCCCATCAAATCATAATATCGTTTGGCTTCTTCCAGCGTATTGAAAACACTGATAGCGCTCGTGTCGTTTGGCGCCACGATATGACGTTCTTTTAAAAAGCTCTCAATCTCAGCTGAGAATTGTATCGATTGTTGTAAGGCCTGCTGAAACGTTTCTTGTGGCTTCAAAGTAAAGCCTAAGTTTCTCACTCTATTTCCAGCGTTAAAAACACGCTGTGACGTAGACAGTGGAAGGAAAATTCGAGATTCTTCACGCTCCCCACCTGGGTCTGTATAAACGCCAACAACCTTAAAATTTATTCCTGAAATCTGAATTTGTTGCCCAACAGGATCTTCTCCCTTTTCAAAAAGGTCTGTATAGACTTTATGACCAATGGTAATTACCTTTTCATAATTGTCGTGATCGGGATAATTGATAAAGCGTCCGTGAGATAATGTAGCGTTCTCTATGAACTGGTAATCGGGATATACCCCTTCAATGCGATAACTACCGGATTCGGTTTTGTAATTCGCTATCCCACTCCAAATTCTGTATACTGAAGACTTAAACTCTAAGTCGTCTTCGTATTTTTTTATTAGGTAATCGTAGTCTTCGTTTTTGAGTTCGATAAATCGACCTGGATTTAGCCCTTTATGCTCTACTGTGGTAACACCTGTCCATACAGTGATTCGATTGGTCGCATTTTGTTCAAACTCCTTGGCGACACCATTTTGCAGGCCTTGCCCGAAACCAAGTAAAATTACCAGAATGAAAATACCCGATGCCACCGACAAACCTGTTAAAAAGGTTCGCAATTTATTTTTGCTGATCGTTTCAAATATTTCTTGCCAACGTTCTAAATTAAACATCTGCTGTCTTTTTTGCGCGTATTTGATCTACCTTTGTATCATCTATAATAAGACCATCTTTTAAATGCACAATCCGCTTACACATATGGGCAATGTCATCTTCGTGAGTTACAATAAGTATGGTCTTCCCTTCGTCGTTAATTGACTGAATTATTTCCATCACTTCATAAGAAGTCGTTGAATCTAGAGCTCCTGTTGGCTCATCTGCAAGTAAAACTTTTGGATCACTGGCCAACGCTCTGGCAATCGCAACACGTTGTTTTTGACCCCCTGAAAGTTCGTTAGGAAGGTGTGTTGCCCACTCGGCTAATCCCACTTTTTCCAAGTAACTCATAGCGCGATCCATGCGTTCCGAGCGCTTCATACCTTGATAGTACAGTGGCATGGCCACATTATCTACAGCACTTTTGTAAGAAATCAAATTAAAAGACTGAAAGACAAATCCAAGAAACTTGTTTCGGTAACGCGCCGCTATTTTTTCGTTTAGATTTTTGATGGGTGTTCCATCCAAGGTATAGGTTCCTTCGTCTGCCTCATCCAACATACCCAAAATATTCAGTAAGGTCGATTTCCCTGAACCAGAAGAGCCCATAATGGCTATCATTTCGCCTTCAGCTACATTAAAATCAATTCCCTTGAGAACATGTAGGGAGTTATTCCCCATATGATACGATTTATGCAAGTCTTTAATTTTAATCATAGCGTAAAAACATTTCCTGGCAAAGTAAAGATGTTTGGGTCTTTATTATGCAAAATTCATGTTAAGACTTACAGAAGTTGGTTAGTGAAAGTCTAAGTAATAAGACTCTTATGAGATTAAAATGTTACAGTTGTGATGCAAATAAAATGATAATTCTATTAGGCTTTGGCTTTGCGATACATGCGGTAGATAAAATAGCCCACTCCACCTATAAAAAGGTAGGGGAACAACATCAAATATACAATACCATCGTTGACCGCTTCTGCCATCGTACCGTCCTCTTCACTCTCTAAAACAGCACGACACATAGCACATTGGGCCTCCATAGGAAGAGCCGCTAAAACGAACAAAGCAAGCAGTATATAGTGTTTTGTTTTCATTTTAATAATATGGTGCTATCATAATATAAACAATCACTCCAGTGATAGCGACGTAGAGCCAAATGGGAAAAGTGATTTTAGCGATCTTTTTATGCTGCTCATAGTTTCCCAGAAGTGCTCTCATGTAGGTGACTAGCACAAATGGAATGACACCAATGGACAATAAGATATGAGAAATAAGAATCGTAAAATATACCATTCGCATGGCTCCGTCTCCTCCATAGGAAGTAGAGTCTGACGTCATATGGTACAACACGTACATCACCAAGAACAAAGCAGAAAGTAGAATGCAAACCTTCATAAGGCGTTCGTGCGTCTTCCTGTTTCCTTTTTTAATCTGAATGACAGCTACCACAAGCAAAACAGCAGTAAGTCCATTAATAGATGCGTAAATTGGCGGCAAGAAACCCATTCGTTCCACACCTGGTATCCGAACTGAAAATAATACGGCTACCGCCAACGGAATGGATACAGATAAGATCCAAATCCATACTTTATATTTTTTGCTAGAAATAACTTCAGACATAGATTAGTGCTTCAATAGTAATTTAATATCCTCGACGAGCATTTGTATTCCTTCAGTTTCTAATCCATCATAGTAAATAAGCGCATTGCCATTTTCATCGTAGCGCGATCGAATATGCCCTTCTTTGTCAATTAATGCGAATAAACCCGAGTGCTCAAATACTTCATCACTGTCCAAACTCTCCCCTGCATAGATATGAAAGCCTTCATTTGCTAATTTGTAAATAGCATCCTTGTCTCCCGTTAGCATATGCCAATTAGGATGGGTCACTTTATAACTATCGGCGTATGCTTTTAACACCTGCGGGGTATCTTGCTCTGGGTTGATAGTAAATGAGGCGATCCCAAAATCGGGATTACCGTAAAACTCATTTTGTACTTTCACCATATTTCTATTCATAATAGGGCATATGGAAGGGCAGGTTGTAAAAAAGAATTCAGCCACATACACTTTACCTTCATAATCTTTATTGGTCACGGTATTGCCGTTTTGATCTGTAAAGCTAAAATCCGGCACCGAAGTACGTTCTTGATCGTTATTCATGATATATGCCATTTCTGGCTCCAAAACACTATCCACGATCTTTGGCACGGCCCAAATTCCGAAGATTAATATTACTGCTGAAATACCGATATAGGCTGTACTTTTTACACCACCCGATTTATTGGAATTCTCTGTCATTGTTACTTATTTTAAATTCCTGTCTCTAAATTCATCCTTCCGATTTGCCTTGTACTTCTTTAGTTCAAGACGGTATTCCGCCAATACAACTTTAATATCGTCGCTCATCTTATTGTTGATTTCAGCATAATTACTGGCATCAAAACCAAATAGCCTGCCTACATCTTCGTCATCGTTTCGTCCACGCAAGTTTCGGTCCTTATCTATGATAAAGACGAAATCGGTAGCACCTTGACTATCCAAAGCGTATTCCGACTTAAGTGAATTAAATACTTTTTCGATTGCTGCGGAAGAGCCCACGGCAAACTTCCAATTTCTCGGATCTTCAATTTCTTTGAGCTTCCTTTTTAGTTCCACTGCTTCCTCCTTTTGGGATTCCGCAATAAGGGTCACGAACTGAAACTCACTAAACTGGTAATTCTTCTTGTATATTTTATGCGCCAAATTGAAAGCATTGGCTTTTTTAGATTCAAGATCATTTCCGAAGAAAGAGAGTACCGTAATTCTATTTTCTAATTTTAAGGAATCCCCAGAGACGGTATGAAAGTCGGTCAACTCAGTAATACCATATGACAGTATTGGTAAGTTTACAAAGTTGTCTTTCCCTGACGCAAAGAAAATATACACTGTGATTGGCAACAGAAAAAGAACGGCAAGTACTACGAATTTTTTGATTTGCAAAATGATCAATATTTACATCGAAGGCGTTTCGAAACAGAATACAAAAATACGACCCAATTAAAAGGCAAACAACCTTTAGGCCTTAATTTTAACTATTTTAGAAATAAAAAAGCCCCGCCAAATGGCAGGGCTTTCGAATGTTTTGCAACTATATTAGAAATTAAATTTAATATAGTTTTCTTTATATACATCAAAGATATAGTCTCCTTCAATTAATAAGATTAAAATCAAATAACAGATTAGGAAAACTCCTGTCCAAACTACGGATCTTCTTAGTCCTTTCGTCTCATCACGTTGGTGCATGAAATCCCAAGTAATATAGTAGGCTTTGACTAGGGTCAAAACAATGAATACCCAGTTGATTAATTTCATTGCAAGAAAACGTCCTTCCGTTAAAAATTCGGGCTTTGTGATACCCAAATAAACTTCCACAATCGTAATGATTGAAAGGAAAAGGAATACACCCCATATTTTGGTGATGTTCGACTTGAACTTTACAAGCCCTCTAAAAATTTCTAATTTATGTTCGTGTGCCATTTTTAGGTAATTTCTTTTTTAAACAAGATAGAAAAAGGTAAATACGAATACCCAAACTAAATCTACAAAGTGCCAATACAGACCTACTTTTTCAACCATTTCATAATTCTTTCGACGCTCATAAGTTCCTATAATGACATTGAAGAAAACGATGATATTTATCATGACTCCAGAGAATACGTGGAAACCGTGGAAACCAGTAATAAAGAAAAAGAAATCAGCAAATAAAGGATGACCGTACTCATTGCGCTGCAGGTTCGCCCCTTCTACAACCAATTTTCCATCGGTCACTAACTTTTCAATGGATGCCTCTCTTGAAAGCACTGTTGGCTCTCCATTTTCATCCAAATATTGTGTTCTAATTAATAAATTATCATTGGCCAAGAAACCCGCTTTCACTTCTTCAAAAGAAAAGGTAGTGAGCGTTTCTGGTTCCGAATCATACCAAACCCCGTTACTACTTTCATGGCTGGTGCGGTCAGTAGGTATGTTTTGAGCGAAATCTGCAATGGCCACTCGCTCGCCTTCGGTATCTAAAAATTGAAGGATTTTACCTCCTTTGGTCTCAATAGCGCCATAATCCCCTTTAATAAAAGTGGCCCATTCCCACGCTTGTGATCCAACGAAAATAGCACCTCCAATAATGGTAAAGAACATATACCAAATTACTTTATTCTTTTGCATTTTATGACCGGCATCCACTGCCAACACCATAGTCACAGAAGAGAAGATCAACACAAAAGTCATAAAGGCTACATAATACATGGGAGCTGGAACTCCATGTAAGAACGGTACGTGCGTAAATACCTCATCGGCAATTGGCCACGCATCAATAAATTTAAACCTTGAGAAACCATAAGAGGCGATAAATCCAGAAAAAGTCAAGGCATCCGATACAATGAAAAACCACATCATCATCTTACCAT
>Ga0316204_10005359_pt1 | contig 21282 bp, 23 predicted proteins | sample 6monrhotite_MG_2_FD_205661 | JGI IMG/M metagenome (GOLD analysis project Ga0316204, IMG submission 205661) | Microbial mat bacterial communities from mineral coupon in-situ incubated in ocean water Damariscotta River, Maine, United States -... | ecosystem: Environmental > Aquatic > Marine >... | reverse complement strand
TGTCCCTGTTAAGCCTTGGAGTGTCTCCCCTACTTCTTGTTAATGTTATTTTCGCCCTCTATTGGTTGGTGCGTTTAAAAAAACAGTTTTTGGTCTCCTTCGTGGTTTTAGTCATCGCCTATTTTCATTTTAACCCCTTTATCGAATTTTCTTCGGAAGTGGAGACTACTAAGCACGACAACACCATATCAGTCTTATCTTATAACGTGCGGCTGTTCAATGCATACGAAAGGAATACTTCGGAAGAAGTGGTCACCAAGGCTTTTGCCGATCTACTTGCTGAAGTGAATCCTGACGTGGTGTACATTCAAGAGTTTTATGCAGATTATACTAATGATATGGCTGATTACCCCTATCATTTTATTCATTTTAAAGAACCTGGGATTAAATTAGGTCATGCTATTTTTTCCAAATACCCGTTGATTAACAAAGGGGGATTCGATTTTAAAGATTCCTATAACAACACTATTTATGCTGATTTACTGAAAGGGGAGGATACGCTCCGTTTGTATAACCTCCATTTACAGTCTATCGGAATACTTCCAAGTATGGAGTTCCTTCAGAAAAGTGGCACCGATAAAATTACAAAACGTCTTTCTGAAACTTTTGTGATGCAGGAAGCCCAAATAAAACAAATCCTTCAGCATAAATCAACAACCAATCATCCTGTAATTATGGCGGGCGATTTCAACAACACTTCTTTTTCGTACGCATATAAAGAACTGAAACGGGATATGAACGACGCATTTTTGGAACGTGGCAATGGGATTGGAACTACCTACTCTTTTTCTTCTTACCCCATGCGTATCGATTACATTTTAGGGAGTAAGTCTTTGGAAGTACTGCGCTTTACTAACGGGAAACAAACTTTCTCCGACCACTATCCCGTGAGTGCTACTTTTGGGTGGTAGCAGTTTATTTAAATTGAATTTTTTGAGACTCTAAATAAGTAAGTGTGTTGGGACCTTCATTGCAAAGCAGGTCAATGATCGAAAGGTTGGGTAGAAAACCGTGGTGTGCCTCTAGCACTTGGGTATACACATCCAAATCATACTCGGGTTCTCTCTTTGCTTGCGCTAAATAGCGGAGGTCTTGTTGAGGTGGGTTTTTAAGGTATTCTGTGGTCCATTCATAGGGTGTTTCCAAACCGAGCAATTCGTAGAATAGTTCAAATATCTCTTTATTATACTGAAATAAAGTAGTGGCTGTTTTCTGAAAAACAGTTGCTAAATCGTCCTCGTAATATTCGAAGTAAGGAGAGGTGCGATAAGCGGTTTGAAGCGATTTCCAATGCTCTTTTTGCCAAGGAAAACTATTTTCCAGAACAATGTCTTTTGTTTTTTGTCGCTGTCCGTCTTTGGTGTGCTTGATAGGAATATTCAGCAACAACCGACCGTTGGAGTGCGCGATATAAGCACGATTGCGATAGGTTTGTTTTTGGTAGTTGTCCTCTGCTTCAAAAACTACCCTTTCAGCCTGCGCCACAGCTACCATCTGAACAATAGAGGGCAGGTAGGTTGGTAGCAGCAGTATTTCTTTCATGGTAGGACCTTCTCAATAATGATTTTTATTCATAATCTGCAGGATCGGAGCCTGTCACTAATTAAGCTTTCTTTTTCTTCTTTTTTCTGAAGAAACTAAATACGAACCATCCCGCTAGCACAATTAGGAAGTACTTTAAATAGGAAACGGGTTCCCCATCGCCACCTACGGTTGTAAACATGCGTTCCCATCTTATTTTACTCAATCCAGACTTATTTTGATCTAAGCTTAGCCAAACAAATACAGGTTTACCTACCACGTGATTAAACGGGACATACCCCCACATACGAGCATCCTGAGAGTTGTTTCGGTTGTCTCCCATCATCCAGTAATAGTCTTGTACAAAAGTGTATTCAGTGATGGGTTGTCCATTTAACAGGACCTGAGCTCCCGACTGGGTAATGGTATTGTCAATTCCCATTTCACTGCCTTCGTAGGTTTCGATGATACGTTGGTAGAAGGAAATGGTTTCCGCAGTAATAGCAACCGTGGCACCCGCTTTAGGTATATAAATGGGCCCAAAGTTATTTAGTTCATAGGCGTAGCTAGGATTTTGAGGGAATAAGTCCTCGTCTCCTTTTGGGAATTGATATACTTCAACCGATTCGGTGGTTGGAAGCTCTCTAATCCACCCAGCCTGTTCTTCTGTAATGTTTACATTCAACTTATTGGTGACGCTACGTAATTGTAGCTTTTCCACCACGGGGCCTGTAATAAAACCTGCTATTTCAACAGTTAGGGAATCCCTTGAAACTTCTCGTACTTTTGCCGGATTGTTGGCACGTATATAGTCTTGTATTCGTGTATCATCCCAAATGGCTTTGTCAATCTTATAGTAAGGGCGATAGGCTTGTTCGATTTCAAATTCCTGCACAAATTTTTGGCCTAAGTTTTCCGTAGAAGTCACTGTATAATGAAACATCAATTTGGCTCTATCTGGGAGGTCATTTAGTTTTCCATTGATATGCACGTAGCCATTTTTAATTTCTAAAGAATCCCCTGGCAATGCGACACAGCGTTTTACGTAATTCGATTTTTTATCGATAGGCTTATACATATACCCAGTTGCCGGAGGCCCAATATCTACGAATTCATCTATGGGCCAACTAAACACCACAATGTCATTGTGTTTGATGTCTTGAAAACCTGGCAAACGAAAATATGGGTATTCTAGTCCACTGTAATATGATTTGGTCGCAGTAAATGGTATGCGGTCATGCACCATAGGCAGTGCAGCCGAGGTCATTGGTGCCCGAGCGCCATAATGCATTTTACTCACGAATAAATAATCGCCAACCAACAATGTTTTCTCTAAGGAAGAGGTAGGGATGGTGAAGGGTTGCATAAAATAGGTGTGCACAATAGTGGCGGCAACTACGGCGAATAAAATGGAACTGGTCCATTCACCAGCACTTGTTTTCGGCTTTAAATCGCGGTCTTTAATGTATTCTAGTTTTTGCGTATAATTGATAAAGTACAAATAGAATCCAAGGGTAATCAACCCTAGAAAGGTGTCCTTGGTTGAATTATATCCAAAACTTCGTAAGGTTTCAATCCACACCACAGGAATCATAATGAGATTGACTATTGGCACAAAGAGCAAGATGACCCACCACCACGGTCTGTTGATAATTTTCATCAAAATAACGGCGTTGTAAATAGGAACACCTGCTTCCCATGCTTGTCTACCCGCCGCTACATACATTTTCCAGGTACCCAAAAAGTGAATCACCTGTACTATTAAGAAAAATACTAACCAACCTGTAAGTGTCATAATCTATGTTATTTCTGAAGGGTATGATTCCCAACTCATTTTATTTCAGCACTACAAAAATACCTTGTAATATCTATATTATTACCGATTCGCCTTGTTTTGCCAATTCGATACTATCCTAGTACGTCTTTCATTGTGAAAACCCCTTTTTTATCTTGTATCCATTCCGCAGCAATAATGGCTCCCATGGCAAATCCCTCTCTCGTGTGGGCCTCATGTTTTAGAGTAATCGTATCAATTTTAGACGCATAAGTTACGCTATGGGTTCCTTTCACGTCATCTATTCGCTTCGCATGTATCGATAAACTATCCTGGTTGCTAGCATCCAATTGCCAATCCTTTTTATCAGAATGCTTCAAAATACCCTCTGCCAATGTAATGGCTGTTCCACTGGGAGCATCTAGTTTTTGGGTATGATGAATTTCATCAATACGAGGCTCATATTCCTTCCATGGCTCCATCAATTTTGCCAATTTTTCATTTAAACTGAAAAACAGATTTACTCCAACACTGAAGTTGGACGCATAGATGAAGCTACCGTTACTACTTTCACATTTTTTTAGCACTTCGTCCATTTGAGCCAACCAACCTGTGGTGCCACTTACCACTGGAATACCCTGTGTAAAGCACGTTATAATATTTTGGAATGCGCTTTCGGGTACTGAGAACTCTATAGCCACATCGGCGGCAGACAAGTCACCTTCCTCCAATTCGCGCCCCATTTTATACACAATGTGATGCCCCTTTTGAATCGCTAGGCGCTCAATAGTCTTCCCCATTTTTCCGTAACCGAGTAGCGCTATGTTCATTTGATGTGAAAAGTAAAGGACAATCCGTAGTTGGCCTGTCTGTCCAGTGAGTCCATATTTACATCGGGCAACAAAGACAGATTATCACTAATGTTGTATTGCCTTAAATGAGCGTCTACATTGGCATCCACAATATTTAATAAATAGAAGGCGATGGAGACAATAAGACTCACATCTCTATTTCTGCTTGCGGTCCGCTGTGCATCAATCAATCGATCGTCTGAAATACCTTGAAACTCGTCATCTTCAAACCCAGCAAGACGCCTCTTATAGGCATCTCTAAAGCGATTGTAGTCTTTAGTGTTTTGGTTGTAAAAGTAAATTCCAGTTCCAATTCCTGCGTATACAATAGGTATTTTCCAATATTTTTTATTGTAGGCTTGTCCTAATCCTGGGACCACCGCTGAAAAAAATGCCGCCTTAGAGGGCGCTAGCGGGTCGTATTCCTCTAAAGGAGCAAGTGTGTCGCTCACTACAATAGGTCGTTTCTCCTTGTTCACCTTGAGTGAATCTGAAGTTTGACCAAAAAGCGAGTAGCCTATACAAAGGAGGATATATAAAAGCTTATTTTTCACTTTTGATGAGGTTCAAAATACGTTGGAAGTCTTCTTCATCTTTAAAAGGAACAACAAACTGTCCTTTTCCGGTTTTACTGGCCTTAACAGCTACCTTAGCATCTAGCAAGTCGGTTAATTCTCGACTTCCCTTAGCTACAAAATGAGGTACTACCTTCTTTGTTGCTTTTGTTTTTTCTTTCGGGTTTTTGTAATTCCTCACCAGTGCTTCTGTCTCACGAACAGAGAGCGAGTTACTTAAGATCTTTTCGTACAGGTCTAATTGCTCGTTGTTGTTTTCAACATTTATTAAGGCCCGACCATGGCCCATAGAGATAAAACCATCTCGCATGCCCGTTTGGATAATAGGATCTAATTTTAGTAATCGTAAGTAATTAGTAACGGTCGACCTATTTTTACCAACACGCTCACTTAAGGTTTCTTGGGTGACTTCAATTTCTTCAATAAGTCTTTGATACGACAAGGCAATCTCGATGGGATCTAAGTCTTGTCGTTGTATGTTTTCAACCAAGGCCATTTCAAGGGACTCTTGGTCATTGGCAATTCGGATATACGCAGGAATGGTAGGAAGTCCAATGAGTTTGGAAGCTCTAAAACGACGTTCTCCACTTACGAGCTGATAGCTATTGAAGTCTAATTTTCGGACCGTAATGGGTTGGATGACCCCTAGTTCTCTAATGGAGGAAGCCAATTCACGCAAGGACTCTTCATTAAAGCTCGTGCGTGGTTGAAAAGGATTCATTTCAATGGCGTCCAATTCCAATTCAATAATGCTCCCAACAATAGTCTCAGCTCCTTTATCTGATGCCGATTTTATATCGTTCGCTGGGTCTTTCAGTAAGGCTGAAAGGCCACGGCCAAGTGCTTGTTTTTTAGTCGCTTTCGCCATAAATCCTAAGCGTTTTTCTCAATTAATTCGTTCGCCAAACTTAAGTAATTATTCGCACCTTTACTACCTGCATCATAACTAATAATGCTTTCACCATAACTAGGTGCTTCACTTAAACGAACATTCCGTTGAATGATTGTTTTAAATACCATCTCATCAAAGTGCTTTTTCACTTCTTCCACCACCTGATTTGACAATCGCAATCTCGAATCGTACATGGTTAACAGAAGCCCTTCAATATCCAAACCATTGTTATGAATTTTCTGCACACTTTTGATTGTATTCAATAACTTGCCAAGTCCTTCCAGCGCAAAGTACTCGCATTGGATCGGAATTAAAACACTGTCTGCTGCCGTGAGTGCGTTCAAGGTTAACAAGCCCAAGGAAGGAGCACAGTCGATAAGCACATAATCGTAGTCGTTTTTTATTTCTGCCAACGCTTTTTTAAGCATGTATTCGCGTTCCTCCTTGTCCACCAATTCAATCTCAATGGCGACCAAATCGATATGGGACGGAATAATATCGACATTGGGAGAATCTGTTTTTAAGATGACTTCAGGAGCCGATGCCGTATGCTCTAATAATTGATAGGTGCCTTTCTCAACGCCTTCTACCTCAATGCCTAATCCCGAAGTCGCATTCGCCTGGGGATCCGCATCGATAAGCAACACTTTCTTTTCTAAAACTCCAAGAGATGCTGCAAGATTCACGGAAGTAGTCGTTTTACCGACTCCACCTTTTTGGTTGGCAATAGCAATTATTTTACCCATTAATTATTTGCAATTTAAGTTTTAAAAATACGATTAATTATGACGATAGAAAATCTAATTTGTTAACACGAAGTGAACATTTTCGGTATCCATTTTACAGTGAGTTAATTAGCCGAAACAAATGATAGTGGGCGTTGCGAAATAGTTAAATTTATATTGTAATTTTGAACGAGAAGTGAGCTTTATGGCCCTAAGGAAATGGAATCGTAAAAAACTTATAGGAACTGTATTCATCATAGGATGCGTTGCGTTTGGCGTTTGGTATTGGCAACTTTCAAATCGACATAAAGCCATCGTCAAAACAAAAGTATTGCACACCTTTAGAATCATCGATCCCAGTTGGGAAGTAGTGGAAGGGGAGGATCAGATTGTTCTAGAGTCGCCCGATTTGTTAGTGGATAATATCTACCAATCCATGGACGGCCCGCAAGCAGTAATCAATCTCAATCTTAACGAAGGGGGTAAAAAAGTGACTTGGATTACTGGCTTTAAGGCTGAAGTGTTTCGAGAAGGCACTCAGCAACACAACAATGATTTTCTGTGCCATACCAATCTTGATTTTTCTGATGCCCTGCATTATAATGGACTCCAACTTCCGAAGCGAATTAACACCCAATACCCGCGATTAGGAACCTTGTCCAATGGCATCAATGAATTAAATTTCCCACCCGGATTTGGCTTTCCAATCGCCAGAGACGACGCACTTTTAATTGCATCTAGGACGCTGAATCATAATATTGAGAATGCTTTCTTTAAGGTAAAACATCACATTAAATTAAAGACCGCTGGCAGTGAACAAAAGCTAAAACCACTGCGACCCAAAGGCTTGATTTTAATGTTGCCCTATGATTTGGAAAACCCCTATGATTCTGATAAGAACGATCCGAAGCTATGTGCCCCATTGGACTTAAAAAATCACTCAGGGCCAGGCCCAGATGGGGTGCCACTTTCAGCGCATTGGGAGCTACCAGAAGGTAAAACGCGCTATGAATTTGATGTGACCTATCAGTTGTATTTACAAGAAGACACCACCATTCATGCCATGGCGGCTCATTTGCATCCCGGAGCTGAAACTTTTATGCTGTTCGATAGTACGATAAACGAACCGGTGTATGTGTTCAATTGCGAGAATTATACAGACAAAATTGGTTTGAAAAATGTACCGAGTTACTCCAGCGAAGAAGGAATCGTGTTAAAAGCGGACCATTCCTATAAGTTGGTGTTGGAAACGTTTAATCCTTCTACCGACTTCCGCGATATGATGGCGGTACTCTTTCTGTACTTGCATGATACTGAAATGGAGGCTCATTTAAAATTGAATGATTTGATGGTCCAGTAATGGCAGTATTACTTTAGTTGCAAGTAAATATGGTCGTCGTGTCGTATTGCCTGACATCCATGAAATCTAATTATTTTTCTTCGCTCTAATCATCGCTTCCAACATATCCCACATTTCTTGTGGCACTTCCTCAAGCATATTCATTTGTCCGGCACCTTTTAGCCATTCGCCACCGTCAATTGTCACCACCTCTCCATTGATGTAGGCGGAGAAATCCGAGACCAAATAGGCTGCCAGATTTGCCAGTTCTTGGTGCTCACCAGCTCGTTTCAAAGGTACTTTTTTGGCCAAGTCGAATTTTTCCTTCAAGTCACCTGGCAAGAGTCGGTCCCAAGCTCCTTTGGTAGGGAAAGGTCCAGGCGCAATGGCATTAAAGCGCATGCCGTATTTTGCCCATTCTACTGCTAAAGAACGCGTCATCGCCAGTACACCGGCCTTTGCGGTCGCACTTGGCACGACATAGGCAGAACCCGTCCAAGCGTAGGTAGTGACGATATTTAAAACAACTTTATTGGTTTCTTTTTGAGCGATCCAGTATTTTCCAAAAGCTAGTGTGCAATTTTTAGTTCCTTTTAAGACGATATCGATGATGGTATCAAATGCATTCGCAGAAAGTCGTTCGGTTGGGGAGATAAAGTTACCCGCTGCATTGTTCAAAAGCACATCCACACTGCCGAAGGCATCCACTGAAGCTTTGACCATGGCTTCCACCTGATCGTAATGGCGTACATCACACTGCACGGGCAATACCTTGCCGCCAGTGGCCGCTTCCAATTCAACCTTTACGGCCTCAAGTTTCTCCATGTTTCTGGAGGTGATTACCACATTGGCGCCCAATTCTAAAAAATAAGTAGTCATAGATTTACCCAAGCCGCTACCGCCACCAGTGACTACAATTGTTTTTCCTTTTAATGCGTCATCGCGCAACATTTTTGCCTTTAGATCCATTGATTTCAATTTTGATAGTAAAAATAAGGAATATTATGCCTGCATAGGAGTTATTTTATGGCTGATTTCCATTAGATTTTTTATACACCACACAATGCTTAAATCTTGGGTCGTTAACTATGGCGGGGTGTTGCACGGTGCCGATGTATTCCATTCCAATTTTTAGCATTACTTTTTCTGAAGCTGCATTCGTGTCAGGCGTAAAAGAAAGCACCGCGTCGATGTTGTGATTTGCAAAAGCAGCATCTAATGCGGCCTTGGATGCCTCGGTCGCATAGCCTTTTCCCCAAGCACTTCTTTTTAATCGCCATCCAATATCTACGCAGGGCGTGTATTGGCTCTCCCATGTTTGGTTTTTAACGCCTGCGAAGCCAATAAATTCTTCGGTTTCTAATACATCAACTGCAAAATACGTATATCCAAAATCATCGAAATGACGCTGGAGGCGTCCAATTAAGTCCCTTGTTTCCTCCACCGTTAATACTCCTGGAAAATGCTTCATTACCTCGTGATCTTGGCACATCTCGATAAAAGGTGCTTCGTCGCTGGGCAACCAGTTGCGCAACCCTAAACGTTCTGTTTGAATCAGATACTTTCTCAAATTATACGAGTTGATTTAGTTGGGCGTATTGTAAAAGCATGATCGTTTTGGCATCAATAATTTCGCCCTTGTTAACCATTTGGTAGGCCGCTTCGGCATCTAGTTCGAGCACTTCAATGTTTTCTTGTTCTTCCGCTAAACCACCTCCTTCACTCACTTTCATGTCTGACGTATATTCAGCAACAAAAAAATAGAGTATTTCAGTGACCGAACCAGGAGACATATAGGCTTCAAATATTTTCCGAACCTTAGTTACTTTATACCCGGTCTCTTCTTCGGTTTCTTTGCGGATGCAATCTTCAGGATTGTCTTTGTCTAAAAGCCCAGCACAGGCCTCGATCATCATGCCGTCTTCATTACCATTTACGTAGGTAGGCAGTCGAAATTGTCGGGTAAGTATGATTTTTTTTTCTTCGGAATTATACAAAAGTATCGTAGCCCCGTTCCCTCGATCGTAGGCCTCCCGAGTCTGCAATTCCCAACTACCGTCGTTTTTTAGGTATTGGTAGCTCACTTTTTTTAGGGTGTACCAATTATCTGATAGAATTTCTGTGCTGAGATCTTTAATATGGGGGTTGGTCATGCTGAATTAGATTTTGAAGGCACCAGTGTGTCTTTCAATGATTCGGAATAAACATAAAGGTTGCTTATTCGTTTTAGGCAATCGAATCTATTAACAAGGTGAGTATTTCGATAGCGGCATCGCTAATTCTCGTTCCTGGACCATACACAGCTACAGCTCCTGCATCAAATAGAAATGGATAATCTTGCGGTGGAATCACCCCACCAACAATCACCATAATATCTTCGCGTCCTCTTTTTTTCATTTCTGAAATAACCTGAGGGACGAGTGTTTTGTGACCGGCAGCCAGGGAGGAGACACCCAAAATATGTACATCGTTCTCAATAGCCTGTTGTGCGGCTTCCGCTGGGGTTTGGAATAACGGACCAATGTCTACATCAAAACCAACATCGGCATAGCCAGTTGCGACCACTTTGGCACCACGGTCATGACCATCTTGTCCCATTTTGGCAATCATAATTCGTGGTCTACGGCCCTCCAATTCTGCAAATTGGTCGGCTAATTGCCTCGCTTTTTCAAAAGATGGGTCTTTCTTAATTTCTTTACTGTACACGCCACTAAAAGATTTAATTTGTGCCTTATACCTTCCGAATGTCTTTTCTAAGGCATCACTAATTTCACCTAAAGTTGCTCGCTCACGAGCTGCTTCGATGGCTAAAGCTAATAAATTTCCATCACCGCGCTCCGCACATTGAGTCAATTTATTTAAACAGTCTGTTACCTTAGCTTGATTTCGCGCCGATTTGATCTTTTGTAATCGCGCCACTTGAGACTCCCGTACCATTTGGTTGTCGACATCCAAGATTTGTAAAGGATCTTCTTTTTCCAAGCGGTATGTATTCACGCCAATGATGAGGTCTTGACCACTATCAATACGTGCTTGTTTTCGAGCTGCCGCCTCTTCAATTCGGAGTTTCGGTATTCCAGCTTCAATGGCTTTGGTCATGCCACCGAGCGATTCAACCTCTTCAATTAATTCCCAGGCCTTCTTAGCAATGTCATTCGTTAATTTTTCAACATAAAAACTTCCAGCCCAAGGATCTACCGTTCTATTGATTTGTGTTTCTTCTTGCAGATAGATCTGGGTATTTCGAGCAATACGTGCTGAGAAGTCGGTGGGTAAGGCAATGGCTTCATCCAGTGCATTGGTATGCAGGGATTGAGTGCCCCCAAAGGCAGCCGCTGTAGCTTCTATACAGGTTCGCGCCACATTATTAAACGGGTCCTGAGCCGTGAGACTCCAACCGCTTGTCTGGCAATGCGTTCGCAACGAAAGTGATTTTGAGCTCTTAGGATTGAATTGCTTGACCAATTTTGCCCAAAGCATTCTAGCTGCTCTCATTTTGGCAATTTCCATGAAATGGTTCATACCAATAGCCCAAAAGAAAGATAGGCGAGGGGCGAAGGTATCTATGTCCATACCCGCTGCAATTCCAGTTCTAATATATTCTAATCCGTCGGCCAACGTATAGGCAAGTTCAATATCGCAGGTGGCACCTGCTTCTTGCATGTGGTAACCTGAAATTGAAATTGAATTAAACTTAGGCATGTGTTTGGACGTATATTCGAATATGTCACTTACAATTTTCATGGACGGACTTGGTGGATAGATATAGGTATTTCGCACCATGAACTCTTTTAAAATATCATTCTGAATGGTTCCTGCCAAGGCTTCAGGAGGGACACCTTGCTCTTCAGCAGCCACCACATAAAACGCCATAATAGGCAAAACAGCTCCATTCATTGTCATGGATACGCTCATTTTGTCCAACGGAATTTGATCGAACAAAATCTTCATATCCTCCACACTATCAATAGCAACTCCTGCCTTTCCAACATCACCCACCACACGCTCGTGGTCACTATCGTATCCCCGATGTGTGGCCAAATCGAATGCCACGGAGAGTCCTTTTTGTCCTGCAGTTAAATTTCTTCTGTAAAATGCGTTACTATCTTCCGCAGTAGAAAAACCAGCATATTGTCTGATGGTCCAGGGCCGGCGGACAAACATAGTGGAATAAGGACCTCGTAAATTTGGCGCTATTCCTGCCACAAAATCTAAGTGTTTTAAGGGCGTAATGTCTTTTGCTGAATAGCTTGATTTCACATTAATGCCTTCAGCGGTCAGATGGGATTTGACGGCTTGTGATGGCGTCTCATCCTTATTCGAGTCTAGTGATATGTGTTGTACGTTCTTTCTACTCATGACTCAATCGTTCTTGTTCCGAAGCTTCTGCCAGCCTCATTTCTAAAATGGGTGCAATGGCAGTTTGCCTCGGGTTTCTTTTTAAAAATGGATAAAGTTCCAGCGCATCCTTCATTTTATCTACGTCACTTTTGTATTTGTTAGTGCCTACTAAAACTAGGGTACCATCATCAAAAAGTTTTTGTTCCTTTTGAGCACTTTCTTTTATTTTTTTCTGAATCGTTCCTTGCTTTAATTGCTGCAGGAATCCTCCGTTTTTTTCTATGTCTTTAAATAAAACCAATGCTTTTTGAGCCAGTTCTTCTGTCAAGCTCTCTATATAATAACTACCATCGGCTGCGTTAGAAACGAGATCAAAGTAACTCTCCGATTTCAAAATAAGTAACTGATTGCGGGCAATGCGTTCACCAAATTCGTTGCTTTTGTGATAGATGCCATCATAGGCTAGGTTGCAAATGGCATTGGCTCCGCCAAGAATGGCACTCATACACTCAGTGGTGGTGCGGAGCATATTGATATTATAATCGTAAAGAGTTTTGTTTCTTCTGCTAGGTCGCGCGATGATATGACAAGTCGTTGGGAATTGATATTCGGCAGCAAGTGTGACATATAGCTTTCGCAAGGCTCGTAATTTGGCAATCTCAAAAAAGTAATTGGTACCCACAGCCATTTCAAATGTGAGCGGTTGTTTTACATCGGTGGCTGAATTAAAATATTCATTGGCATGGGCCAATGCATACCCCAGTTGCTGCACACAATTGGCGCCTGCGTTTTGATATAAAGTTACGTCAACACTACCGATAGCTTCGGATGGATGTGCAGTGGTCAATTGATTCCAGGTTTTGAAATCGGTGATTTGATTTTTCTGCCAATTCCCGGTTCGCGCTACTATTCCGATGGGATCGATGAGATAATAGGCAGTTGCGTTTTTTTCAGAAAGAAAAGAAATGATGTATGAAACAAATTCCGAAGTAAAAACAGTAAAGCGCAGATACAGTGTCACAGCTTCGAATGGAATCTCATTAAAAACTGGATACAACGCACCTGCATCGTTGAGGAAACGATCGTTGTCTATCGTCAAATAGAGCGCCGTTGCTCCTCTTTCAACGGCATCTACTGCCAATTTGTTGGCAATTTCTACGTCGTCAATAAATAGGGCTTGTGTGCAGTCCCAATGACTAGGTTGTCCAGGAATGGGTGTGAAAGGCTTTGTAAAATCGTCGCTATGGTAAAATGGTTTTACATGGATTCCTTCTAAACTTTGCCAAACGAGTGTATCATTATAGTCGGCTCCTTTTAGATCCACCTGTATTTTTTGTTTCCACTCTTTTGCGGAAACCGCGTCAAATTCATCAAAATGAAAATCGTTCATTAGTTGTCTTTCAATGGTATGCTATCTTTGTTTTCAATGATAAAAATATCTTCATTTTCACGTTTCAGATAGTATTTTTCTCTTGCGTATTTCTCCACTTCGTTGCTATCCTTCATGGTTTCAATAAATTTTTTGTCGTCCTCAATTTCGTCGCGATAAAACTTTTTAGTGTCCTCTAGCGAGTTGATATCGTCATTAAGTTCCTTGTGAATGAAGTAAGAATTGGTGTCAAAAAAAATCATCCAAACAATAAATAACAAGAAGATGATGGTATACTTGTTTCCAAGTACCCGAACCCATTTCTTTTGTTTGATTTCTGAAAACTTCACTAGTACAAATTAAGACAATTTTTGATGAATAATAGACCGAATTAGTTTAACGGCCACCGTGTTGTATTTATTGGTAGGAATTATGATATCTGCGAACTCTTTGGTGGGTTCAATAAACTGAATGTGCATGGGTTTGAGGTTGGATTGGTATCTGTTAAGCACTTCGTTGAGGTCCCGTCCTCGTTCGGCCATATCCCGCTTCAGTCTTCTAATAAGGCGCTCATCGCTGTCTGCATGAACAAAAACCTTGACGTCAAACATGTCTCTAATTTCGGGGTGCGTCAATATGAGGATGCCTTCAACAATAATTACTTTTTTTGGATAGGTGGTTACCGTTTCAGCAGTTCGGTTGTGTTCCACGAACGAATAGACAGGCTGCTCAATGGCATTTCCTTTGCGCAGTTCTTTTAAATGAGTCACTAAGAGATCAAAGTCGATTGCCTGCGGATGATCAAAATTAATACGGACCCGCTCTTCATAAGTCATGTCGCTGGTGTCCTTATAATAAGAATCCTGTGAAATAATGCACACCTCGTCCTCTGGTAGTTCTTCCACAATTTGCTGTACTACGGTAGTTTTTCCACTTCCTGTACCTCCAGCGATCCCAATAATGAGCATAAATTTGGTTTTAAGACAAAGTTAGGAATTATGTTAAAGAGTTGACATGTTAATTTTTTATTTCCTTACGGCAGCTACCTCTTTGATCGTAATCATTTTATCTTGTTTATTGTCCCATGAATTCATCACGTAATTCAGCACATCTGCTATTTCCTCATCGTTCAAACCTAACGGAGCCATGACACCGTCGTAAGTGATACCGTTTACGACGATTGCACCTTGTTGTCCGTATTTTACTGCTCTTATACTTTCGGTTCGATGGTTCATAAGATAATCGGAACCTGCCAGCGGTGGGAAGCTGCCTTTAACCCCTTGGCCATCGGGACGATGACAAGTCACACACAAATTGGCATAGATTTCATTACCCTGTTCGATACTTATGGTTAACTCCGACTGGTCTTCATAGCTGAAATCATTGATAGCAATTCCATAATTTTTCCTTTCTTCGGAAGAGAACGCCCAGGAAATTAAAGTAAAGACCATGAAAATATAAAGCAACGGTTGTTGCTTCGAAGAATTATTATAATCTCGCACAAGGGATAATTTATTTGGGTTCTAGTCTAACAATTCCTCGGCCTTCGATGGCGATATAAATAAGGTCGTCTGGCCCCATTTTCACATTACGGACACGGCCAATATCATCGGCGATTTTCTGGCGACCTACTATTTGGTCTCCCTCCAATTGAAGCAATTCGACATAATTAAACTTTAAAGAGCCCACCAGTAAACGTCCTTTCCAAGCGGGGTAGTTGTTACCAGTTACGAAGTCCATTCCGCAGGGAGCAATAGAAGGCACCCAATAATAGACTGGTTGTTCCATACCTGGGCGTGAGGTTTCCTCGGTAAATTTGGTGCCGCTATAGTTAATTCCGTAGGAAATAATGGGCCAACCAAAATTAGCGCCTTTTATAATAATATTAATTTCATCACCGCCTTTAGGACCGTGTTCGTGCACCCAAATTTTACCAGTGTCGGGATGCATTGTCATGCCTTGAGGGTTTCGATGCCCATAGGAGTACACGGCTTTTTTTGCATTTCTGTCGTTTACAAAGGGGTTATCACTGGGGATAGAACCATCGTCGTTGAGGCGATAAATCTTCCCGCCATCACGATCAATATCTTGAGGGTTCACATCTCTATTGCCTCGGTCACCCACCGAGAAGTAAACATGCCCATCTTGATCAAAAGCGATTCGAGAACCAAAGTGCTGCCCTCTTTTGGTATTGGGTGTTGCTTTGTATAGGCTTTCCATTTGCGTCAATTTATTGCCATCCAATTTGGCTCTAATCAATTTTGTATTGCCTCCAGTTCCTTCGCCTTCACTGCTCACGTGTGTGATGTAGATCCAGCCGTTTTCCGTGTAATTTGGATGAATGGCAATATCCAGCAGGCCTCCTTGGCCACGGACATAAATTTCTGGGAGGTTTTCTATGATTGTTTTATTTCCGTCCTTAAAATGAATGAGTTCTCCAGACTTTTCGGTAATGAGCATACTACCATCTGGTAGCCACGTCATACCCCATGGATTACTGAGGTTGTCCACGACGGTCTCTATGGTAAAGTTACGTGATTTCTCTTCTGCAAGCTGTATATCGTCTTGCTTTTGGTTTTGAGCGCAGGCTATGGTCAAGGTAAGTATGAAGAAGTACAGGGCAATTTTTTTCATGGGGTAATTCTTTTTGAAAAGATACTTAAAATGGAGAAAAAGAAATCAGAAAAAACCGTTAATAATTTAGGAGTTGTCGCTTGCAGTGGTGTTATAATTGGTTATTTTTGCTGTTCAATTATCGGGATGTGGCCCATCGACAAGCTCAGGACAGGCTGCGCCACTTCAAGGTAATTTCATTGAAAGTGACCCGTTGGAATAAGAATAGTGAGCTTAATACAACCAAATTCGGGATGTGGCGCAGTCCGGTTAGCGTACACGGCTGGGGGCCGTGTGGTCGCAGGTTCAAATCCTGTCATCCCGACTTAGCGAAAAGTGATTTGTGCAAACAAATCACTTTTTTGTTCCCGAAAGTGAGGCAAACGAAGTTTGGTAACACTGAAGGGAACAAAAAGGTGGGAAGGCGAATGCCTTCACTTTTCATTTACCAGGAGGGTTTATTGGGATTCTATAAATCCTGTTTTTTTGGTAACACTGAAGGGAACAAAAAGGTGGGAAGGCGAATGCCTTCACTTTTCATTTACCAGGAGGGTTTATTGGGATTCTACAAATCCTATATCCCATGGAAACGTAATTCAACAGTTTTAAGCCTGGAATTTAGTGATGGTTCCTTTAGTTGTTAAAAAGAATGTAAGCGTTCAAGGAAGTGGCGATACAAAGCCATACAAAGTAGGGTAAAATAAGCAGCGTTTTTGTTTGTAGTTCTTTTCGATAATGGACTAAAAAGAAACCCACTAACAATGTTAGACCAAAGATTACTACTAAGCCAAGACCTACTAAATGTTGATTGAAAAAAATATAGTTCCAACTCACATTCAATGCAAATTGAATTAGAAAAAGTAAGGTCAGCTTCTTCGATGGCTTTTGAATAAACAAATATGCCATATAGATTGAGAAACAGATCATAATCGTGGTCCAGGCTACACCAAAAACCCAACCCGGCGGTGTCCATGGCGCCTGATTCAAACTGGTATACCATTCCGTTTGCGGACCATTGTCCATAAGCACACTGCCGATGCCCAATGCACCAAAGTTTATAATGAGGAGTCCTACAAAGGTTCTGAAAAATTTCATGGTTGGTGGCTGTTTAGGGGGCTATTTATCTTAAATATTTGGTGATTTTGTTACTCGTTGGATTGGTGTTCGAATAAAAGTAATCCACCCACCGGCCTTCAGCATCAATTAAATATTTCTGAAAATTCCAACGTACTGAAGTGCTTTTCTTTCCGTTCTTTTCATTTTGGGTGAGCCATTGATACAATGGATGTTGGTTCTTACCTTTCACGTCTAGTTTTTCAGAAATAAGAAAGGTCACGCCATAGTTTACTTCGCAAAATGATTCTATCTCGCTGGCATCTCCAGGCTCTTGTTGTCCAAACTGATTGCAAGGTACTCCAATAATTACTAATTCATCTTTGTAGGTTTCATGCAGCTTTTGGAGGTCTTTATATTGAGGAGTAAAACCACATTTAGAAGCTACATTCACAAATAATAGGTGCTTTCCTTTAAAAGAAGCTAAGTCAATAGTTTGACCCGTGAGGCTTTGTAATTGGACCTTGTAAAGAGATTCTTTAGGTTGTTTTTTTTCTGAAGTAGTTTTTGGGAATAGCATAATTTCAATGGATTCGAATAAATTAACAACTATATTTTAAAAGTAACAATACCACAATCCATTTCGAAGATTTGTCCCGAAATGGAAGCCGCTTTTTCAGACAATAAAAATTCGGCCATGCCAGCGACTTCTTCCGGTGCTAAAAACTTCTTTAGAGGATGACGTTCCGTAATATTTTCAATCATCTTCTCGTTCCGAAGTAGTTTTGAAGCTAAATCGGTGTCCGTTACCGTTGGAGCAATGGCATTAATTCGAAGCGTTGGAGCCAATTCGGCCCCCAAGGATTTGACCAAGCCTTCAACGCCCGATTTGGCAGCGGCAACACTCGCATGATAGGGCATTCCCAACTTTGAGGCGACGGTGCTAAACAGCAACACCGATGGTTTGTCACCATTTTTTAAAATTTTCAAATAGGTCTGAATCGCTTTAACGGCACCTACCACATTGATTTCAAAGTCTGCTCTAAAATCGTCAAGGCTCAATCTGCTAATTGGCTTTAAATTGATACTCCCTGGGCAATAAACAAGTCCATCGGCGGCGTCAATTTCTGGTAAGTCATCGGTCAGAATATCACAGCTGTAATGAGTGACGTTGGGGTGCGTTACCGCTGGAGCCGTTCTACTGATGTTTATAATTTCATGTGTGTCTTTTAGAGATTCGAGGATGGCATTGCCAATTCCTTTACTTCCTCCAATAATGATTATTTTTTTCATAGTTTTTCTGAAGTCGGTGCTGCTAGCACCAATGTATTTGGTCCAAATGAACGGTTAGTCTTGAAAACTATATCGTTCCAAGAAGGCTGCTTTTTTTTCGAGTAGGCGGTCTAAAAACAATTTATTTTCTTTGAATGTTTTATTATTTCTAAAATGAACAAATTTACCTTGAGCATGTATACTACAACCATCGGTTTTATAAAGCACCAATTGATAATAAGGAATAGCCCACGTAAAGTTTTGCAGTCCTTTGTTGATTCTTACTAAAACACCCTGTGGCCGCAGTTCGATATTGGCATAATTCAAACTATTTGTTTTGCTGAAGTAGTCATGCATATTTGCACTTGCCTCATCAACAATCATCCGTTTAGAACCAGTACCACCCAATCTTATGGATTGGATAAAAGAATAGGGCTTTCCCACCAGATTATTCAATAAATGATCGTGATCTTTATTTTTATATGTGGTATTTAAAATCAACGTCTTATTTGGTTGTAGAAAACGCCATAAAGTTATTAATCTTGACGTCTTTGGCTTTCAAATCGAACATCAAATTATACAGTCCAAAGAACGTCCTATTGATATAAATAAAATGCTTGGAACCTCTATTTCCATTCATTTTACGCAATTCCGTGCTTTTCGAATAGCGTTGTCCCATTTCGGTTATTTTTCCGAAGAATTCACTGTCCGAAAAATCAAAACTTTCTTCTTGAAATGGCTGAGTGAATAGGCTCAAGAGCTCGTGGAACATCGCGGTAAAAAAAGTGATTTCCTCATCCGAATCGTCCTTTCTTAAGATTTCTAATTCGTACAATTTCTTTTTGAAGTAGGCCGGGTTCGAAATATTTTCTGGTTCTGCTAATTCAAAATAGGGCACATAGAAGGCGATGGGAATCGTTTTCATACAACCAAAATCCAAGGCAATAAGTTCAGCCGTTTCTGACACTAGAAAATTACCTGGATGCGGATCTGCATGTACTTTCTTTAAGCGGTGAATTTGGAACATATAAAAGTCCCATAATGCCTGGCCTAATTTATTCGATTTTTCTTGGTCCGTATTCGTTGCAGTGAATTCAGAAAGATGCACCCCTTGCATATAATCCATGGTGAGAATTCGATCCGAAGAATAAGCCTCATAATAGGCTGGGAAACGAAGGTTCGGAATATGGCCACAGGCCTTTGAAATTTCCTTGCTCTGCGCAAGTTCCAATTCGTAGTTCGTCTCTTCAATTAATTTGCCTTCTACTTCCTTAAAATAGCGATCCGAATCTTTTCCTTTGATGTTAAACATCTTCATGGCAATTGGTTTTACCAAAGCTAAATCGGATGCAATACTTTGAGCCACGCCTGGGTACTGAATTTTCACGGCTAACTTCTTACCATCCTTTTCTGCTTCGTGCACTTGGCCAATACTGGCCGCATTTACGGAGGTTGAATTGAACTTGTCAAAAAGATCTCCAGGAAGTTTTCCGAAATAATTCATAAACGTTTTGAGCACTAAGGGAGGGGAAAGTGGTGGCACCGAAAATTGGGCCAATGAAAATTTTTCCACATAAGCTTGGGGCATGATGCTCTTTTCCATACTCAGCATTTGTGCGACTTTTAAAGCACTTCCTTTCAGTTGCTTTAGGCTATCGTAAATATCTTCCGCATTGTTTTCATTCAGCCTATCACGGGCTTGATCTTCTGTTTTGGTGAGTTTGTCGCCGTAGTATTTTAAGTAGTTCACGCCAACTTTGGCTCCAGTAGTAACCAATTTGGAAGCGCGGTGAATTTTAGATATCGGAATCGAATCAACTGTTTTCATGTAGGTTTAGTGCTTTTGCATTTTTTCTTTGAAAATGAATTTTCCAAAGTCAATCATACTTTTAAGGGGAACGACGTTCAGTACGTCAAAACTAGTATTTACCGATTTTTCTATAAAAATATCCGTCTTCTCAAAGGAAGCCGAAGTATCATCCATCCAAAATTTTAAGGTCAGTAGCAATTGCACCCAAGCCGTTTCTTGAAGGGCTTTGGTCTGAATCTCCTCCACCTGCTTTTGCTCAATTTTTATCATTTCAATGTCCAAACTATCGATGTATTTTGAAAACGCTGTTTTTAATCCTGAGAGAATGGACAAGCCCTTTAGACTCATTTTATGCTTACCTAAGGCATGAAGTATATAGCTTCTATTCGCCGTCATATTTTGAAAAAACGTAAAATAGAAACTCAACAGTTTATTACGTGCATCATAACTCTGATAATCTTCACTTTTCTCCAAGGTCATAAGAGAAGTCTCGAATAAGATGGTAAAGATTTGCTTTTCGATGGTTTCGAAGCTACCAAAATGGTTGTAGAATTCGGCTTCTTCAAAGTTGTACGCCTTTGTAAAAGCATACACCGATGCCGGTTGTTTGTCATGTTCTAAGACATAGTCCATATACGCTGTGACTAGGTCGTGTGCTGAAAGTTTTTTCTTTTTTGTCATACTAAAATTTCTTGTGTAAAGGTACAAAATGTTTAACCTTTTGAATTAATAATTAAACAAAGTTTAACAAGGTGGTAGTCGCTTATGGTTTGGACTTTGCACGTATGCTAAAATTTGGTGCGGACTAAAAGAATTAATGGGAGTATTTCTAGTTTATTGTAAGGAGAAACTTGAAATTCCGACTGCTATTTTTATATAATTTTGGGCCGTCATGAGATGGACCACACTAATCCAACCACATCGTGAAAAAGGACTTACTTTATGTAACTGCGCAATTCTTATTATTTACGCTGTATTTTGTTGATTGGCCTATTTTCAGCCTTGGCTTCGATGGTTGGATGTGTTATGTTTTTCTGGGCTTTGCAGTACTGGGTTGTTTGGTGGTGGTTCTAGGTATCTTAAGTTTGAATGCTAGTTTTTCGCCATTTCCAACGCCGAAAAGTAATGCTTCACTTATTTCCCACGG
>Ga0316204_10005358_pt1 | contig 21283 bp, 20 predicted proteins | sample 6monrhotite_MG_2_FD_205661 | JGI IMG/M metagenome (GOLD analysis project Ga0316204, IMG submission 205661) | Microbial mat bacterial communities from mineral coupon in-situ incubated in ocean water Damariscotta River, Maine, United States -... | ecosystem: Environmental > Aquatic > Marine >... | reverse complement strand
AGGGCTATACGACTGGCATCACGCCGTAAGACAAAGTTTTTAAAGTTGTGGATAAAACCACCATAGCCAAAACTTTTGTGGATACGACTAATGGCATAGGCGCTCTCGACGGCGTGTTTGTTATCAATACGCCAACGCTCTTCCAGGTGCTTAACATACGTTTTAGAAGTCGTACCAAACCACCCAAACACAAGGATGGCGACAAACACGGTGACGATAACACCGAGTGAATAGCGAAAAAAACTGTTTCCAGGCATCCCTTTCTGAACCAAGATTGAACCAACTGATTACCTCATCGGCACATAGCAATGCTTTTATAAGCAATCCAGAAATCAGATTTTTTATTTATTATCAGTATAAAACAGAGGGATAACGCCCTGGCAGATCAGGCCAGGGCATCACGCACAGCCATCAATTTGCCACGCACATTGTTTGCCAATTCGTCTACACCTTCCTTATCCACCAGCTGCAACACCGCTGCTGGGTCCATGAAGGCAACCGTAATGGCACCGTCTTGCTCCTCGCGCACCACCACATTGCATGGCAATAACAGGCCTATATCAGCATCCGCCTCTATCGCCTGTTTGGCCAAGGGTGGGTTACAGGCACCAAGAATTCGATAGGGCAGACGATCGTGGTCAATCTTCTTTTTCAGGGTGGCCTTGACGTCGATATCGGTCAACACGCCAAAACCCTGCTTGGCCAATTCTTCTGTGACCCGATCAACTGCCTCATCAAAACCACAAGACACTTGCACACTAAATCCATATTTAGACATTGAGTTTTCCTTTAATTAGCTTTCAATCTAGCCAGCTGCCTCTCATGCCAGGTATCATAAATCATGTCCGGCCACTGAGCCTGAAGCCAGGCGACAATCGACTCCATTTCACCGTGGTTTAGCTTACCTTCCCAGGCAGGCATATTACCCCGAGGACCGCTGCCTTCAGCTATCATCTCAACCAGCCTCTGTTTAGAGTGATGCCAGGCATGTCCCCGGCCATTCAGAGGTGGCGGCGGATACTCGCCTTCAGCATTTCGCTGCCGCCAACCGGGGTCACCCCCAGCATCCATACCGTGACATTCGGCACAGTGACGCTGGTAAAGACTGGCCCCTGCAACGATCACTGCAGGATCAGTCACCCGAACCAGCTCAGCCTCTTCAGCTTGATGCAGTGATGATCCCTGAAAGGCATCACAACCAGACAACACGCTGGCAAGCATGACTGTGACTATATATTTATTCATAACTACCCTGCACTGTATTCATTAACCTTCACAACAGCTCAATCAATGCTCATGAGCGTGGCCATCGTCGTGATGACCAGCATCTTCATGAGTAGACTCCATATCCATGCCATCCATAGACATTTCCCCCATATCCATATCAAGACCGTCATGATCACCAGCCATATCATCGTGACCATGTCCTGAGTCTGCATGCCCCTCGCCAGTAGCGTGATCATCGCCTTGAGCGTGACCTGCATGGTCATGTTTGTCTGTCTTGGGTAAGGACATCACACCCAGACCATAACGATAGACCACCTCACCACCATGCCAGGCAGTAGACGCCAACATGCCGCCCACGACCAAAAACAGGACAACAAACCCCGTCCCAAAAGCCTTGCCTTTACGATGTAAAATCACTGACCAGACAACGACTGGCACTAACAAGACCAAGGTGATCAAGGCTAAATTTTTGTGTTCGGTCATCGCCTCATGCGAAGGCGTGTCATGGGCAACGGTGTTGTAGGCATAAAAGCCCGCCGCCAGTGTCAACAGACTAATGCCGGCACCGATCCAAAGATTCCACTTGGCCACCAGTACTGCCTGATCACACTTAACCACCAGACTCAGAACAAACAAACCTAAAGAAACGCTTAACAAGGCAACGGTAAAATGAACAAACACCGGATGCCAATTGGGGATAATCTCAATCATGATTCTGCTCTCTTGATTATTAATTCAATGGTCGTTATTAGTCACCTAGCTAAGTCAGTGTAGTACAGACCCGCTTTGTGCTTTTTACCATCGGCTGTTTTAAACAAGATCATAAGCTGATGCTTACCCTCATGCCCCAAGTCATAACCAGCCATGTGCCAGTCACCCATTTTCATTGTTTTTTTAGATTCAGACTGACCATTGGGATGTACAACCTTGGTGTTCATAAGGATGTCCGAAAGCACCTCACCCCCCTTTTCCACCTTGATCATAACGTCATGACTACCGCCCATCTGCTTGCCCGGTTTTGCCGGCATGACATGGAAACTGACCTCATAACCATCGACACTGCGCTTTTCAAGAAACATCGCCTTGTTATCTGGCGACATTCCAACACCTTTACCGTCATGCTGAGACATCTCACCCATACCACCATCATGGCCGTGATCATGTTTACCCCCAGCAAAAGCTGGCACAACCAAACCCATGGCACTCAGTAAAGTGAGGGATATAACTATTTTCTTCATTTCTTAATTTTCCTTAACGTTATTGTTTCACACTATTAACACTTTCGTAACAACTAACCTTGATGCTTCATCTTTTCACGCAGCTGTAATACCAAGCCGTAGATCACCGGCAATACCAACAAACTCAACACCGTGACACTGACCATGCCACCCACCATCGGTGCGGCAATCCGCTGCATCACTTCAGAGCCCGTACCTGAGCCCCACATGATCGGCAACAGGCCAGCAGTGATCGCCGTGGCCGTCATGGCAATGGGCCGTACTCGTTCCGAAGTACCCTTATGCACCGCCTGCATGATCTGCTTGGCCGTCAACACTTGGTGCTCTTTACGCAGTTCGGCAATGGCTTGATCGATAAAGGTCATCACCAACACGCCAATCTCCGCCGCCACCCCGGCCAGGGCGATAAAACCCACTACCACCGCCACTGACATATTGAAACCCAGCAGATATACCAGCCAGAAACCACCAATCAGGCCAAACGGAATCGATAACATCACCACCAGCGGTGCGCTAATATTGCGGAAGTTAAAGAACAGCAATAGAAAGATAATCAGCAAGGTCAACGGCACCACAATCTGTAGCCGCTTGGCGGCACGTTCCATGTATTCAAACTGACCCGACCAAACCAAGGTGTAGCCCGGCGGAATCTGCACCTGTTCTGCGACGATCTTTTTCGCCTGCGCCACATATCCACCAATGTCCGAGGTGGTGATGTCGACATAGACCCAGGCATTGGGACGCGAGTTTTCACTCTTGATCACCGGCGCGCCACGCCGCAGTTTCAAATCAGCCACCAGCGACAGCGGAATCTGCGCCCCACTCGGCGTTGGCACCAGCACCCGGTTGAGCTGTTCCAGATTGTCGCGCAGCTCACGCGGGTATCTTAAACTGACCGGATAACGCTCCAGCCCCTCCACCGTCTGGGTGACGTTCATACCACCGATGGCTATCTGGATAATGTCCTGCACGTCACCCACGGTCAGGCCATAGCGGGCCGCCTCTGCACGATTGATATCGAAATCGAGGTAATAACCACCGGCGGCTTTGTCACCGAAGGCCGACAGGGTCTCGGGCAGCTGTTTCAGAGTCTGCTCGATATCGGCGGCGACGCTTTCCAACACCTTCAGATCAGGGCCACTGACCTTGATACCAATCGGCGTCTTGATGCCGGTGGAGAGCATGTCGATGCGGGTCTTGATCGGCATGGTCCAAGCATTGGCCAGCCCCGGGAACTGGATTGCAGCATCCATTTCGGCCATCAGCTCTTTAGTCGTTTTAGTTGGATCCGGCCAGTCCGCTTTTGGCTTGAGCTTGACCGTGGTTTCCAACATCGCCAACGGCGCCGGATCGGTGGCCGTGTCGGCACGCCCCGCCTTGCCGAAAACATGTTCCACCTCGGCAAAACTGCGCAGGATCTTGTCGGTCTGTTGCAGGATCTCCCTGACCTTGGTGATGGAAATGCCGGGATAAGTGGTCGGCATGTAGAGAATGTCGCCCTCATCCAACGGTGGCATAAACTCGCTGCCCAGCTTGCTCAGCGGATAGAGCGTCAGCACCAGCAGCAATGCCGCAATTCCCAGCGTCAGCCAGCGCCAGCGAATCGCCACCTTCAAAACTGGCGCGTGCAGCCAGTGCAGAAAACGGTTCACTGGATTTCTGGCCTCGGGCAGAATCTTGCCGCGGATAAAGTAGCCCATCAACACTGGCACCAGGGTAATCGCCAACATCGCCGCCGCAGCCATGGCATAGGTCTTGGTGAAGGCCAGGGGTGCAAACAGGCGTCCCTCCTGCGCCTGCAGGGTAAACACCGGCAGAAACGAGACAGTGATGATCAGCAAGGAGAAAAACAGCGCCGGACCGACCTCGCGTGAGGCATCGCCAATCGCCTGCCAACGCTCACTATTACTTAGCTCGCGTTTAAGCTTGTCTGTCGCCAATTCAAGATGCTTGTGGGCATTCTCAATCATGACAATGGCACCATCGACCATTGCGCCGATAGCGATGGCAATGCCTCCCAGAGACATGATGTTGGCGTTGATGCCCTGCCACTGCATGATGATGAAGGCCGCCAATATGCCAATCGGCAACGACACAATTGCCACCAAGGCCGAGCGGGCATGCAGCAGAAAGATGATGGCAATCAAGGCGACAACGATGCTCTCTTCGATCAGCTTCTCTTTCAGATTACTGACTGCACGCTGGATCAGGTCACCACGATCATAGACCGGCACGATCTCAACGCCCTCGGGCAGTCCGCTCTTCAACGCTTCCAGTTTGGCCCGTACCCGCTCGATAGTGGCCAGCGCATTTTCACCATAACGCATGATCACCACACCACCGGCCACTTCACCTTCACCATCCAGTTCGGCCAGACCACGGCGCAGCTCCGGTCCCAGCTGGATATTGGCTACATCCTGCAAACGAATTGGCACACCGTTGTCACCCACCGCAACGGGGATAGATTTAAGATCATCGATGGACTGGATATAACCCAGACCGCGCACCATATATTCGGTCTCGGCCATCTCCACCAGCTTGCCGCCCACGTCATTATTGGAACGCTGGATGGCATGCCTGATCTTGGCTAGAGGGATGTTATGGGCCAGCAGGGCATTGGGATCAACCTCGACCTGATATTGCTTTACATGCCCGCCGACCGAGGCGACTTCGGCCACACCTTCAACGGTCTGCAACGGGTATCTCAAATACCAGTCCTGAATCGAGCGCAGCTTAGCCAGGTCATGCTGACCGGTTCTGTCCACCAAAGCATATTCATAGATCCAGCCAACACCGGTGGCATCCGGCCCTAGCGATGGCGATAAGCCCTTGGGCAAACGGCCACTGGCGTAGTTGAGATACTCCAGCACCCTGGAGCGGGCCCAGTACATGTCGGTGCCGTCTTCAAAGATGATGTAAACAAACGAATAACCAAAAAAGGAATAACCGCGCACCACTTTGGCGTTGGGCACGGCCAGCATCGAGGTAGTGAGTGGATAGGTGACCTGATCCTCCACCACCTGTGGCGCCTGGCCCGGGTATTCGGTGAAGACAATCACCTGGACATCGGACAGATCAGGGATGGCATCCAGCGGCGTGTTTTTCACAGCCCAAACACCCGCTACCACCAGCAACAGAGTGGCAATCATGACCAGGAACTTGTCGCGCAACGAGGCGCTGATAATGCGTTCAATCATCACGGCCTACTCCTGCATGTGCATGTCGTGCACATCCATGTCTGACATATCCATTTCCATCGCCCCTGGCGCATCGTCCATAGACATCTCCTCCATGGACATGTCTTCCATCTCCATATCAGACATGTCCATGCTGTTCATATCCATCTCGTCCATTGAGTGATCCATGGGCGCAGCCGAATTAGCGGCCATCATCTTTGCGGTGGCTTCACGCAACTTGGATTCAGAGTCGATCAGGAACTGGCTAGAGGTCACCACCTGCTCACCAGCACTCACCCCATCCAATATCTGGCTGTAACCCGCAGCACTAATGCCCAGCACCACATCACGGGGTTCAAACTTGCCGTTACCCTTGGCAACAAACAACTGCTCACGATCACCTGAACGGACGATAGCCTCAGACGGCACCACCAAGGCCTCGGGGCGAGGGTCCACCTGCAATACCACATTGGCAAACATGCCCGGTTTAAGCAGCAGATCAGGGTTATCAAACGCCAGCCTGACCCGCACGGTACGGGTCTTGGGGTCTTGCGTTGGATGGATAAAACTCACCTCACCCACAAACTTCTTGCCCGGTGCGGCACGCACCCGCATCACGGCCTGGTCACCGATCTTGAGCCAAGGCTGATCATCTTCATAGACATCGACATAGACCCAGATACGGCCCAGGTCGGCGATCATATAAAGCTCATCCTTGGGCGTTACATACTGCCCTTCACGCGCCCCAATGTTCATTACCCGCCCCTTAAAAGGTGAGTGAATATGCAGACTGCGCATCGGTTTACGGCTTTTCTCCAGCTCTTTAATCTGGTGTGCTGGCACATCTAACAATCGCAACCTTTCACGGGCACTCTGCAACACCGACCCAGAGGCCTTATTTTTAAATCGCTCGGCATTGCTCAGCGCCACCACATACTCCTGTTGCGCCGCCACCAACTCAGGCGAGTAAATACTCAACAGGATGGAATCTTGACTGACCTGGGTACCGGTCTCTTCGATCTGAAGATGCTCGATCCAACCCGAAGTTTTTGGGTGCAACCGCGCCAGGCGTTCTTCATTGAAATCCACATGACCCAGGGCATTGATCTGCCGTGCCAAAGGACGCTGTTCAACGCTGGCAGTGCGAACACCGATGTTTTGCACTACTACCGGATCAATCGTTACGGTGCCAGCAGGCTCGGAACCACCACGGCCACCATCAGCATAGACAGGCAGATAATCCATGCCCATCTCATCCTGAGTAAACACTGGCGAGGTAATGGCCGGGTTCATAGGGTTGCGCCAGAACAAGACCTCAGGCTCGGATGATGATGAACTGACAGCCTGAGACTGGCCACGATCAACTGGCGCCAAAAAATAACCTGAAGCAGCGCCAATCGCCAATGCAGCAATAGCGGTGATTATTATAGATTTACTCATGTGAATACTCCCTTCCCAAGGCCGCATCTAATGCCGCCAACGCTTGATGAGCAGCAGTAACCACCTGCCAATATTGGGTTTGATAATTTTGTAGTGTGGTTTGCGCCTGAATCAGATTGGCAAAGACCACCTTGTTGACCTGATAGCCGGCCAGCATGGCTTCAACGGTTTGCTCTGCCTGAGGCAAGATGACCGTTTCAAACAGGGCAACGCGATCTTGGCCGCGCTGAAAACGTGTCAGTGCCAGTGACACATCGACCAAAACCCTCAGCTCTGTTTCGCGTAATTGTTGCTGGGCAGCAATCAACTCGGCCTGACGCTGGTCTTCAAGCCGTGATTGCTTGCGACCGGCGTATAGAGGCAGGTTCATGCTGAACTGAATCGAAGTCAGGTCATCTCGACCATCACGGACACCGTAGCTGGCGCCAACGGCAAAGTTTGGGTATTGCTGCTTCGAACTCAATTGTCGCTGACTCCGGGCCGCGTCAAGCCTGGCCAAACTGGCTTGCAAGGCAGGATGTTGCGCCAATGCCTCTGTCTGAAGCTGCTGTTCTGAAAACGATCTACTTGGCAGCTCGCGGCCAACATTTTCGGGCAAGACAACCGCCGTGCTGACTGGCCGGTTAAGCAGGCTGTTCAGACCGATTACAGACTCAATCCGCAGCTGTCTCAGCCGCAACGCCTCATCCTCCAGTCTGGCAAGTTCTAACTGTGCCAACAGCACATCCTGCTGCTGCCCCCGGCCGACGCTATAAAGTGTCTGGGCCGTTTCAATCAGCTGCTGCAGCAAAACACGATTAGACTCCACTGCTTGCGTGGCATGATCAATATAAAAGACCTGCCACCAAGCCTGCTTGACATCACGCAACAGCTGCAAGCGCAGTTCATCACTACCTAGCGCGGCAGCATCGGCACGAAACTGCGCCGCCTCTTCATGCAGGGCGCGCGTACCGGGAAAGGGCAAGGTTTGGCTAAAGCCTATTTGTAACTGCGACATAGGGTCTTTATCCAGCGACAGACTGCCACCGGGCAGGTTAGCCAAACCGATACTCAGGCGTGGATCAGCCAGGGCGCCGGCCTGGGGCACATATTGTTTTACGGCCTCGGCCCTGGCCCGAGCTACCGCTAAAGATGGATTTTGCTGCAAAGCCAGCGCAAGTGCCTGTTGCAGCGATAGGATCTTAATGTCTTGCGGTGGTTGCCCGGCAAAACCTGGCGCGGCAAACAAAAACGCAAGCAAGGCGGCACAAAGCCGACCGGCAAATAATGGTTTCATGGTGATTCTCCAAAGCAAATCAGACGTCCACAAAGATGGACGACAATACGGCGCTAATTTAAAACAGGCCGTGGCTTATGCTTTAGAGTTGTCTGGGAGGGCGGAACTCGACCGGCAGGTCGATGGAATAGCGAGAAATCAATAGTATCTGGGGCAGCACAGAATCAAGCTTTTCGAGTGTGACATCAGCACTAACACTGAGGGCAGGGCTACAATAAACGCAGTCATTACAAAGACTCTGGCTACCACATTCCTGATCAGCAATATCTAGCGTAGCATGATCCATCGACTGATCGTCATGGTGCTGCATAGCCATTTCGTTGCCAATACTCATCTGATTCATATCGTGAGCGATAGCAAATTCCAACGGCGCCAGCAACACCGCCAGGGCCAAGAACATACTCAGAATTTTTTTAACACCACAAAACATGATCTATATTATGTTGGCCAAATCTATTTAAGTAAATGTTGATCAGTCCGATCACTGTATCAGAGTCTAGCAAGCCAAAGAAGTTTCACAACCTAATTATAAAAAGTGGAGTAGCATCATGGCCTTTGAGTCAGTGCACAATTACTACGAAAACCTGGTCTTCGTTGAAATCAGAAAAACCCTGAAAAAACGTAAGATTAATACCGATGATGATGACTACGCCGAAGACATCGCCTGTGTCGCGCTCAACCGCCTACCAACCCGCTACGTACGTCACCATGTTGACCTGGCCTTTTACCTGACGGTCGAGGAACACGAGATGATCAATGACTCGGTAAAAACTGCTGTCGCCGATGCCTTTAGTTTTGTCGACCGCCATCGCCGCTAGGCAAAAATCTATTCCCGTGAAAAAACGGCCTAATCAACACCGCCTTAATTTCTGAAATCGGGAATTAGCACATGCCAAAAACATCCAAACTCAAACTAACAAGCCTGGCACTCTGTCTGGTCGCCAGCCCCTCATGGGCTCAAACCTCAAACGATATCAGTTCGGCCTACTTCGGTATTGGCTTTGAAAGTGTCAATTATTCAGAGAAGGTAACCATTGGCGGGCAAACCGTAGAAACCGACTCATGGACAACCAACCTGATTCAACGCTCAGGCAGTTATGTTGCCGTTGGAGACAAAAAAGGTTTTTACATCAACACCAGCAGCTCACTACTGGCCAACGACACCACTGAGGACTGGAACTACGGCAATGTCGGTGCGATACAGCAAAACCAACTCACCGCAGAACATCAAGCCGTGGACCTGCTAGGCACGTATCGCTTTACCCCAAAACAGGGTTTCATGTTAGGTGCACGCTATCAAAAACTTTCCTTTAGTCGATATGATTTTAAAACAACCAGCAACACTCCGACCTGGCTGGATGTGACACCCGATACCGTTGTCAGCGAAACCGCCACCTCATTCAGCCTTGCAGTCGGTTATGAATATGATGAATTTTTTAATGACACCAGTGCTGGCATGAAATGGAACGGCCAATTTGTCGCCAGCATCCCCTTTTACAGCACAGTGACAAACACATCAGCGCCTGGGCTTTCATTTACCGACAGCTTTTCTGGTTATGATCTAAATGCACACCTGGCAGTAGGCTGGTACATATCAAAACGTGTCATCATTGCTGCCAGAATAGATTCAAATTATTCAAACCGAAATACAGTCACTGAAGGCCTATCAGTCCTGCCCGACAACAACACTATCACCTTGCAATCCGCCATCTCGGCACACTGGTCATTCTAAGCCTGGCTCCACCGGCGACATCGCCACATAATCACATTCATTCAAAATCCGCTCAATTACAAAAACTTAATAATCAGTCCGCTCCCTGTGCCTTGTATGGGCAGACAAATGGGCATCCATCTCCACCCTAAGCCACTAAAACAAGAGAATAATTTTAGGTACAGAATTCAAAAACCAGGTCGATATTGATATAGCGTTTAACTCAATAATTGCAAATCATTTGTAGTGGCGCTGACCATTTGACACACCCTGATTGCCAAGGAATGTTTATGACCAACCTCAGTAAATTATCAGCCACGGGAATTTTAGCAGGCGGCATATTTCTGAGCGGATGCGGTGGTGGTGGTGGCGGTAGTGATTCAACTGTATTGGCTGCCCCTATCACACCAAACGATCAAGTCAGCCTGGCTGGGATTGTCACTTTAACTGGCAAGGTTGCAGATGGTTATTTGCAAAATGCAACGGTTTGTCTCGACCTAAATGGCAATAAAGCCTGTGACTCTAATGAGCCTACAGCGATAACAGATGTCAACGGCGATTATACAATTACCAACCTCACCCAAGCGGAGATTGATAAATACCCGGTGATCGTTAAAGTGATTGCCGGCACCACCATCGATTCTGATTACGGCACGACGCCGTTATCAAAAAGTTACACCTTGAGCGCTCCTCCTGGTAAGGGAAAATTTGTCAGCCCCCTAACGACAATGGTGCAAACGCAGCTTGAGGCGAAACCTAACTCCACAATCGATCAAGTTGAGGGGCTGTTACTCGCCAGCATGGGCCAGATTAATGATGATGTTTCACTCTTTACTGACTACGTTGCTGAAGGCGCAAATGCAAACAACGCAGCCGCTGCAGATTATGAAATGTTACATAAAGTTGCTCAGGTTACTGCAACAACAATCAGCGCACAAATTGAAGCTGCCGAAGCAACCCTGACTCTTTCAGAAGAACAGTTTGATGCCTTGATTCAGATCGTTGTCACAACAGTGATTGATGAAATTCCCACTATCGTAACTGCAATCGATACCGACACAGCAACGGATTTCAGCAATCCCGATCACATTGATTCTTTATCGACATCCGTTGGGGTAGAAATCGACACCACAACGATAGTAAATGATATTGCCGTGATTCAAATAGCGGAAACAGCCACTGCTGCAACCTTTACTTCATTTCTGGAAGATGGCTTTAACTGGTTCGAAGCTGGCATTGAAGAAAACAAACTATGGGTTGAACATGGCAAAGTTACGTTGGACACAGGAAATAATATCGCCAATGAAACAACCTATGAATTTAACTTTGAAACAACAGATTTTGAATCCGTCCCGGCAAGTGTAAGTGGCTTCTTCCTGACACCAACTGGCTGGGCAGCTTACGACGAAACCTTATCTTCAGACACGATAATCTTTCATGCCGATGGCAGCGCCATGGTAACTGACTCGGCAACAGGAGAGGAGTTTTCGCTGACTGTCGAGGCAGTTGATATCGCAGGACTTAATATAAAATCATTTTTGATGAATGTTGCAAACAATGGTGAACTTGACCTGTTTGTAAACAACACCTCCTTTTTCTCAGAAGGCGCCACTGCCTATGAACTCATCTGGACCAAACTCACTGACTATTACAGCATCGACCTGGACACAGAGTGTGACGATGCAACCATGTTAGGAGGCAACTGTAACTGGACACACAACAGTAACGGCGAACCCTTTGCAACTCAGTTAAGCGACTTACTTGTTAACACAGCTTTGATAATAGACCAGAGCGATAATGACCCCGAAAAAGATTTTCCTGACAGTCATAACTATTCGCTGGGAAGCCATGATGATTGTGAATTAGAACCATCTACTGATGCCGAGATATGCCACGTAAATCAAACCCTGGATTTTCAGTTGGTGGGTAGCGGCACATCAGGAACAGTTAATTTCTACCTCAACAATCATTTGAACTTTAATACTGACTCTGGCGAGCACAAGATATCTCTTGTCGCAACGGGCAGCTGGACGATTGAAAACATACATGGTCAAGACTTGCTAATGGTAAATATTCCAACATCATTAAGAAACAGCTTCGGTAATATAGTAGAGGATGTATTAGATCCAGAAGAAGATCTGTTCTTTACCGTGCATAATGGTTTTGTTCGTATGGGCAATTATATACCCGCTGACACAGTTGAGCTGGAAATTGAGATGGTGTTTGACAATATTTCAACTCAGGACATCAAAACGGCTAAGATTTTTTAGCCGAGAGTCATTAATGTCTAGCGCCCTTAGTAGCACGCTAAACTAAGGGCTTTGATTTACAATAATAGGGTTCACGATGCGGACCCTATTTTGTTTTTTAAGAAACCACTGCCGTGTCAGACAGAAATAAACCTTTCACCCCAGACTAGCTATGATTGCGCTGCTTGAGAATGGCACGCGCGCCCTCCAACACAAACTCACGGAAGACCTGTACCACCGGCGACAAGCGTTTGCTCCTGGGGTGCACCACATACCAGTGGCGCATGATGGGAAAGTCCTGCACATCCAGCACCGCGATACGATTGGTCTCCAGCTCCAAGGTGTGACTTGATACCACAGCCAGGCCCAAGCCTGCGTCCACTGTCTGCTTGATCGCCTCATTACTGGTCATCTCCATGCCCGGCTCAAAAGGGATGTCATGGGACTCAAAGAAACGCTCCATCAACAGACGCGTACCTGAACCCCGTTCACGCACCACAAAGGTTCGATCTCGCAGACGCTCGGGGCCAATATCCGTCTCCTTGGCCCAGGGCTGACCCGCATGGGCTATCACTACCAACAGATTTTCCATAAACGGTTCGGCTTCCAAATCCATATTCTCAGGAGGCCGCCCCATGATCACCAGATCATTTCGTTCTCTGCCAGCTGCCGCAGCAGAGTTTCACGATTGCTAACATCCAGTTTAAGTGTGACCGAAGGGTGTTTTTGACTAAAAGCCGCCAGCAACTTGGTACCAAAGGCATTGGCGGTACTGACCACCGAGATATCCAGACTGCCGCGCTGCCCCCCTCTTGCGCGCCTCGATCACCTCTTCGGCCTCCGCCAACTGCTGGGCAATGATCTTGCTGTAGTGATACATCTCATTGCCCGCCTCGGTGAGAAATACCTTTTTCCCCACCTGCTCAAACAAGGGGATGAAGCTACGCTGATCAAAGAAGGCAAGCACATCCTGGCGGCTTACACCATGCAGCCTGCTGCTGATTACGACTATCTGGAAGTTGCAGTCCACATCGCTACTGAGTCTTCTACTGGTACCAACATTGAAGTTTGCACCACCGACGATTTCACAAAAGACCTGGACGCCATGGTTTATGAAATCGACCAAGCCAAGGGCATCATGAAGGCTGCTTACCCAAGCGACCTGTTCGACCGCAACGTCACTGATGGCCGCACCATGGTCGTTTCTTTCTTAACCCTAGCCATTGGTAACAACCAAGGCATGGGCGACGTTGCTAACCTGCAAATGCAAGATTTCCACGTTCCACCACGCATGCTGCAACTGTTTGACGGTCCTTCTAAAGACATCAGCGACATGTGGCGCGCTCTGGGTCGTTCACTTGTAGACGATGGTTACATCGCCGGCACCATCATCAAGCCTAAGCTTGGCCTGCGCCCTGAGCCTTTCGTTGAAGCGGCTTACCAGTTCTGGCTGGGGGGTGATTTCATCAAGAATGACGAACCACAAGGTAACCAGGTTTTCTGCCCAATGAAAAAGGTTATCCCTCTCGTTGTTGACACTATGAAGCGTGCACAAGACGAAGTTGGTCAGGCTAAATTGTTCTCTGCCAACATTACTGCAGACGACCATTACGAAATGCTGGCTCGTGCTGACTGCGTCCTCGAAGCTTTCGGCCCAGACGCTGACAAAGCGGGTGCAGACCCAATCGAATACGCAAAAGAGCACAAAGAATTTGCTCGTGCGTTCGAGTCTTTCCCAGGCGATGCCGACAAGATCTTCCCAGGCTGGCGCGAAAAACTGGGTGTACACAAGCAAGGCGTACGCAACAGTTAGCAACATCAAAAACCCTCAGGCTTCAGCCTGGGGGTTTTTTAATATCCACAGAAACCCCACCGGCTATGCACCCCCGTCCGGCCTTAAAACCATAACCAGTAACACGCCAGCAACGTCATAAAAGTTTCACCCACCTGACGCAAAACTGTAGAAAACCCTAGCCAAAATAAGTCCTTCACAACAACCTAGGGAACTAAACATGAATTTTTACATAAAAGAATGGCCAGACAGCTCTGCCAGCCTGATGACCGCAGCAGGACGCCAGCTATTTAATTTCAAAAACGTCGATAGTGCTCTGACAGCCTGTGGTGATTGGTATGGCATCAACAAAAACAAGATCATCCCGGCACTCACAATCTGCACCCCCCAATTATCACAATCGCCAAACCCCATTTCGGCAAGCAACGCATAAAGCATTGCTTATCAAGGCAATCAAAAACCCTGACTGTTATTTATATCTCCTCTACCTATAATGACCGACAAGCGAGGTAACTTTTCACCAGGCGATTTCAATGAGTCAGGTCGACATCGAACAGCACATGATCAAAGAGAGCCCTTTTACCAGGCTCAAGGCAAAGAGGTTACGCTGTACGAAACCGCCTACAAACAACGCCTGCCTGTCATGGTCAAGGCCCGACCAGCTGTGGTAAGTCCCGCTTTATTGAACACATGGCCTGGAAACTGGGCAAACCTTTAATCACCGTTGCCTGTAACGAAGACATGACCGCCTCAGACTTGGTGGGACGCTACCAGCTTGATGCCAACGGCACCCGCTGGCTCGACGGCCCGCTGACCATCGCTGCACGCATGGGCGCGATCTGTTATCTGGATGAGATTGTCGAAGCACGTCAGGACACCACCGTGGTTATCCATCCCCTGACCGACCACCGTCGCACCCTGCCTTTGGACAAAAAAAGGTGAGCTGATTGAAGCCCACCCTGATTTCCAGCTGGTGATTTCCTATAACCCCGGCTACCAGAGCCTGATGAAAGACCTGAAGCAATCAACCAAGCAGGTTTTGTCGGCATGGATCTCGATTACGCCGCTGAATCAGTCGAAACAGCGATTCTGGTCCAAGAGACCGGCCTGGACAAAGAGACTGCCGGCAAGCTGGTGCAAATCGGTATCACCGCCCGTAACCTCAAAGGCCACGGCCTGGATGAAGGTATCTCCAGCCGTCTGCTGGTCTATGCTGCCTGCCTGATCAAAGACGGCGTTGATGCCCAGAATGCCTGCAAGATGGCCCTGGTTCGCCCGATTACCGATGATGTGGATATTCGTTCGACTCTTGATCATGCCATTGACCAGGTTTTTGGCTAACTGTAGGGCAGGCACTGCCGGCCATCACTGGCAAACAAAACAGTAATGGTGAGCAATGCCCACCCTACTTACCCCGTCGAATTGGATGATTAAGGAATAAGGGCCACACTATGGTGCTAGCATTTCCAACCCCAGAAAAAAGCCTCGGCCCCAACTACCCGGGCCGCCTGGCCGCCATCGAAGCCGGCTACTCGACCCGCGTGGGTGCCGCCATGCGTCATGCCGCCCACTATCTGGAAGCGCGCAAGGCCGACAAAAAGCTATTGCTGGTACTCACCGACGGTGAACCCGCCGATATCGATGTCCATGATGATCAACTGCTGATTCAAGACAGCCACAAGGCAGTCCAGGAACTGGACCAGAAAGACATCTTCACCTACTGCATCAACCTTGCCCCCAAGGCCGATGAGTACGTGCAGGATATCTTTGGCCAACAGTACACGGTGATTGATAAGGTAGAAAGACTGCCGGAGAAACTGCCACAATTGTTTATGGCGCTAACAAAATATTACCAACCCCCCGTTTATCCGTGCCTGCTGTGGCACGGCTAAACGGAAAGATACTGATCCACAACCTCATAAAACTCCTTCACATCGATTGGCTTGACAATGTAGCCATCAAAGCCGGCCTGCTTTGCCCGCGCGATATCCCGCGGCATCGCATTGGCGCTAACGGCAACCACAGGAATAGCCCTGGTTTCATCACGGGCGCGCATTTTTCTCAGCACATCAAAACCATTCATTCCCGGCAGATTTATGTCCAGCAACACCAGGTCAGGTCTAAAACTAAGCAATCGCTCCAAGCCAATCACCGGCGAATCCGTTGCCATAAACTCACAATCATTCAATCGCTTCAACAAACGCTCAACCAGTCTTAAATTAGCGGGATTATCTTCAACATACAAAACCCGCCTTGCGTGGCCAGAACCAGGCAAGGCCGTTACCGGCTCAACCTGCCCCACCAGCATCGCATTGGCCAACTTTAACTCAAGCGTAAAACATGTGCCCACACCCTTTGCACTCTCAACACTAATCGTTCCGCCCATCAGTTCCAGCAGACGCTTGGCAATCACCAAACCAATTCCGGTACCCTCTACCGCCGTGGCCTCAGCACCCAGCCTGTCGAAAGGCTGATACAGGTTTTGCAACTGCTGTTCAGACAAACCAATACCGCTATCCTGAATGGTCAGGCATATTTTTTCTGAATCGAGCCTATGACAAGTCAAGGTTATCGAACCATTAACCTTGTTGTACTTGACTGCATTAGACAACAGATTCAGCAGCACCTGTTTGAGGCGAACATAATCGGCCTCAACACAACATCCCTGACACTGGGCCATATCAATAATCAGCTGCACATCGGCCTTTTCAGCCTGCATTTTGATGAGCGAGACACAGGACTGAACCACATCACCTAACCTGACACTCTCTATCGACAAGGAAATGTTTTCTGACTCAATTCTGGATATATCAAGCACATCATCAATCAATCCCAGTAAATGATTACCGGCTTTTAATATTTCCTGAACAGAGTCAAGATGCTCCCCGGATAGAGGGTTGTTGGTATCGTATTCAAGCAACTGGCCAAAACCAAGAATGGCATTCATAGGCGTACGCAGCTCATGGCTCATGCGCGACAGGAACTCTGACTTGGCCAGATTGGCGCGCTCTGCTTCAATTTTGGCAGCAAGCAAGTCGGCCTCTTCCCGCTTCCTTTCGCTGACATCTCGAATAAAAACCTGCACCAAAGGCTCATCGTCAACCAGGAATTTTGTTAACCGCACCTCGACAGGAAAGCGGCCACCATCTTTGCGCGTATGCTCACCCTCAACGGTCAGAGACTCACCCGGCACCAGAGACGACCAGAAAGCTAAGCCCTTATCTCTATTCGCTCCTTGCTCAATATCAAACACCGTCAGTGCCATTAACTCATCTGCGCTATAACCCAGACTTAAACAAGCCTGACGATTAACCGTCTTGATATTCCCCTTGAGGTCATGCACAAACAATGGATCAGCAGCATTCTCGACCAGCGCCCTGAAACGGTTTTCACTTTGCTGCAAGGCCAGTCTCGTTCTCTGGCGTTCGGACATATCATCAAAAAACAAGGTAATTCTGGCCGCTGCCGTTTGAAAGGCATGAATCTCAAAGGCCTCACAAAAGGGGCAATCATCACAATGCAGCTCATTTTCTTTCCAGGGAATACCGCTCCGGGCAACCTCCTTGAAAACATCGATAATCCCCATTGACTGCAAACCCGGAAACATCTGAGCAAAATCTTTTCCCACAAGCGCCTGACAATCCAGCCCCAAGATCGCATCTGCGGCAGGGTTTGCCCCTTTAATCAGCAGACAGTCATTCACTGTCAGCTCACAAAAAAAGACGCCCAAGGGCGTCGATTCAATCACGCTGCGAAATTTTTGTTCCGACTCACGCAGTGCCTGCTCAGCTGCGACACGACTTGCGACCTCACTCTTAAGCGGGGTAATCGCAGTCCGTTGCAGTGTGCGCCACAACAGAAAACCCAACAGAAAAACACCCAGAAAAGCCAAGCCAATCGACTGCCTAACAAAATCCAGGAACACCTTTTGAGTCGGCTCACCATCCATGATCAACATCAAGTTGGCCTCACCACCACGACCATATCGAACCTGACTAGCCAGACTTATGGGCATACTGCTTTGCTGGCCGCGGTCAAAGCGCGCCAGTTCAAAACCATTATTGGAAACAAGCCGAATAGAAACCACATCACCGCGCTGCGCGCCCCAATTGTTTAGAAACTGCTCAACCGTGACATAGTCGCCCTTGCCCAGCGGCTCAACAATCAGACTCGACATCATATTTAAATCATGCCGCGCCTCAACCTTCGCCTGAGAATGAATCATCTCATGCTGCTGGTAACCGACATAAGAACCAGCAACAACAAAAAAGGCGATCAGCACGGCAAAAAAAACCCAGAAGCTGCGTCGACTCAAACGTACCAAGTCAATAGTCATAGCTGGACACCGGCCCTGGATAAGACTGAAAAAACATCTCTTAAAACGTCATAATCGGCATCGTCTGCCGGCTCAAGCGCCGTAATCGTTTTTTTGATACTTGCAAGGGCACGGCGCCCCTCCTCAGTCGTGCTCATACCAATCAGGGATTGCCTCAAGGCCACTAGCTTTTCTGCTGCCAAATCGCTACGGGCGACAAACAAATGCTCAGGAATTGACGGCGTTGTCGCCAGTTCTTTTAGACCCCGTGATTGATATTTATAGAAAACCGCCTCTTTAACAGCACCGGCATCAAAATCACCTGACAACACCCCCATAGCGACGTTGTCATGAGAACCAAGAAATTGATGGCCTGAAAGTTTTTCTGTCTCCACACCTGCCTTAATCAGCATATAGCGTGGCACAAGATGACTCATGGTTGAGGAGGGATCACCAAAGGCAAAGCGTTTACCCAGCAACTCTTGCAGAGAATTAACCGGGCTATCACGTCTTGCAATGATCTTGCCCTGAAAAAATGGCTGGCCGTTGATCAGCTGCCGCGCCAAAATAGGTTTGCGACCAAACTTATCCACCAGCAAGACGTAGGAGGCAGGGCCAAGGTAAGCAACATCAATCTGGTTATTGCCAAGCCCGTCCACGTGAGACTGGTAACTGCTGGATATTTGCAGATCAACATCAAGATTCAGTTTTTGACTGAGATAATCTGCCAACGGAGAAAACGCCTTGATCAAGGCTGAACTGGATTTATAAGGGTGCACAGCCAACACCAAAGTTTCAGCAGCTGAAACCGTCGACAACAAAGCGCAGCACAAAAAAACGCTCGCAATCAAACTATAAAATCTATTCACCCTGGCTCCCCCATAGCGCCCAAAGACAAGGTAACACCAATTGAAGCCCCATTAAACTTCACTAAACATCAGATATCACTTATTGCCTGACACTAAAAAGGCCTCAAATGAGGCCTTTACCATTCACAACAATAAAACACGATTAAATGGAAGGCTGTCGAGCAGGAAGCGTATGATCCGCCGCCAAATGCTCCTGCAACTCTTGCGCGCCAAGCTTGGTTAAATCTTTAACTACCTCCTTAACCCTTATTCCGCTCACGCTTGAACTCATCGCCTCACGCAGATGCCCCATCATCTGCGGACCTGCGGCAACAACCAGGCAACCAGAGCCCTGCGTCACTACCGCATCAGCTGCTGCCGCGGCAATCTGCTTGGCAAAACAGCGCTCGCTTTCGACAATATGCTTATCACGATGATCATCATAGCCATGCGCACCACCACCGGCAGGCGCAGCATTGCGGCCTGATTTATCATCGCTATAAATCTCCTTACCTGACGCCTCAACTTCCGAATTGGCCAGGTCAGAAAACTCAACCAGATTAGGTCCAAACTCACCAATTTATGGCTCTCGCAATGAAAACAAACACGCTCTCGCCCCATCAGCAACGACTACACAATACTTACCCATTATTTTGTCCTCCTCCAATTCAGAAAATGAATATCCAACCCTAAACTTTTCAAACACCTACTATTTTTATAGTCCAGCAAGTTGCAACAGACAATGGAACCTTGCAGCCAGGCAAATCAACTGAAATACTCAGTATACTTTCACAACCGGAACAACAAGATGAGACAACTGACTGGCCTTATTCTGTTATTCATTACACTCATGCCTGCCAGCCAGGCAGCAGACAGCAGACAGCAGACAGCAGACAGCAACTCACCTTATATTGAAATTACTGTCAACGGCCTCGAAGAGATGGCCCCGCCTTTAAACCGCCTGGCAGATGCCGTTGAAAAACTGTCTCAGTCGGACAAGTTAAGCCCCGAAGACCAACACAAGATCATCGCCATCATTGATGAGATGAAGCAGCTCACAGACAAGCTAGACCAGAGCATCGAAGCCACTAAACAAAAGGTCAGCCAGACACAAGAAGAAATCAGCGCCTCAATCAGGCAAATGATCATTCTCACACTGCTAGGCCTGGTGGCGACGGTGATCATCATTTTTACCGCCATCTTTATTCTTTTCCGAGTTCAAATCTCACCACTGGTTAACTCAACCTCATCAAGCCTGGATAAATTCTCCGAAGCAATGGAAAACCTCTCCGCAGCCACAAAAATCATCAATAACCACAACAAAGAACACAGCGAGAAAGTTACCTAAAAACAAGATCTCGGCAACATAATTTCGTCATCTTAAATATAAGCAGTTGCCCTATTCGCCAAGCTAGATCAGAATATAGTTAAGTACCAATTCTTACTTAAATTTACTTAAGAAAAATACTTAATCAGAGGCGAAGCGAAAGCGGCATGTTTAGATGTACGGTAACAACTATTTTTATCATTATTTTACTGTTTAGCCGTAACAGTTTTGCAGATGCACACGATCGAACCATACGCTTTGGCTCTGTCGCGATGGATACGCCACAGGTAATGCATAAACGCCTACTGCCCTTAACCCAATATCTAAGCCAGGCACTACAACGTCCCGTTGAACTGGTAGTGGCAGCCAACATGAGCACAGCCATTCATGATGTCTCGGCGGGAAATGTCCATCTCGCATACCTAACACCCGTTGCCTATATTCGCTCTCACGAAAAAACTAATACCCGATTAATTGCCAAAACCATCACCGACAATAAACCAGGCTTTAAGTTAAATATCGTCGTCCGCAATGACAGCCCCATACACACAGCAGATCAACTGGCCAACAAGCGTTTTGCCTTTGGTGATCCTTCTGCTTTATTACAACGCGCAGTTTTCAGCGATACAGGCATAAAATTCAAACAGCTAAAGCATTATGACTTTCTCGACCACCACGACAACA
>Ga0316204_10005355_pt1 | contig 21299 bp, 17 predicted proteins | sample 6monrhotite_MG_2_FD_205661 | JGI IMG/M metagenome (GOLD analysis project Ga0316204, IMG submission 205661) | Microbial mat bacterial communities from mineral coupon in-situ incubated in ocean water Damariscotta River, Maine, United States -... | ecosystem: Environmental > Aquatic > Marine >... | reverse complement strand
CTACACCGAACAGCAACCAAAAAGGGAGAAACACCTTGGGACCATTCAGAATAAAGTGAAATACCTGAATAATATTATCAATGATTTTCTTTCCATTGAACGCTTGGAGAGCGGAAAGGTGAGTTATAAATACAGTATTTTCCCATTGAGTAAAGTGGTTAATGAAGTGATATACGACGCCAACATGCTGCTTAAGAATGGGCAGCGCATTAACTACCCAGCAAATATTGATGAATTAGAAATTGAATTCGACGAAAAGATTTTAGAACTGGCGCTCACTAATATTGTGAACAATGCCGTAAAATACTCACCAGAAAATTCAACCATCGATGTTACGGTGGCAACTACGACAGCTAGCCTTCAAATTACTATTAAGGATGAAGGCAGAGGAATACCTAAAAGCGAGCAAAAATTTATCTTCAATAGATACTTCAGGGCCGAAAATGCACTTCTTGATCAAGGCACAGGTATTGGTTTAAACATTGTGAAGAGCCATTTGGAAAACCTAGGTGGCTGTATTACATTTACCAGTACGGAAGGAAAAGGAAGCACCTTTTTGGTGGAATTACCTGCCGATATAATTCAGCCATAACCATGAAAACAATTCTTATTATTGAAGATGATACTGCCCTGCGCGAGAATACGGCAGAACTTTTGGAACTAGCAAACTATCAAGTGCTCTCTGCACCTAATGGCAGTATTGGTATTGAAAAGGCTAAATTAGAACAGCCTGATATTGTAGTTTGTGACATTATGATGCCAGAAGTGGATGGATATGGTGTGCTTCAGGCACTTTCCACCGACCCAACAACACAGCACATACCGTTTATTTTTCTTTCTGCAAAAACCGAACATAAAGAGGTTCGAAAGGGAATGGATTTGGGGGCAGACGATTATCTCACCAAGCCTTTTGAAGAAGAAGAGCTAATGAGTGCCATTGAAAGCCGGTTGGCGAAGGCCGAAATTATCGCGAAGACTAGTTCAAACGATTCTCACGGCAAGGAGGTGGTTTCTGGAAATGACGTCTTCAGAAACTTGGAGCAACTTAAAAATTTCTTTGACGACGAAGGGATACTTTCCCAATATAAGGCCGGAGAGCTGATTTATAAAGAGGGTGCGCGTGCTAATTTTATCTACCTCATAACGAAAGGAGTTGTGAAAACCCATAAAATGGATGAGAGCGGAAAGGAATTAACCACTGCCTTGCATAAAACAGATAGTTTTTTAGGATTCACATCATTTATTGATAACAACCCGTATCAGGAATCTGCTACGGCCATAGAGTCTGTAGAACTGGCAGGGATATCGAAAAATGAATTGAAAGAAATTCTTCAGAACAGCAACAGTGTTTCTTTAGAATTAATGAACTTGCTAACGGATAACCTCCGTGAAGTGAAGGACCAATTACTTCAAATGGCCTACAGTTCGGTGCGAAAGAAAACCGCACAAACCATTCTTCAGTTTGCGCAAATTTTGATGAAAAAACCAGGGGAGGGAATTAAAATCTCCCGTTATGATTTGGCCAGTGTGGCCGGTATCGCTACCGAAAGTCTTATCAGAACTCTTTCGGGCTTTAAAAAAGATGGTTTAATCGATATTGAAGGGCGAAATATCAAAATTTTAGACCTAGAGGCACTCCAAATGATTGAATAAACTGATTTATATCATTTTTTCAACCTAAGCATCCAGATACATTTGTTACAAGAATGTGTCGAAAATGATTAATGTTTTAATTCCAACAGATTTTTCAGAAAATGCGTGGAACGCCATCGACTATGGTATTCAGTTTTTTCAAGAGGAATTTGTAAACTTTTATTTGCTCCACGTAAGCTTTTTCGATAGGCCCGAGGCGACTCGCAACGCCATATCCAATAGCGTGGTTTTCGATTTCAGTTCTACAATCAATGTCGAAGAAAATTTGGAGGACACCCTAAGCCGAATTAAACAGTCCCACTCCAGAGATAATCATAAATTTTACGCACTTCAGGAACAGTCCTTATTCATTGACGCTATCAAAAGAACCGTGGATAAGAGGAAAATAGATTTCATCTTAATGGGTACGAAGGGCGCTTCTGGTTTTAAAGAAGCAACTATAGGCACTCAAACTGGGGAAGTGATTACGCGAGTAAAATGCCCCACATTAGTCATCCCCGAACATGCCGTTTATAAGAAGCCAGAGAATCTTGTATTTCCAACTGACTTCAACAGTTATTACAAGGATAGGATACTAACTACCTTGTCTGGAATCATGTGGATGAATAGAGCCAAGGTGCATATCCTTCACGTCACAAAGAAGAACCACCAACTTAGTCCAGTTCAAAAAGAAAACAAGGAATTTTTAGACGACTTTTTAATGGATAAACCACATGTGTTTCACTTTGTTGCCAATCGAGATATGGAAAATGCGTTGGCGGCACTTATTGACGATGTCAGCATCGATATGATTGCGATGGTTGCCAAAAATGTCAATTTCTTTCAAAGATTATTTTTTAAACCTTCTGTAGCAAAGATTAGCTATCATACTCGAATTCCCTTCCTTGTGCTCCACGAATAATTCCCGTTTCATGTGATGAATATCATATTTTAAATCTATTTCTTAAAGTAGATTAGTTCATAGATTGTAACACCAACGACTATGAGAAAAATTTTAATTCCAACAGACTTTTCGGAGAATGCATTAAATGCAATTATCTACGCTACGCGCTTATTCAAATATGATACCTGTGAGTTTATCATACTGCACGCATTTGCGGAAGATGTATATGAAAACACCTTGGAAATGCCGAGTCATTTCTTAGAACAATATAAAGAAAAAGTAAAGGAATCTTCAGATAGATCTCTGCAGGAAGTGGTTGTTGAGATTCTTGAGAACGCTCACAATCCAAAACATGATTTCGAGTATGTTTCAATTTTTGATGACGTTGTAGATGCCTGTAATCAGTTGGTGGACAAGCATAATATCGATCTTATTATCATGGGAACCAAAGGGGAGGCGAATCATGAAAATCTCACCTTCGGAAGTAAAACATTGCAAGTAGTGAAATATGTAGCCTGTCCTGTGCTGATGGTTCCTCAACAATTTCATAAGAATCAGCCAGAAAATATTCTCTTCGCCACAGATTACATGATTCCCTATAAAAGAAGAGAATTGAAGTTAGTGAGTACTATCGCCAAAAACTTTGGCGCGATGATCAACTTTCTTCACATTACTAAAATTGAAAATAGTTCTCACAGACAGTTGGATAACAAATCGTTTTTGGAAGCTTGCACCAAACACAATCAAACGACTTTCTTTAATATGCAAGGCGAGTCGGTACCAAAGGTAATCCATGAATTCATTGCTGCCAACGGGGTTAATCTATTAGTCATGGTCAATTCACACCATTCCTATATGGAAAGCCTCTTAGAGACGTCTAAAATTGATCAATTGGGTCTTAAAATTGAAATTCCATTTTTGGTCTTGCAAAATTTACCGCGATAATAACCTTCAAAACCTTGAATATGAAAAGAGTCATTTTACCTACGGATTTTTCAGAAACAGCAATGAATGCCATTCGATATGCGATTCGATTGTTTGAAAAAGAACCATGCACATTTTATTTGCTAAATACCTTCACCCCCGCTGCCTATCACATGCCGTCTGTTCAAATGACAAGCTATTCTGCCCTTCAAATGGAGGAAATGGTATCAAATCGTTCAAAGATGCAATTGGATGAGGTGTTGAAGCAAGTAAGTCAAGAACATAAAAACCCCAATCACATATTCGTCAAACTTTCGGCCTATAATATTTTGGCCAGCGAGATTCTGGACCTATGTGACGCACATAACATTGATCTAGTAGTAATGGGTACAACCGGTGCTACTGGTGCCAAAGAAGTATTTTTGGGAACCCAAACCATGCATACAATTAATAAAGTAAAGTGTCCTGTAATTGCCGTACCTTCTAGTTTTGGTTACGAAGAACCCAAAGAGATGTTACTGACGACCGACTTTAAATTTAATACTGAAAATAGGTTTTTACCCCTAGTCAAAGAATTGTCTGAAAATCACATTGCCCGCGTCAATATTTTGAATGCCTATTACGGGGATCCATTAGATGCAAAACAAGAGGCCAACAAGGAGTTTTTGGATACTTATTTTAAAGCGACGGCTCATTTGTTTCATATAGCCGAGGGAGTCGATTTGATTGATGCGATCACCAATTTTCAAATAAAGCATAAAATCAATTTTTTGATCATGATCCATAACAAACACAACTTTTTTGAAAATTTGCTTTTCAAGCCAGTAATCAGTCAAATGGCCTATCATACCAATGTCCCTTTTATGGTGATACCTTCGGAAGAGCGTTTGGAGAATTCCTAGGTTGGAATACTATAGGTTAAGAGACTATGAATAAGCTAGCTAACTGCTGGTTTCGCTTTCGGTGGGAAACGATTTCAGAATTTAAAATATAAAACAATAGTATGTCTGATGTCAAATTTGAAATTCTAAAGCATTCAGGAGAAAAGGTCAAGTTTTCCGTTGAAAAATTACGCGCTTCACTGCGTCGAAGCGGTGCCGATGACGCAACCATTGAGCAAATTATTGGGACCGTTCGGGATGAGCTCTACCAAGGCATTTCAACCAAAGAAATATACAACCGCGCCTTTGTGCTGCTGAAAAATAAGAAATCCATTTTTGCTTCAAAATACAAGCTAAAAAAGGCGATTTACGAACTTGGACCCACAGGCTTTCCCTTCGAACGTTTTATAGCGGCATTGCTGAAGTATTCGGGATATGAAACCGTGGTGGATGTAATTTTACCAGGAAAATGCGTTACTCATGAAGTAGATGTAATAGCCAAAAAGAATGGGAGGCATATCGTAGCGGAATGTAAATTTCACGGAGACCAAGGGAACAAATGTGACGTTAAAATCCCGCTCTATATTGACGCGCGATTCCGCGATATTTGGGCAAATTATTCAAAGAAGAACGAAAAAGAGAAGCCCAACGAAGGCTGGGTTGTTACCAATACAAGATTTACTCAGGATGCGCTGCGCTACGGAACCTGCGCTCAATTGCACTTACTTAGTTGGGATTACCCAAAAAACAACAGTCTTAAAGATAGGATTGATCGTTTGGGATTGTACCCAATCACGGTTTCTACCTTACTGTCCAACCGAGAAAAACAATTTTTGCTGAGTAGAGATGTCGTGCTCTGTCGAGAATTACTGAATGATAAATTTTATTTGGACCATTTGGGTGTTTCCATTACGCGAAAACAAAAAATTATTAATGAGATTTCAATGCTCTGTAATAGGTAAGGAAAAATGAAACAAGAAATAAAAATCCATTTCCTCGGTGCAGCGGGCACAGTTACGGGCTCTAAAACTTTAGTAGAGACCAGCCAATACAATGTATTAATTGATGCTGGAATGTTTCAGGGGCTCAAAGAACTGCGACTGCGTAACTGGGAAAATATCGCATTCGATGCTTCTAAAATTGACGTCATTTTGCTCACCCATGGCCATTTAGATCATACAGGTTACCTGCCAAGACTAGTACAACAGGGATTTGCAGGGACCATATTGGCGACCGCTCCAACCTTATCCATCGCTGAAATTATTTTACGTGATAGTGCGAAAATTCATGAAGAAGAAGCGGAAAAGGCCAACAAGGAAAAGTACTCAAAACATGTACAAGCGAAACCCTTTTATACCGTCAAGGAAACCGCTCAAACAATAAGCTTGTTCAAAACCATAACCGTTGGAAAGTGGACAGAACTCGCCCCAGCTATTAAGTGCCGGTTTCGGTTGAATGGTCATATTATAGGTTCTACCTTTATTGAGCTCGATGTTTTCGGAAAAATAATGGTCTTTTCTGGCGATTTAGGTCGCTTGGACGACCCGCTGTTAGCTCCCCCTGAAAAACCTCGCTGGGCGGACTACCTGTTTTTAGAAAGCACCTACGGAAACAAACTACATCCTAAAGAATCTGTTTCGGATACTTTGATCGATTTGATTCAGAAAACCATTCGGGAACGAGGAACATTGATTATTCCTTCATTTGCAGTGGAGCGATTACAACTGCTGATGTATCTATTGTGGCGTTTATACCAAGCAAACAAAATACCGAATATTGACATTTATATAGACAGCCCAATGGGGAACAATGTGTTGAACGTCTTTGAACAATTTATGACATGGCATCAACTAACAGCAGCCGAATTCCACAACATGGTAAACAGGATGCGGGTAATCACTTCGTATCGTGAGACTTGGGAGACGATAGATGACCCAAAGCCTAAAATTGTTATTGCAGGTAGCGGCATGGTTACCGGAGGGAGGGTGCTTACGTATCTCAAACAACTTATAGACAAACACAATACCTCCATACTTTTGGTGGGTTATCAAGCTGAAGGCACACGTGGCCGACAATTACTCGAGGGCGCACACGAGATTAAATTCTTCGGGAAGTACTATCCGGTAAAGGCGCAAGTGCATCAAATTGAGAGCTTATCTGCGCATGCCGACCAATTAGAGATTTTAAACTGGTTAGACGAGATAGTCAATGTTCCCGAAGATGTTTTCCTAGTGCATGGGGAGCCCACGGCGCTGGATGCACTTCGAGTGAAACTACATCATACTCAAGGCTGGAAACCTAGAATCCCTAAGTTGGGAGACATCGTAAAAATTACTATTGAATCCCCTGAAAACTGACAATTATCATTTTGATTTTGGGTACTTGAGTGTAATTTTATATATCCAAATACCCTTGTTTAATCTTCAAATAAATTAGTATGAAAGAGAAGAATAGTATATACAAATTCGTCCAATGGTGCAGTCCGCAGGAATTGCATAAGGCTTGCTTAAATTGGATTTCTAATTTGGAATTTATACGGGATGAGCAAGTTTTTTTAAATGATGTCATCAAGAATTACACGTTGGACTTACTTACGGACGAATTGTATCAAAAAACAGTGCAACTAAGTAATCAGCTGCAGCAAGAAGAAAAGCAAATAACGATGTTATTGGATAAGTTACAAGTTCATCGAAATGGTCTAATGCTTATGCTAGATGGAGTGGATCAAATTGAACAAGAAAAAAAATATAGGGAAGACCATTTTCAATTGAAAATGGAAATTGCCAGCTATGAGTTCGATTACCGTTGTACAAAAAAAGAAATATTTGACTTGGTAGCTTTTATGTTCAAACAGCGCAAGCCCAAACAGCTCAAGGAATAATATTAATTCAATCAAAAAATCATGAAAAGAATCGCCGCATACCTTAGTTTTTTAATTTTATTCACGAGTTGTTCATCAAGCAAACTCGTGAATGAATGGCAAAGCCCAGACGCTTATAATTTTGAGGCCAATAAGGTCTTAGTGGTTGGTATAACACCAGATACAGAACTTCGTAGGGACTTTGAAAAGAAAGTAACAAATGCGCTGGATAAGAAAGGGGTCATTGCCGTAGAGAGTGTTGATTTTTTTGAGAAAGCCTTCACAAATAATGAACAATCTGAAGCGCAATTAGACGCCATTGAACAACAATTGTTGGAGGCTGGCTTTGATGCTATTTTATTTGCTCGAGTGACGGGGCAGGAAAGCAGAACATCGTTGGCACAATCCTATCGAAGTATTACAAACGTTGCAGATACGTTTAAAGATTACTACCAGACCAATCAGTATATTTATGCAAATGAGCAAGACGAGCAATACCAAGTCTATCAAACCGAGACTTCGGTGTATTGCATTTGTCCGGGAAAAGATCGAGAGCTGCTATGGCAGGGCGAAATAGAGATTGTGGATGCGGAGCGCGTACAGAAAAATATCGATGATTACGTCAGGATATTACTACATGCCTTGGAAGACCGTCATCTATTAATTATCAATCTATAAGAGCATATAGCCTTTCTTGCTATATTTTAAAAGTAATCACTGGCATGTTTGCATGATTTACCAAATCTTCACTAATACTGCCATTAAAAAAATGCGCAATACCTTTGCGACCATGTGTGCTCATTCCAACTAATTGTGCTTTGGTATCTCGCGCAAAACCAAGGATGCCTTTTTCCACGGAAGCATCGTTATATACATTTAAACTGTAATTCTCTGCGCCAGAACCAGCTACAAATTTTTCCATCATGGCATTGGCTTCAGACGAAGTCTTAAACCCACTTGGCGTATTTACGTATAGCAGATGCAGTTTAGCGCCAACATCGTTGGCAAACTTTTGTGCCATAGCAAAAGGCTTTCGGCATTCTTCGGAGAAGTCGGTTGCGAAGACAAAATCACTGATGTTAAAATGGCTGTGTTCATTTTTTATAACGAGGACAGGAATATCCGAGGTGCGAACTACTTTTTCCGTATTACTTCCTATAAACATTTCTTTAAACCCACTCAGGCCATGAGAACCCATGACCACCAAATCGATTTCCTTTTCTTTCACGGTTTGTTTGATGTCGTCATAAATTTCTCCGTGACCAATCGCCTCCTGGACATTTAAATCCTGCAGGTAAGGTTTTTTGCGAAGAGTTTTGAATTCATTTTCAGCCAATCGCATAAAATAAAGTGATTCTGGAAGGGTCCCAGTTTGTCCCATATCATTAAGGTGTGAAGGCATGTTGAGCGAGTGTTCTAAATAGATTTCGCTGTTGTTGTCACGGGCTAGTTGAGCTGCCACTTTTAAGGCGTTTTCGGCTTGGCTTGAAAAATCAGTGGGAACGAGGATACGTTTCATGTAAGTTTGTTTATGCTTCGATGCTGAATGCTCCATATTCAACTAAAAACGGTAATTCAATGTTTTAGGAAAAGATGCACTGCTTCGGAAGGCTATTCGTAGTTTCAAATTACAAAATTATAATGACACACATCCATTTTTTTAATATCGAAAATTGTAGTATATTTGCCCCAAAATTAAGAGCAAAGAGTTGAGGGGACGATAAGTCCCCTCTTTTTATAGCCAAAATTGATGCGACAAAAAGTTACCGAATTATTACAAAATGTTTTAGAGGAAAATCCGTCCTTGTTTTTAATTGATTTATCGATTAATGAGAAAAATCACATCCGCGTGATTATTGATGGAGATGAAGGAGTAAAAGTGGAAGATTGTATGGCGGTAAGTCGCGGAATAGAACACAATTTGGACCGTGAGGAAGAGGATTTTTCCTTAGAAGTTTTGTCGGCAGGAGTTTCGGAGCCATTAACACAATGGCGCCAATACAAGAAAAATCTTGGTAGAAGATTGAAGGTAAAAGCTGGTGCCGAAACATTTGAAGGTGTTTTGACCGAAGTTGACGAAACCAACATCACCTTAGCATGGAAAGCTCGTGAACCAAAGCCAATTGGCAAGGGGAAAGTTACGGTTGAAAAAAAGGCCAAAGTGCCTTATAAAAATATTGTAGAAGCAAAAGTTATGGTAACATTTAATTAGAATGACATGGAGAATTTAGCGCTGATTGATTCATTTTCAGAATTTAAAGATGATAAGCTGATAGACAGAGTAACGCTGATGGCGATACTTGAAGATGTTTTTAGAAATGCTTTAAAGAAGAAATACGGTAGTGACGATAATTTTGATATCATTATCAACCCAGACAAAGGGGATTTAGAAATTTGGAGAAACCGAATTGTTGTGGCTGATGGAGAAGTAGAAGATGAGAACGAAGAAATATCCTTGACGGAAGCACGTAAAATTGAAGATGATTTTGAAGTGGGAGAGGACGTTTCCGAAGAAGTAAAATTAATAGACTTAGGAAGAAGATCGATTTTGGCCTTGCGTCAAAATTTGATTTCTAAAATCCATGAACACGATAACACTAATATTTACAAGCACTTTAAGGAGTTAGAAGGTGAGATTTATACCGCTGAGGTGCATCATATTCGTCACCGTGCTGTCATCTTATTGGATGATGACGGGAATGAAATTATCCTTCCGAAGGACAAACAGATACCTTCAGATTTCTTCAGAAAAGGAGATAATGTAAGAGGGATTATTGAAAGCGTAGAGTTAAAAGGAAACAAGCCATCTATTGTGATGTCAAGAGCGAATCCGGTTTTCTTGGAAAAATTATTTGAACAAGAGATTCCGGAAGTGTTTGACGGATTAATTACGGTGAAGAAGGTCGTGCGTATTCCTGGTGAGAAAGCGAAAGTAGCCGTAGATTCATATGACGACCGTATTGACCCTGTTGGAGCTTGTGTTGGTATGAAAGGGTCTCGTATTCATGGAATTGTTCGTGAATTAGGAAATGAGAATATTGATGTCATCAACTATACCAATAACCTTAATTTGTTTATTACCCGTGCTTTAAGTCCGGCGAGAGTTACTTCCATTAAGGTAAATGAAGAAACCAAGCGTGCTGAAGTAATTTTGAAACCAGAAGAGGTTTCGAAGGCCATTGGACGTGGTGGACATAACATCCGTTTGGCCGGTCAATTAACAGGTTATGAGATTGACGTGTTGAGAGAAGGTGCTGAAGAGGATGTAGAATTGACTGAGTTCTCAGATGAAATTGAAGGATGGGTGATTGAAGAATTCAAAAAAATTGGTTTGGAAACCGCGAAAAGTGTTCTCGAAAAGGGAGTGCCATTTTTAGTTTCTAGTACGGATCTTGAAGAGGAAACGATTCAGGAAGTGATTAATATATTGAAAGAAGAATTCGAAGAGTAGTCGAAAGTTTGATTACATTTACGTTTCAAAAATTGAAAAAGATTAACAGGAAAGCATTTTATGGCTGAAGTAAAAACAATGAGACTTAGTAAGGTATTAAGGGAATTCAACATTTCGCTGGATCGTGCCGTGGAGCATTTAGCTGCCAGTGGATATGAGGTCGAACCGCGCCCTACTACCAAAATTAGTGACGCCGAGTACCAAGTGCTTTTTGATGAATTTCAAACGGACAAGAGTAAGAAGGTTGCCTCCAAAGAAGTGGGTGAGGAGAAACGCAAGGAGAAAGAAGAATTGCGTTTGGCTCGTGAAAAGGAATTGGAGGAGAAACAAACTGTATCTCGAGTCATAAAGGCAGAAGCAAAACTGGATGGCCCTAAGAAAGTTGGTAAAATAGACTTGGAAGGTAAGAAAGTTGTGAAAGAAACACCCAAGGTGGAAGCGCCTGTTGAGGAGCAACCAGAACCTGTTTTGGAAGAGGCCCCAGTGGTTGAAGAAAAGGCCAAAGTCGAGCCAACTCCTGAAGCAGAGTTAGCAGCGCCTGAGAAGGAGGTTGTTAAAACGCCAAAAGAAGATAAAAAAGTGGCAGCAACGAAGGAAGAAGTTCCTGAAGTAGCCAAGGAAACAGCTGTGGAAGAACCAAAAGAGCCGAGTATTGGTTCTGACAAAGTAAAAACGCAGTATAAGAAATTAGATGGACCAAATTTTACAGGTAAGAAAATAGACCTTTCACAATTTAAGAAGCCAGAAAAGAAGAAGGAAACGAAGAAAGATGATGCCAAGGGTGGTGAGAAAAAAGGTCGCAGAAGACGTATAAGTAAGGAGCCTTCTAGAGGCGCCGGCGGAAATGTTAGAGATAACAGAGGAAGAGGAGGAAAAGGACGTACACATGTTCCCAAAGAAGAGCCAAGTGAAGAGGAAGTACAAAAACAAGTAAGAGAAACGCTCGAAAAACTTCAAGGAAAATCTTCCAAAGGAAAAGGAGCCAAGTATCGTAGGGATAAAAGAGATACTCACCGTCAAAAAACGGAGGACGAGCAGGCATTGCAAGATGCGGAAAGCATGATCTTAAAGGTGACAGAGTTTGTTACCGTGAGTGAGGTGGCTACGATGATGAATGTTCCTGTAACGCAAGTAATATCTGCTTGTATGTCCTTAGGGATGATGGTGACGATGAACCAGCGTTTGGATGCAGAGACATTAACTATAGTCGCAGACGAGTTTGGTTATTCATTGGAATTTGTGACAGCGGATATTGAAGAAGCTGTGCAAGAAGAAGAAGATGCTCCAGAAGATCTGGAACCTCGTGCGCCAATCATTACGGTGATGGGTCACGTGGATCATGGTAAGACATCATTATTGGATTATATCCGTGAAGAAAATGTAATTGCCGGGGAGTCCGGAGGTATTACACAGCACATTGGAGCCTATGGGGTGCAATTGGAGAACGGCCAAAAGATTGCCTTTTTAGATACACCAGGTCACGAAGCGTTTACCGCGATGCGTGCACGTGGTGCCCAGGTAACCGACCTTGCCATTATTGTGGTGGCGGCTGATGATGATATTATGCCACAAACTAAGGAAGCTATTTCGCATGCTCAAGCGGCAGGCGTTCCCATTGTTTTTGCGATAAATAAAATTGATAAACCAACTGCCAATCCAGAAAAGATCAAAGAAGGTCTGGCTGCCATGAATTTATTGGTAGAAGATTGGGGTGGAAAAATACAATCACACGATATTTCAGCGAAGACTGGTTTGGGTGTGAACGAGTTATTAGAAAAAGTGCTTTTAGAAGCCGAAATATTAGAATTAAAAGCCAATCCAAACAAGCTAGCCAGCGGTACAGTAGTGGAAGCATTCTTGGACAAAGGACGTGGCTATGTATCGACCATATTGGTACAAGGAGGTACCTTAAAAATTGGAGACTATGTTTTGGCAGGTCAAAACAGTGGTAAGGTGAAAGCAATGCATGATGAGCGTGGCAAGAAAATCATGGAAGCGGGGCCGTCAACGCCGGTTTCTATTTTAGGATTGGACGGGGCGCCACAAGCGGGTGATAAATTCAACGTTTTTATTGACGAACGAGAAGCTAAAGATATTGCTACCAAGCGTACACAATTACAGCGTGAGCAGTCTGTACGTACGCAACGTCATATTACCTTAGATGAAATTGGACGTCGTATTGCCTTAGGAGACTTTAAAGAATTGAATATTATTCTGAAGGGCGATGTGGATGGATCTGTTGAAGCATTGACCGATTCTTTCTTGAAATTGACTACGGAAGAAATTCAAATCAATATTATACACAAAGGTGTTGGTCCCATCACAGAAAGTGATGTGCTACTCGCCTCAGCTTCAGATGCAATTATTATCGGATTTAACGTGCGCCCAATGGGTAATGCTCGTCAGATTGCGGATAAAGAAGAAATTGATATCAGAATGTACTCTATCATTTATGACGCGATCAACGACTTAAAAGACGCCATGGAAGGAATGTTGTCTCCTGAAATGAAAGAAGAGATTACAGGTACTGCTGAAATTAGAGAAACCTTTAAGATTTCTAAGATTGGAACCATTGCCGGTTGTATGGTAACCAGCGGTAAGATCTTACGCAATGCTGGTATCCGATTGATCCGTGAAGGCGTTGTGGTTTATACGGGTGAATTGAGCTCGTTAAAACGATTTAAAGATGATGTGAAAGAAGTAGCCAAAGGATACGATTGTGGACTGCAGGTGAAAAATTACAACGACATCAAAGAAGGCGATATCGTGGAAGGATTCCAGGAAGTAGCCGTGAAAAAGAAATTGAAGTAATTTCAATTCGATATAAAAAAAAAGCGTCCGCCATCGGCGGACGCTTTTTTTATGTGATAAAACTATTTTAGTCCTGCTCTTTCTTTTTCTTAGTTGGCTTTAAAACAAAGGCTGCTGGAAAGTTTCGTTGTACCTCCAAAAGCGCTCTGTCCGCCTCAATGCGAGAAGCGTAATTTCCCACCCAAACCTTATAATTAGGAGTTTCATATTCGATAGAAGCGGGCCAGCTTGAATATTTATTGCGATAGTCTTTGAGGACAGAATTCGCCTTGTTTAGATTTCCGTAGTACAACTGAATCGTGAGGCCGTCGCCCAACTTGTTGTCCTTTTCCATCTCCTTTTTTAAATCCAACAATTGTCCAATTTTAGCATCTTGATTTACCGTAAAGGCACCCGTTTGAGCAACAGTGATTTCCGAAGAAAACAAGGCAAACACACACACAATCAATAGGATAGCTTTTCTTTTTAATTTCATTGTTTCGTAGCTTTAATGCAAATGTAAACCTTAATAACTTTTACAAGAGCAAATTTATTATTTAGAATTAGTATAAATTAGTTGTTAACACTTTATTTGGATTTCTAAAATCGACTTTATGATGTACTTTTGCACAGTTATTTGAGGCGCGTTTCTTATGTTGAAAAACATTCATTTTTATAACCAATTGCGTGCCAAACTTATGGACAATAATATAACCGATCGTATGGAAAAGGTAAGTTACCGAAATCTACCCTCTCAATTGTCACTTGTTTTGTTAGCCCTCGTGCTAGCTTTTTCAGTTTCTAATAGCGTATTCGCCTCGACTACAGTGTTGCCTACCCAAGCCATTGATACGGCGGCAGGAGAAGCTCTGTTCAAGGCAAATTGTGCTTCTTGTCACCAATTGTATAAGAAAAGAACTGGGCCCGCCTTGTTTCAAGTTGGAGATAAATACGAACAGGACTGGTTATACAGGTGGATAAAGAATAGCCAAGAGCTGGTAAAAGCTGGAGATGCGCAAGCAGTTGCAATTTATGAAGAGTATAATGGATCCGTAATGACTGCGTTTCCGCAATTATCGAATGGAGACATCGACAACATCATTGCCTATACCTATACGCCTAAAAAAATAATCGCACCACCACCAGGTCCGGAGACTGCCAAGGGTCAAACTGGAGGATCGGGTGTCTCTACGGAAATCATACTAGGGATCCTAGCGTTGGTGTTCTTAATGCTGGCAATTTTATTGTTCTTAGTAAATAAAACACTTCGAAGCTTTGCGGGACAACAGGGGATAGAAATAGAAGAACCTCAAGCACGTACCCCTATTTGGAAAGCCTTCGTACAGAATCAATTTTTGGTCTTTGTAATGGCCATCTTTTTATTACTTTCTTCTGCATACTTTATGTATGGATACTTTATGCAAGTAGGCGTAGATCAAGGGTATGCCCCCGTGCAGCCCATTCACTATTCGCATAGAATTCACGCAGGAGACAATCAAATAGATTGTAATTACTGTCACAGTTCGGCAAGAAAGAGCAAGCATTCAGGGATTCCATCTTTAAATGTCTGTATGAACTGTCACAAATCAATCAACGAAGTGGCCGCCGAAACTTTAGCTGAAGGGAATGAGTACGGTGTTAACTACAACAACGAAATCAAAAAACTCTACACAGCGGTAGGTTGGGACGATGACGCTCAAGCGTACACAGGAGAAGAGAAACCAGTAAAATGGATACGTATCCACAACCTTCCAGATTTTGCATATTTCAATCACTCACAGCACGTCACTGTGGCTGGAGTTGAATGTCAGACATGTCACGGACCTATTCAAGAAATGGAAATTGTTGAGCAGTTCTCTCCATTGACCATGGGATGGTGTATAAACTGTCACCGAGAGACGAACGTGAAGATTCAAGATAACGGATATTACGAAAAAATTCACGCAGAGCTTGCCAAGAAATACGGGAAAGACAAATTGACGATAGCGCAATTAGGCGGACTGGAATGTGGTAAATGTCACTACTAAGCGGCATGAATGATGACACCATGTAAGGTGTCAAAAGGAAGTGAAAAGTTTAAAAATGAACCATTATAGAAGTGTGATATACAAGTAGCGAATTATTGAAAAGTAAATCCCACAAGTACATCATAAAATAGTAAATAATTAATATGGCATCAAACAAGAAATACTGGAAAAGTGTTGAAGAGCTTAACGAAAACAGCTCTATTGTTGAGACGCTACAACAGAATGAATTTGTAGAGCCCATCCCGACTGATGAGTTTTTGGGCGACAAAGAAACGTTGGAAGCATCATCGACTACACGTCGCGATTTCTTAAAATACGTTGGATTTACAACCGCAGCCGCATCTTTGGCAGCCTGTGAAGGACCGGTTATCAAATCCATTCCTTACGTAGTAGCACCAGACGAGATTGTGCCTGGGGTTGCGAATTATTATGCAACTACCATTGCTAATGGATTCGATTTTGCCAATGTATTGGTAAAGACACGTGAAGGAAGACCTATTAAAATTGAACGCAACAATTTAGCCAAGAATGGGGGAAGTGTGAACGCAAGAGTACACGCGTCTGTATTGTCAATGTACGATACCAATCGTTTGTCAGGACCTAAGGTTGGAGGTGAATTGGTGTCATGGGATGATTTAGAGTCGGCATTTGTTGCTAAGATGAATGCTATGGCTGGTCAGGATGTTGTGTTATTAACACAAACCTTTGCGAGCCCTTCTACTTCAAAATTAATTGCAGATTTTCAAACGAAGTATCCAAATGTACGGCACGTGATTTACGATACCGTTTCTTCTTCAGAAGCGTTGGATGCATTTCAGAATAAATTCGGAACCAGAGCTTTAGCAGATTATGATTTTTCCAAAGCGGAGGTGATTGTTTCTGTGGGTGCCGATTTCCTCGGTGACTGGCAAGGTGGTGGCTATGAAGCAAGTTATGCTCAAGGTCGCATTCCGAAGAACGGAAAAATGTCTAAACATATTCAGTTTGAATCGAATATGACGCTTTCTGGGGCAAATGCAGATACGCGAGTACCTATAAAGCCTTCAGAACAAATGGCGTTGGTGACAGCGTTGACTGGCGGAAGTGCTGCTGGTGTGCCAGAATATTTGATGGACGCGCTAAACAAAGCCAAAGCACATTTGAAAAAAGCGGGCAACAAAGGAGTGGTTCTTACTGGATTGCAAAATGTAGCGGCTCAAACAGCTGTCTTGAATTGCAACGAAGGAAGTCCAGCTATGGATACAGATCATCCAAGAATGATCGCCATGGGGAGTGCTTCTGAAGTAAAGAATGTCATGAATGGCGTGATAAGTGGAAGTGTAAAAGGTTTGATAACGGTGGGTGTAAATCCTGTCTATTCTTTCCCAAGTGCTTCATTCGCCGAAGCCTATAAAAACCTTGATTTATCATTGGCCTTTGCTATGAAGGAAGATGAAACAGCATCTTTAGCAAAAATGGTGGCCGCAACACCACACTATTTAGAGTCTTGGGGTGATGTGCAAATTAAGAAAGGAACTTTTAGTTTGATGCAACCAACGATTCGTCCATTATTTGACACAAAGCAATTTCAAGATTGCTTGGTGAAATGGACTGGAAATGGAGATTCTTACTACAAGTATATAAAAGACACTTGGACGGAGACTGTATTAGCAGATGGAGGTTCATGGAATCAAGCATTGCACGATGGTGTTATTGAAAGCGCTGTTGTTGTTGCGACTGATGCAGATACGAGTGGTAAAATTGAAGTTTCCACTTCTAACGAAGCACTGGCTTCACCCATGCAGGACGGTTTAGAGCTAACGCTCTATACGAAAACAGCAATGGGAGATGGTCAACAGGCAAATAACCCATGGTTGCAAGAATTACCAGATCCATTATCTAGAGCATCTTGGGATAACTACATTACCGTATCTTCTAGAGATGCTGCTGACATGGGATTGGAAAATTTCAATGTGGCAAACGGAGCATTGAACGGAAGCTACGTACATGTGAAGATGGGCGATGTTGTGGTCGAAAAAGTTCCCGTACTGATCCAACCAGGTCAAGCCAAGGGAACGGTAGGTCTTGCATTAGGATATGGAAGAACCGCATCTGTTCAAGCTGAAATGCAAACGGGGGTGAATGCATACCCATTGTACAATAACTTTTCAGCCAATCAAACCGTCACTTTAGAAAAAGTAGCCGGGGTGCACGAATTTGCGTGTGTTCAATTGCAAAATACCATGATGGGTCGCGATATTATTCGTGAAACCACCTTAGAGATATTCAACACAAAAGATGTTCATGAATGGAACGCAGTTCCAGAAGTATCCAAGGATCACGTTGAAATTCCAGTAACGTCTCCAGATGCCGATTTATGGGAATCATTCGATCGTTCTGTTGGACATCATTTCAACCTATCCATCGACCTGAACGCTTGTACAGGTTGTGGAGCATGTGTTATTGCATGTAGTGCGGAGAACAACGTGCCTGTGGTAGGTAAAAATGAAATTAGAAAGAGTAGAAGTATGCACTGGTTGCGTATTGATAGATACTACTCTTCAGAAGATACTTTTAAGGATGATGGGGCTAAAAAGGACGCATTCTCTGGCTTATGGGGAGAAAATGGTTCTTTAGGTGGTTTTGGCGAATTGGAAAATTCAGCAGACAATCCGCAAGTGGCTTTCCAACCTATTATGTGTCAGCACTGTAACCACGCTCCATGTGAGACGGTTTGTCCAGTAGCTGCCACCTCGCACGGTCGTCAAGGACAAAACCACATGGCGTATAACCGTTGTGTAGGTACAAGATACTGTGCAAACAACTGTCCTTATAAAGTACGTCGTTTCAACTGGTTCTTATATGCTGAAAATGATGAATTCGATTACCACATGAATAATGACTTAGGACGTATGGTCTTAAATCCAGATGTAGTAGTTCGTTCAAGAGGAGTTATGGAAAAATGTTCCATGTGTATTCAAATGACACAAAAGACCATTTTAGATGCGAAGCGTGATGGGCGTCCTGTTGGTAAAGATGAATTCAAGACAGCTTGTTCAGCAGCTTGTGAGACTGGAGCCATCAAGTTTGGTGATATCAACAATCACGACGATGAAATATTTGATTTGACAAATGATAAACGAGGGTACCATCTATTGGAAGCAGTAGGTACAAAACCAAATGTGGTTTACCAGGCCCAAGTTAGAAACACAAGTGAAGCATAATAATATAACTAAGTAATAGAAAATATAGATATGGCGTCGCATTACGAAGCACCTATTAGAACACCCTTAGTTACAGGGGATAAATCCTACCACGACGTAACCGTGGATGTGGCTGCTCCCGTAGAAGGAAAAGCAAATAAATCTTGGTGGATTGTTTTCACCATTGCCTTAGTAGCTTTCTTATGGGGTATTGGATGTATCATTTATACCATTTCCACTGGAATTGGAGTGTGGGGTCTAAACCCTACTGTAAACTGGGCATGGGATATTACTAACTTTGTTTGGTGGGTAGGAATTGGTCACGCGGGAACACTGATTTCGGCAGTCCTATTACTATTCCGTCAAAAATGGAGAATGGCGATTAACCGATCGGCAGAGGCGATGACTATTTTCTCTGTAATCCAGGCAGGTTTGTTCCCAATTATCCACATGGGTCGTCCATGGTTGGCGTATTGGGTATTGCCAATTCCAAACCAATTCGGTTCGTTGTGGGTAAACTTTAACTCACCGCTACTTTGGGATGTATTTGCAATTTCTACTTACCTATCTGTATCCTTAGTATTTTGGTGGACTGGTTTATTACCTGATTTTGCCATGATTCGCGATAGAGCGGTCAGACCGTTTACAAAAAGAATTTACAGCATTCTATCTTTCGGATGGAGTGGACGCGCCAAAGACTGGCAGCGTTTTGAAGAAGTATCCTTGGTACTTGCTGGTTTAGCAACACCTTTGGTACTATCTGTACATACCATTGTATCCTTTGACTTTGCTACTTCGGTAATTCCTGGATGGCACACTACCATCTTCCCTCCATATTTTGTTGCAGGGGCGGTATTCTCAGGATTTGCGATGGTAAACACCCTTCTCATTATTATGAGAAAGGTATCTAACTTAGAAAATTACATCACAATTCAGCATATCGAATTAATGAACATTGTAATCATGATTACTGGTTCGATAGTTGGAGTTGCTTATTTGACCGAACTATTTATAGCTTGGTACTCTGGAGTGGAATACGAACAATATGCATTCCTTAACCGTGCTACAGGACCCTATTGGTGGGCCTATTGGTCTATGATGACCTGTAATGTATTCTCGCCACAATTTATGTGGTTCCCAAAATTGAGACGAAGCATTATGTTTTCTTTTATCATCTCGATTGTAGTAAACATCGGTATGTGGTTTGAGCGTTTCGTGATTATCGTAACTTCACTGCATAGAGATTACCTTCCGTCTTCATGGACGATGTTCTCACCAACATTCGTGGACATTGGAATCTTCATTGGAACCATTGGTTTCTTCTTTGTGTTGTTCCTATTGTATTCTAGGACCTTCCCTGTAATTGCTCAGGCTGAAGTAAAATCCATTTTGAAAGCTTCAGGTAGTTATTATAAAAAGTTAAGAGCGACTCAAGGAGATGATGCAAAACATTATGTGATGCCAGAAGGTGGAAGTATTGCTATTACTTCTTCGGAAGTAGCTGATGCTGCGGAACCAACTTCAGAGGATCACAGCGAAAAGGCGAGCAATCTGTTGAGCTCCTTAGGTGCGTTTGATCCTGAAACTCAAACAGCAGATGATTTGAAGAAGATTAGTGGTGTTGGTCCAAAAATGGAGCAGAAACTACATGAGTTGGGTATTTTTACTTTCGAACAAGTTAGTAGAATGACTGACACAGAATATGATTTATTAGACAGCATTACCGGAGAATTCCCAGGCAGAGCGAAGCGCGACGACTGGGCTGGACAAGCTGATAAACTTAAAAATAGTTAACGTATGGCATCGAAAGTAATTCACGCTATCTATACCGACGACGATATTCTTATGAACGCTGTAAAAGCAGTTCGTGGGGAGCATTATCACATTGAAGAGGTATACACACCGTTTCCAGTTCACGGGCTCGATAAAGCGATGGGCTTGGCAGATACTCGTATTGCCATCTGTTCCTTTTTGTACGGTTTAGTTGGACTTGCGGTAGCCATCATTATGATGAATTTCATTATGATAACAGATTGGCCTCAAGATATAGGTGGGAAACCAAGTTTTAGTTATATCCAAAACATGCCGGCATTTGTGCCTATTATGTTTGAGATGACTGTGTTTTTTGCAGCACACTTAATGGTGATTACCTTCTATATGAGAAGTAAATTATGGCCATTTAAAAAGGCAGAGAATCCAGACGTTCGAACCACAGATGATCATTTTTTAATGGCCATCGACACGGGTAATCACGATATAGATACGGTAGCAAAGTTCTTAACTAGTACTGGAGCTATTGAAATTAGTTTAATCGATAAAGAAGACGATCACTAAGATGAAAGGATTAAAAAATATAATTTTGGTAGTAGCTGTTTCACTGATCATGGTTTCTTGCTTTGACAATGGAAAGCCTAACTTCCAATATATGCCTAATATGTACGAACCAGTGGGATACGAAACCTACGGTGAATACGAAGTTTTTCCTGGTCAGCAAGAGGCTTTATTGCCTGCTGAAGGTTCGATCCCACGAGGTTGGCAGCCTTATGACTACGCAAACACAACTGACGATTTAAATTTAGCGAAGGCTGAGTTAAAAAATCCAATTCCAGTAACTGAAAAGAATTTGGAAGAAGGAAAAAAATTATACG
>Ga0316204_10005353_pt1 | contig 21305 bp, 16 predicted proteins | sample 6monrhotite_MG_2_FD_205661 | JGI IMG/M metagenome (GOLD analysis project Ga0316204, IMG submission 205661) | Microbial mat bacterial communities from mineral coupon in-situ incubated in ocean water Damariscotta River, Maine, United States -... | ecosystem: Environmental > Aquatic > Marine >... | reverse complement strand
CGGCGGTTTCGGCGTGGGTTTCTGTCACCTGAAGCTCTTTGAGACTGGTCAGAAGGCTCTCTGCCTCTTCCGTCAGCTGCGCCGACAGCGCTGTTTTATCATCATTGGAGAGATCTGCGCCCTGAAGTAGGCCGTAAACAACCAGCCCTTCTATCGCTTCGCGTTTCAGATTTGCGTTTAACTCCTGCCGCACCGTCCCGACAGTGGCGATTTGCCCTTCCAATTCCAATTCACTCTGCCAAAGGCTATAGACCGACAGACTGGCCAGAAATACGATAGATAACACCGCTGTAATGCCAGAAACTAGCAATCTTAAGTTTATTGAGACATTCCTGAACATTTAAAAACTCCACAAGGTTGCACACCTCGTTATTAAAGTTCGTTTATTAAAAATTCAAAAATAGTACCAAAACAACCCCCAGAAACAGAACCTGCAACCTGAGATATTACTTACCAGAAAATTTCCGCAAATAACAAAACAGGGCATGAAGTTTTTAAGCCAGTACCGGGTGTTTCTCCAGGGTCACGATTCTAGTGGGCTTGCAACAGCGTCTCCGCCACGCAGTGCAGATGGTCCTGCATGATCTGCGTTGCCGCCGGGCTGTCGCCCTTTAGGATGGCCGCTGCCAGAGTCTGGTGCTGCTGCCCCAGAACGGCCATCACCTCAGGCGAATAATGAGCGGCCCGTGTGGTGGCCCAACTGGACTGCGCCCGCACCGTACGGATTGCCTCATAGACGGTCAGAAATAGCGGGTTCTGCGCCATCTCTGCGATTTTATAGTGAAAGACGTCATCCGCAGCGTCGTAGCTGTGTTGATCCGGCGCATCGAGCGTCGCCTGCGCCGCCTGTGCAAAACGCTCGCGCGCTTGATCATCGGCACGCAGGGCTGCAAGACCTGCCAGGGCAGGCTCGATCTGCAACCGCACCTCCATCACCTCTTGCGGGCTCACCCGTTGCGCGAGGCTCTTGAGCCGCGCGGCGTCAGTTGCGGGGGGCGGTTGCACGAAGGTTCCCTGCCCACGTCGGCGAAACAGGGCGCCTTCGGCCTCAAGCAGGTCCAGGGCCTGTCGCAAACGGGCACGACTGACGCCCAGGTGCTGCGCCATCTCTCGTTCAGGCAACAGGCGGTCCCCGCGCAGCATGGTGCCGGACGCAATTCCCAGCCGCAACTGTCGCGCCAGATCTTGTTGCGGCAACAGGGCATCAGATGTGCCTGCTGGGCTGCGTGGAGGGTGATCTGTCATTGCTGGCTACAGACCTGCCAGGTCGCTGAACATACGCGCAGAGGTCAGCATCAAGAATACGCCAAAGGCCAGTCGCAGGGCCCGGCGCGGAATGCTATGGGCCAGTTTAACCCCCACCCGCGCAAAGCTGGTGCTCAATGGAATGATCACCGCTGCCAGGAAAAGATTCACATAGCCAAAAGAAAACGGTGGCAGCCCCTCGGCGCCAAAACCGGTGGCCATGTAAATCAGCGCTCCGGGCACTCCGATCACAAACCCAATAGCCGCCGAGGTGCCAACCGCTTTGCGAATGTCATAGCCGAGGAAATTCAACAGCGGCACACAGACGGTACCGCCGCCAATCCCCATCATGGCCGAAATCGCCCCGGCCACCACGCCCAAAGCGGCCCAAACAGGTTTGGCAAAGCTGCGCGGTGTTGCGCTGTCAGCGCCTGTGCGCAGGATCATGTCCAAGGCGACGATGGCCGCCACCACGGCAAAAACCGCAATCAGCACCTTGCCGGACACCAGCCCCCCCAGAACGCCACCAATCATCACCCCGATCAGGATTGACGGCGCCCAAAGCTTGAGCAAGCCCATATCAATGGCGCCTTTGCGATAGTGACCATAGCCCGACGACAGCGAGGTAAACACAATGGTCGCCAGCGAAGTACCAACGGCCACCTGCATGGTGAGCGCACTGTCCATTCCGGTAAGGGACAATGCCAGATAAAGAGCCGGCACAATGACAATGCCGCCTCCGACGCCCAATAGCCCGGCCAGTATCCCGCCCACGACGCCCGATCCAGCAGCAACGGCCGCCAAAGTCAAAAGGGTCTCGATCTCAAACATGTCTTAGGTTCCCGTTCCTGTATGTGTTCTGCTCGCCAGACAGTTTGCCACGCGCAGCTTAGCGCCCAACCGCATAGGCCTGCATCAGGCGTGGCGTGGCCGCAGCCTGCAGGCTGCCATCCGCATGGCGCAGGGCTGCGGTCAGTCGTCCAACAGTCCAATCCTCGGCCACAGTGACGATATGGCCCCGTTGGCGCAGGTCAGCGATCACGGGCTCGCCGTAAGCCGCTTCAATCATCATTTCGCCAGGCAAGGCGGCGCGCGGATAAAAGCTGCCCTGGAAATGCATCGAATGGAACAGCGGCGCGTCCATACCCGCCTGCAAATCCAGCCCGTGGTGCACAAAGCGCAGGAACCAGATCAATTGCCATTGATCCTGCTGATCCCCCCCAGGCGTGCCAAAAACCAGCCGCGTGCCGTCCTTTTCTGCCAGGCTTGGCGTCAGGGTGGTGCGCGGGCGCCGCCCCGGCGCCAAGGAGGTGGGCAGGCCCTGCTCCAGCCAAAACATCTGGGCGCGGCTGTTCAGCGCAAAGCCCAGACCGGGCACCACAGGGCTGGATTGCAGCCAGCCACCCGAGGGCGTTGCAGAGACCACATTGCCCCAACGGTCAATCACATCCAAATGTACCGTATCGCCACGTTTCTCCGTGAGATGCGCCATGGTCGGCTCTTGCGGTGCGGCCTCAGCGACGCCAAAGTCCCGCGCCGCCCGGGCGATATAAGCGTCCGCCTGATGTTCAAACCCTGGCACCCGACCGGGGCGCTGCTGCAGCGAGGCCTGATCGGTGATCATCGCTGCGCGCGCGGCGTTATACTCATCCGACAACAGCACATCCATCGGCACCGCACTGTGATCCGGGTCGCCATAATAGGCCTCGCGGTCCGCATAGGCGAGTTTCATCGCCTCAATCACCGTATGGGTAAACTCTGCGCCGAAAGGATCCATCGGTGCCAGGTCGAAATGGTTCAGGATCGCCAGGCTTTGCAACAACACTGGCCCCTGCGACCAGGCCTGGGTCTTATGCACGGTCCAGCCGTGATATTCATAACTGAGAGTCTCTTCATACTGCGCACGCCACTGCGCCAGATCTGCCGCCGTCAACACGGCGCTGTTCTTTTGCTCCGAGACGTCATGCACCTTTGCGGTTTTTAGATATTGCGCGATTGCCTCGGCAACAAAACCTTCTGCCCAGGCGCTGCGGGCCGCATCAATCTGCGCCACGCGGTCCCCGCCGCTGGCCTCACCCAGATCCACCAGACGTTGATATGTCCGGGCCAGATCGGGGTTCTTGAAATTTTCATTTGGTGCGGGCGCTACGCCACCGGGACACCAAGTGGTGGCCGAAGACGGCCACTCAGCCGCAAAATAGTCCGTCAGGCCTGCGATGGTATGGGCGACCCGAGGCAAAACCGGGTGGCCGTCGCGCGCATAGGAGATTGCAGGCTCCATCACCTGAGCAAGGGACAGGGTTCCATGGTCGCGCAGCATCAGCATCCAGCCATCAAAGGCGCCGGGAATGACCGCGGCCAGCAGTCCTGAGCCGGGGATGAGCTCCAGCCCCTGTGCCCGGTAGTGATCTATCGTCGCCCCGGCCGGCGCCGGGCCTTGGGCGGCAAGCACTGTCGTCTTGCCGGATTGGGCGGAATGGAAAATGGCCGGCAGATCCCCGGCAGGGCCGTTCAAATGCGGCTCGACCACCTGCAACACCAGCCCGGCGGCCACCGCCGCATCAAAGGCATTGCCGCCACGCTCCAGAATGCCAAAGCCCACAGCCGAGGCGATCCAATGGGTTGAGGTTGCAACACCAAAGGAGCCGCGAATTTCTGGCCGTGTGGTAAACCCCTGCATCTGCGCCCCCTTGCGACCTGTTTCGGCCCGTCATGTTTAGGCCCGTCACGTTTCGGCCCGTCACGTTTCGGCCCGTCACGTTTCGGCCCGTCACGTTTCGGCCCGTCACGTTTCGGCCTGCAACAGCCTGTTGAACCAATTCAAGATTGGTTCAAAAACACTCAAAGCCCCCCAAGAGTCAAGCCCAGCAGATCAGGCACAACCTTATGCCCCGCGCAGGGCAGTCGCGGGGCATAGAAAATAAATTGGGAAAGTGCCCAAAGGGGCGGTCTGCCTGCTCTGTGTCAGTTCTGTGAGGTCGGCGTCGCCTCGGTGGGCAGATCAAACACCGTGGCGCCGGTATCGGCTGAGGTCACAGTGCGGCGGAACATGCCAAACATTTCGCGCCCCGTGCCGTGCTGATAGGCGCTGAGATCGGCGCTGGCGCTGGCGCGGTCCAGCACCCCCTCTGTGAGGATCTCCAGCGCGCCACTGGTGGCATCCAGCCGGATCATATCGCCATCGCGCACCTTGGCAATTGGTCCACCATCCAGGGCCTCGGGAACCACGTGAATGGCAGCGGGCACCTTGCCCGAAGCCCCAGACATGCGCCCATCGGTGACCAGCGCCACCTTGTGCCCCCGCCCCTGCAGGATCGCCAACATCGGGGTCAGGCTGTGCAGCTCTGGCATGCCATTGGCTTTGGGGCCCTGAAAACGCACCACGACAATAACGTCGCCGGTGAATTCCCCTGCCTTAAAGGCCGCCTTGGCGTCCTCCTGGTCGTGGAACACCCGCGCCGGCGCCTCGATCACATGGTGTTTTTCATCCACCGCCGAGACCTTAATCACCGCAGTCCCCAGTGAGCCCGTCAAACGTTTCAACCCGCCCGTCGCCTGAAACGGCTCCGCTGCCGGGCGCACAATTGCGGCGTTCAAGGTCTCCTTGGGGCCAGGACGGAAGGTCAGCCCCTCCTCCAAGAGCAACGGCTCTTGGGTGTAGCTCGCAAGCCCGTCGCCCGCCACAGTTTTGGTATCCCCATGCAGGAAGCCCGCCTCCAGCAGCTCACCGATCATAAAGCCCAAACCGCCAGCGGCGTGGAAGTGGTTCACATCCGCCAGGCCGTTGGGATAGACCCGCGCCAGCAGCGGCACCACCTCCGAGAGATCCGCAAAATCCTGCCAGTCCAGAATGATCCCGCCGGCGCGCGCCATGGCGATGAGGTGGATCAATAGATTGGTGGAGCCGCCCGTGGCCATCAGCCCGACGATGCCATTGGCATAGGTCTTTTCATCCAGCACCTGGCAGATCGGCGTATAGTCATTGCCAAGCGCCGAAAGCGCCAACGCCCGTTGTGAACCCGCTACCGTCAGCGCCTCGCGCAGGGCGGTGCCGGGATTGACAAAGCTGGAGCCGGGCAGGTGCAACCCCATGAATTCCATCAACATCTGATTGGAATTGGCGGTCCCGTAAAACGTACATGTGCCGGGGCCATGATAGGCCGCCATCTCGGCTTTCAGCAATTCGGCCCGGTCGATTTCTCCGGCGGCAAACTTTTGTCGGATCTGCGCCTTTTCGTCATTTGCCAATCCGCTGGTCATGGGACCCGCAGGCAGGAAAACCGCCGGAATGTGGCCAAAGGCCTGCGCCCCGATCACCAGCCCCGGAACGATCTTGTCACAGACCCCCAGATAGACAGCCGCATCAAAGACATTGTGGCTCAGCGCGATACCGGTGGCCATGGCGATGGTATCGCGGGAAAACAGGCTCAGCTCCATACCCGCCTCGCCCTGGGTGACACCATCACACATCGCAGGCACTCCGCCCGCCACCTGCGCCGTGCCCCCGGCCTGACGCAGGGCGTCGCGGATCAGCGCCGGGTAGGTTTCAAAAGGCTGATGCGCTGACAGCATATCATTATACGCGGTGACAATGCCCAGATGGCCGCTGCTCGCCTCGGCAAGTGCCGCTTGATCCGCTCCGGTGGCGGCATAGGCATGGGCCTGCCCCGAACAGCTGAGATGCGCCCGCGCCGGTCCTTTGCCTGCAGCGGCCTGCATGCGCTCCAGATAGGCGCTGCGGCTGGCGGCGCTGCGGGCGATGATCCGGTGGGTTACCTCGGCGAGAGTTTTATTAAGTCGCATGTAAGAGGCCTTTCGGGTGTCTGGCAGGTGCTAGCGATGGGTCGGCAAAGGGGCGGTGGTGAAACGCATCAGGCGCCAATAGTGCGCCAACGGCGATTATCGCGGTGCATCAGCAACAGGGAATCCTCAGGTCCCGAGCCGCCACGATCATAGGGTTGGGGTGCATCACCGGATTGGCTCCAGCCGTCAATGATTGGATCGGCCCAGGCCCAGGCGGCCTCGACCTCATCCCCGCGCATGAACAAGGTCTGGTTGCCGCGAATGACATCCATGATCAGCCGCTCATAGGCATCCTGGGGACGCCCCGCTTCGGGCAGAGAGTCGGCAAAGGTCATATCCAGATTGGCCCCGGTGAGCCGCATACCGCCTGGACCCGGGTCCTTGATTGTGGTGCGCAGGGTGATGCCCTCATCCGGTTGCAGGCGGATCACCAGGACATTGCCATGCACCCCGTCGGCGCCTTCAAAAATGTTATGGGGCGGATCACGGAAATACACTGCAATTTCGCTTTCACGGGCCCGCAGACATTTGCCTGTCCGCAGATAAAAAGGCGTCCCGGCCCAACGCCAGTTGGCCACCTGCACCTTCATCGCGATAAAGCTCTCGGTGCGGCTGTTGGGATCGCCGGCGTGATCCAGATAGCTGTCGGGAACGGCGCTGCCGGGGGTGGCACGATACTGCCCCCGTGCCAGATCGCCCTGCGCCACTGTCTCCAGCGCTTCGATCACTTTGACCTTTTCATCGCGCACCGCATTAGAGGTGAACCGCGAAGGCGGCTCCATTGCGGTTAGGCAGAGCAGCTGCATCAAGTGGTTCTGCACCATATCCCGCATGGCGCCAGAACGGTCATAATATTCCCCCCGCCCCGCCACACCGATGCTTTCGGCAACGGTGATCTGCACATGGTCGATATGGGTGGAATTCCACAACGGCTCAAACAGGGAATTGGCAAAGCGCAGCGCCATCAGGTTCTGCACCGTTTCTTTGCCCAGATAGTGGTCAATCCGGTAGATCTGGCTTTCGTCAAAATGATCCCGCAACGCCGCGTTCAGCGCCTGTGCCGACCCCAGATCATGGCCAAAGGGCTTTTCCAGAACAATCCGGCTCTCTGGTGTAGCAATACTGCAAGAGCTAAGGCGGCTGGCGATTTCAGGAAACAGGCTCGGTCCCACGGAGAGGTAAAACACCCGGATCACATCGGCGCGCAGATGGCTTTTCAGCGCCAGCCAGCCGGTGTCGTCTTTTGCATCCACTGGCACATAGTCCAGCAATTGAACAAAGGCGGCGATATCCTCTTCTCCGGTCTCCCCCTCCTGGCCAAACTCCCGGATGGCCTCGGCCACGAACGCCTGAAACCCGGACTTGTCCAGCTTGCTGCGCGACGTGCCGATGATGCGGCTTTGGGGGCTGAACTGCGCGATCTGAAAACGGTGGAACAGGCTCGGCAGGATTTTTCTGCGCGCCAGATCGCCAGTGGCACCAAAGAGAACCAGATCAAAGGGGTCGACGGGGATAACGCGAGAAACCATAGTGATATCAGATCCAGTTGCGATTGGCGCCCCACCGGGTGCGCCTTAGGTTGCGGGGGTGGAGGCTGTCAGTTTGGCCACCAACCCAAGGGTAGAGCCATCCTTGCTGCTGTCCGTGGCGCCCTGAATAAGTGGCAGCAGACCAACGGCGAGCTCTTTGCCGAGTTCGACCCCCCATTGGTCAAAGGAATTGATCCCCCAGATGACCCCCTCGGTAAAGACACGGTGTTCATACAGGGCAATGATCTGGCCCAGTGCAAAGGGGGTTAGACGGGGATAGGCCAGGGTGATCGACGGACGGTTGCCCGGGAAGGTCAAATGCGCTGTCATGCGATCCAGATCACCCTCAGGGATGCCGCGGCTTTGGGCCAAGGCGCGGGCCTGTTGCGCAGAGCGCCCCAGCATCAAGGCCTCGGATTGGGCCAGGCAATTTGCCTTGAGCAGATCATGCTGATGCGGAAGCTCGGCTTCATGCCCCTCTGCGGCAATCAGGAACTCGGCGGGAACCACATGGGTGCCCTGGTGGAGCAATTGATAAAAGGCATGCTGACCATTGGTCCCAGGCTCCCCCCAGACAATCGGACCCGTGGTGCGGCGCACCGGGCTGCCCTCCAGCGTCACAGATTTGCCGTTGCTTTCCATATCCAGCTGCTGAAGATAGGCCGGCAGGCGCGCCAAGCGTTGCTCATAGGGCAGAATTGCGCGCGTATTATAGCCGCAGATATTGCTGTGCCAGATGCCAACCAACCCCAGCAGTACCGGCAGGTTGTGGCGAAAATCCGCAGTTTGAAAATGCCGGTCCATCGCCGCCGCACCACTGAGCATGGCGCGGAAATTATCACGCCCAACCGCAATCAGAATAGGCAGGCCCACAGGCCCCCAAAGCGAATAGCGCCCGCCAACCCAATCGGCAAAGCCAAAGACCCGTTCCGGGGGAATGCCCATTTCAGTGGTCTTGTCCAAAGCCGTTGACACGGCCGCCAAATGCCCACTGGCCTGATCGCCCAGTGCGGCGCGCAACCAAGAGATCGCGGTTGCCGCATTGGTCATGGTCTCAATGGTGGTAAAAGACTTTGAGGCGATGATAATCAAGGTGGTTTGTGGATCCAGCCCAGCCAGGCTATCGGTAATATCGGCGCCGTCGACATTGGAAACATAGTGGCAGCGCGGCCCATCGTGATAGGGCGCAAGGGCGCGGGTTGCCATGACAGGGCCCAAATCTGAACCACCAATGCCAATATTCACAACATCCGTGAACTGCGCCCCGGTTACGGTTTTATAGGCACCGCTGCGCAGAGCCCCGGCAAAGCTTTCCATACGTTGCAGGGTCTGGTGGACTTCCGGCATGACATCCTGACCATCGACCATCACAGCCGTATCGTTCTGGCTGCGCAGGGCTGTGTGCAACGCAGCCCGGCCTTCCGTGACGTTGATAGGATCGCCCCGAAACATTGCTTCGATCTTACTGGCCAAGCCAGCCTGTTCCGCCAGATCAACCAGCGCATTTAATCCGGTTTCGTCCAGGGCGGTTTTGGAAAAATCCAGCAACAATCCGTCGGCTTGGGCAGAGAAGTTCTGAAACCGGCTTTGATCTCTCTCGAACAGTTCGGCGATCGACGTCTCAGAAGTTCGCCTGCGGTGTTCACTCAGCTTTGACCAAATTTCGCTCATTTTCCAATACCTTTATGAACCCACCTAGCCGAATCATACCTCCCGCCCTTATGCAATACAGTTAGCGCTAACGGTTGCGTAAGAGAAGCCCCAACTGTGAATGTTTTGGCATCCCCAGCAGGGCATAAAGTGGCGGGGCAGTCCAGGCGCTGCAGGTATAGGCCACCTCACTTCCAGCCCCGCCCGCAATCAGTAAATCGCAGGGCTTTCGCCCCCGCAAAGCCGCCGCGCCTACTGCAGACCGCTGTTTTGCAATGCAGAGCTTGCCCAGTATTGCGCGCACCACCGCAATGGAACAAAGTGACATGTAGACTGGCAAACAGGGCCTGCCCCGTACATGAGGGATGTCCGGGCCGACATGGCAGCGCGTCACATCGGCCACAAAAGACGTCCGCTCCCTGACCGCCTGGGTTCACTGGACAGTCTGGACTCCCGCGTTATCCCGGCCGCCCTGCCGGAACCAGGCTGCTAAAGGGTTTGCCGGTGGCCTCTTCGTATTCCTGCTCATCCCAGAATCCGATCAGAATACCGCCCTCTGCTGCAATTTTCTGGCGGGCCAGAACTGCAGGTGTCGCGGTTATCCGGGTGTGGTGCCGTCGCGCCCAATCCAGCAGCGCCGCCTCCATCCGGGCGCGCACCGCAATGTGGTCAGCCTGTTCCGAAGCGCCCAGATCTTTCACTTCCTGCGGGTCGGTTTCCAGATCAAACAGCACCGGTCGGAAGCCTTCGCAGCGGATAAATTTCCACCGCCCATCAAATATCATCACCGTATGAGCATGTTCCTGCGCCACGCCCAGCGCACGCGCCATATCGGACCAGTGATAGTCATGTTCGCTGATCGCATAGCGCCTGGAAAAGCCTCCTGTCCCGTTCAGGATCGGTGTCAGATCACGCCCTTCAATGATATGCGGCTTGGCCTCGCAGCCCAGCGCATTCATGAATGTGGGTGCCAGATCAATCATTTCGACCAGCTCTTCGCAGATGGACCCGCGCGAGGCATCCGCCTCGCCGCGGGGGTCTGCAATGATCAGCGGCACTTTGGCGGCAACATCGTGGTAGAAATCCTTGTCGCCCATCCAGTGGTCGCCCATGTAATCGCCGTGATCCGAGGTAAAGGCGATGATGGTATTCTCGCTCAAGCCCGCCGCCTCCATCCAGGCAAAAAGCCGACCGAGGTTATCATCGAGCTGCTTGATCAGCCCCATATAGGCCGGGATCACATGTTCACGCACATGGTCGCGGGCAAAGCTGCGACAGACACGGGCGTTCAGGTAGGCCTGCATCAGGGGGTGATCGGTGTCGCGCTCCGCTTCAGAGCGGACCGGAGCGATGACGTGCTCTGGCCCATACATATCATGGTAGGGCTTTGGCACGATGTAGGGCCAATGGGGTTTGATATAGGACAGGTGGCACATCCAGGGACGTCCATCCGCAGTAGCCTCAGTCATGAAATCAATGGCGCGATTGGTCATATAGGCGGTCTCGGAATGCTCTTCGGGCACATCCGCAGGCAAGCGCGAGTTTTTCAGTAGCCAGGCCGACAGCCGTTCGCCATTTTCATCCAGGCCCGAATTGGCAAAATCACCCCAGGGGTTTTCTGACTTAAAGCCGTTTTCCACCAAATAATCATCATAGGCAGACCATTTTTGGCGGGCGCTATCAGGGTGCAGACCATCGTCACGCTCAAAAGGGTCAAAACCACATTCAGACCGGCTGACGCCAATCGTGCTGTCGGGATCAATGCCAAGCCAGGCCATGCCCTCCAGATCTGCGGTCATATGGGTTTTTCCAACCAAAACCGCCCGCGCCCCCGCCTCGCGCAGGTGATCGCCCAGGGTGGGTTCGCCAACCCGCAGCGGCATACCGTTCCAGGTTGAGCCATGGCTGCGCACATAGCGCCCGGTATAGGCCGACATCCGCGACGGACCGCAGACCGGCGACTGGATATAGGCCTTGTTGAATTGCACCCCGCGTTTTGCCAGGGCATCAATATGCGGTGTATGCAGATGCGGGTGACCATAGCAGCTCAGGTAATCAAACCGCAATTGATCGGCCATAATCCACAAAACATTGGGGCGTTTGGTCATGGTTCTTTCTCCTCCTCCAGCAGATCATCTCCTCAGGCAAAGATATTCGTCTCGTCCCGGTCCTGCCTGGCCTTCATTTTTTTCGGCCCTGTTTCTTTCGGCCACAATTTTTGCTGACTTGGGCATAAGCCCCCAGCGACCGGATAGAGCCTGAAAAACAAATCAATGACAAGTCATATATGTTCACACCACCAACCCCGGCATGGTCGCCCGACATTATCTGCACTGCTAAGCGCCTCCCTCAAAGGGGAGCATGCCTGCAAAACAGGGCCTTATTCAGCAGGGCAGGATGTTGCGGCGCTGCTGGCGCGCAGGCCACTCCGGTAAGCCTTGGGCGTTTGGCCAGACCAGCGCTTAAAGGCCCGTGAAAAGGCGCTTTGTTCAGAAAACCCGGTCAAAAAGGCAATCTCAGAGAAGGAATAGCCCGACGATTGAATAAGCTGCTGGGCGAGTTTCCGGCGCGATTCGTCGGTGAGGGATTGAAAACTATGCCCCCTCTCGCTTAGCCGTCGCTGAAAGGTGCGCCCCCCCAGTCCCATGTTTTTGGCAACCTCCGACAGCTGCGGCACCCCACCACTCAGCAGTTTGGCAATCTCCTCAATCACCTGGGCTTCAAAGCTTTGCTCCTGGTCACGTTCTTTTTCCAGCATCTGATCCAGATGAGAGATCAGGAAATTCCAGACACCAGTATCGCCAATGCTGCTGGGCTGATCAACGTCCTGGACATCAAAATGCAACGCGTCCGACCGGGCTCCAAATTCTGGCACACAGCCAAAATGCTCTACCAGGGCATCAATAGAGCCGTCTCTTTCATGGACAAATTGCACGTGGCAGGGCTGAAATTCCGGGCTGGTCGTTTCACGACAGAGCGTCAGTGTCGTACCCATGGCGGCCTCTACCGACAAAAAGGCCCCAAGCCGGTCCGTCTTGGGGGCCTGCATGGACCAACAGAACCGATCGCCCTCCTGTTCGGCAGAAAAACTCGCGACGCGATTGTGTAGTCGGGTATAACGCCAAATTCGCTGAAACCCATGACGCAGGGTTGGGGCAGATTTCAGCGCAAGCCCAAAGACGCCAAACTCATCGCACCGCATGCTCCGACAGGTTTTCATGTGAAACCTCAGATCCGGGAACTCGCTTTTGGCAACCTCCTCCATCAAGTCGTGATAGGCCTCAACCGGCACCATGACCGTAGGGTCGGCTAACGTTTCTGGCGTCAGGCCGACCAGATCCAGCAGCTTGCCTTTGTCGGCTATCTGGTCTGCATGTTCGATCTGTTTTCTGGCGTAGAGTGTCGAAACAGAAGTCAAGTCCCGGCTCCAAATTGATGCGCTCAACAGACTAACAAGCGCCTGAGCTGCGATCAAATATCAGTAACATTTACGTTACCAAAGGGTCAACCTTTGGCATTTACTGTCAAGTCTTTGGCACATCCAGTCAATATTTTGGCACCAGAAATCACGTATTCATTTTGACATCCAGTGGGTTTGGAGCTGTTTTCTCTGCAAAAGCAGGTTCGACCCTTTACCGCACCGTTTTTGCCTCAAGGAATAAATCAATGAACAGCTTCATGCCTTTCATCAAATTCACCGCAGTTGCCTTGCTGGGCGGCAGCGCCACCTTAACAGCTGCAACGCTGGTTCTTGGCCTGGGCGCCCCGCTGGCAAGAGCTCAAACCCAGGCTCCCACGCCTGTGATGCTGATCAGCGATGCTCAGCACAATCCTTCCTGATCTGGGATTTCACCTGACCCTGGTTGAGATCTCAGGCCCGACTGTGACCAGTCAAACAGTGGCCAGCCAAACAGCGCCCAGTCAAACAACGCCCAGTCAAACAACGCCAGGAGCGCAGAGTTACCCCGTCTTGCGCAGGATCCCATATTGCGCGTAGCCGCGATAAAGCTGGCGGCATTGTGCCCTGCCGCCCAGCTCACGGGCGATCTTGTCCAGCTCGCTTGCCAACTCTAGTCGTGGGCTCACATGGAATTTCGTCAGCCAGCGATGCAGCAGGCCCCGGCACCAGCCGGGCCATCCCTCCAGATTGGAAAAATCCACAACATGCAGCGTGCCGCCCGGAGCAAGCGCCCCAAAGGCCTGGCGCAAAGCCTGCTGCCAATCCGGGATCATTGAAATCCCGTAAGAGATAAAGATGCGATCAAATGCGTCGCGGCCGAACAGTTGCGCGGCCTCATAATGGCAGGCATCAGCCTGCGCCAAGGCAACCCGCGTGCCCAGTTTTTTCCCGGCGGACACCAACATCTCTGATGAAATATCAAGCCCGTAAAAGGTGCAGCCGGGGTATTTCCCCTCAGCCAATTGCAAATTCCGCCCCGTGCCACAGGCAAGTTCAAGAACATGCGCGTCGGCGTCGGGCGCCAGATCATCAATCAGCGCATCACGCCCAAACAGATAGTACTTTCGGGTCAAATCATAAAATATGCGTTGGTAGCGATAGGTTTGATCCATCAGTGCTGCATGGGCATTGGGGGTCGCGTCACGCATCTGTTCAGCCCTGAAAACGATAGAGATGGAAGGCGCCGTAGATCGCTGAGCGATCCTGCTTGCTGCCCCGTTTGGAAACCTCTGCGTCATAGGCCCAGCGGCCCAGGATGTCAGGCGACACCCGTCCCGGCAGGATGTCCTCAGCGCCGCCAGTGCGAAAAATCACCTTTGCCCCGGGCGTTGCCGTGCGGGTGATTTGCTGCCAAAGCGCATTCAACTGACTGTCATTCATCCAATCCTGAGCATCCAACAGGATATAGCCCTGTTTCGAGCTGTCAGGCTCCTGCGCCAACTGGTCGGTAAGGGAGCGGTTTACGATGCGGCCCCGGTCGGCATAGTCCCGCAGGGCCTGGAAATTGCGCTGCTGCAGATAGGGCGGCAGAGACCCATCCGGTGCCGGGTCATACCCGCGAGCAAAGGCTTGCCAAGCAAAATAATTGTCCCGGATCGGGGTATCACACATCAGTTTGCGGACCCGTTCGCGCAGTACCGGCAACACGTCGCCACCGCCGTCAGCGGCCAGTTTGTCATACTGCGCCGGAGGAATGCCCAGGCCAAAAAGCGCAGCGCGAAACCCAGCCAGCCGGCGCACCAGCCACATATCAAACAGGGGTCTGATCTTCTGATCAAAAAACGCCTGTTGTTCCTCTAGGCTGCGTGCGGCCAGCAAGGGCGCAAAATTCACCCGCCCCAGACGGGCAACCAAATGCACCGCCCCCAAAAAGCGACCAAGCAGCCCGTATTTATACAGCCCCTTTTGAAACAACGTGATACGGCGGTTTATCAGCTGCCGCCCCTGCCAAAACGCCCGCGCGCCGGGGTCTAGCTTTGGTTGGATATAGCGCTCATACAGGACGGCGTTGCTGGCCAGGTCTGCCCGACCAAAAAACTGATAAAAGGCGGCATAGTCCGGCAGGGCTTGGGCGGCAGTCAGTTTCAACTTGCCCAAGGCCACATGGGCAGGCGACAGATCAACCGCCGTGACCGAAGCAGGGCCAGCGGTCAGATACGACATTAGATTGCAGCTGCCAGAGGCGATGCAGACCAGATTATCCTCTGCTGAAATCTCCAGCGCCTCCATGTCCACCACTGGATCTTCCCAGATCTGCGGATAGACCAACCCCAGAAACAGACGCGAGAACAGACGTTCAAGCCATCCGGTTGCCGCATCGCCATCCTGCAAAACAGCCGCGTCCAATTGAGCCTGGGCGGAAGAATTCATTGGGTGTATCCCCTAAACGTTTTCGAGAACTTTTTCTTCGGGCTGGGCATCGCGTGCCCGGCGACGAGGCTGGCGGCCAAGTTGGCGGCGCGACTCGCCGCGAGACTGGCGCGCTGAACGCGTCCAATCAATAAGAGCAAGACTGCCATCTGCCGTTTCAACGACAGCGGTGCAGCTTTCGACCCAGTCACCAGTGTTTACATAGGTCACCTCTCCCATGTCACGGATGGCGGCACTATGAATATGACCGCAGATCACCCCATCATAGCCGCCGCGCCGTGCCTCGGCAGTCAGCACTGTTTCATACTCGCTGATAAAATTGACCGCCTGCTTGACCTGGTGCTTGGCCCATTTTGACAAGGACCAGTACTGTCCGCCCCAGAGATGGCGAAGCCGATTAAGGCGGGTGTTCAGCCACAGCATCAATTCATAGGCCCGGTCCCCAAGATGCGCGAGCCATTTGGCGTTTGTCACCACCGCATCAAATTGATCACCATGGGTCACCAGATAACATTTTCCGTTATGGGCGGTGAACTCGGCAGACCCCAGCACCTCGATACCGCCAAAATGAGTGCCAAAGTAGGAGCGCAGGAATTCGTCATGGTTGCCGGGGATTAAATAGATCCGGGCACCGCCATGTGCCTTGGCCAGAAGCGTTTGCACCACGTCATTGTGCGCCTGTGGCCAGAGGAAACCCTTTCTGCGAATGCGCCAGGCATCCACAATATCACCAACCAAATAGTAGGTGTCTGCTTCGTGGTATTTGAGGAAATCCAGCAGTAATTCAGCCTGACATCCTGGGGTGCCCAAATGGATATCGGACAAAAAAATGGTTCGGTATTTCATGCGCGTCGCCCGCTGTCACTTGCGTCGCATATGGAGGTACCCCATCGTTTTAACAGAACGGTGACAGTTTCCATTCCCCTGCACATCAAGGCATCACGACACCGCCCAGCAGATCACCCCATCACAGCGCAAAGGCCCAACAGACCCCGTTTTGCGCTGCACCTCACGCCAGGTGCAGCGCTCAGCTGTCCAAAAGAGCGCGAATTTTGGAAATCAAAACAGGTCCCGAGACAGGTTTATTGAGCACAGTAAGCTTTGGCAGACCCGAGACACTATCGAGCACATCAGCACCATACCCCGTAAGGATCACGATCGGGACACCATCAAGCACCTTTCTGACCTGCGCCACCAAATCCAGCCCCTGTACCGACCCAGGCATCGTCAGATCCGTCACCACCAGGTCAAATTCAGGTGCCTTTTTGACCAGGGCCAGGGCCTCTGTGCCGTTGTGGGCCTGCGTCACACGAAACCCAGAGGCCGCAAGGCGTTGGCCCAGGGCGCTGCGGACATCATCGTCATCTTCAACCAGTAAGATCTTTTCATCGCCCAAAAAACCTGGGGAAGTGTCACCTCCCGCTGCCTGATTCCCGGCCTCAACGGTCACCGGAAACCTCAGCTCCACCGTCGTCCCCTGCTCACTGACACTGCGGATACGGATCTTACCCCCTGACTGGGTCACAAAGCCATGCACCATCGCCAGCCCCATCCCCGACCCCTTGTCGAATTCTTTGGTTGTGAAAAAGGGCTCAAACACCTTACTCAAAGCATCTTCTTTGATCCCCACACCGGTGTCCGTCACAGAGACCACCACCTGCTCGCCTGAAAGGTCATCGCCGCCGCTCTGGTCCGCCCCTAGGTTAGACACCGAAACTGTCAGCTTGCCCCCGTCTAGCATCGCATCGCGGGCGTTCAACACCAGGTTCAAAACCGCATTCTCCAGCTGCCCCTGATCCAGAAGAACCGCCTTCACAAGAGGGTCATAGGAGAATTCCACAGATATGTTTTCAGGCAGGGTCCGGCGCAGCATCTCCTCGATACCACGCAAAACCAGATCGACCCGCAGCACCTGCGGCACAAGCTGAGCACGCCGCCCAAAAGACAAGAGATCATAGGACAGTTTGGCCCCGCGTTTGGTCGCGGACAGTGCTTGGTCAATAAACTTCAAGGAGGGTGCATCCAACCCACGCTGGTCTTTTAGCAATTCGAGGTTACCCATGATCACGGACAAAAGATTGTTGAAATCATGAGCGACGCCCCCGACAAGCCGCCCTATCGCGTCAAATTTCTGAGTTTCCAGGGCAAACTTCTCGGCCTTTTTTCGAAGATCCATTTCTGCGCTCAGCGCGTCAACCGTGGTCGCAAGATCTAAGGTGCGCGCCCGAACAACACGGCGCAGGATGAATATGAGCACTGCTGACACCAAAAGCACAGAAACCGCTACAAGCAGCACAGTAATAAGCCAGCTCGGCAACGGGGCTTTGTGAAAGGAAATCCACTCATACTTGGCGGAGTGGAAATCCGACCCAAAGGTCATTTGCTGCCGGTAGCTGGCCAGGTTCATCGCCTGGACAAAGCTTTCCGGGGCATCCGGCGGCACGACATAGTGATACGAGTTGACCTGGAATGGCATCTCAGGAATACGCAAACTGTTCTGATTGGCCATCTGCACCGCAAAGAACGTATTGGTAATTGCCATATCCGCATCACCAACCAAAATCGCATCAATCGCGCCCTGCACTGACGACGTCCAGATCAGCTTACTCTTCAGGCCTTCTTTGCGTAAAAACCGCCTCAGGTCACGCTCCTGGATACTATTTGCGAGCACGGCAATTCTCTTGCCCTCAAAATCCGCCAGAGAGGTAATCTCAACCTCCTGGGAGGTGACGATGGTAGACCATGAATAAATCAGCGCCTCATTGATAAACTGGAACTGCGCTGTGCGCTCTTCAGAAAAGGCCACATCCGGCATAAGGTCGAGCTGACCCTGCCCCACCATCTCCAGGCAGGTCTCCCATTCACAGTCGACGTATTCGAAATCATAGCCCATTTCAGACAGAATGGCTTCGGTCACCTCCGGCCAAAAACCGGCAGGTTGCCCAGCTGCGTCTCGAAAAATTTTGGGTGGGTTTTCATAAAAGCCAACACGCAGCGAATCTGCATTCAATTGCCCCGGCAGGACTGCAAGACCCAACATTCCCAGCAAGGCCGGAAACACCTTAGTGGCGAAGCAAAACCTGTTTAGAAGTCCCTCTATCACTCAATCCACCCTTTAAGGTCGCTTACCCGGCCTCTGCTCAACACCCTCCAGCCCTATCATCAGAAAGCCTGGCGCCCCCTAATCAACGCTCAATTGGTGTACATACCCTGCATTTCGCGTGATATCTCGATTGATGTCATCGGTCGCTTCATCAAGCACGGCCTTCACATCCGCACCTTCAGCGATCTCAACCAGGGCTCTTTCAAACACCTTTGCTATCACAACATAGCTGGGAGACACCGGACGTAGCAAAGCCTGTTGGCGCGACAAATCGACAAAACCTGGCAACCAGCCCTCCGGGCCATAGGTCGTGGATGCCCTTGCGGCTGCCAGGGTGGGTGGGATCAATCCCAGTTCATCCGCGATGGTGGACAGGTATCGGTCTTGAATCGCAAACTCGACAAAGGCGCTGGCTCCATCCACATGTTCTGACGTGGCTGACACGCCAAACTGCCAACTTCCGGCGCCGATGACGCTGCCCTTGCCAAAATCAGGAGCGGGCAGAAATACGGCATCCTCTCCTACGGCATCGATGAAATCCAGAACGGTCCAATTGCCGTCCCAGGCCATGGCATATGTACCATCAATCAACGCGGCGGTTCGGTTTGGTTGTGACTGTTCCGGGCTGGGAACAAGCCCGCGCGAAAACAGGGACTGCCACCAAGTTCCAAATCTCAGCGCGGCCTCGCCATTTAACACACCCTGTGCCGAACTATAGTCAGATCTGTCCACCAGATCGCCACCGAAGCTTTGCAAAAAAGGGCTTATGGCATAGGGAAACCATTCGCCCTCTCTGCCCAGCCCCAGGTCCAGCGGATAGTCGAACTCCCCGGATGCTTTGAGTTTAACCAAGGCTGTTTCAAATTCAGCAGCGCTCCAGGGGTCCGCAAGACTTGGCAGTCGGATGTCATATTTTTCCAAGGTGGACTTGCGTGTCAGGATCGCAAGCGCAGCCTCCCACAGGCCAACCGAATAGATATGACCATTCCAGCGCCCAACTGCGGATGGCAGGAAGGCCTCGACCGCGGCCTCCTCCAAGTGCAGCGGCTGCAGATATCCCAACCACGCCCAATTGGCGACCACTGGCGCATCCACATCAATGATGTCAGGCAGGTTCCCGGTCTGAGCCGCCCGAACCACCGAGTCATTGTAACTGCCTTCAGGAAAGCTCTTCAGGATGACTTTCCAATCCGGTTGACTGGCATTGAAATCCTCGACGATCTCAACAATGATCCGGCGTTCCGTTTCATTCTGCGATCCATGATACCACATGCTCAGCTCGGTTTGCGCAGCCACAGCAGAGCCAACAGTCAGTGCCACAAGACCGGCTAGGAGGAGTCCAAATCGCGAAGCCACTATTGATCTTCTTTCCATAACTGAGACGGGGCCAGCCAAGGGCGAGACCTCCACTTGAGAGCCTAGCCCAACTGATCCAGACCAACTGCCAGATCAACTGGTAGTGCATTCCCGCCTTTTGATCCATTGTGATCACGCTGCCACAGGCTGGCGGCGAAAGTCCAGAAACCTATCCAGATGTGCCACCGACCTTCTGGGACGGTTTGCTACTGTGTTTACAAAACTTCAGACTGCCCCGTGAAAGGGCTTTGTTGCACAAATCGGGTGTAGGACGTTCTCCCCCTGAGCCCAGACGGATTTAGGCTACGGTCTCAGTGACAGGTATGCCAAGCGCGGTATAGCGATTGAGAACTGCGATACGGATTTGGATTTCGGCACCCTGTCTGTCGAAGTCCCGTGCCATGAGCGCTTGGCCCATTAGTTTCAGGCAGTGCATCTTGGTTTCGACGCGGCTTCGTCGGTGGTATCCTTCGCGCTCAAGCGCCCTCAGCTTTGCGGCGTCAGAAACCTCCATGCCGCCATATCTGGATTTGAATTTATAGAACCTTCCTTGGCTAAGACCGTGCTTACGGCATACCTCCGCGGTCGGCATGCCAGCCTCTTGCTCTTTAATCATCCCGACAATTTGTGCCTCAGTAAAACGGCTCTTTCGCATCTGTTTGCGCCTTCAAAAGGTTGAGCAAACTCTACATCAGAATGAGGGAAGTTTCGGGGGGCAGGTCAGTCAGGACGGGTCATTGATTGCCCAATACTCATCATGTTAATGGCTGGCGATACGTTACTAGTTTCGTCACCTAGGATAGAAATTGATTATGGTTATTGCGATCAAAACCCACAAAATTGCTTATATGGCAGTGCCAAAAGCTGCTTGTACATCTGTGAAAGCAGGCCTTGCTCAATGTGACCCAGAGGTTTCGCTTGATCTTGAAGCTGCGAAAGCAGACGCCACTTTGGCGCATTCCTTGTACCCGACTAAGAGATTTCGCCCTCACCGATGGAAGGAATATGAAGCTTTCTGGCGCTTCACAGTAGTAAGAGATCCGTTGAAAAGGCTAATGTCTGTATATACAGACATTGTTGATGGTCGTCAGGAATTAAGGAATAGCCGAAAGTTGAAACGACAGGACGCTGTCCTGCCAATGGATCCTGATCCAGACTTTTTCTTTCAACACTTAGCGGAGTATAGGGAAGCAGCATCAAGCGTGAAACACCATGTGCTTCCAGTCTGGCTATTTATCGGCCCAAGGCCTCACCTTTACGATAGAATATACAAGATTGAGGAGATTCCAGAATTAGCGGCAGACCTTGCCCAGAAAACAGGTACTGACATAGTAATCCCTCGTTACAACAAGTCACCTTCCAAACTCCTTTTTTCTGAGCTCGATGCCAAAACAAGATCATCCCTAGATGGCTATCTAGATCAAGAGTACAAGTCCTTGAAGGGGATATACGAACGTCATTCTTAGTCCAAAACCGATCTAGGGTGGCGTTGTTGCGCAAATCAAAGGGAGGGATTCACTTAGCGAATCCTGACGGTTAGTTCGGGCGCATGCCCAAGCCCACACCCACCCGCTACCGCACGACGAAGTGGTCAACCTACAACGCGTCTCTCAGGCAACGTGGCTCGATCCCATTAAAAATGGGGGGATTACCATGCCGACTGGCTTTGTTGCACAAATCGTTAGCGGGGATTCATGTTGCGAATCCAACGTGATAACTGGCCAGCATGAGCAACTGGATACCGACGACTTACAAGACCACGAACTGGTCAGATTATAACGCGGCCCTG
>Ga0316204_10005352_pt1 | contig 21308 bp, 20 predicted proteins | sample 6monrhotite_MG_2_FD_205661 | JGI IMG/M metagenome (GOLD analysis project Ga0316204, IMG submission 205661) | Microbial mat bacterial communities from mineral coupon in-situ incubated in ocean water Damariscotta River, Maine, United States -... | ecosystem: Environmental > Aquatic > Marine >... | reverse complement strand
GGTTCCCTTATTTGCGGTGTCAACGTTTGGTCCCCAGGAGATAGTCATGTATTGCATCATCGTCAAAACCCAATTGAAGCCCGGCGCCAGAAAAGCATTTCTTAACGCCATGCTGCCCAACGCCGAAGCCTCGGTGCGTGATGAGCCCGGCTGCATCGCGTTTGACGTTTTGGAAGCGCGCGAAGAGGCCGAGACCTTTTATCTCTACGAAATCTACGCCAGCCCCGATGCTTTGGCGGCGCACAAAGAAACACCGCATTACACTGCGTGCCGCGCGGTGGTGAACGAGCTGATCGCCGAACAATCGGTGATCCGCGCCGACGTCACGGCGCTGAACCCGGCCAACCCGGCCTTTCGCCCTTAAACTCTGCGAACCTAACCGCCTGTTTCGACGTAAAAAGCCCCCGCACAGACGCCTGTACGGGGGCTTTTATAATCTTCGTCAAGTGGGGCTTAGTAGCCACCTTTGCGCTTGGTTTCCGGCAAACCGGCGATTTTAGTCGCTTGCTTGGACGGCTGCATGGGGAACAACGCATACAAGTCCTTGGTGCTCGGCTTTTCGCCCCAAATCGCGGTCATGGCTTTGACCATGTTGCGCTCGTTGGGCTGGTTGGCGTTGTTGTTGATGTACTCATCACGCAGGAATTTGATCAAATCCCAGTGCTTTTCGGTCAAATCGTGCAGATCTTCAGTTGCAGCGATTTCCTTGGCGATGTCTTCGTTCCAGTCATCGATGTTGACCAGAAAGCCCTTTTCGGTGGTTTCGATATCTGCGTAACCCATGATAAATCCTCACTGTTTTCGTCATTTTTTTTATTCAATCGATCAGAGCCGCCCGCCGTACGTAGAGCCGCCCTATATGAGATGGGACTAATATAATGTTGAAGCTGGAACATTTCTAGATACATGTTGCCAAAGCGGGGATTAGCCTCACAAAGAAGACTGGCGATACCCATTCTTATTCGTATGAATAAGGCAATCCTTCCCCGCAAAAAAATGATGAAAACCTGACACAGGTGCTCAATGACATGGCGGCAAGTGGGGAACTTGAAATCATAAGCACCGAACCGTTTGATGGCTCCCCCCCCCAAATTAAGCACCGACAGACGTGGGAGGCCTAATCGCCAAAAAATTCAAGCAACCAGTCCATCTCATCTTCGGTCAGAGGGTATTTTCCGTCTTCCGCTTTGATCACTTTGTTCGGCGTAATGGCACCCAAACGCTTTTGCATCAACAGCACGCTGTCAGGGGCCAACCCGGCCTTCCAGCTCAACGCCACAATAGCTTTGGGGTTGTTTGAGCGCGCGATTTGTTCAACGCCAGCCGTCGACATTTCCGCCAAAACGGCGAGTGCGGCAATCGCGTATTCCTTCTGACCAGCCTTCAGCGCACTATCGACCATGTCCGCTTCCAAGTTCCCTTCAGCATGCAGGCGTTTGGCTTTATCATAGGCCGTTTCTTGGCTCGACGTCGCTTCGTCTTCCGCCGCAAGGTCAAGCCGCCAGGAGACTTCTTCGCGCACCGCCTTGGCCGTTTCGGGGTCCAAATCTTTACGGTTGAGCAACGCCTTGATCAAATGATCGGCGACGAAATCGGCCAACCGCAACGCAACACCCTTGGACAACGTCGGGCGGTGAACCAAGGGATCTTGCAAAGATTTCACCGTGCGGGACCGATCACAGATGCGTTCCAGCAAATCTTCCTTAATCGAAACCGAACCATTGCCCAACAACTCAGCCACAGCAGCAGTGTCGTTGGCCGCAAAAATTTTCTCCATGACCTCATCGGACAGACTGGCGCGTTTTGAAATCGCACTCAAAGCGCCATCGGCGGGATTTAGATTGATGATCTGTTCCAGGTCGTATTCCGTCAGCACCAGAGAATTTTCCAGCACCGGCGCACACACCATCAACTCGGAATCCTCAGCCAGGTGACGGATCACCTCAGGCGGCGCGTCAGCCATATCTTTCAGTGTTTCCGCGACAATCTGGCGAACTTTGGTGGCTTGATCGCGTGCCAAGGTTTCCAGCGCCTCATACGTCATGCGGCGCAGCTTATCGACTTCGTTGGCGCTCAAGCCTGGCGCGAGCTTGGAGATTTTAGCCGCCAGCTGGCCACGCACGCCTTCATCTTCATCGCCCGTCAGCATCACATCGGCTTGGCGCGGCGTGGCGGAGTTGTTGGCGATGGCGGCGCGCACAGATGCAACCTTGTCGGTGGCGAGAAAATATAGAATTTCCGGCTGCGCATTGGGGTGCTCAGCCACCTCTTGGCGCACCTTGACATCCTCATTGCGCGCCAATTCCTTGGCTTCTTCGTAGTCGAGGGTTTTACCCCTGCGAAATTTGTCCAACAAGCTTTTAAGCATGACGATTGATCTCACCTTCCCAATGCGCGCCCCTCAGCCCCTAACCGGGAACAAGTTCCTCATATAATTGACCGAATGAACACCATCGGCAAGTACGTACTATGTATGACATAAGACGTAAGGCCGTGCTTGCGAAGAGGCGGCCTTATCGCTAATGTGCGCCCCGTAAGCACCCGTAGCTCAGCTGGATAGAGCGCTGCCCTCCGAAGGCAGAGGTCTCGCGTTCGAATCGCGACGGGTGCACCACCAAAAACCCAAGGCAAACCTTGGGTTTTTGTTTTTTATGGCTCACCCCCACCCCATAGTTTATAATTTTTGGGACAAAAATGGGACACCTGTCCCTCTGACCTGGGGAAAGTGCACATGGCCACCATCGAACAACGCGGGTCCTATCAATGGCGTGCAAAAGTGCGCCGCAAAGGCTTTCCATCTCAAACCCGGACCTTTGATTACAAAGCCGAGGCAGAGGCCTGGGCACGCAATGTCGAAAGTGACATGGACAAAGGCATCTTTGTTGATCGCTCATTATCCGAGCGTGAAACCTTCAAAGACGTGATTGATCGCTACCTGAAAAATGAAACACCGAAACATAAGGGCGCCCAAGCTGAAGAGTTGCGTCTGGAGAAATTCAAGCGCGACGAACACAAGCTATGTGAATACGCTATGGCGAACCTACGTACGGAGCATTTTGAAGAATATCGCGATAAACGCCTTAAGACGGTCAAACCCGGCACGATTAAGCGCGAGTTGAACCTTCTTCATTCCGTGATCGAGCACAGCCGCCGCCGCCTCGCGCTGCTTGAAAACCCCATTTCCGACGTCAAGCGGCCCCAGGTCCGCGATGAACGAATCACGCGCTTTCAGCAGGGCGAAGAAAAACGCCTGATGACGGCCTTGGATGAATGCCGCAATGAATTCATCAAACCTGCTGTCATTGTGGCTCTAGAAACCGCTATGCGGCGTGGTGAACTGCTTTTCTTAAAATGGGATGATGTGGACTTCACTGCCAAGGCCGCGCAACTCCACGACACCAAGAACGGCGAACACCGTGACGTGCCACTAACAAAAGTCGCCATAGCCGAACTCAAAATGATGAAGAAAACGAGAGATCAGAAGCTAAAGGAAGATAAAATTATCTCACTGGACCAACGCGTCTTCCCAATCAGCGCAGAAAGTCTCAAAAATGCCTGGGAGCGCGCCCGCAAACGCGCCGACCTCGAACACTTCAATTTCCACGATCTACGCCACGAGGCTATCTCACGGCTGTTTGAAGCAGGCTTTGACGCCCAGGTTGTTCGCGCCGTGTCAGGTCATAAAGATATGCAGTCCTTGAAGCGGTACGTGAATCTCAAGGCTGGCGACCTCGCTAAGATGATTGATAGAATAAAAAACAATATTTAAGGGCACTACCGTCTTTGCGTTAATCAGAATCTAGCGCCTTCAGCAAGCCCTTACTTTTGATATGCTTCATGGTGCCTCCTGCTCTATAAAGCGTACCCAACTCATTTCTGATACGAGCTATAACTCTTTTATTTTTGCTCTTACGCCAGCGAGCTTCAGCTACCCTTGCTATAAAATCTGGATCTTTGCCGATGGGTATTTGTTTCAGCAATGGAAGTGCGTGATCGGCTCCATACTCTGCAATCATGCCATCAACTATTTTATCGACTTCGTTACTACCATTTTCTTGAGCATTGATCAGACTCTCTTGGATATCAGCAAGGCTGAATTCCTGTAAAGCAACGTGAAAGCTTTCTTTTATTTCGGAGCTTCTTAATAAAGCATCTAGCAAATGAGGTGTTTTCAACAAAAAATCTTTAATAACGTGATGTTGTCCGTTCCATGTATTGTCATCAATTCGGTTTAATACGTACTGAACCAGATTTTCATTTGAAAATGATTTTCTGGCTTTTCTTTCAACCGAGCCCTTCCAAAAGAACGGCGTCCAAGACAATAAGTTGAGCTCATTTGCAATGCGTTGATCAACATCCCCATTAAATTTATAAGTTGAAAAATTGCTATATCTTTTCTGGCTTTCTGGCAATGAATGCAGCAAGTCAGGCTCAAGCTCAATTAACACACCCGCAGCATCGACTGAGATATCAAATAGTTCTCGAAAGGCGGATGAGGAAATTTTACTGGCTAAAGCTTTCAACGCTTCACGCCCAAGTGAAGCACTAGCTAGATCACCTAACCGTTCAGCTAAAGCGGAAGCAGGAGCGGTTGATGCTATGCAGCCAACCTCGTAGCTATCGATAAGGTTGGCCCACTCCCCCCAATCTTCTTCTCCCAAAAGATATAGTGCCGAAATCCAAGACGGAGGTGCATTAAACGGGCCTATAGGCTTACCAAGACAATACCGCAAAATATCCTCGTCACCATTTGGCCGTCTTGCGCTACTTATCCTCGCTAATAACTTATCGTCGTCGAGTTCGCCTGTACCCAATAGCAGAGTTTCTAGAGCTAATTTCAAATTTGATGCTGTCTCATGAAAACTATACCTCGTTTTCGAGAGCCATTTCTCCAGAGCATAAATGTCATGATTTAATTTATTCCAAGAGTGAGAAATACGCTTCGATGGGATTTGGTAGCTTGCAATTTGGGGGTATCGTTCAGTATGAGAATAACCATCTAAATCATCTCCAAAAGAGACAATTACGGCCCTCTTATCTGCCACAATATCTTTTTTGCTCGAGCTTGTTGAAAATGCTTGGCCAATCAATATCCCATGCCAGTGATCATATGCATTCGAGAGCAATTCTAGAGGTGGGATACTACATTTTACCCTCAAGCCTGACCGTGGCTTAGCTGCAAGCGCCATTAATAAATGGGCAGCTTCATTAGAAAGAAATGAGGTGTCTCGATACGCGTTATCTTGATGGTGATAAAAAATTTGCTCCCTAAATTTTGCTATCACAGGTGTTCTGGTCTCGTGAAGTAACGGTAAAAACTGCAGCGGGGAGACTGCCCCTTCAGACAATAATAAAACGTGGGTCCAAACGGCTCCAGGACGAGCAATTTCTTTCGCAGCCCAAGTGCGGCACAACGCGTAATATTTATCATCTAAGGGAAACCCAAATGTTATCCCATTCTCCAAATTTCTATCAGAGGTAGATGGTCGGTCAGTCGTGCGAACTAATTCCCAAACCAAAGAGTCACTAAGATTGGTGGTGCCAGCTAGTAAGCGGTGCCCATCTTTATACCCAAATAGAAATTGATCTATTTTCACGGTTTAGCCAACTCATCCAAAGATGCGGGTAATATCATTATGCGTGCTTTTTCCAACAACAGATATTCGTTCGATATCATCAAACTCAATATCTTTAAATGAATTTCCATTCTCATAATCGCCGCCTTGGGCAGACAAACCAAACAACTCAAAATCAAAATTTGTGCTTAAATATTGATGGAGTAGAGGAAAGTTCTCTTTGAGAACAGTCTCAGGAGTCAGGTCGTTCTCAATAAGATCCCAAGCGGACAGAACAACAGAAATATTTGTATCCCCGCCCCCTCTTAAAGCCATTACTCCACGCATCATAGCCACTATTTTTGAACCTGGATACATATCCTCTGGTTGCCATTTCGGAATCTCAATTTGCTTTTCAGAAGGTTTACCATGTGTTTTGGGGGCTTTTAATTTGACTGGATGATCATAATTGGTCGCATGCACAAATAAAACAATGTGATCAGATTTTTGTATTATTTCACCATGTTTTGTAGGGAATTTTCCAACCTCAAAAAGTTTCTCAAAATCTTCGCCTGCGATATCTGGCACGGCTATGTCTAGTTTTTGATCTCCTCCGTTTTCAGTTAGTTTTAAACGCAACACTCCAGGCGCAGTCTCATGCTCTGTCCTCTTTACACGCTCACCGCTCAACCAGTGATCACGCAGATCGATCCATCGAGCCGCATCCTTGGGCCTATCAGTATTTGCTAGATACCAGTTACACAGATTTGATCTCTCCGTTACGGAAAACCAAAGTGCTGCTAGAGCCGTACTTTTTCCGGCATCAACTAAACCAATGAGGCAAGTGCGCATTTTCTATTACTCCACATGCTATTTTTGAAATGCATCAGTTTGCAGCATGTAGCCACTGCCAAACTTGAGCAATTGACTTTTCTGCATTTTTTTCTGCACCAAGGCTATGCAATTCACAAAATTCAATTGCTTTGAAATCATCACCTAATCGAGTTAAAAATCTCGACTTAATAGACTCAATTTCATTGCTTATCTTTTTTGCAAATGCATCAGATTTAGAGAAAACAACGAGAAGATTTTTCCCATTCCAAGTGTTGGTTTGAATTGAATTAACCAATGTATCAATAGCCTGTTCTACGTGTGGCCCTCGTTTTGAGCGGTCAGCTACTATCTCTAAATCAAGAAATAACATCACGTGTGTTGAGCGAGCTAAGCCACGGTAGTCATGCCATGCACTAGTCACCTTAGACAGCCCCTGTTTCATTGCCTCGCCGGGGATATCGATCCATAAGCATTCATAGCTTTGATCAGATTTATCCTTAGTCTTAAAGTGAAACACAGGCTCTTCTTCAAGGCTAGTTCGTGGCATTTGTACTGATGTAGACCTGGATCTCATATCTGCGTAATGAAGTTTTTCATTCAAAGCTAAAAATGATTGTGAATCCATAAATCGATACCCAGAGAACCCATCTGAGTGCCTCAGAAATCTGTGAAAAAGCATTGCAAGAAATGTCGTCTTACCACTGGCCCCTGCGCCAATCACTGCCGCTGTGGGAATGTCTCGATCCAATAACATAGTGGCGAGATTTTCAAGGCTAAGCCCCGTACCTGGACTTACTCTACGAAATTCTTCCTTTGGCTTGATCGCTTTCGAAGTTTGGGTAATGGCTTGGTCGCAATCTTCCGCATGCTCAAAATCTTGAATGCATACCCCACCACTACTGATGGGGCAGTCATCCCGCTTACAGCCAATGACTTTTATATCACCTACATCTTCCATTCATCAGCTCCTTTCCTGGCGAAGAAATATAATTTCAAGCATAATTTGCTGCGCAAACTTACTCAGAGGGATAGTGGACTTGTTTGCGTGCGCCATCTTTTCCTCATTATTTCCCTTGAATGTAAGCAATGACAATAACGGGTAATTGATTGTGTCCTTTACTAACAATTCTTTGGGCAAAACAGGTAAATCAAGAAGCTCCACCACCACCCCATCAGACACAACAGACAAACATGCCCGCGCAGCATGAAACTCATTTGCATACGGATATGGATGGCCGCTGTGATCAATTAGAAAATTTACTGTCTCCCAAGGGCAGGCTTGGCTAGTTATACAAGCAAGCGTTCTTGCATGAATCTCATCGCTCCGGCAAAAATTTTCATGAATATGATTATCGCGTTCTTCTAACATTGGAAGCAATGTTACGGCTTCAATTGGATCCACAACTTTGGAAAAAAATCTTTTATTCTTAGATAGATAATCAATCGAAGTCTGAGTTGAAGTAGAGGCCGTTTCAACAAGAGTTGCCAAAACGTCTTTATGTTCCCTGTTAAAACCTATTCGGGAAGTGTGGGCTGCTAATTTTTGATACCCCTTAATTTTATTTGTAAGGGATAGCTCTAATGACGCTCTCGCAAGCCTTTGCGCTTCGAGATGTCCTGGTTTACCAAAGCGATTGTTCAGTTTTTGAGCACGACGCATGAGATCATCATAGAAGGAAGAATCTTTCTCAGCTAGATCTAGAGCTACTGCCGCAAGTCCGCTATATGAAACAACCTGCTCAAGCAGGATATCTTCGATACAATTTGCAACAGTTTTCCATTGGCTTGCATCTCGCTCAACATAAAGGCCAGACAGCAGCTCCCTCACTTGTATAGGTTCAATTGACATTGATGCCTTCCTTGATCATTGCGGCGATAAGCTTGCCAATGTTTTCTGGCTGAAGAAGCTCTTCTAATACCTCTTCGTAATATTCCAGGCCCCCAAGTATCTTTCTTTGTGTTTCGTTTGGCTCAAAACCAAGCTCTTTAAAAACAAGGGCATACCTAGCGTGGTTTTGACTCAACAGAGCAAACCGTACAGCGTGTGATGACGGTTGTTTTGCTTCCTGATCCACAAAAGCGCGTGTACTTGCAGGATTAATTCCTCCCCCTGATTCCTGAAATGAGTCTACCGTTGCGATTGTTTCTGTTGGTTGGCACTCAGGAGCAACCTCTGAAACTTCCCCATCTAGCTTTTGTGAGATCAGAAAACCTTTTCCGCCAAGCCACTCACCATCTTCACAGAACTTTTCATATTTATGGTCGTAAACTCTGCTCCATATTCTGACCATATATCCATCTCCTTCACGACGAATTTTGATCCAATTGTAACGAGCTTGGTCATTTTCTAAGTCGTCAGGGTTTATAGCTCCAGCACCAACGCATACGGCATTCCCCACCGATTGAGGTGAAAACATATGTTCGTGTCCAAACAAATGGAGATGATACCGCGCCTGAATAAGGTTTTTTCGATTATCTGAAAAGCGCCACCAAGCTGGAGGATGATGACCAACTATCACGCGAAATGGGCTAGCGTCAGTCAAAGGGTCACATGACAACTGCCCACGAGCTACATACATATGACTTCCATCATCTTCTGGCTTTAAAAGATTGTCCATCTGATCATCGTTGCGGTCACTTGCATGAACTGTGGAAATGCCTCTTATTGACAGAGGGAAATCTGCAGCTAAATACTCACTGGCTGAAGAACCTGTTAAATTATTGATTTCCCAGTACCCATTATCGCCTTTTATGAGACAGTCGTATGGCATGGCAAATTCATGAAAAGCTGCAATTGGTTCCAGCAGTTTTGCTCGCTGTGCGATAAATACAGCTTCAGCATCTTTATCTGTTCCAGCTCTCAAGCTGTCGCGTAGCATTCGTGCTTCAAGCTTGGCTGCTTTCCCTCTACTTACATCATGATTTCCTGGAACGACGAGAATACGCTGCTCGTTTAATCCCAGCCTTGCCAAAAGGCTTGCAAACATCTGACGAGCTACATCGTACTCCTCTGCTCCACCGCCAAAAGCAATATCACCACTAAAAATTAATGCTGTCGGCACACCAATCTCTTTAGCCATTTGCTCCGCATCAAATGCAAACAACTGACGAATGTCATGCGGACGGCACAAAGGATCTCCTTCATGCGCACGCACATGAAAGTCTGATGCTTGTAACAAAATTATTGTTTCACCGCTTTTCATGTCAGCTCCTAAAGAAACATCACGATCAGGTATCACGGCTCAAAAGTGTGATTTCTGGGGTGCCGCTTCACTTTTTCTTGCCTCAAACCAAACGATTCTCGAAATTAGTATACTCATGATTGCGCATACGTATTACTTAAACTTTTTATAGTCCCTTAAGGGCCGCGCTTCGTGACCGAAAGCAAGCGCTAATGAAATTGATGGCCTAGCCTTTGGGCAATAAAGCGATCTAAAATTGCAAAAAATAAACAACCGTTCCTAGTGATTGCACTCTTCATAAGTTGTATGCATTAATATGCATCAAATTATCATGGTTCACTGCGTAACGCAGAACCACCGAAAAATATTTCTGGGTACAAAGCATCACAATGGGGGCAATCATGCGAAAATCGGTACTGGCTATCGCCACGAGTGTTTCAATTTTAGTCAGCGGCTGTACCACAACTGGATCAAACGGGACCGGCAATACCATCGATAAAGAAACCGTTGGCACCGTTCTTGGCGGTATTCTCGGGGCAGTAGCTGGCTCACAATTTGGTAAGGGCAAAGGCCAATTGGCAGCCGTCGCCATTGGTACGCTAGCTGGCGCATATGTCGGAAATCAATTCGGAGCATCATTGGATGAGGCTGACCGGATTGCGCTTGAAAAGAAATCAGCTGAAGCCCTGGCATCGGCTAACGACGGCGAAACCATTGGGTGGAGCAACCCGGACACCGGTGCCTCGGCTCGCATTACGACGAAGGACACCACTACGGAAGTTCGAAGGGTGGCTTTGCTACGCAGCAAAGATATCGCCCCCCTGCCAACACTGGAACTGATTGGTGACACGTGGGAAGCCAAGAAAAATGCGAACGTTCGCTCTGCGCCATCCATGGACTCCGAAGTGGTGAGCGGCCTTAAAACAGGCGAGACATTTACCGCAGTCGGCAAAGTCGAAGGACAAGATTGGATTGTTGTCGGTCGCAACAATCGCACCATTGGCTACGTAGCCGGTTTCCTCGTCCAAGAAGCTTCCGAGGAAGTGACCGCAGCCCTCTCAACAGCCAGCACTTTGCGCACCGCCGTGGATCTTGACTCTCTTGAAAATGACCAAGCCATCGACCTCGATGCCGAAGGTCTTGTGGCTGAAGAGGTGGCGGCAACCTCAACCTGCCGCCACATGAACGTGGCAATTTCCACAAAGGACGGTCAGTCTGAACAGCAAGACATGAAGGCCTGTAAAGCTAGTGATGGAGCTTGGGAGATTATCTAATCACCTGATCCCAAGCACAATTTGTCAGCGCCCTGATGGGAGATAATCCATCAAGGTAAATACAGGGGCATGCGCAATATGAAGATCAATAAATCAAGAAATATTTTGTTTGGCGGCATCGCTATGATGGCAATGCAGTCTACTACCTATGTTGAGGCTGCCCAGTCCCACAGGCTGGCCTTTTCCAACCGCCTTGGGGTCGAGGTTCTCGCCCAAGATAACGGTAGCGGTTGGTGCCAGTCTGATTTATTGATCCGATTTATTGCAGATGATGCTGACTTTTTTGAGAAGCCTGATTTCCCCAAACTGATCACGGTCATTGGACAAAAGGTTCTTCCCACTGAATGCGCCCAAGCAAAGCGCATGATCATTTCAGGGGAAGCGAAAGGTGGTTCCGACATTCTATATAACGGTATTTCAGATGTTGATAGCGAATGGTCTCTGGAACAAACGCAGGCCCCTCAGATTGCGGTTTCGCAACCCAACAGCAACAACAAGATTCCCGCACCTCCGCCCCCTCTTGAAAAGGGCAATGAGGCTATCAAGAAGTTATCTACAAAAAGCGCCCGCAAGACCAAAAAGCCAACCTCTCCGTACATAGGGGAATGGATTGGCACTGGTGGGTGCCGTAGCACTGGAAAGCTCATATTGAGCATATACGAGGTTGAGGGATCAGAAATTCGCGCCATCGAAGAATTTCGTCGCGACAATAGCCACATAGAGCGTGTCAAGCACAAGGGGTTTGTCGACGCCGGTACAAACCAATTTCAAATTTCCCCTATAGAAACGATTTATCCCCCAAATGACACGGGTGCTGCAAAAGCAGCGGGGAATATTGATCTCAAGCAACAAAAGATTACTGGCAAATTTATTGGATGCTATGGGGACTCAAAGATCAATTTAACGAAACAGTCCAGTATTGCTCAATTGGCGAACCGTGTGCTTTTCGGCGAGAAGTGGCGAAATGCCGTGTTTCCTGAAGAACTTTCAAAAGCACGCCCTGGTCGTTTGATAGGGGCCCAACCGAAAGGAAAGCTTCGCAAGCCCAGTTGCAATACCTTGCTCGCATGGGTCAATAGTTATCCAGTAGGTCAACGAATTCGTCTCGTAAATGACAGCAGTAGTGGCATGCTGCGACATTTTGACGATGACACCACGATCAAGTTTTTTGGTTCTCCTGCTTACTATTGGATGCCCAATGATAATTATGGCGCTAAATCAGGATTCGGATTGGGATTAGAAGGCTTGCTTAAACAGGCCTGTGGTAGCTCTTACCGAAATAAAAACTACGAAACCGTATCCAATGTGCTTCTTGACCGAAACTCTAGGCGTGAAATTGTAACACGCCGTAGTCTGAATAATAAGTTAGCCACCATGATCCCGGACCATCTAAGCCGTGGTGGAGAGGCTCTTGAATTATTCGACGACGTTTCCAAGCTTGATGACGTCCAAAAGGTCAATGCTAATATCAGAAATTGGGGCGTTGACGTTCGTCAACTCAGAATGGACGATGTTCAAAATATCGTAAATGATGCCATTCAATATAAAGCGTACCTCGCCGACAAAATGGTTGATGAAAGCATCACCAAAATCTCACTTGCACCTGAAACGGTCGAAGGACTGAACGACGCTGTAAAATACATTGCCCACGTAGAGGAAAAAATCGGTAACGGAGAATACCCGGAACCCCTCATTCGCCTCAAGACGGAGACACGAAAAGGCATCGGTGGGATCGGCATTCGAATTGCTGAAAGCCTAAAGACGCAACTCTTGTCACTACCAACAACACTTGATGGCTTAAAAGCCGCCAATACCATGTATACGGCCTTTGAGCTTCAGGTTGGGGATGCTGTCTCGGACGAGGTTTTGCAGGACCTTAAAATTGAATTGGTCGCATTTCAGAGCAAGACACGCCAAGGCGTCGTTGAAACGGAAATAGCGAAACTTGACTCTATTGAGGCAGGCCCCAAACAGGCATTGGAGCTCCGCCAAAACATGGTCTCTGTCGTCGATTTGGTTAAAGAAGAGCCCCCCTTACCTGCACTTGGTGAATATAAAAGAGCTGTACTCGTTCGTCTTGAAAACATGGGTTCTGAAGGTCTGGTGGATTTCAAATCTGATGTTGGAACATTGCCCACGTCATGGAAATCGCTTGATGACCTCCATGCCTATGGCAACCTTTACCTCAAGGCATTTGCCAATACGAAAAGCGAAAAGGCTTATGCCAAAGCGATTGCAGATCGTCGCAACAGCATCCTCAATGCTTTGGCTGATGATGCCATCCTTGAAATTAAAGGCATGAATGCGATGCCGGAAGAAGCTGATAACGTCATGGCTTACGTAAGCAATGCCGTCGCCATATTTAATGACAAGAAGGCAGCTCCTCAGGCAAAGCGCATAACCGAAGTAGCTCAGGATTACATGGAAGAACTCCTTGATGCTGGCTATAGCGTTTTCAAACATGACATTGAGAACATCGTGCCGACGAGGTCAAATGCGATCGATTTGAGTGTCAAGGCGATCGAATATCAGAGAAAGGCAAAGCTTGTTCCTGCTTGGAACCAGTATTATGAGCTTGCGCATGAGATCTCTCTCGAGATGTTCAAGGACTCGTGTGAAGGGGTGCTTGATAAGGCGGATATATCGAGCGGAGATGGAGAGACATCTATCCTCGTTGGAAAAAATATAGTTCCTCTCCGAGATTTTATCTGTGATCTAAATGAAGCCAATTTCCAGGTGGTCTCCCTCCAAACGCCTAGCTTGTTCGGTGATGACCTCTATAAGCTGAAGCTGTTTAAAGAAAATTCAGGCTTTACATCGATCACGTTCACCGAGCTTGAAATTCGTCCTGATGTTACAGCTCTCGTAGGCAGCAACATTGCACTTGAGGACGGCGCGAAACGTTTAAGCGTGAAGGAATGGAAACGCATGTCCGATGACATGGTCTTACACGCAAAACTCAAGCTTGGTGATATTGGTGCAGTATGTAGAAAAGCCAAAAGCCAACCAACTAAACTATCACTCCGAGATATGGCGATAGTAAGCTTGGCCTGCAATGGTGATTGATCTGTAATATTTCAGATAAGCATCACCCTTCTTGTCTTAGGGTTCAGCATTGGGAAAGTTTTTGAAGATAAGGAACTACATCTCCATCCCCCGACTTTTCGCCCTGGCTTTCACGTTAGAATTCTTCGACACCTTGAGCCCCCGCTCTTTCAGAGCGAACTCGATCCCCCGGGCCGCAGCCGCCAAGCGAAGGGACTTCCCAGCACGTTCGGGTGTATTGCCCTCACGCCGCTTAACGGCCTGAAGACTTTGGCTGGCCCTTCGGGTCGCTTCAAGATGCCCAAACAAGGCTTCGTCGCTAAGATCGGTTAAACCCTTGGCAATCGCTTTAGCCGATACGTCAGGGTTATTTACCTCTATGACCTTCCATGTCGTGCTTTCAGGTGACGTGCCTGTCTCAGGTGCCCTCTGAGGGGCATCCAGTGGCACTCCAAGTGCGAGGGCATGCGTTTTGATCGCCCGCACAGCTGCATCCAAGTTGATCCGAGCGTTCTCTGCCCCAAAATATGCGGGCGTGTTTCTCCCATTTTCCATCTTGAGCATTTCACGCTGGTCCTGGCTTACACGTTCCATTGTAACAACGCTCGCCCGGTACAGCCGCGCGACTTCATCCGGACTCAACGCCTCAAGCCCCAAACGCAATTCATCCGGCTTCAGGGCTCTGCCCAAATATCCCGGAGCAGGTTCCCTTGGGTCTTCACTGGTCACAACAATCCGCACACCGATCTCAAGCATCGGCACAAGTCGCTCTCGCACCTCGGCTTTACGTATTTCGCCTGCAGCCTTTGCCACTGCCTCTTGGCGCTGATCTTCCGCTAAACGTTGATCGGCGGCTTCTTCCAAGCTTAGCCCATGCGTTTTGGCTGTACGTATATCGGCTTGGTAGTTATTCCAGTTTCCAAATCTGCCTTCCAGCTTTTCACGGCCATTACCCTTGCCTGCAATTTTGGTGAGTTTCACTTCCTGGCCATCTTTGCAGAGCTTCATGCCCCGTCCTTCCGCACGCAAGCTATAGCCTTTGCCCGACAACTGACGTTCAAGGTCAGTCCAACTCTGAGCCAGAGAAAACGGCTTATCGGCTAGGTCCTTTTTTGCCTGACGAGAGAAGGTTTCAATCTGTACCCGCGTCATACGCTTGCGATTACCAGGAATCTTTATCTCACCACGACGCACAGCATCCCAGTCGTAGGTCTTACCTGTTTTGGGATCGATATGACGACCGGGTTCACATTTCAGACCGAGTTCTTTTTCGAGTTCCCGGTTTAAAGCCTCAAGGCGGATTAGATCGCGTAGGGGATCAACCGCCGTTTCTTTTTGCGGATGAACACGGTTAATCATCACATGCATATGCGGATTGTCGGTATCCTTATGAACCACGAACAAAGCTTCATGCGCTTCCATATCGAGAGCCTGCAAAACACGCGGTGCGACCACGCGCCAAAATTCAGGTGAAGATTTCTCAGTATCCACCTCTGGCAACGACATGACGTAATGGACCACTGCCGATTTACGGATACGCGTGTTAAGCGCTGCCGTTGCCCCCATCCAATCCGCCACATCGCGAACCTGATCGGGCGTGAGTTCCGATAGATTCTCGCCTACACCGACGTTAATGGAAAACACCGTTTCCACTCGACCTTTCCCGTCTGAATATTCCCGGCTGCCATCTTCTTGCTTTTCGCCTTCAAGAAGATAATCGCCAAGCGCTCGAAAATCCTTTTTATGCTGCCAGCGTGGTCGAGGAGCAACTCCTGCTGGACGAGCTGAAACAGTTCGACGATTACCGTTCGGGTGTGAGCGAGAAGAGTGTTTGGAGGGGCCGATGATCCCGCGCCGCTTTAGTGGCCGAGTGAGCTCATTGACGGCTTTTTGCTCATCTTGTGCGCCGCCTCCCCGGCGAGTTGGATCATCCTCAGTGCGCAAGATTTTCTTTGTGATCATTGTCCGCCACCTCAGATTCATCATCACGGTTAAGTTTGGCTTCCAAAAGGCTCTTCAACTCATGAACTGCTGTACACGCTTCTGCGTGCTGCCTGATGATGTCCGAAACATCATTCTTCATATCTCTAGAAATTCGTTGTTCAAGAAGGCGGTTCCGCATCTGTGCCAGTAATCCGCCATGCTTGTGAAGGTCGATCCGCATGCGATGTAATTCATCAAAAATGGCGGTGTCGAGGCGACTACGAACACGGCGCATGAGGAATTCACGAAGGAACCGCCGCATCTTCATATTTGCCCGCTTTGCTCTCATCGTGAGCTCATGCTTTTCATCCTCGGAAAGCCAAACTGACACGCGTTGTTTGCGTTTCATATGACCTCCTTGAGGGCCTGTCCGGCACAGCCGGGCAGTGCTCGAAAGCAGGCGAAAAGGACGCACTTGAGTGTGTCTCTTTTCCTCGCCTGTACAGATAACAACTGCGCAACTTTTCCATTTCGTTCCGCAATATGCAGGATACAACGCCCATATTCGGCATTGATGGAGAGTACAGGCGAGGAAAAGAGACACACCCACACAGTGGGAGTATCCTTTTCAGCCTGTTTTCGGGGATACCTGCGGCACCCCTCAAAATAAATCCGATTCCGCCTCAATAAAAACGGCCCTACACCCATACGGGCGTGGTGTTCTCGTCGCCGATCCAGCACCCTCCTGGCGCACGGCGACTGCATCCTCGGTACGGGCATCGGCTTCACCTCAACCTGCCCTGCGGCAGCGGCTCCGCAGCTATGGTCTGCAGGGGAACCCAGTCTGTGTCGATGAAAGCGCCAGTGAGAACGAAATCTCCATCATGCAGTTCGATCACGCCAAGCACGGCTGCGGTCAAATCAGGCGCACCAACAAGGAAATTGACTTCATGGTCAACACCAATGGGAAAACCAAACACGGTGTAAATCATTTCTCACCTCCCTTGCTGAGCTGTTTTACAAGCTTGTCTATAGACTGGCTCAGTTTGCTCAATTGCTGGGATGTATCCGGCACATTCGAAGAGGCAGCCGACCCCAGGCCGCCTGACTCATTGCCGCCAAAATCAAAATTGCCTGTAGGTATCCTCCGAGAATTACCCATTTCAGAAAAGCCATTTTGCGCGCCCATTGATCCTGCAGCCATGCCAGCAAGCCCACCAACAGCACCTGAGGCTCCCGAGAACATCGATGGTGCCGCTCTGGCCATCCCCCGCCCCGCTAAGACGGTGCCATATTTGCTTGCCCCCCACGCAGCACCGCCAGCCGCCATCATGGCTGCCGTAACCGATGCCGCGCCCGTCGATGATTCTTGTGCACCAGAAATTTGGGAGGCCAATGCCTTAGACCCGAGATGTAGAAGGATCGACACGAATCCAATCACAACCAGCATGAAATATTCCCGCTGGAACACTGTGATGCTGTCAGAATTTTGTATTTTTCCATTGAGCTCTTTGCAATATCCCGAAAGTTCGGGATTGCTTCTCGGGATGTATTTAGGATGATTGGGGTTCGTCGTTCCAACACGGCAGCCAATGTTGTCGTATTCATCTTGAAAAATTGCTTTTCGTTTTTCTGAATTATCCACCTTCTCTTTAATGACTGCGCCCTGCGTACCGACCACCTCAACCGTAAGGCTCATGGCACCAGATGCGAACACGACTGTAAGGGCCGCGCCAAGTACAACGCGTGCACCTGCGACGGCAAACATGCGCGTCCAGATCATGGAAAACACCAGCAAAGGTGAGACGATTGTGATGGAGATGTACTTAAAGAGCGCCTCCACCAAGAACGCAAAAAAGACGCCGATGACAAAAAGATATGGCAATAGCAAAATCAATCCGGCGACGATGCGCGGCACGGATTTGAGAATAGTGAGAATACCGCCGTGTTTGCCGAACATGATGATCCCGGCCAGATCGGTGATGTGCCAGATTTGCCCCTCCACCGAAGCTGCCAGATAGGCGTAATGACTGTCCGTTCCGCTAAGCTGCGTACTCCGGGAACCGGATATATCAACGATCAGTTTGCCGAGCTCCAATGATGCATTTTCAAGCGGACCCATGAGAAAATACCAGACCATGGACGTTGAGTTGTCTGTGTAGCTCATGCTGGTCGGTGACAAAGTAATGCCAATCAAAGCGATCACGAGAAACGTCATGGGAAGCTTTGCCACACGCTCTCCGACTTTGGAGGGCTGCACGATGAACATTAGAGCCATCCAGGAGAAATAGAGCAGAACAAACGTGTAGAGAATGTCGTTGAGTTGCACGGCAATCGCATTAAAGAGTTTTGTGCTCCACACAGACTTAATGCGGTCCATCTCCACAAAGAACGGACAACTGATGCATTCCTGGGGTGCTGCTCCGGCGGTTTGCACCTGATATGAGGGCAGTGGATTCAGAGCCCGCGCCTCTGAGTTGACCAGTGTACACAGCGTGATCACGAGAACAATCAATCCGACCATTCGAAAACTGTCATGACAACGAAAGAATGAGTTCTTGGTTTTTGTCGGTTTTGTCATTCGGGCACCCCATTTGGAAAAATGGGCGTCGGCGCAGAAGGTGCAAGCGCACTGGATGGTGCCGTCCCGAGATCGGTAAGTTCGACAATGCTCATGTATGCCGCGAAAGCAATGCCCATGAGGATCACAAAGATAAACCACAACAACTTGGAGGACAGCAGACCGATAATCGCAGACAGAATCGCATGAACGATATGTTCCCCGATATGCTGTAGGAGACCGCCATCTTTGTGATCGGAACTGCGATAACTCCCTATCGCACCGGCTAGAGGCATAAGCAGCAAAAACAATACGCCGACCGTTGCGGCCTTTATGTACTGCGCATTGATAATCAGGCCCGTAACGGCCAGGAGGCCGAAAAGAACAGAGCCTACGATCATCGGCAAATACATATTCACTTGTGGCGCTATGCCGAGAGTATTTACAGGCCCTTGTCCGTGATATGCCCCCGTGTTTGTCTCGGTGAGCATAATTCTTCCCATTTCGCTGAACCCATCGACAGCATCGTCATTGAGCTCGGCAAACTTGTACGTCACGTCTCGGTGGAAGGGCTGTGTATCCGTGCCATCATGCTGGCTTGATTGTAGACGTGCACAGCACACGAATGCGTAAACACCCATGGCTATACGCATCGCCTGATCTGTATCTGGGGAGCGGTGGATATCATTGTTTGTCATGTTGCCCCCTGTTTCGAGAATTCCATGAATGGAAAGTTGTTCATGATCGTCCTCCTTTGCCAGTCAATGGGCTGTAAGCAGCCCTGAGCGCCCGTACGAAGCGCGGACAAGCGCACGCCAGGTTGCGCGAGCTTGTCTCGCGCACAATTTCGAGAAGTTTCGAGATTTAAAATGTTGTGAATTGCGCATTCGAGTAACTCCGCGTTCGAGCGCGCGGAGTTCGAATTCGAATTTTTTGAAAAATGATTCGAGATTCGAGGATTCGAATCTTCAGTGCCAAACGATAGCCGGGTTTCGCCCACAGGCTGGCTTGCGTCAGCGTTCTGGGCGCACGCTGCACCAGCCTGTGGGCGACCCGCTTCGCGGGACGGTATGCCACATATGTAAGAGATCAAAGAGAACCGATATATTTGCGCTTTGAGAAATAAGGGCTTTTCTGGCTGTGATGAATTTCCATGTCGTACCCCCCCGACATGGGTGGCGCTAAACTTGAGACACTTATCAGTCATTTTTGTCGCCCCCTTCTGACATGGGTGTCGTTGTAGTAAGCGACTGAATTTTTCTCAGATTTCCTTTGATCTCCTCATCCTGGTCCTTCGAACTTGCCAAAACCGTGGCTGAAAATTTCGAAAATTGGAGGTTTTTCCGTTTGCCAAACCACGCAACACGATCATTTACGACGTAGCAAAGCACATCGCCTCTTCCGTTTAGTTGCACAACTTGAACCCATCTGCTTTCCCGAAGGAATTTAACAGCTCGTTGTACCGTGCGAATATTGTATCCAGTCAGCTCCGCTAGTGTTTTCTGCGAGGCGCAAACAGCGTTATGCCGGCCAATATTCCGCAGGATTTCATTCATTACGATGCTGGCGGAAGGGCTTTGTTGCTGAAGCTCGTGCCATTTTTCATTCATGCCGCCGCCGACCTCGATCATCACAAATGTTCGACGACGTCGCTGATGTTGTGATGCCTCAAAAAGATCATTGCCGTTGAGCTCGACCGGTTGGTTATCTTTTTCCTCGAGAGACATCACTCACCTCCCTTCTTGAAGGGCGGTTTGCTTTTTCAGGCCTAGCTCCTTCTTAGGGCGGCCAGGACCACGTTTTCTGCGCAAGTTTGCGCCACGTCGAGTTTGCGAAATAGATGTTTTGTTGGGCCATGGAGAGATTGGCTTACCCCGCAGCCAATTCAGAACATCGACGAGCTCGTACCTGTTCTCAGAGTATCCTGCCGGTATTAGGCAAACCGGACCCTGTTTCTTTTTTGCCAGGACTGCCAATGCAGGAATTGAAATGCCGCTGAGCTCGGAAAACTCGCGCCGATTCACAAATCGTCTGGGTTCAAGGATTTTCGCTATTTGCATCGTATCTAATCCGACTGTTTTTGATCGACTAGATACCTATTGTTCTCATTTCGCCAAAGGAGCGTGAATACATAAATTTATGATATAAATACTTTATTTCTGATTCTTGTAATATTTAATATTTTCATTTTTTGATTTATAAATAACTCGTATTATTTATAAATATTAGACACAAAAGATTATTTACCTACATACTTACTTCATGATTCAAGGATCATATCCCCATTCAGAAGAATTCTCTTTAATCCTTTTGCAGCACCCCTCTTTCTCTATAAACTCTTGAATTTCTTTCTTTTTACGACTGACATACCTCTGCCAAGTGCGCTTTGCTTTTGGTGTGCCGAATGCATCAAACATGTGCCTATATTCAGGGTGTTCTTGGTGTATGTAAAATAATGGTGCGACATAATTAACGGTAAGACTGATGATGATCTCGTCCGGCCACTGGCCCACTTCTTCTAATTTTCTGCGTGCTGGAGGGGTGATGTACAACTTCACAAAACCTTCCGGTATATAACCAATCATGCTCATTTTTTGCTCGCTAACTAGACACAGCCATGCCTGGGACACATATGGGACACTCGCAGAGAGTTTAATGCATATTATCCAATATGGTCAAATATGATTATACATTATTTATCAAATAGTTATGGAGGCATCACAACACTTTAACGATATTAATTTCGCCCTCCGAAGGCAGAGGTCGTGAGTTCGAATCTCGCCGGGTGCGCCATTTTTTCAAAGACTTATACCAATTCCCAGAATGCATCATTGATGTGCCCATTTTCTCATCCCGATTGACATGATTTTCCAAGGCTGGTCGATGAGTTGGTTCCAAGCGAAGCAACAGTGATCGACGATGTCGTTGTAGGATT
>Ga0316204_10005351_pt1 | contig 21312 bp, 13 predicted proteins | sample 6monrhotite_MG_2_FD_205661 | JGI IMG/M metagenome (GOLD analysis project Ga0316204, IMG submission 205661) | Microbial mat bacterial communities from mineral coupon in-situ incubated in ocean water Damariscotta River, Maine, United States -... | ecosystem: Environmental > Aquatic > Marine >... | reverse complement strand
CGGTTTTCAAATGGGCTCTTTTTAGCCAATAAAATATCTGCATCAAATTGTGAAACAGGAGCTGTTGGGGCAACTGCTTCTGTGTCATCAGCGTAAATATCATCATCTGTTTCTATAGCTAAACTTGGTGCTTGAACTTCTTCTTCAAAACTCGGTTCAAGCTCTAAACTCATGTCATCAAGTGAAAGGTCAACTCCAAACTCTTCATCAAGGTTAACGTCTACTAGCGGCTCTTCTATCTTCTCTATAACAGGAGCCGGTGTAGTTTCAACTTCAGGTGTCGCCTCAACAACTGGCTCTTTTTGAGCCGGTGCTTCTTCAACCATAGGCTGGTCATCAATTGCTTTAGTGTCAACGATTTTATGACCAATAAAGTGGTTTAGTAAAGAGATTATCTCTGAACGAACCAATGGTTTAGTGGTATACTCATCCATCCCTGCGCCCATAAATCGCTCACGGTCGCCCTTAAGTGCATTGGCCGTTAACGCAATGATTGGAGTGTGTTCAACTTTATAGTCTTCTTCATATTCTAGAATCTCTTGAGTTGCTTCAACCCCATCAAGTACTGGCATCTGTATATCCATGAAAATAACATCAAATTGATTATTCTTACGTTTTTCAAAGGCTTCTAGACCGTTATTGGCAAGTTGAACATTAATACCAATATCTTCTAAAGTACGCTTAATTAACTTTTGATTAATCAAGTTGTCTTCAGCAACCAAGGCGTTGGCTTGGAAACGTGATGTTTTCTCATCATATTTACGTTTTTGAATGGTTTTTGTTTTTGACTGATTGAACTCTTCAACATCATGAGATTCAAGAACACCACGTATTTTAGATGCTTGCATTGGCTCATACATAACTTTGAAAACATTAAGATTAAGTGAATCAATTTTCTTCATATAGTATGATTTTGTGATTAAGATCATATGTTCAGGATGTTTTCTGTACTCAAATAAATCTTCTTCAGTACTGTAGTCGTAATCTACAAACATCAAGTCATACGATACTTTTTGTTCAAGTTTATTAAGATCAGAAAGATTTTTAAAGCTTTGGTATGAAACACCATAAAAATCTAGATACTCACGTAAGTTTGTCTCTTGTACTTTTCTTTTAGAATCTGATTCAAGAATAACAGCATTAATATTTGAATACTGGTTACGCATTGATTCATTAAGTGTTTCAATCTCTTCAAACTCAAGTTCGAAGAAGAATGTAGTACCTTGACCTGGTTCACTCTCAAGATCAAGTTGTCCACCCATAAGCTCGATGAAACGAGATGAAATCGTAAGACCAAGACCTGTACCACCATACTTACGTGTAATAGAACTATCGGCTTGAGAGAAGGCATCAAAGATCTTATCTTTCTGCTCTTTAGTAACTCCGATTCCGCTATCTTTAACTGAGAAGCGTACTTTAGCACGCCCTGGTTCTTCACACTCGATTTTACGGATGTCAACAGTAATTGCACCACCTGAGTTAGTGAATTTAACTGCATTTGAAAGAAGGTTAATAACAACCTCTTTGATCTTAGTTGGATCACCCTTAATAGGACTTTCAAGATCTGGGTCAATAAAACATGCAAGGTCAATGTGTTTTTCAGAAGCACGTACTGCGTACACTTCAACTGCCGATTCAAACTCTTCAGTTGCATTAAATACAATCTCTTCAATCTCAAGTTTATTAGACTCGATTTTAGAAAGGTCAAGAATGTTATTGATAATCTCTAGAAGATTCTCAGATGATTTTTCAATAATATCAACGAATTCACGTTGCTCATCATGAAGGGCTGTATCTTTAAGAAGTTCCGTGAATCCAACAATACCATTAAGCGGTGTACGAATCTCATGAGACATATTTGCAAGGAACATTGACTTCGCTTCTGAAGCCTCCATTGCAAAGTCTTTATCCTTACGTGTCTGATCAATAATCGTCTCAAGTAATTGGTAAGCCTGAGCCGTACCCTTGGCCGTATCAAGATTAATATGAGATGCAATCTCAGAAGATGACATATCGTCGCCTTCATGTGTATCTGTTGCAACACGCTGAAGTACTGTTTCAAGGTTTTTGATATTTCTCGCAATATCGGTAGAAAGTAAGATACCAAAAATCGCCCCAATGATTGCCAGCGCCCAAATTGCAATTGAAATAACAAGGATTTTCAACTGTTCTTGTTTATAAGCTTCTGATTCCTCATCCATCGCGTTAAGTAATATCTGTTCTGCTTCATCAATTAGATTGATCTTTTCAGAAAGCATTGTAAACCAGATACCTGCTTCTGTTGCATATAGACCATCATTAACTGCCTGCATAATCTCAGCACGTTCAAGTGTGATATCCTCAAACAGTTCAGCATTGTCTTCGTCTTGGAAAAGCGTGTCAAGACCGCTTTTTAGTTCTGAACTTGTCAAGGCATTATAATTAATCGCATCGGCCTTACCAATGAGGGTTAACCAAACATTTAGCTCTTCTGAATCAAATTTAGTAGAACGTGCTAGTGCATATGTAATAAAGTCACGCTCAGAACCCGTAAATTCTTTTGCCTTTGCAAGGATCAAGTATGAGGTTGCAATTGAAGTAATTTTTTCATCAAGTTGAAATGTACGAATCTCTTCTAGTTCCTTGATAATTAACTTTTGTGCATTCCCATAAATATCATAAAAGATCTCTTGGAATTCAACATTTTGATTATCAACTAGGGGACGAACTTCTTTAATAGTGCTATAGTTGGCTTCAATGCTTTCAATACTTTTACAGGCAAAACATTCACCTTCACCTGAATGATTATGTAGGTTTGGTGTGTTTTTTAAGTGCTGAACATAAGCAGATACTTTTTTATCAACCATAAGACGTTGACTTTTTAATGATTCCGCTGTTGCTTCTGAACTATTCCCCATAAACATAACGGTCATACCACGTTCACGTGATAAATCCCCGATCAGTTCGTTTAGTTTTTTGTTCTCAGTTAGTTTACTTTGAAGCTTAATCGCCGAGTCATAACCGACATAAGAGTCGTATACGTAAAAACTTGCGATCCCAATTAGCATAAAGATTGGGAAAAGACTGATCAGCCTTAGTCTGGCTTTAAGACCTATTTGCATTGTTTACCACCTTATAATTGATCTGCATAGGCTTGCACTTTAGCAATGTCATCTGCAGTATTGTTAATATTTGTTTCACTTTGAAGTGTTTTAAGAACTTCAGAGATTTCATTTAAACGAAGATTATCACTCATTCCCTTAAGAAGAGTAGCCGTTGCATTAATTTCTTTGATATCTTGATTATTAAGTGCATTTGTAAAGTCAATTTGATGTGAATTGACTTGTTCTTTAAAATCTTGTACAAATTCTTTGACAATTTCAACAGGAATTCCCAGCTGATTTGCACTTGATTGTGGATCGAAGTTTAAAGGGGCTACTTCAACGGCACTGACAGGAGTACTGTTAAATTCTTCATTTTCTGGTGCACCTAAAAGATCATCATACATGTCATCATCAAGAGCTGTCATCGGTTCTGCTGCTGCTATCGGTTCAGATGCTGTTTCAACTGGATCTTCAAATGAAGGTGCACCTAATAAATCATCATATAAGTCGTCACTTTCCTCTTGTATATCTAAGGGTGCTTCAATACTCTCTTCTATTTCATTTGGTGTGCCCAATAAGTCACCATAAAGATCATCATTTTCATGGCTATGAACTTCTTCATCTATTAACATTGGGCCGTCATCAGGTTGTTTAATACCAATATCATAATTGTCTTCTTCTACTTCAGCAACTTCTGCTTGATCAACAGCAAGCGGTGTTTCTGGCTCCGTAACTGCAACAGCTGGCGCCGCTTGTGCTTGAGGAGTTTCTTCAGGTACTTCTTTTCCTTCTAGTTTTGCAATGATTTTATAGAACTGCGTTAAGTTTGGTAGAATTTCTTCAAGATCTTTTGATGTGTTAACAACACTTAATACATCAAAGGCGTCTTCAACACGTAGATTGGCAGCAACACCTTTAAGTTTATGTGAAAGTACCTGTACATTATCAAAATCTGAAGCATTGACAGAAGCGAAAAGGTCATCTTTAAATTCATGTGCTTGATCAATAAAGTCACCAATAAACTCTTCTATAAGATCAACTGGTAAGCCAAGTTCACCCGCAGCAACATTCGGATCGTATTGGTAGTTTCCTGAACTTACAAGTTCGCTTAGATGTTCGGACGCACCTCCACTAACATAATCCCCCAGCATTGGAGTTTCTTCTTTACTTGGAGCGGCGGGTTCTTCATAAACTGGCTCAGGAGCTACTTCCTCAATTGAAGTATCTTGCATAAGATCATCACCAATATCTAATGGCACGTCAAAATCGATATCACTTGGTGCGCCAAACTCATTCTCAATAGGTGCACCAAACTCATTTTCTGTTGATAGGTAATCTTCCACCGGAGGGGTTGATAGGTCTAAATCAGCATCAAGTGCATCAGGAATGTCTAAAGGTTCCGGCTCGCTGAGTTCTTGTTGTGAACTTGACTCAAAACTCGGAAGTTCTGGCTCTGGTTCTGGCTCAGAAAAACTAAGGCTTTCATCAGGTGCGTTTAACTGAATATCATCTAGAGAGATATCAAGTTCAGGTGCAGGGTCATTTGAAGTAGGCGCAGAGGTAGAAGCAGTAGGGGTTTGAGCTGGGGTAGGAGATGCTTGTATACCGCCTGAAGCTTCTAAATCTTTTCTTGCTTGTGCATCTTCAGCACCTTTAAGAGCCTTAAGGTTGTTAATAATAACGGCAAAACCGCTATCATCAGCAGTAAAGTGAAAAGGTGCGATGTGTATAGTACATGAGTAGTTTGTACCTTTTGCATGTATAAGGGCTTTTGATTCATTTGTTTCACTGTGTAAGATGAAATCAATCCAGGAAAAATTTTTAAAATTATGAATATAGCCTGGTTTTTTTACAAATAAGTCTGCAAAGTCTTGTGATTCATTTTGTAATTCATTGATATTTTGAAAATCTAAGGCTTTTAAATCATCTTCATCAATACCAATAAATTCTTTTCTTTGATTGTATAATAACAATGTTTCTCCCTTAGAGTTCTTTTTCTTTCATTTTTTGATACATTTCAGAAGTTTCTTGTACATCCTTACGTGAAGCGGCTTTACGTGCTGCAACATAACCTGTAACATTTCCATCTGCATCTTTTGAAGGCAAGATTTCCGTTTCTACCCAATAGTATTGACCGTCTTTACGTAAGTTTTTAACGAGTCCATGCCATATCTGTCCACCTTGTATAGTGCTCCAGACTTTTTCAAAAGCTTCTTTTGGCATATCGGGATGGCGAATAATATTATGAGGTTTTCCTACGAGTTCTTCTTTTGTGTATCCAGAAATTTCACAAAACTTTCTATTTGCATAAGTAATAACACCCTTCAAATCTGTTTCACTGATGATAACACGACCTTGAAAGAGGTATTCCTTGTCTAAAACTTCTACTTGTTCCATATAAAACCTTTAAATTATAGCGCTTAAGTATGTCTGTTGGCACACAGAAGCATAGCGGATTGAATAATATATCATAGATTAGACAAAATATAACTTATTTGTATAATTTCTTAATTGTAACTGCCTCATTTTTTCCCACAATTAGGCTTATGTCCTCAACAGTAGCACTGTATAGGGCCTCAAAAGTTCCAAAATGATTAAGAAGTTTTTTTAATTTAGCAGGACCAATACCTTTGGCTTGAAGCAGTTTAGAATCATTGTCTTCTTTAAGTTTAGTCTTTTTGTGAAAGGTAATGGCATACCTGTGCGCTTCATCTCTTAGTCTCTGTACCCATTGAAGACGTTTATCTGTTGTACTTAGGTTGAAACTTTGCTCTTTTGTATGAAGTATGTCTTTCGCTTTTCCTTTTGCACGGTGAGACTTGGCATCAATTTTTTCTTTTGAAATAGCAATAACGTCAAGATTGATTCCGTTCGAATCTAATAAATCAGCTGCAAGACTTAGCAGTGTTGTACCCCCGTCAATAATCCATAAATCCGGAAGAGGGTTTTTTGTTGCACCTTCAATGCGGCGTGTTAAAGTCTCTCGCATTTGGGAATACTCATCTTTACTTTCTAAATGATATTGCCGGTAACCGTTTTTATTAAATTTTCCCTCTTCAAAACAGACCATACCGCCTACAGGTGCGCAGCCTTGCATATGTGAATTATCAAAGATCTCTATACGACGGGGAAGAGAGTCTAAAGAACATAGGTCTTGCAATTTTCTTTCAAGGTCTTCGTATAAAGGAGAATTTTCATGTGCATAGTTTGTCAACAGCTCTTGAGTGTTTTTTAAAGCAAGTTCACAAAGTTTTGCCTTGGGACCCTTTTGAGGAAGGTAGATTTTTACGGCAGAAGAAAAATTTTCTTTTAGATAACTTTGAATCTCTGGCATCTCTTCAAAATCATGTGCAATGATGATCTCTTTTGTTGTTAGAGGCGAAAATTGATAAAACTCTAAAATTGCGCGTTTATAGATCTCATCTCTATCATACCCATGATTTAGATAAATAAAATTATGTGAAGAAGAGATGATCTTACCTTGACGCATAAAGAGTCTTAAAACGACAGCTCTTTTCTCATTAGCATTGACGGCAAAGAGGTCTAAGTCCTGAGTGTTTGCCATGTCCATTTGCGAGGCTATACTGCTTTTTGTGATCTTTTCTATACTGTCACGCAGGATCGTAGCTTCTTCAAAACGTAAGTTTTCAGCAAGTGTATGCATTTTAATCTCAAGATCATGGCAGAGGGCTTTTTTGTCATTAATGTAGGAAATTCCTTTTTCTATTAAAGGAAGGTACTGCTCTGGTGTAATCTTTTTTTCACAAGGAGCAAGACACTTTTTGACTTGATAATATAAACAAGACTTTCCAGAGTTAAGACATGACTTACTTTGAACCAAGGGAATAAGCTCATATAAGGCGTTTAAAATATCTCTGGCACCCATAGAAAAAGGCCCAAAGTAACGAACTTTTTTATTGGCAAGAACCTTGCGTGTGATTTCAAAACGGGGAAAATTCTCTTCTGTATTGATGTAGATATAAGGGTAGGTCTTATCATCTCTAAGCAAGATATTGTACTTAGGACGGAGTTGTTTGATAAGTGAATTTTCAAGTATCAAAGCATCATGTTCATTGTCAACAACGATATAATGCATATTTACAACTTCATGAAGCATCTTGACTATGCGTGGATTTAGTTTTGTATTGGGTGTAAAATGAGGTGAAAATCGAAAATAGCTTTTTACACGATTAGCAAGGTTTTTTGCCTTTCCTATATACAGAAGTTTTCCATTTTCATTAAAGTAATGATAAACTCCAGCCTCATTAGGAAGGTTTTTGACCTGTTTGAACAGTGTGTCGCTAAGTTTTTTCATCTGTTTTTTATGATATCTCGAATTTCTTCAAAAACTTGATGCAGTTTATCATCTTCGATTTTATTCTCAAAGTCAGCACTAGATCTCTCTTGATAGGTCTCGTAATGAGGATTGATAGCTGAAAACTTCATTGTTTTTTTATGAGAGACAAAGGCACGAACATCATAAATCTCAAAATTCTTACAAGTGTGAGGGGGCATATTTTTTAAAGGTGTTTTTATAGAATTTATAATATTATCGAATTCTTGTTTTGCGCCAGGATGATTTAGCGCAAAAAATACGATATTATGTCGAATATATCCGAACAAGATAAACCTATGCAGTCTAAAAGGAAGAAGTTCTTTCACTGACTCTATACAGGCTTGATTGTTCAGTGGCGAAAAAGCCGATTGAGAGCGAAGATGGGAAACAAGTTGATTGGAATTTTTCATATCACTATTATAACAGTTTTGATGTTAAGTCTAAATGGATGTGGTTATAAAGGTCCTCCTTATTATCCTGATGAAAAAAAGGAAAACGTAAAATAATGGTATATGATGTCGTAATTATTGGTGCTGGTGTGGCAGGTCTGTATGCTGCTATGAACTTGCCCAAGACCAAAAAAGTTCTTATAATAAATAAAAATCACCCTTGGGAGTGTAATACTTTTTATGCCCAAGGTGGGGTTGTGACTGCTATTGATGATGCGGATCAGGCCTTGCATATTAAAGATACTATGGACTCGGGTGATGGTCTTTGTGATGAGGCCGCGGTTCGTGTGCTTAGTGAATATAGCAGAGACGTAGTTGGCGATTTAATAAAAAGAGGGTTTAATTTCGATAAAGATGCTGAAGGTAAACTTCTTTACACTAAAGAAGCTGCTCACTCTGCTAGCCGGATTCTTCATGCGGGAGGGGATGCAACAGGAAGATATATGCATCACTTTATGTTAGAACAAAACCCTCATCCTATGCTAGAAGGTGCTCAGGTAACAGATCTGCTTATTGATGAAGGAAAATGTTATGGGGTCTGTGTTAACTATAACGATGAACTTAAGCATATCTTTGCAAAAAGCGTTATTATTGCCTCAGGTGGTTTAGGCTCTCTGTTTTCTTATCATACAAACGCATCTACGATAAGTGGTGACTTGCAAGGTATCTGCTTAGAGAAGAACATTGAACTAGAACGTATGGAGATGTTACAGTTTCACCCTACGGTTTATGTAAGTTCTAACGCGGCTCAAAAACAGCTTTTGACTGAAGCATTACGTGGAGAAGGCGCTAAACTTGTGGGCGAAAACAATTATGCCTTTATGAAAGATTATGACAAGCGCGCTGAATTAGCATCAAGAGATATTGTTTCAAGAGCTATATTTGACTACAAACAGAAAACAGGCGAAGAAGTTTACCTCTCTTTTGATAACTTTGAAACTGAATATTTTAATGAACGTTTTCCTAATATCGCTTCTAATCTTAGAGGAATAGGCTTTGATTTGCCTAAAGACAGAGTCCCTATTTCTCCAGCTTTTCACTATGCTATTGGTGGGATCAAGACAAACTTGGATGGAGAGATAGAAGGTGTTGAAAACCTTTACGCAATTGGTGAAGTGGCATCAACACGTGTGCATGGAGCCAATCGTTTAGCCAGCAATTCACTCTTAGAAGGTTTAGTCTTTGCTAAGAGAGCGGTTAAAAAGATAGAATCAAAAAGTGTTACTTATGTTCCAAAAAAGTTTCCAATTAGTAAAGATTCTTTGCGTTGCGAGGATGATTCTCGCTATAAAAGCGAACTTCGTCGTATAATGTGGGACGATGTAGGGATTATACGTACGGAAAAAGGACTTCAAGAAGCTTTGGACTTTATTGAAGGTACCTTGCACAAGCATATAGGACGTTTTTTGAAACTTCGGCTTTTAACAGCCAAAGAGATCGTCATTTCTGCAATGAAACGAAAAACCTCGGTTGGGGTACATTACATAAAGGAGAGTGAAAAATGACAAGAGCAGTTGAAGATACTTTAGATATGGCGACAGAACCTGTCGGGTGGCTGTTATTAGCTATATTTATTGTAGGCTATTATTTTATTGCAGCTGAGGAGAAGTATCACATTAATAAGGCTAAACCAGCCCTATTTGTGGGTACATTGATGTTTATGATAATTGGAGGGTTTTATGCCTATAATGGCTTGAATATGAAGCCTTTTGAGACGGAGATCGCTCACCTGATTTTGGAGATTGCAGAGATCTTTTTCTTCTTATATGTTGCAATGACATTTATTGAAGCCCTTATTGACAGAGGTGTGTTTAACGCCTTAAAAAATAAGCTAGTGGCAAAAGGGTACTCATTCAAGGGGCTTTTTTGGGTAACTGGGTTTCTTGCCTTTTTTATCTCTCCCGTAGCAGATAACTTAACAACTGCCTTGATCCTTTCAACGGTACTAATTACTATTGATAAGACCAACAAGGCTTTCTTAGTCCCAGGTGCGATCAATATTGTTGTTGCTGCTAATGCCGGTGGTGCATGGTCACCATTTGGTGATATCACGACGCTAATGGCATGGACAGCACACAAGGGTGACTTTGTTGATTTCTTATATCTCTTTCCTGCGTCAATCACAGGTTGGATTATTACAGCATTCTTGTTAAGTCGTTATGTTCCAGAAGGTCATCCATCACAAGATGAGAATGTGGATGCAAATTCGATTGAGATTTTAAAAGGCGGTAAGGTTATTATCGTTTTAGGTGTATTTACAATTGCAACAGCTGTTTTTTCAAAACAGGTTATGCACTTACCGCCAATGTGGGGTATGCTCTTTGGTCTGTCTATATTAAAACTTTATATCTATTTCCTGAACATCAAGCATGCGGAAGATATGGATATTTATCACTCAATCGCTAAGGTTGAGAATGATACACTTCTTTTCTTCTTTGGTATACTAGCAGCGGTTGGAGCACTTCACTTTGCAGGCTTCTTAGCTTACGCAGTAATGTTATACGATATGTTTGATCCGACTATTGTCAATATTGGAGTGGGTATCCTTTCAGCAATTGTGGATAATGTTCCTGTTATGTCAGCGGTACTAAAAGCAAGTCCAGATCTTGAGTTAGATCAATGGTTGCTGGTTACTTTAACTGCTGGTATTGGTGGTTCACTTATCTCATTTGGTTCAGCTGCAGGTGTCGGTGTTATGGGTAAACTTAAAGGTATATATACCTTTGGTGCACACATGAAGTTTTCATGGACAATTCTTATTGGCTATATAGTTTCTATTGCTGTTTGGTATGGTCAGTTTGAAGTACTAGGTTTATATAACGACCATAAGGTACATAATAAAAAAGAGGCACCAAAACTTGAGTGTCCTGAATGTCATATTGAAATTGAAGTACCTACAGAGGGTGGACATTAAGTCCCCCTCTCTTTTTTATGTAGAGATTATATACTTAGTCTCTACTTTCACAAACTTTTAATCATTTATACAGTATCCTTTTACAAAATAGAATTCTACTAAGAAATCTAGATATTGAAAATCCTCATTAAAAGGTATTCCTTTGAAAAATGTAAGTATTATTGTTCTTGATTTTGGCTCGCAGTACACGCAGCTTATTGCACGTCGTATGCGTGAAGATAAAATTTATTGTGAAATTATTCCCTATCACTCATCTGTTGAAGATATTAAAGCAAAAAACCCACAAGGTATTATTCTTTCAGGTGGTCCATCATCTGTTTACAATAAAGACGCTTATGAAGTAGACCAAGGTGTTTATGAGATGGGTATCCCTGTTCTTGGTATCTGTTATGGTATGCAACGTATTGCAGTAGATTTTGGCGGTTCAGTTGTAAGATCAGATCACCACGAATACGGAAAGGCTGAACTTAAATTAGAATCTAAATCAAATCTTTTTGATGATGTTGATGATAATGGAATTGTGTGGATGTCACACTCAGATAAGGTCGACACACTTCCAGAAGGTTTTACTCCTATTGCAACATCAGCCAACTCGCCATATGCAGCTATAGCAAATGAAGAAAAACGTGTCTATGCAATGCAGTTTCATCCAGAAGTTAACCACTCGCAAGAGGGTTATTTAATGCTTAGAAATTTCGCAAGAAATATTTGTGGTGTTACTGAGAAATGGAAGATGGAGCACTTCTTAAAAGAACAGATTGCTAAGATCCGTGAGACTGTTGGTGATGGTAAGGTACTTTGTGGTCTTTCAGGTGGTGTTGACAGCTCTGTAGTTGCTGCAATGCTTTATGAAGCAATCGGTGATCAGTTGATCCCGGTTTTCGTTGATAATGGGCTTTTACGTAAGGGTGAGAGAGAACAAGTTGAAGAGGTATTTAGAATTAATCTAAAAACACCTCTTATTACGGTTGACGCGGTTGATAACTTCTTAGGTAAACTAGCAGGCGTATCTGATCCTGAAGAAAAACGTAAGATCATTGGGCATACCTTTATCGAAGAGTTTGAAAAAGAAGCTAAAAAACATGATGGTATTAAGTTCTTAGCTCAAGGTACACTCTATCCGGATGTTATCGAGTCTATCTCTGTTAATGGTCCATCTGAGGTTATTAAGTCTCACCATAATGTTGGTGGTCTTCCTGATTGGATGGACTTTGAACTGATTGAACCACTTCGTGAACTTTTTAAAGATGAGGTGCGTAAAATTGGATTAGAGCTTGGTCTTCCGGAAGGCATGATTAACCGTCATCCATTCCCTGGACCGGGTCTAGCTATTCGTATCATGGGAGATGTTAATGTTCCTGATTTAACGATTCTACGTGAAGCAGATGTTATTCTTCTTGATGAGCTTAAGGCAAGTGGTTATTACACTAAGACATGGCAAGCTTTTGCAGTACTTTTAAATGTTAAGTCTGTTGGTGTTATGGGTGATAATCGTACTTATGACAATACAGTCTGTGTACGTGTTGTTGAAGCCGTTGATGGTATGACAGCAACCTTTGCTTACCTTCCTCATGATCTTCTTGAAAGAATCTCTCGTAGAATCATCAATGAAGTTGATGGGATTAACCGCGTGGTATATGACATCTCTTCAAAACCACCTGCAACGATTGAATGGGAGTAAACTGTGCCTCAGCACAGTTCCATTTATCTTTTTTCTAAAACATCTTATCCTGATGTTAACCATGTTCCTATTTTAGTCCCCACCTACGTACAGCCCTCTATTGATTTTTCATCATATGATTATATTATAGCAAGCTCAAAAGAGACACTTACTGCTCTTAATAAGATTGGAAACTGGAAGGACTTGCCTGTTTTGGCTATTTCTGAAGCGACGGCTGAGTTTTGTAAACAACTAGGTGGGAAAGTTTTAGATATCGCTGATGGATATGGTAAAAGTATCATCACTCTTGTGGAAGAAAAATATTCAGATCTAAAAGCCTTGCATCCTCATGCTAAGGTAATCGCCTTTGATATTGAGAGTGCTTTAAACGAAAAAGATATTTTAGTTGATTCTTTTATTGTGTATGAGACCTCATGCTCAAATGAAAAAGCAGTATCACTTCCTTTGGAAGCAATTTGTATTTTCACCTCTCCTTCTGCGGTTAAATGTTTTAAAAAAAAGTATGAATTTTTGCCTACATATAAAATTGTATGTATAGGTGAAACAACTGCTTCTGCACTCCCAAATGACCTTGTTTACGTTCTTTCTGAAAAGACTTCGGTTGAAAGTACAATTCTCAAGGCCAAAACACTTTTATAATAACCCTTTTTTAATTTTTAATTTGTTATAATATTCTTAGCCTGGGTGACGCGACTACTCGCATATCAGGGGGTTCTACATATACATTGGGTTGACGCCGTAGAGAGTTTGTGTGAAGTATTTTTGTTTGAAGGTTTAGACCTTAGAATCTGCTACCTATGATGACTCTTTCGTTTGACCATTTTAGGCTTTGAGAACCATCGCCACACGCGGAACGCCCACCCGGACCCTTTTTTGGGAAGATTATTCATTAGAGTTTATAAACTATAGATTTTAATAAATAATCTGCATTAGAAAGAATTTACGGAGAACGATATGAATGTTATGATACTTGGAAGTGGTGGTAGAGAATACTCTATTGGTCGTGCTATGAAAGATGATAAAAATGTAGACAAGCTTTATTTTTGTCCGGGTAATGGTGCGACAGAATTCTTGGGTACAAATGTAGATATTAAAGATTATCATGAGTTAGCTAATTTTGCTAAGGTTAATGATATTGAATTTACAATTGTTGGCCCAGAGGCTCCTCTTGTTGATGGGGTAGTTGATATTTTTAAGTCTGAAGGTCTAACCATCTTTGGTCCTTCTAAAGAGGCAGCACAACTTGAAGGCTCAAAAGTTTATATGAAAAACTTTTTAGCAAAGTACGACATCCCAACAGCGGCATATATTGAAACTGACCATATTGAAACAGCCTTTAAATTTATTGAGACATTAACAGCACCTATTGTTGTTAAAGCAGATGGTCTTTGTGGTGGTAAGGGTGTTATTATCGCAATGTCACATGATGAAGCAAAGAAGGCAACCTCTGAGATGCTCTCTGGTACTTCATTTGGAGAGGCTGGGTTAAAAGTAATTATTGAAGAGTTCCTTGATGGGTATGAACTTTCTATGTTTGCTATCTGTGATGGAGATGACTTTGTACTTCTTCAAGCAGCGCAAGATCATAAACGTCTTTTAGACGGAGATCAAGGTCCCAATACAGGTGGTATGGGTGCTTACGCACCAACACCTCTTGTTGATGATGAACTTTATGAAAAGGTAAAAGAGAGAATTATTCGTCCAACACTTGATGGTATGAAAAAAGAGGGTGCTCCTTTTGAAGGTGTTCTTTTCATTGGTATTATGGTAGTTAATGGCGAGCCTATTACACTTGAGTTTAACGTACGTTTCGGTGATCCCGAATGTGAGATTTTAATGCCACTTATGAAAAGCTCTGTTTTTGATCTATTTTATAAGGCAGCAACCGGTAAGTTAAATGAACTTGAAGTTGAGTTTCATGACAAGTATGGGGTAGGGGTAGTAATGGCGTCTAAGGATTATCCATACTCATCTTCAACACCGGCGGAGATTGTAGTGGATGAGATACATCATGAAGACCTAGCTGAAAATTCACATATTTCTTACGCCGGTGTATCCAAGATAGATGATACCTTATGTGCAACTGGTGGACGTGTTTTGGTTTGTGTAGGACTAGGTGATAGTATCCAAGAGGCGAGAGATCGCGCTTATATGTTATGTGGCCAGGTACATTATGCGGGCAAAAAACTTCGTACAGATATCGCTTATCAGGCATTGCGTTCGTAAGATATGAATGAAGAAATATATGAACTTCTTGACAGAGAACAGTTAGTACTTGCATCAAAACAAAAGCGCATGAGTGCTTTTATTATAGATGAAATTTTACTCTCTTTTATAACCATGCTGGTTTTATGGGATAAGATCAGTGGGGCAAGTACCTATGAAGAGATCTTAAATGCGTTGCAACCTTATGTCTTATATACCTTAGTGATTAAAGTTATCTACCACACATTTTTTGTGATGCAGTATGATGCTAGTCCGGGTAAGATTCTTATGAAGATTAGAATCATTGAACTGCCAGAACTTTCAAGCCCCTCATTTTTAAGTGCCTTAAACCGTGCCTTTGTTCGTATACTGAGTGAATTACTTTTTTATGCAGGTTTTGTGTGGGGATTGTTAGACCCAATGGCACGCACCTGGCATGATAAAGCGGCTAGAACATTGGTTGTAGATGCTTAAAATTGTTATTTTTATCTGTGTCTGTATGATAACAGCCTATGCGGATAAAAAAGTCGAAGTGTTTTCATCCAATATAGATACAAATGGATCTTTAGTTAAAGCTAGTGATGACGTTGTTGTTTTGTATGATGGTATGTATATAAGTGCCGGTACGGCTAGTTTTGATCGTGATGCTGGTGTGATTGAACTCTATGGCAATATCTCGGTTTTACGAGGTGCTGAGTATTTTATCATGGGTGATTACCTTATGTTAAATACCAAAGAAGACACCAAGCAGTTTCGTCCCTTCTTTTTTCAAGAACATACCGAAGAGTTATGGATGAGTGCAAAATCTGTCAAGACACAAGCAGAAGAATATGTACTTCAATCAGGGGTAGTCTCCTCGTGTAATCCGCAAGACCCCGATTGGACCATACGCTTTTCAAGTGGCTCATATGACAATGAAGATCAATGGATGCAGTTGTATAATGCAAGGTTATATGCAGGGGAAGTTCCGGTTTTTTATCTTCCTTATTTTGCGTATCCAACCGATACAACTCGTCGTACAGGACTACTTATACCTACAGTGGGACTTTCTGATGATGAAGGTTTTATGTATGAACAACCGATTTATATAGCAGAGTATGAAAGTTGGGACCTTGAACTTTTACCACAATATCGAAGTCGTCGTGGTTCAGGTCTTTATTCTACGCTTCGTTTTGCTGATTCAAAAAATTCACATGGCTCATTTGTATTTGGTGGATTTAAAGAAGAGAAGTCTTATCAAGAAGACTTTAACCTTAAGAATCAGCAACATTACGGGGTTGAATTTGATTATGAACATAGAGAGTTTTTACAGACGTGGTTTGATTGGGATCTGCAAGGGAGCTCGGGGATTTTTTCTGATATCACTTATTTGAATGATGTTGAATATCTTAATCTAAAAGAACATGATACTCTTGATTATGCAACGACTTCTCAGGTGACCTCAAAGGTAAATATGTATTTAAATCAGCATGAGGACTATTTTGGAATGTATGGAAAGTACTTTATTGACCTTAGTAAAGACAGTAATGCTGATACTATTCAAAACCTTCCAACACTTCAGTATCATCATTATTTAAACACCTTGTTAGAAGAGCACTTTTTATATTCATTTGATTATAGGGGAAATGATTTTTACAGAAAAGGCAGTAAAAGCGCTTTTCGAAATGAGTTAAAGGTGCCTCTGAGCTTTCAATTTCCTCTTTTTGATGAATACTTAACACTAAGCATGAGTGAAAACCTGTACGGTTCACAAATTAGTTTCTACGGTCCAGAGGATACGGTTTCTCCTTTAGGGTACTCACCCGGAGTTTATGCACAAGACTTTCAGAATATAGAACTAAACTCAAACTTGGTAAAGTCCTTTGATGATTTTTCACATAGTATTGCGATGACTTTAGCCTATACTCATCCTGGAGAAGAATTTAGAAGCGGGTTTTATGAAGATTATGAAGAGTTCTTTGCAAGCAACAGGGAAAATAACACACCTTGTGTAGAAGGGCCGTGTGAGTATGATAATGTTAGTAATGTACTTGAAGAAGCAACCTTTGAATTTACACAGTTTATTTTTACGGATGAAGAAGGTGAAAAACTTTATCATCGTCTTACGCAGCCGCTTGTATATGAAAGTGGATATGACAGGTTTGGCGACTTGGAAAACGAGTTACGATACTATTTTACAAATGAGTTGAATTATTACAATAATACATTTTATAACTATAAGCGAAATGTTGTTTCCAAAACACAGAACACTATAGGGTATAATGATACTGTTTTTGTATGGAATTTTTCCTATTTGTATGAAGATAAACTTGTAGATACTAATCGTCAAAGAACGCGTTACCTCACAACAGATGTACGTTATAGCTATTCTGACAGATGGAAATATTATGCTGGTTATGCCTATGATATAGAAAATTCTCAAACAAAAAACAGACATTTAGGGATTAACTTTAATAAACGGTGTTGGGGCTTGAACTTAGAATATGTTGAAAATATTCGCCCTAGTTTAGACACTACAGGCCAGTCTGCCGGTATTAAAGATAAGATCTTGTATGTCATGTTTAATCTACATCCTATTAGTGGGGTTGAGTTGGATTATAAAAAATCGCAAAACGTAAGTTTTCAAAATTAAAGGGTTGAAATGAGTGTTGAAGCCAAGGTTGGTGCCTTTGTCAGTTTTACATTGATTCTAATGTTTGTGCTCTCAACTCAAGTCAATGATTTAGGAAGTTTTAATGAAAAAGGGCTAAATGTTTATGCATATATCAAAGATGCTTCGAGTTTAGAAAAACAATCAAAGGTTAAGATGAATGGGGTTGAGGTCGGATACATAGATGATATCTTTCTAGAAGGCTCAAAGGTTAAACTACGATTTTTTATTCAAGACGGTGTACAAATTCCGAAAGACTCATCTGTGATGGTTACGCAAGATAATGTTTTAGGTGGAAAACTCATTAATATCAGCGCGGGAAGTTCAACTGAGTATTTAAAAGAAGATGAAAGTTTAAGCAAGGTGACACGCCTTGCCTCTTTTGAAGAGACAAGTGACCGTGTAGATAGGGCAGCAGAAGAGGTTCGACTGTTTATGAATGAGCTGCGTCAAACCTTTGATACTAAAAGCAGAAAAGATTTGCAAACAGCCTTAGAAGAATTTGCAGAAGTAGGTAGATCACTTCGTGTTGTTATTGCTGAAAACAGAAGCAATATGTATGATACCATTGATAATTTCAAACAAGCCGGTGACAGTATCAATACTAAACTGCCTAAAATTTTAGAACAGATAGATTCACTTACAAAACATTTTGAAAGTGTTGGCTTTACCTTGAATGATAAGCTTCCTATAGCCATGGATAAATTCATCTATCTTGAAGACAACCTTTCTAGTGTGCTAAATAAAAATCAAGAGCCATTAAACAATGCACTGATATCAGCAGATAACTTCTTTGATAGTGGTGAACAAGCCTTTAAAAAGGTAGATAAACTGCTTTCTAATTTTACAAAAAGTGAATTGCAATTTGGGATGAATGCCCATTATATGTTTAGTGATGACTATATCCAAAGCCATGTAGATATAAACTATTTACCTGATCCATCGACTTACTATATGTTAAGTGTAATCTCAAGCAGTGATTATGCGCAAAGAGACAGCAATGGAGACTATAAAGAACCTGCAGTTCATGATAGTGGTGCCTATTATGTCTCGGCCCAATATGGAAAACGTTATGATGACATTTTGTTTAGAGCGGGTCTTATTGAATCCACGGGTGGTTTTGGGATAGATTATTTTGCAATGCATGACAAACTTAAGGTATCACTTGAAGCCTATGACCTAAATGCGAAAAATGATTTACGTGATGATGATGCCCATTTGAAATTTGCAATGCGTTATAGGTTCTTAAAACATCTAGAAGTACATCTTGGTTGGGACAATTTTATCAATTCAAAATCAGATAATATCTATCTTGGATTTGGTGCGTCATTTACAGAAGAGAGCATGAAGTATCTATTAGGCTCAGCCGGTGCTGCATTGTGATAAAAAAGGTGGAAGATGGATAAGTATTATTTAAACAGAGAAGATGCTGCTATCAAGCTTATTGATGCCTTGCCAATTGAACGTATTCGTACGGAAAAATGGAAGATTGTTGCCGTATCTGCGGGGGGGTTAAAAATAGCGTCTGCTATTGCTGCTCGTGCAGGTACCTGCGTAGATATACTGTTTTCAGAAGCCATTTATGCTCCCAATAATCCTGATTGTGAATTAGGACGTGTAAGCGAGACCGAAGAGATCGTGGTACATGAAGAGTTGGTCAATGCTTTTGATGTGCAGTATGATTATATTTATGGAGAAGCACACCGTAAACATGAAGAAAAGATATTAGCTTCGATTTATCAATTTAGAAAGGGTGCACAGTTTCCCAATCTTAAAGATGAACATGTCTTGCTTATAGATGATGGATGTGAATCAGGAATGAAGTTGATGACAGGTATTAAAACGGCGATGAACATGGACGCAAAGGCTGTTTTTATTGCTATTCCTGTGGCGCCAAAGTCTGTTGCAGAAGCACTTAATCAAATTGTTGATGAAGCATATTTTGTACATGAGATCAATGATTATGTAAAGACTTATTGTTATTACAAAGATTTTAAAACCGTTACCGATGATGAGATAGACGAGATATTGGAAAAACAAGGATAGTGTTTTTGGACGAAGTGTAAATAGAGGACTCCCAAAGATGAGAGTCTTCTTTTTAAACTTCCTATGCAGCGATAAGAAAGTGGTTCTAAAATAAGAGCTATTTTCGTATCGCTAATAATTTTTGGACAGTTAGAAAGAGACGAATAATGAGTAAATGTATATTTGAAGTAAACAACCACATAGAAGAGTATGAGTTTGACAAGGTCGCGCGTCAAGCTAACGGATCGGCATGGTTAAAAGTAGGCGATACTGTTATGTTGGCTACGGTGACTATAGATAGAGAAACAGTGATAGAAGGAGACTTTCTTCCTTTAACGGTTCAATATTTAGAAAAGACTTATGCGGCTGGAAAGATACCGGGTGGTTTTTTCAAAAGAGAGACAAAGCCAAGTGATTTTGAAACTTTGACATCAAGGGTCATTGACAGATCTTTACGCCCTGTTTTTCCCAAGGGCTTTGCACATCCTGCTCAGATCACCGTTATGGTACTTTCTGTTGATAAAGAGGCTGACCTTCAGCGTCTTGCTTTAAACGCAGCTTCTGCGGCAATGTTGCAGTCTGATCTTCCTTTTAAAAACTCTGTTACTGGGGTACGTTTAGGTAAGGTAGATGGAAAAATCGAGCTAAATCCAACAAATACCCAAATGCAAGAATCCTCTTTAGACCTGTTTGTTGCAGGTTCAAAAGAAGATCTTTTAATGATTGAGATGCGCAGTCTTGGTGGAGTAGAAACGGAAGTTATCCCTGCACCGATGATCGATCCGATGATTGATCCTTCTTTGGCTTCAGAAACGATAAACACACGTATCTCAAATGCGATGGGTGAAGATGAACTTCTTGATGTTATCGGCATCGCACAAGATGCTCTTGAAGTAGCAAATACTCAGTTTGAAGCAGCGATGATACCCTTAGCAAAAACAAGCGAAGATGTCGTGTATATTCAAGAAGTGTCAAATGAAGAGATCTATGCTCACGTAGAAGGCTCTTATGCCTCTGCGATTAAAGATGCTATCTCTTTAATGGCAAAAAGTGAAAGAAACTCTTCATTAAAGCATATTGCTAAAGAGATAGAAGCTTCAGAAATCGCTGTTGAAAATGGATGGCCTTATGATCAGATCAAACACGCAGTTGTCTCATATAAGCGAAAATGTGTAAGAGATCAGATCATTAATGAAGGTAAACGTGCGGATGGACGTAGCCTTACTGAAGTGCGTCCTATTACAATAGAAACAAATGTACTTCCAAATGCACACGCTTCATGTCTGTTTACCCGTGGTCAAACACAAGCGCTTGTTGTCCTTACGGTAGGTGGAAATAAAGACGCTCAGATGTTTGAAACACTTACAACAGAGGGAACACAAAATGAAGCCTTTATGTTACACTACAACTTCCCAGGTTTTTCAGTAGGAGAAGCTTCTCCTATTGGTGCGCCTAAGCGTAGAGAATTGGGACACGGAAATTTAGGGAAGCGTGCACTTGAACCAGCTCTTGACGCGTCGGGAAGAACGATGCGTTTAGTGTCTGAGATCCTAGAGTCAAACGGTTCGTCTTCTATGGCGACAGTATGTGGTGGTTATCTAGCACTAAGAGCAGCTGAGGTTACTATGAGTGATCCTATTGCTGGTATTGCGATGGGGCTTGTCACTGAAGGTGATAACCACGCAGTACTTTCTGACATCAATGGGCTTGAAGACCATGATGGAGATATGGACTTTAAGGTTGCCGGTTCATACGAAGGTATTACAGCAATGCAGATGGATATTAAACTTGGCGGTATCTCAAAAGGGCTTCTTTCTGAAGCACTTTCACAAGCGAAACAAGGACGTGCTCATATCCTTGATATCATGAAAGAAGCAGAAGAAGAAATAGAGATCAATGAAGATAAACTTCCAAGTACAGATCTGTTTTCCATTGATCCTTCACGTGTTGGTGATGTTATCGGTCAAGC
>Ga0316204_10005350_pt1 | contig 21317 bp, 15 predicted proteins | sample 6monrhotite_MG_2_FD_205661 | JGI IMG/M metagenome (GOLD analysis project Ga0316204, IMG submission 205661) | Microbial mat bacterial communities from mineral coupon in-situ incubated in ocean water Damariscotta River, Maine, United States -... | ecosystem: Environmental > Aquatic > Marine >... | reverse complement strand
GGAAATAGTTTTAACAATAACTCAAAAAGGGCTAAAGTTCACATGGCCTATGATGACACTTGGGGATTCAAGGCTTCAGGTTGGTATTTTAGAATAGCAGCCAATAAATTACCAGATGATGGATCAGGAAAATCGGAGGACCTGGGCTATAACAACACTTTATTGACTATGAAAGTAGATATCTCTGGGAAAAAAGTAGAAGTTAGTTGTAAACCAGCTAAAAGCCCAGAAGGCATAGTCAATAGAACACAATTTGATGGTAAAACAGTGAGTGGTTCATTTAAAGTAAAGTTTGAAACATGCACAAATTATATGTCAGGTGAAGCTGTTGCTTTTCCCAAAGAAGCATTTTGGGTCGAAGGTGAATTTAATAACTTAACCGTTAAATAACTATAATTATGAAATTAATATCAAATTATAAAATTATATTGTGTTCTCATTGGCTCTTTAAATCCTGTGTCAGGAGCCAATGAGTAAAGTATTACTCAAAACTATCTGCAAAAAGTCTATCAAATCCGATAATTGTAAGATCTGTGTTAGAAATATCGAAAAAGACATTGTCTGAACACTTTACTTTAAATCTTACTTGATCCGAATCAGCTTCAGGAATTTGAATATTTTCAATACCATCATTTGGAGTATTTAAAATAATATTTATATCATTGCTAACATCTCCATTTAAAGAGATTGTAATATCTACAGCTGAGCAATTAACAGGGGCCACATCTGTATTTGCAACTTCCCATTCAACATCTATAAAATCATTTGTATTTAATGTCATCGCAGTATTGGGTGCCGTGATCAAAAATGGACCACTGGTGGATGTCACTTGTACTGAATATTCCTCGGTATTAAATGCCCCTCCATTTAGTTCATTGTCTCTAACAGTCGTTCTGAAATTTAAAATCCTATCATATGATGGTAATATTTCACCTTTTGTTTGAGTATTATTTTGTATATCTGACAACTGTGGAAATACCCTGCATCCTGAAGAACTGGCATTAAAACTCCTGAATATGGGCGCATCCCCTGAAGGGTTATTCGGAGAACCTGCAGGACCTAAATTATATTGCTCCCAATTGTAAGTTAAATTATTGTCATTTGTATCTGCATCACTTGCATCCGCACAAAGCTCAAATGCAGTGTTGATTGGAATGGTTAGACTTGATGGTGACAATATTGACACCGATGGAGCTAAGTTGCCAGTAACTTGAATATCTGAACAATTTGATCCACCTCCAAAGGTTGCGAAAGAGTTAATAACATCTAAAGAACGTGCGTGAAAATAAGGATCAGAATTATTTTGTATATTATCCGAACCACATATACCAGCATAACCTAATATAGTGGTTGCACTTCCAGGTTCATAAGCAGAGCTCCCTGAGCGATTTCCACCACCACAAGCTCCAGTGATTGAATTAAAAGTATGATTTGCACCCCATTGATGACCCATTTCATGAGCTACATAATCTACCCAAAACACATCGCCAATAGGGTTTCCCAAACCTGTAACACCGCGAGCTTTAGCTCCATTAGAACAAGGAACACCTAAACTAGCAACACCTCCACCTCCGGTACTAAAAACATGACCAATGTCATAATTAGCACTACCAATAACAGCATCCAAATTAGTTTGATTTTGTCCTAACATGCTGCCACCACTATTATTTGTATAGGGGTCATTATTACCATCTGTATAAATAATTAAATCATTATTCGCAACCAGGATCATACGAATTCCCACATCAATTTCATAGATACCATTTACCCTAACCATGGCTGTGACAATTGCTGCCATACCATCAGCTACAGTGCCCCCATGAAAACTAGTATATTCTCCAGTAGCTGCAACAGCCAAGCGGTATCTTTTTAGTTCTAGTTGATTGGTTGGTGCCGTTCCCGTGACTTGCACAGGGACTGTTGCGTGATTATGTCCTTCGACAGCACATTTCCAAATTTGTTTGTTTGTATAATCATTTCTATAATAACTGACATAGAGATTGTTATCAGAGTGACTTACTGGGTCAATTAAAAAAGACCTTTTACCACCACTGATCATGGCATGTAATCCCTTTGGAGTGATATCAAAATATACTTTCTCTTTCGGATCACTCACATTAAATCCATGAAAAGTTTGCAACTCAGGAAATTTTTCTTTTAGCTCTTGATCCATGATGTCGTAAGGTGACACCTCAAACACAGACATTTTTCCATTGGGTTTGGGCAATGTAATTTTTAATAAAGGTGCTGTGAATGTATCATTTAAGCGCAGATTGAAATCTTTAACGAATGATTGATAATTAATTTTTAAAGCCCTATATTTATCAGGCTCGATTACCATATTATTAACCGATTTCATTAAATCATTCTGATGAATGTCTTGCCAATAATCCTCGCTGGCAAATAACACCACTGGTACTACTAAAGCTAAAAATATACTTTTTTTCATCGAGTCGCTCTTATATATAAATGAATGATTTGTACGATACCATAAAAATAAGAAGATTAAAAATTATTACAGGCCAAGAGAAAATGCATAAGAGTTAATATCTGGCAATAGATTAGAGAATTGACTCAATATTTAAAGACCAACCATTCACTTAGATTTAAATTAATTGAATGATTTTCAATTTTGTACACATTAAATCTATAGAAATATCAGAATTTTAGCTAAACTATTGATAGATTAAATTTTTGGAAAAAACATGAAAAAACTCATAATGATTATCATGATATCATCATTAATGACATTTGCTGTCATCGCCAATGATAAAAACAATTATAATGCTACGCATAATTTCGAAGTAAGCACCTTTGCTGAAGGCTTAAGTCAACCGTGGGGTATGACTTTTCTTCCTGATGGGCGCTTATTAGTCACTGAAAAGAAAGGGCACTTAAGAATTATTTCACAAAATGGCTTGGTCTCAGACCCTCTAACTGGCATGTTAAAAGTCAATAGTAATCGTCAAGGAGGTTTACTAGATGTAGTTTTGGATCCGAATTTTTCCAACAACAAATTAATTTACTTCTCTTATTCAAGGTCTACAGGTTCCGGTAAAAATCATACGGCAGTTGCCAAGGCCGAATTGGTAGACAATACTCTAGTGAATGTAGAAAATATTTGGCAACAAGCACAATCAAGCAAAACAACACATCACTATGGTTCACGCTTGGTTTTTGATAGAACTGGCCATTTATTTGTCACCCTAGGGGATCGGGGCACAAAGGAAAATGTACAAGATATGACTACTCATTTCGGAAAAGTTGTGCGCATAGATACCGATGGTAAACCAGCCAAAGATAATCCCTTTTTAAACTTGGAAAATGTTTTACCAGATATTTATAGTTCTGGCCATCGCAATATACAAGGCGCTGTTTTACACCCAGAAACAGGAGAATTATGGGCCAATGAACATGGCCCTCGTGGCGGTGACGAAATCAACATTATCCAAGCAGGTAAAAATTATGGCTGGCCTGTAATAACCTATGGCATTAATTACAACGGAACACCAATCACAGATAAAAGAAAAATGGAAGGAATGGAGCAACCCATCCATTATTGGGATCCTTCCATAGCCACTTCAGGCATGCTCATTTATTCAGGAAAAGCTTTTCCCAACTGGCAAGGTGATATTTTTTCAGGTGCGCTTAAATTGATGCACTTAAACCGAATCAAGCTTGATAAAGATAACAAAGTAGTGGCTGAGGAACGCTTATTAAAAGATCAACAATCACGCATACGCGCCATAGAGCAAGGGCCTAACGGCGATATATTTGTTGCTACAGATAGTGTTAAAGGCAAAATTTTAAAAATTTCCCCTTTAACTTCTAAATAAAGAACTAAAGACGAACCTAAAGAGAAAACACAATAAAAAGTTCAATTAAATCAATAACATTGCTGACATTGTGGATATACAATGTCAGTTTAATTGCTATTGCCCAAACTTCACAAAGTACAACACTAGATAAAGATGAAAATGTATCAGTGCAACCAGTACTTGAAGTAAAAGAAGAACTTACCTTTATCTCTGCCCCATTACAAGAACAAGCTCAACAAGTCTCAGATTGGTCTGGTAGTGCCTCATTTAGTTCTGCTGAATATTGGCAAGATCAAAGAGCAACTAACATCAAGGACATTCTGGATTTTATACCAGGGGTTTTTGCCCAACAAAGAAATGGAGCAGAAAGCACACGACTTTCAATAAGAGGTTCAGGGTTAGGACGTCAGTTCCAAGGTGGAGGTTTACTGCTGTTACAAGATGGCATTCCAATAAACTCTGCTGATGGTTCATTTGACTTCCAAGCCGTTGATCCTTGGCTAATTGATTATATTAGCATCTTTCGTGGAGGCAATGGCATAGCTCTAGGTGGCAGCTCATTAGGTGGTGTGATACAACTAGGATCCACAATACCTGATGAGAACGAAACTGACTACATTAGATTATCTAAAGGTAGTTTTGGTACACAAAAAGGAATGTTTTCATATGCAAAGGGGGACGCTTCCAATTATTTTCGAATACGCGCCAGCCACTTTAATCAAGATGGTTTTCGTATACAAAATAAACAACGCAGTAATCGCATTGACATGCAATATTACAAAGAGGGTTATTCCGGGTTTAATCACCGCGTAGGTATTTATCACTTAAATACTCAAGCCCAATTACCCAGTAGTTTATCCAAATTTTTGATAGATCAAGATCCGAGACAATCCAGAGGTTTTAATATTTTTGGTAATTTTAATCGAGACTTAAGTTTAACCCGTCTATCCTATCAAATCTTTGATGAAAATTTAAGCGCCACATTTTTTTTATCTAAAAAACGGCTGGACAACCCAGTATTTACTTACATTAACAGGGATTCGAATGATGCAGGCTTTAATTTAATTTGGCAAAATGGACTTCATCAAATTCAGTTTAATAGCATATTTGGTAATCATGATGAGCTGCGTCGAGAAAATGAAAGAGGATTACCAGGTTCCAAACGTTTGTTTCGTGATCAAAAGGCTCAGACTTCTACAGCAAGCTATTACTACCAATGGCCATTAATTAGTAAAGATAATACTGCAATTTTAAACCTAGATCTTGCTATACAAGCCATCTATGCAAAACGCGACATCAAAGAAACATTTCCTATATTAATCAATAGTATACGTAATTACTCTCAAATTAATCCACGCATCGCATTAAGTTACAGGCCACAAGTTAACTTTCAATCGTTCGTTAGTTTTACTCGCAGTTTTGAAGCCCCTAGTTTTGCTGAGTTAAACAATGGAAACCAACCTGGCGTCAACTTACCAACGAATGATGGAGTCAAAGCCCAGTCCGCTGACACATTTGAAATTGGCAGCAGAGGATTTACACAGGATTTAATTTGGGATTTCAGTTTGTATTACAGTCAAATTGAGAATGAGTTTATTAGATTTCGCTTCCCTGATGGAACCACACGGACTAACAATGCACCCCAATCAATTCATTGGGGATTGGAAGCTATGGTACGTTGGCAAATCGCTGAGAACTTATTGAATAGTTCTGATCAGTTATCTGTCACCAATAGTTATCAAAACAATCAATTCCGATTAGATAATAATGTTCAATTTGCAAATAATAGAATTCCTGGCATACCCGAACATTATTTTCAATCTCGCCTTGAATACAAACATCCATCTGGTTGGCAAATCATACCAAGCCTTGAATGGGTACCAACAGCTTATTATATAGATCTAGCAAACACTGTTAAAACCAAAAATTATTTACTTACAGGCTTAAGTGTTATTTATAAGTACTCTGATAAACTACACTGGTATTTTGATGCAAAAAATCTCAATAACCAAACCTATATTAGCACCACATTGCCTATACCAGATGCCAATGGCACTGATGGCAATTACTTTTACAGTGGCGAAGGCCGAAGTTTTACTACTGGCCTTCGCTGGTCTTTTAACTGATCATTTTATTAATTTTGATAGCATATTAATAATTAGCCTAGCTGTTCTTCATCTGTATTAAGCCCTACGTGTAAGGGCTTAACATCACGTCTTTTCTCAAGCGTTTTTCTCACTGAACGGGCAATTCGATCAGCAGCACCATTAATAGCTAAATCAACATTTTCATCATTGTGTGTGACTGCAATTGGTTGCAAGCCTCTTATACGTGCTTCTATGGTACAGCGCAAGTCATCGTCACCGCCCTTGTGGCTATTTTCATCTGAAACATGTACTTCTATACGCGTAACCTCATCCTTAAAACTATTCAAAGAATCATTCAAAAGACCCTCAACATATTTTATCAATAAATCACCGCCTTTGACGTTATGATCGGTATTGACCTGTATTTGCATGGCATACTCCTTTTTTATTAGTTAAATTATTTAGTCAAAGATAATCTGAGGACACAAAAATATTTTTCAATTAAAATCGATGTAAAAATTCATATTTAAATTAATCTAATTTCTACTTAAAACTGAACTAGATTTATTACATTATGATTTTGAATTTCCCCTGTTGATTTAATATTTTTACAGTGGATTATATTAAACAGTTTTTTGTTTTAAATTAAGGGGTGGACTATATAAATTGGGACTGGCCTGGGCAAAATAATGTCCTTGCAATGTATCTACACCAAGCATAATCGCAATATCTGTAATGGCTTTATTTTTACAGTATTCAGCCGTCACTTTGAGTTTTTTCTTATGTGCTAACTTAATAATACCTTTTGTTATATTTTGAATTTCTAAATTATCAGTAATGTGCTCCATAATTGACCTGTCTATTTTAACAAAATCAACAGGTAAATTTATTAATCTTTCTATATTGGAATGACCTTTTCCTAAATCATCCATACCTATTTCCGAGCCCAATTTTTTAATAGTCCTGAAAAACTTCAAGACAGTTTCTGAGTCTACAATGGCTTCATTTTCCAATAGTTCAAATTGCAGTAATTGGCTTACTCCTGAATTTTTAATAGATGAATAAATAAATTCACGGGTTGTCTCATTATTAATATCAGGTACGCCCAAATTTATGGATACAACAACATTATTCTTTATGGCAAACTGAATTGATTTTTCTAAAATTATACGGGTTATTTTATAGTTGAGTTTTTCACGATTGACCAATGGTAGAAAAACATTAGGTAGAATCATAGGCGAATTATTTTCATCAACTATTCGAGCCAAGCTTTCATATTTTTCGACTTTTAAGGATTTAGCATTAAATATGGGTTGAAAAAAAGGCACTAAACGGTCTTCACTAAGAGCAGTGTGAATTTTTCGAATGTTCTCTAAATCCTTTTTATAAGTTTCTGGTAAATGTTTTTCTCCATCATTTATAAAATAATACGGAAGCTGTTTCTCTATGGCTTCACTTAAGGCCATATTTGCTAAGGTAAAAGCATCTTTTTTCTGTCTTACTGCACCTACAGTTACTTTTAGATTAATAAATTCATTCTCTCCAACAATGTAATCAAAAGTCACAAGTGATTTAACTATCTTTCCAGTAATATCTGCAATATCTACAAACGAAATTTCTTGATCCTCAAGTATAGCAAAAGTTGATTGCTGGACTCTATATATGTTTGACTTTTCTAATCTTGGGTCTTCAAATCCATTAATAATAGTGGAAAATTGTCTAGTGATGTTATCTGAAACTGCCGGTCCATATAGATTTATAATGGAATTATAATTTAGAATTTTAATAAAGGCTAAGTTAGGTGAGGTAGTATTTTCTAAATCTAGAATGAGTTGGTGCTGATTGGGAATGCCAGTAATTGAGTCGGTATTAGAGTCTTTAATCATATGCATCCAATGCTTAATATTTGATTTAATAATAATAATGAGAATGGGAAGTAAAATAATTGAAAGTAGAAAAACAACCATCAATAATGTTTTTAAATTGGACTTAAGTATACTGTAAATATAGTCAATGGGTTTAAATGCAAGTAATACTGATTGAGACTCATTATTTGTATTTATTGGAATTATTGATAATCTTGTTGATATATTATTGATTGAGACTTCTGTAAAATAAGGCGATTGACTCTCAAAAGTAAATTTAATTATTTCATTCAAATTCAAAGACTTAATATGTTTTTTTAAATTTTCATGTTCATCTAACAATAATGTTTCTTTTAGTTGCCCATTGGAATTTTGTTCAATCAGCGACAGATATTTAATAAAACTATCATTATGATTTTTTTTAATTAAATTATTAAATATTTTTGAAGATACAAGCAATTCAGAATCAACTATGGAAAGGTAATTTTTTTTTGAATTTTGATAAATATAGACACAACCCAAACTTACGCTAAATACGTATAGAAAAAACCACACGACAAACATTTTCATGTTTCTGTTGTACATTTACTGCCTTAATTATAAAAATTATGAGTTATTATAGTTACAATCATACCAGAATAAATGACTTAAGATATCAAAAATAATTAGAAATTTAATGCTAAGCCCACTAAAACTTCTTTAAGCGCATATAAAAATAACTACTGGAATATTTTCAATTCTTGTCAATAGCATTTTTTATAATTGAATTTTGATCTTTAATACTGTATTTTGACACTATTTCTTTTGAGATACACCAGCCGTTAATGCAAAGCGCATAGCTTCTTCAAATGACCAATCTACAACTTCTACCCTTTCACGTTCAACTAAAATGGTATAGCCTCCCACCATATAACTCATAGGCAAGTAGACCGCTACTATTTGATTTTCTGTAGTATTATTATTCAGGCTATTATTAATAGCTGATGGCAATGTTTTATTAGTTATCATTCCTACTATATAACCCAGACCTTTAGATTGCATGTCCACTAAGACAACTTGTTGATCACTATTTTGGTTGTTATCAAACATTCCTGCTAAATCTTTCATCGCACTATAAACAGTTTTAACTAAAGGGAACTTTAATAAATACTTTTCAATCTTACTGAAAATCCAATTAATATAATTAAATTGAAATAACAATCCAACTACCAATAGTATGACCACAACAATAATTAGGCCGCTACCTGGAAATATTAAATGGTCTAATAAAAATGGGGCTAAGGCCTTTTGTCCTAAAGCATCAATCCACCTAACTAAACTCCAAATGACCCAAATTGTAATTAGTACAGGAAAGACAATTAGAGAGCCTTTTAATAAAGGTTTAAAGATTAAATTTTTCATGGTCTAGATTCCTAATTATTAGTTAGCCATCATGACATGTTTTTCTAATAATATCTAACCCCAAAAGTCATGAATCCATATTAAAGGAAAATCAATATCAAAAAAAATTAACAATAAGGAAAATCGAAGACCTTTACTGCATTATTTTCTATTGTTTCTGAATTCTCCATAGAGCTTCTAATCTGCGGATCTCTTGAGTAGAATAATTTGAATTAAGCAGATCTAGTGACACAGCACTCTCTTGACTTTCAATTTGTTGTCGTTGAACAAAATATTCATCAACAATTGTTTGCCATTGCGCTCTTTGCTGATCTAAAAGGCTTAAACGATCGGCGATTTCTTGACCATATTTTTCAACTCTATACTGATTAACTTCAATAGAATCACTATCTTTAATATTATTGAATTCTCGGTTTTCGAGCATTACATCCTGGAATTCAGTCGCTTGATTTTCAGCTTGCAACCAATCTTGCTGTTTTCTGGTGAATTCATCACTATTTTTTTCTGTCATCACAAATTTGATATATTCATGTTCCTCAGCAAAAAAAGCCTTGGCCATTTCCTTACCCAGACTATTAGCTCTAAATTCTGATAATAAATTCATTTTTTTCTGCAAACTTAAATTATCAACTATGCTTCGAGAAAAAATATCAGCCTTATTTAAATAATTATGGTACTGATCAAAGTAATCTAACAATTGCTGAAGCTGATATCGATTCAACTCTTTTTCTGCAAATTGTTTAAGATATTTGCGCATTTGATCAAAAGGTAATTCACCAATGGCAGAAAGATAGTAATCAAAAAGTCGTTTCATACCTTTATCTATAATAACTTGACCTTTCTCATCCAATTGAATAGCGCCATCAGGCTGTGTTCCTTGATATGTCTTCACAAAATTTGGTGGTTTTATTGAATCTTCATGAACATTATTTTTAGAATTTACTTGATTTATTTCAAGTTCAAGGTTGATTTCTTTTTCGTGAATAGGACCAGGTGTCACTTTATATAAATGACTTAGATTGTCATTTTTTTTAGAGAAATAGTAGGTGGTAAATAGAAAAACAGCAGCCAAAATTATGAGCCACTGTTTAATTTTACTATTTGTTAACATGTTGATAAGTTATAAACCTAAGTTTTTCAATCGATTAGCATGTGCTCTGTACACTGAAATTGGATTGGATGCAAACCAGCTTTTCAAACCAAGCACTTGATTGATTTCATCGCCATGATTCCAATAATAATCATCTCTAAGCACCTTACCTAAATGTGAAGAACAACGTCCAACCAAACCATCATTTTCTTCAGAGAAAAACAGGCTACCAACACCTAAAACCGCATCAGTAGGGTCCAATACATTAGTCACTACCCCAGTACCACTAAATGAGAAGTATCTCACTCCATTAACAATAAACTCACCTTGCCCGCAGTAACTATTTGGCATGCCCTCAGGATATTGAGTATTAAAATCGGCTGAACCATCTGAGCTCAATGAAACCATTGCAGCAATAGCGCTTTGAGGGTCTCCGCCACCACCTGATATCACTTCAATAAATACAGCAAAGGAAGAGACAAATGAGTCTATTAAAGATTCTAGAAAAGAACCAGGTGGCAATAAACCAGCCACAGCATCTGCCACATCAGATCCAGTATTTGGGCCTCCAACTGCTGTCACAGAAGCCACTAAGTCAGGTCTCACTGAAGCCACATATCGAATCGTTGGTGAGCCATGAGAATGGCCAATCAAATTAAACTTTGAATGACCATATAAAGCTTGTAAGGTTTCTAACTGTTCTAGTAATTGTTCACCTCGGACTTCACTTGAATTAGCAGATGAAACATCAGCCACATAAACTCTAGCTCCATCATCAGATAATTCTCCAGGAATTCTAAAGAAATAGTCATAGACACCAAAAGCTTGGTCAAAACCAAACAAACCATGAACCAGTACAATTGGGTATTTTGTTTTTGTGTAGTTGCTATTCCACCACCATGCATTGGATTGGGAAGAAACAGTTAATAATGCAACGCACATTACTAAGAATAGTTGTATTTTTTTCATGAAATCCTCTCTTTTTTATTTTGGCCAATTTTTGTCAGTTAATTTAACTCTTTATTATTGTTTTTATCTGTATATCGGCCTTTTTGCCACTTTTAGTTAACATTGGATTTTTTGTTTTGTCAAGAAATAAAACGAACGTTTGAATTAAATAATGTTAATGGCAGTAATTTGATAAGGAAAAATACCAAGCATTCTATAATTTTCGTTGCTAGTGAAGACTACTTTTGTATTCGCTCTACGTAATAATAGGATTATCCTATTAATCCACAATGATAACTTAGCAGAAATATAGACGTTATCAATTTCGATTTAACCCTAATTGAATCAGATGCCTCAATGGAATAGGTAAAAGCTGTGACTATCATGCTTCTTTTGCAATGAGATTAAATATAATTATATTTTGAAATTCATAAGGCTAAGTTGTTTAAATATAGTTCTTAATTTATTTGTATTAAATTTTTTGTGAAGGTAAACACAAATATTATAAAGACATATAGTTATACTAGTTTTTATGATTTGGTTTATTGTTTTTTTATTATTCAGTTTTAACATCAGTGCCCAAGATTGCGAGGTTTTAACAGCTGTTGATACAACAAGTGCTATTGAACTGGGAAATGGAACTGCAGGATCTATTACAACAACAGATATTCAATTAGCATTGAATGCAGGAGGCATGATTAGATTCAATCAAGGAGCAGTACCAACTACGATTAATATTACCAGTGAGTTAATCGTGACCCGTGATGTCGTACTGGATGGCCAAGGCCTTATCACATTAAATGGCATGAATCAAAATAGAATATTGAAGATTGAAAATCCTAGTAATTTAACTTATAACGTAACAGTACAAAATATGCGTTTTATTAATGGCAATAGCGGTATGAGTGGTAATCAACTTACCAATAGTGGAGCAGCTATATTTAAGGGGTCTGGCGGCCCATGGCAAGCGGTAAATTTACATGTAATTAATGTTGAATTTAATAACAATAATGCCATTCAAGTCCATCAAGATGGCGGCGGTGGAGCCATTTATATAGTAGGTATGAATAATGTGCTTATTAGTGATTCAATATTTATCAATAATTCAGGCAGTAATGGTGGCGCTTTTTACTCATTGGGTAGCCAAAATATTCGCATTACTGACAGTGTATTTGATAACAATCAAGCCACTGGCAATAATGGCAACCCTGGAAATGGAGGAAATGCTGGAGCTATAGGAATAGATGGTGGAGAACGTTCCTTTAATCTTTGTCGCAGTCAAGTCATCAACAATAATGCCAATGCATTCGGCACTGGCTTTTTTTCTGTCATGTATGATGAGTTAAGTTTAACCGCATTTGTAGATTCTTTATTTGAAAATAACGTTAATTCAGGAGATGAAGGTCTTGGAGGAGGTGCATACATTCAGGGTGGACCGTTTATTATCGAGGGCAGCTCATTTATAGAAAATCAGTCACCTGGTGCAGGTGGATTATTTTTTGGCCCTGATGCCAATGGCATGTTTGTTAATAGTACCATCTTCGGGAATATTGCTACAAACAACTTAGGTGGCGGCATGTCAATTTCAGCAAGCGCAACAATAGAAATATTACACCTAACTATTATTAACAATCTTGCACCATGTGATGTCTGTTTTGCTGCTGGGATCTCATTGAGCTCGACAAATTTTGTTAGCATGGGCAATACCATTATTGCTAATAATGTTGGAGGTAATCTTTTTAATCCATGGAACATTAGATATTCCGTTTCCGATAATGGTGGTAATTTGCAATTCCCACAACAAAGGCCAAATGGTCAATCAGAACCTGCTGCTACAGCATCTGTATTTTGGGGAGACCCATTGATTAGTACTCCTACATATAATGGCGGACATACCCCAACAATGGAAATAGATACATTCAGTCCTGCAATAAATCAAGCCAACCAGTCTATGGCCACTGAAACTGATCAAAGAGGTGCATCTCGTTATCAACAAGCAGATATTGGTGCATATGAAAAAACCGCTGCTAATAATATTTTTAGCAATGGCTTTGAATAATAATAAGTAATTTAAATCTATGTTTAAGTGAATAGAATTAATGGTTACATTTAAATAAGTTAATTAAAACTAATAACATCTTTGTCTTTGGATAGTTAACTTACATTTAATTTTAACACCCTCATTTCTTCTTGGTGACAGACCTTTCTGGTGCAACATCAAATGGGATGTTTCTAAAGAGTTTACGCACCATAAAATTAACCACAGGCACACGATGTCTAGCCCAAACAAACTCTTCTACAGGCTTAGCGCCCAAACTGGCCTTTGGTTCTAGGGCTGTTCTACCAAATAAGACACGATTACATTGAAGCTCAACAGCTGATTCAATCACTAACTGTAATAATCTAAAATAAATTGGCAGTTTTTTATTCACCTCATAATCTAAGCCCACATAATATGCCACAGCATCTTGATGATCTTTAACTATTGATACAAATCCAATTAACTCATCGTCTTTCTTTATTCCATAACTACGAAAAGAATCTGGTAAAGCAGTTTGTAATGCCAGGAAATAGCCAACGGGTAAAGTGGCTAATCGAGTGGCCGCTTTTGCTTCAACTTTTAAATAAAGTTGATGGGCCTGTTGATCTAGTTTTTCATCCAATGTTAACTTTTCACAGACTAATCCAGCTTGGTCGATAGATTTGATTATCTTTTTTATTCGACCGCGATACTTACTAGTAAGACCCGACAAATATTGATCAAATGAATCCAGTGGCTTACCAAGGTCCAGAACCATATCAGGATCGGTTTGAATTCTTCTGTAACTAAATCGTTCTAAAACCTCAGATGGTTTTAAAATAGTTTGCTTAATGTCTTTGACCATCACAAAATCAATTTTGCCTGAGAGCCTTTCCATTCGTCTAATTTTATATAAAACTTCAGCAACAATTCTCCAAGCCATCTCAGGATCAAAACTTGGGTCCATACCTACTCCATGTAAACCACTAGAAACAAGATTTCCACAAACTAATACCCGCTCCTTAAAATTGTTTTTAATTTTATCTGTTATTTTACCAGTATCGTGACTCAAATTTTCACCTGTTATTTCAGCAATTTGGCAAGCAACAATGACCACAGGAACTTTATCTTTATAAGCGATAGCATATTTTTGTGTGGTATTCTCAGGCGAGCAAGTTTCGATGGCTGAAAGATAGTTGGAGCTTAAAAAGACAGAGCTATTCTTAGCAATTTGATTCCAATCATCAAGATTTGTATAAGCAATACTATCAGTAAAAATAAACTGATGATCTGATGCTTTATGACGTTCTTTGTGACGTTTTGCCTTATCCTTAATTTGATTAATTATATTCATAATATTATAAACCTTTAATGTATTATTTGTTAATTATTGATGGTTTCAGATACTGTCTAAATTTTCCAATTGTAGTTTAAATCCATTATGACCTAAAACCCATGTTTATTTAAAGAATCTAAAATTTGTTTAAATACCTTTCCAGTAGAGCCTTCCAATTTTGAAATTAAATAGCATTATGCATTGGCTCCTATAAATTTTTCTTATGTTATTAGTTTTTATATTATTTATATGTTATTTTAGGTTAGAATAAATTAACAACCATCAAGGGGCATATGTGTTAACAATATCTTCATTTATTAAGCTGTTGAAAGACTCTTTTAGAGATTTATTACCTATTATTCTGGTTATCTTGTTTTTTCAGTTAGCCATTATCCAAAGTGTTCCTGATGGCTGGCAAAATACTGCCATTGGCTTATTTATTGTAGCCATTGGTCTAGCCATATTTTTGCTTGGATTAGAGGTTGGAATATTTCCTGTTGGCGAAGGATTGGCTAGAGACTTTGCCAACAAAGGTGCTACTGGGTGGATTGTTTTATTTGCTTTTATGCTGGGCTTTGGAACGACTATTGCAGAACCTGCCTTGCTTGTTATTGCAGATAAAGCTTCGTTTGTAAGTAATGGGCGCATTGATTCTTCTACGCTACGTATTGTGGTTGCACTTTCTGTGGGTTTTGCCATAGTACTTGGTGTTTGGAGAATTATCAAAGGTCACCCCATTCATTATTATATTATTATTGGTTATGTGTTAGTTGTTGCTGCAACCGCATTTGCACCGCCAGAAATTGTTGGTCTTGCTTATGATTTGGGTGGAGTAACTACTTCAACCATCACCGTGCCACTGGTTGCTGCTTTAGGTGTAGGTTTAGCCTCAACAATTGATGGAAGAAACCCGATACTTGATGGCTTTGGCTTGATTGCCTTCGCATCACTAACTCCCATGATTTTTGTTCAATTTTATGGTATTTATGTCTATGAATTTGTAGATATTTTAGATGTGGTTGCACCTATTACTCAGCAAATTGGCACCTCTACATCAACAGGATTTGAATTTACTCTTACTGGAATGATTAAAGGCATTCTAAATATTTTCTTTGATGTGCTCCCGATACTAGCGATTATTTTCTTTTTCCAGTACATAGTACTTAAAAAGAAAGTCAATAATTTAAAAGATGTACTCATAGGTTTTGGACTGGTCATATTTGGACTTTATGCCTTTGTATTGGGATTAGAAATGGGCTTGTTCACTTTAGGTGAAACTATGGCCTTTCAGCTAACCCAAGAAAATAACAATATCATCATATATATGTTCGCCCTTGCCATTGGCTTTTCAACCACTATGGCAGAACCTGCGCTAATTGCGGTTGCAAAAATAGCAAAAGATATCAGTGATGAACGAGTCAATGATTTTGTTCTTCGTTTATTTGTCGCAATCGGGGTAGCCATTGGTATAGCCCTGGGTGCTTATCGAATTGTCAATGGGGGTGAAATTGTTTATTATATTATTACTGGATATATGTTTGTTATATTTTTAACTTTTATGGCTCCCAAATATATTATTCCAATTGCTTATGATAGTGGCGGAGTAACCACATCAACTGTTACCGTTCCTATTGTTGCTGCCTTAGGATTGGGACTCGCAACAAACATTGCTGGAAGAGACCCTCTTGTTGATGGTTTTGGGCTGATAGCTTTTGCTTCTTTATTTCCTATTATCACTGTTATGATTTATGGCATTGTTGTTGATAAGATCGGTGTTAAAGGCAAACAAGAATTGATTGATATAAAAATGAGCGAACTTCGATATGCATTAGCTGATGCAAGTAATATGAGGCTTACTACGGTAAACATTCAAGATACGGATAAAAGGCACTCATTTAGAGCCCGTTTTTCAACCGTTCATGTTATTGTTCCAAAAGAAAAAGAAGAAAGAGCCTTGCTCGCTGCCAAAAAAGCAGGAGCCACTGGAGTTACCATTATGGACGCTCATGGATTGGGCTTAAAGGAGATGTCAAATTTCTACAATAGATTACGCAGTGGTAATACTGACGTAAATTTAATGTTTATTACCTCTAGTAAAAAGGTTGATAAAATGGTGCAAAGAATCATGTTAGAACTAGATATTGTTGGAGAAGGGTCTGGTATCGTTTATTCTCAACCACTTTCGCACCTTAAAGGCTTAACCTTGTCTATTGATGATCTATAGCATGACAATTGTTTGTTTCAAATGAATATTTTGAGAAGAAGTTAACTATTTTAGTATTCAATCAAATTGTTTAAAAATAATGAGTGCTTTTAAAAAATCATAAAGAGCTTTTGCTTTAGAATTATTAATAAAGTATTAATTTGTCATCATATAAAATAAGTCCTTAAATTAATTTTAAATAATCACAATATTTTGTTTAACTTAAATACCCACTTAATAAATTCCAAAAATGAAATACAAATCCACTACCTAACATCAACATAAAACAAACACTTGATATTAAAAACAACTTTGATGAACCTGCACGTTTAATAATAATTAACTTTACAATCATATTTGTAGACATGGCTAAAAGAATAGAAATTGATGCAACTGATATTAACATATCTCCTGAATTCAGCAACTCAGAAACTGAAAACGTCACAACTCTCAGACTAGCAAAACCTCCAATTACAGCAGTTGCATAAACCCCATTTGTACCAAGATATCTTGCAGCAAGTGCAATAATAATCAAACCCACAGATATTAAAAATGCAAATATTAGTGTGCTTTTTAATGAGATAGGATTTGCGACCTTTACTTCGATTGCCTCATCACCTTCTGAATAAGTTGCACTAGAAAATACTGTTAAAAATAAAGCCATCACGACTCCAACAAATGCAGGTATGGCCAATAGTAATAATAACTTAATGGAAATATCTGTAATAATTATTGATACTACAAAAAGCTGAATTATCAATGAAGATACTTCTGCAAGAATAATTCCACCTGTAATCATATTCGCAGTTTGTGGCTGATCTTTTACTTTAAGTGCTAAACTTAATGTAGCTGCAGTAGCAGAGACAAAACCACCCAATAGACCCGTTAACAAAGTACCCCACTTATTGCCGATAAAACGTAAAGCAATATAACTAAAAAACTGCACTCCAGCTATAAGTACAAATAAAAGCCAAATTCTAGTCGGTTGAACTAAACCCCATGGATCTATAAATTCATTAGGCAATAAAGGCAAAATCACAAAGGCACTCAATAAGAATGTCAATGATGCTGACATTTCTTTTTTTGTAATTCCAGTTCTAGCAAAATCATGTAACGAACTTTTTACAGCTAAAATTCCAAATAAAAGTACAGCTAAGATAATAGCCAGTTGCGCATTAATAAATGCTAAATATCCTAAAACAAAAATTAAAATAGCAGCTATACTAGAGGTGCTTCTAATACTTATATGTCTAGAGTTTTTTTTCCATCTGACTTCACTAACTAAAATGACTATACAAACAAAAGTACTGATGATTAATTGAATTCCTATATTAGCAACTGCTGCCATGATAGCCCCTAAAAGACCAATCATCGGTAAAGTTCTAGCTCCTAGAATAGAAACTGTACCCTTTTTGTTTTTAGATCTTTCACGCTCAATACCTATAAGTAATCCAATAACAATAGCAGTAAGAAACGGGCTTAATTCAGAATACATATCAATGATAATTTTGCATTCTTAAGAGCATAGGTTTTAATAACATATTTTTGATAATCAAGTAATAATTAGCCATGAGGTATGATTTCTATAGATTCACGATTGTAGCCTTCATGTACAGCAATATCAATAAGCCTATCTAATACATTTGCACTGACTTCAGGGGTTCGAGACATAATCCAAACATAATCTCTTTTGGTTCTTCCGATAATAGTATGTTGATATTCTGGATCCACATAAACAATGATGAATTCTGACTTAAATGGCCATAAGAATTGCATTTTCCACACTGCATTTGATGGGTCATCCGTGACAAATCCTGTTGGATTATATTCTTTCTTATTGCCAGTGATACTGTCTTTATTAAAACTAAAATTTGTATCAATGACCTTCTCCGATTTACGAGAATAACTTTCTACAGCATTATGAGCCCCTCTTTCTATTAAAGTTGGGATATTAGCTAATACATACCAATCTCCCATAAACAAATCAAGATCGACTTTTTCTGCAGTCCTTATTGATGGATATTGACGGCAGGATTGAAAAATCAATAATGAAAAAATAACAACGACAACAAATCCAATAATTTTTTTCATGATAAATTACATTTAAAAAAGCATATTTTAATCATTGTAACGTGAAAATTATGTCAAACATATCTATGAGGCAAAACTAAACCTTACAAAAGTAATAGAGAATCTATATTTTTTTAAGGCTAAATTTTAATATCAAAAACCCAAGTATTCCTGAAAACACCGAACCAAAAACAATACCAAGTCTTTCATCAAATAATAAATTAACTCCTGTTTCTTCAAAGGCAAGAGAGCCAACAAACAAGCTCATGGTAAAGCCAATCCCGCATAGTGCGGCAGTGCCATAAAGACTAGGAAACGACATTCCTTTCGGTAATTGTGCAAAACCTAACTTAATAATTAACCAGCATAAGCCAAATATTCCTATTTGTTTACCAAAAAATAATCCCAATGCAATACCCATTGGAACATCATGTTGCAACTGCTCTAAACCAACACCTGAAAAATTTATTCCTGCATTGGCGAATGCAAAAACAGGTAAAATAAAGAAAGCAACCACTGAGTGTAAATCATGTTCCATGCTCTTTAAAGGAGAAAATTCAGGGTCAGACTTTGATTTCATGGGAATAAACATGGCTAAAATAACGCCAGCTAAAGTAGCATGAACACCTGATTTTAATGTGGCTACCCACATAACAACACCGACTAAGATGTACAAACTTTTAGATTCGACATTGATTTTATTGAATATAGCTAATACAGGTATACATAACGCGACAATAACTAATGCAGTTGTAGAAATTTGCGCTGTGTAGAAAAAGGCTATGATTAAAATCGCTCCAATATCATCAAAGATAGCTAATGAAGTGAGGAATATTTTTAAAGATATAGGCACACGTGAACCCAATAATGCGAGAACGCCTAACGCAAATGCAATATCCGTAGCAGCTGGAATTGCCCACCCCTTAACAGCAACAGGGTCATCATAGTTGAAATACATATAAACCAAAGCAGGAAACAACATACCACCAATAGCACCAACAGCTGGAAGAATTATATTCTTCTTATCAGAAAGCTCTCCATCAACTAGTTCTCTTTTCAATTCCAACCCAACCAAAAAGAAAAAAACCGCCATCAAACCATCATTAATCCAAAGCAATAAAGGCTTAGAAATTTCTAAGGCACCGACTTGCACTGAAACTTGAGTTGATAAAAATAATTCATAAAAGACGTTTAGTCCAGTATTTGCAAAAAACATGGCTAAGATCGCAGCCAGCATCAGTAAAATTCCACCTGAAGATTCAAGTTTAAAAAATTGATTTGTGAAGTTTTTATATTTTTCTATCATATTGAATTTTTTCATTTTATTTTACTACATTATATAAAATGAATGTATAAAAAATGTGAATACTTAAGAATTTAAGTTCATATATAATAAAAATTCCAGTATAAAAGTGATGTCATCAAATTTCAAAATCTTATCACAACACAGTTCTCTGCTTTTATGTCCAAGACAGATTTTGCTTTGTGTTTATCCTTATTAAGATTTTGAACTCAATAATTTAGTTATTTTTTTTCTGTGTGCAATTTCCCAATCATGCAAAGAAGTGTTAATTTCTTTTTCAGTGCATTCATTGGCTATTTTGAAATAATCTGAGGCTTTATCGACAGGTAAAACAACCACACCATCCTCATCAGCGACTATGATGTCACCAGCACTTACATTAGCACCACCACATTGGATTGGTATATTTAAAGGGCTAATAAACTCTTTTTTCCCAGGAACTGGAACCACACCACGAGCAAACACCGGGAATCTCATTTCCTTAATTTCGCCAATATCCCTAATCACACCATCAATGATGAAACCAGCAATTCCTCTTTTCTGAGCAATGGCACATACATTTCCTCCAGCAATAGCAAATTCACTATCAACTGCGTCTGCCACAATAACAGATCCTTTTGGCGCTTGATACAAAGCCGAATGAAACATTAAGTTATCACCAGCCGCCAGTTGAACTGTAAAAGCTGGACCAGATAATACAGAAGAATCTTCCCATAATGATTTAATTCCATGATCCATGAAATTCGAACGATTTAAAGCTTTAAAATAAGCTGTTGTAGGAAATTTTGAAAAATCCATTTAGGACTCCTAGTTTAATAGTTCATATATTGATAGATATTGATTTTAATCTTATTCTCTTAATTGTACAGTGCAGATTTATAAATGTTAATTGTTAATTGTATCTAGTCCTACTGTTGATCTTAATCTGCAATGTATCCAATAACATTCGTCGAATATTTTTTGATTTTAATCAGTTTTTAAAATTTTATGTCATTCTTAACAAAATATTTTAATATTTCTGTTTAATTACACATTAATAATGTGTTAATAATTAATTGAATAAAGCATTAAGATTAAATAAAGATTAACATTCACACATTATTGTTTTATTCTATATAGAATATAACAATAAATAATAAGCAGGAAGACTTATGTTAACTAGTTTTGCTAAAACAC
>Ga0316204_10005349_pt1 | contig 21319 bp, 25 predicted proteins | sample 6monrhotite_MG_2_FD_205661 | JGI IMG/M metagenome (GOLD analysis project Ga0316204, IMG submission 205661) | Microbial mat bacterial communities from mineral coupon in-situ incubated in ocean water Damariscotta River, Maine, United States -... | ecosystem: Environmental > Aquatic > Marine >... | reverse complement strand
CACCAAATCGGTGGAACGCAGTATGTCTGCACTTGGTTGGCTAATCAGGCGAACAGAGGAGATAATGACGGCATGCCAGCTGATGTGAATAACGCTTTTGACGTGGCATTCTTGTTCGCTGATATGGCAATGGACGAGAATGAGTACCTGCAACCGCAAAAACTGCAGCGACTTTTGTTCATCGCGCAGGCCTATTACGGGGTTGCATTTAATCGCAAGCTAATGCCGGCCGTATTCGTCGCCGATGAAATGGGACCGATGGAGCCCAACGTCTACATGGCCTTTTCAAGGGGCCGTCCGGAATTGGATGTAGAGCTGTTTCTGCCTCATGAGACTCAGTCCTTTCTGGACCGCATCTGGAGGCGATTTGGCGGTTTGTCGGTTGAACAGCTCAACACCATGACCAAGGAGACCACGGCCTTCAAGAATGCGGCGCAACGTGGCCACCGGGCTGAAATTTACTGGGATGAAATGCGCCTGTCGTTTGCCCGCGCTGAACAGACCCCGGGCGTTGATCAGGTTGTTAAACCAAAAATTATGCGGACCCAATCAGGTCGCCCGGTCCAGGTTAAATCCTGGGTTCCTGGTCAGAAGTGACCGGATCCAACAAAATCATCCCCTAGCGAGACTGGTTCTTGGTGGCCGTACCATAACCGAATTAAGTCGCTAAACCTCTACTCCTTTATTGTTAGTCGTCGGATTCAGTTGCGCCCACGCGCCACCTTGTTATGATGCCCCCTGTTCATGTGTCGGAGCAGGGGTCTTCCTTTGAATTCGGCATTAAAAAACAATACAGGGAGGATATATATGTCCACGAGAAGAATGTTTCTAAGCGCTCTGGCTTTTGGTGTTGCGTCAGCCGGGCTGATCGCAGCTGGCCCAGCCAGTGCTAAAGTTGAAGGCGATACCATCGTTCTGGGCTCTGCCATTTCATTTACCGGGAAATACTCATCAAACGGAATTCATGCCAAAAACGGTTATAATCTGGCCGTCAAACGCATTAACGAAACCGGTGGCGTCAAGGTTGGCGGCAAATCCTACAAAATGAAAATCATCTATTACGATGATGAGTCGACACCCGCACGTGGTGCCCAGTTGGCCGAACGCCTGATCAAACAGGACGGCGTCAAATTTATGCTCGGGCCGTACAGCTCAGGTCTGACCAAGGCAATTGCACCGGTTACCGAAAAACATAAAATTCCGATGGTTGAGTCGGAAGGTGCCGCGCGCTCCTTGTTTACACAAGGTTACAAGTACCTGTTTGCTGTTCTGTCAACGTCCGAACAGTACCTGGCCAGTTCAGTCGCTCTGGCTGCCGATCTCAACATGAAAGCCGGTAAAAAACCTGGTGATATAACTGTCGCCATGGCCTTCGAAAACGATCCGTTTTCGCTGGATGTACGCGCTGGTGTGGTTGAAGACATCAAAAAGCATGGCCTGAAAATCGTCGTTGACGATAAATTGCCGCGCGATCTTTCCGATATGACGGCTACACTGACCAAAGTTCGTGCTCTGAAACCAGACCTGCTGGTGGTTTCCGGCCACTCCAAAGGTGCAGCAACGGCAGCGCGTCAGATCAAGGAACTGAAAATCAATGTTCCCCTGATCGCCATGACACACTGCGAATCCTCCAAAATTGTCAACAAATACGGCAGTTCGGTGGATGGCTTCTTGTGCCCAACGCAGTGGTCTGAAACCTTACCGAACAAAGGAGACACTTTCGGATCGGCCATGGACTACGACAAAACCTTCAAATCTACCTACGAAGGTTATGACAAAGGTGTTCCGTATCAGTCCGCGCAGGCGTCTGCGGCTGTGATGGTCTGGAAAGACGCTTTTGAGCGGGCTCAATCTTTCGATGTCGAAAAAGTGCGTAACGCATTGGCGGCAACGAAAATGAGCACCTTCTACGGCAACATCAAGTTTTCCGAAGCCGGAAATAACATAGCGAAACCTATGTTCCTGCGCCAAATTCAGGGCGGAAAATACAATGTGGTTGCGCCGCTGGATCTGGCAACTCACCCGGTCGATTGGCCGCGGATGGCTAAATAACGCATATCAGGCCTTCTCTCTTTTCGGAGAGGGAATGAGTATTCCGCCTCCACCTTCGGGTGGGGGCGGTAAGCGTTTAAGTAAGACATATTCGAAAGAACACATATGCTTGATAATATTAGTTTGCTTGGCTTGGCGCCGTTTTTGAACGTGCAGCTTTTGCTTGATGGGCTGCTGATCGGCGCCCTGTTCGCGCTTTCCGCCTATGGTCTTGCCCTCGTCTGGGGTGTGATGAATGTCAAAAATCTGGCCCAGGGTGATTTCGTCATCATGGGAGGCTACATCGCTGTGGTTTTTGCCCAAAATGACATTCATCCCATTATCGCCCTGCCTGTCGCCGCCGTCATCATGTTCGCCTTCGGCTGGCTTCTTTACATTACAATTATCAAACGTGTGATTGAACGTGACCTTTTTACCTCACTGCTGGCGACTTTTGGTATCGCCATCGTTCTTGCCCAGGGCCTTAACCTTGCCTTTGGTCCGGATGTGCAGGTCGCGGAATCCGGTTTTCCGACCCTGATTCTGTTTGATGGCAATGTCACGCTTTCGCAAGCCAAGCTGATTGCTTTTGGCCTTGCCGCCATTCTGGCCACCGGACTTATCATCTTTATGAAAAAAAGCCGCATGGGGCAGGCTATTCGGGCCACTGCACAGGATGCCCGCGCCGCCAAGGTCATGGGCATTGATACGGAAAAGGTCTACGCCTTCACCTTCTCTCTGAATGCTGCCATTTGCGGTGCGGCAGGCGTACTTATTGCCATGGTCTGGGTCATTCAGCCGTTCTTCGGCATCACTCATTCCATTCGCTCCTTCGTTATCGTGACCGCCGCCGGTTTCGGCAATTTGCCCGGCGTGATTATGGCCGGTCTCGGCTTAGGCGCCATGGAACAGTTCAGCGGTTTCATTCTTGGTGCAGAGTTCCAGCAGGCAACCGTCGTCGGCGTCCTGATCGCCGTCTTGATCTGGCGACAGGTCCAACAAAATAAACACCGGCAGGTGGTTGAATAATGATGAACAAATTTACGCTCTATGGCTGCACTCTTGCCTTCGGGATTCTTGGGCCAATTCTGTTCCCGGCCTATATCTCTCAAATCACCATTCTCTGGTTAATGGTCGTTTTCGCGCTGACCTGGGACATCATGGGTGGTCAGATGGGTTACAATTCGCTGGGCAATATTCTCTTTTTCGGCGTCGGCATGTATGTCTGCGCCATTGTCCAGGTCGGTATGTACTACGATGTCGCCCAATACACCGCCCATTCCGGCGCCGTCAAAGTCCACTTCACGACGGCACAATACTTCACGGGTCTGGCTTTCGGCACGATTGCCGCGGCTTTGGTCTCCTCGCTTCTAGCTGTTGCCTTCGGCTGGATCGTGTTCAGCCTGCGCGGCCCGTATTTCGCCATCGGCACGCTCGGCGTCGCTATTGCCGCCGGTGAACTGATGGGGACATGGGACTATGTTGGCGGCGGTGGCGGCATGTCATTGCCCGGTTTTCCCGGAGAAAGCGATGGATCGGCGTTCTTTTATATCGCTATGTTCACCTTGGCTATCGCCACTTTTCTTTTCCTCAGGTGGCTTTACGCCAGCCGTTTCAGCCTCGCCATCAACGCCATTCGCGATGACGAAGAAAAGGCAGAAGGCATGGGTATCCAGACCAAGCGGTACAAAACTGTCGCCTGGTCGATCTCGGCATTTTTTCTCGGTATCTCCGGAGCCATTTTTGGCAATATGACAGGCTTCATTGAACCTCTCGAGGTTGCTTTCCCGACGGTAACTTTCGGTATCTTCATGGTGCTGATGGCCTTGTTGGGTGGCAAGGGGACTTTGTGGGGACCGATCGTCGGCGCCATCTTGTTTCACGTCATCAAGGAACTTACCTGGACCTACCTGTTGGGTTGGCAGTGGATTGCGTTGGGTGCACTGATCGTCATCAATGTCGTCTTTTTCCAGCAGGGTATTGTCGGCTGGATGCAGGACAAATGGCCGGAGAAGTTCGGTATTGAGGTCGATACCCAATTGGGTGTCGAGGATACCAAGCAGACGGAGGCGGTAAAATGAATACTTTGATTGAAGTCTCCGGCGTCTCAAAATCGTATGGTGGCGTCGTCGCCAATCACGACGTGTCCATGTCCGTGCCCGAAGGCGGCATAACCGCGCTGATTGGACCGAACGGGTCGGGTAAAACGACGCTGTTTAACTCCATTGTCGGGTACCACCCGATCGATGCGGGTTCGATCAAGTTCGAAGGACAGGAAATTTCCGACCTTCGTGTTCAGCAGATTGCCCGCCTTGGCCTGCTCAGGACATTCCAGCAGACCCGCATCTATAGCAAAATGAACTGCGTGCAGAACATGTTGATTTCGGTCCCGCACCGTAATGCCAGTTTTGCCGACATGTTCAAAAAATACCCTGCGGAAATTACCGAACGGGCCGAACATCTTCTTGAATTTGTTGGCCTCTATTCCAAACGCAAACTGATCTCGGGCAACCTTTCCTTTGGTCAGCAAAAGCTATTGGAATTTGCCATGGCGCTGATGAACGAGCCCAAGGTGTTGCTGCTTGATGAGCCGACCGCAGGTATCAACCCGACCCTGATCAACGGTCTGATTGATCGCCTGAAACTGGCCAATACGGAATTTGGAATCACCCTGTTTGTCATCGAACACAATATGCGTGTGGTCATGAACCTGGCTGACAACATCTACTGTCTGGCCCACGGTGAAATGCTGGCTCATGGCACGCCGGATGAAATCCAGAACGATCAAAGCGTCATTGACGCCTACTTGGGAGCGCACTGATGGCGGAAGATACGAACACACCCGCAGAAACCGAAGACAAGAAACGCGCCAGCGGTTACCACATGGGTGATGTGGAGACGGTGATTTCCGTCGAGGACGTCAACCGTCAGGCCATGGCAATGGCCGAAGTCATTGGCCTCGACAAAATCAGCGCGCTTGCCAATAACGACCCCTTTGTTTCCATCAACAATCTGAAAGCCGGATACGGCAAGATGGAAATCCTGCATGACTTAAATTTGCAGGTAGCGAAGGGCCAGTCGCTTTGCCTGATTGGGCCGAACGGCGCCGGGAAATCTACAATCCTCCATTCGATCTTCGGGTTCACCAATATTTTCTCCGGTGAGATCATGGTGGGTGAGGGAAGCAACAAAAGGGATGTCACTCACCTGACGTCTAGCCAAAAACTGAAAGATGCAGGAATCGCCTACATTTTGCAGGACAAATCCGTATTCCCCGGCATGACGGTCGAAGAAAACCTGCTGATGGGGGGATACCTCAAAGACAAGCCATCTGAGGCCCAGGAAGCGGCTGAACGCGTGTTTGAGAAATATGGGCGCCTGGCCCAACGCCGCAATCATCCGGCGGGCGTGTTGTCCGGCGGTGAACGTCGGCTACTTGAAATTTCACGTGCCCTCGTCATGGGACCGGAAGTGTTGCTGGTGGATGAACCTTCCATTGGTCTTGAACCCCGTTTCATCGACATGGTGTTTGAAATCCTCGACGACCTTCAGAACGGCGAAGGTAAAACCATCATCATGGTCGAACAGAACGCCAAAAAGGGCCTGGAATTTGCCGACATCGGCTACGTCCTTGTCTCGGGCGAACTGGCGATAGCGGGCAAGGGTGATGAATTGCTGGAAAACCCGGACGTAGGGCGTCTGTTCCTGGGCGGCTAGCTCCTCATGGCTGACATTTCCCCGCCAGCGGCGGATGCGCCACACCTTAACTACCGCCAGGGCGTTTTTCTCGTCCTTCTTGCGGGCCTCTTTTGGTCTTCCATGGGCGTTGGCATCCGGTTTATGGAGATTGCCAACGTCTGGCAGATCCTGTTTTACAGGTCTTGCGCCCTGACACCATTTTTGTTTTTTATCATTTCCCTGCGCACGGGTGGCAAACCCTTACGGGCCATCCGTAAGACTGGCACAGCCGGCGTTGTCGGCGGGATGGGGTTGGTTCTTGCGTTCTCCGGCGGCATTTTTGCCATTCAGGTGACGACGGTTGCCAATGCCATGTTCCTGTTTGCTGCGGCCCCGTTTTTCGCCGCTCTTCTGGGCCGGGTCCTCCTAGGGGAACGTGTCCGCCGAGCCACCTGGGTTGCTATCGCTGTCGCCACGGTCGGCATCGCCGTCATGGTGTGGGAAGGTGTATCGCTTGGCCACATGATCGGCAATGTCGCCGCGTTGATTTCAGCGCTAGGCTTTGCAATCTTTACCGTTGCCATACGCTGGCGGAAGCTCGATGACATGATGCCGACGGTTTTCCTGGGCGGCAGCTTTGCCATCATCACGTCGGGGATTGTTTGTTATGGGGCAGGGTACACGCTGGACATCCCGCTCAATGACATCGTGATCGCACTCTCACTTGGCATCTTTCAGGTTGGCGCCGGTCTCGCGGTTTACACCGTCGGCTCCAAGGTTGTTCCAGCAGCGGAACTGACGCTTCTGTCGATGCTTGAAGTGGTGTTGGGCCCATTCTGGGTCTGGGTCTTCCTGGGCGAAACAGCAGGCACCTATACATTACTCGGCGGCGCAGTATTGCTGGCCGCGATCGCCGGAAATGCCCTGTCCGGACTGCGGCGAAAACCCACGCCAATCCTCTAGGGATGGGGTCGTTTGCGGCAGGGGGCAAAATGATACCTTATAGAACCGACAACTGTCCTAAGTGAATTATCAGCTAAGTTGGACAACATTCAATGCAACGAAACTAAGACTTTGCGCAGAAACTTTCATGACAGGTCCTGACCTGCCCACCACTGCCGAGGCGCCCGTTTTTATCCGCATAACGGCCGATAATTTTATGTGGTCATTTCGGTGAAAGATGATCCGAAGGTGAAGTTTTACTTGATGAAGTAGAACGATCGTTTTACATTTCGTTATGACCGATACGGCAACGCTTATCGCCTCGCGATTGGAGGCCTGCTTTGTCGACCGTGGGTTCGTAGAACCGGGGGTCGATGCGCTTAGGGATGCCACCGGCGTCAGCCTTCGGACCCTGTACAAGTACTTTCCATCTCGCGAGGCGATGGTCATCGGCGCGCTCAATCATCGGCATAACCGGTATCTGGGTTTCATTGAGGAAGGGGTCCCTGACAGTGGCCCGGCGTCAATCGAGCACGTGTTCGGGCGCATTGAAGAATGGATGAAGGGCGAATGTGGGACAGGTTGCCTGTTCCTTAACGCGCTTGCGGCTCACCCATCAAACTCAGAAATCCGAGATACGGTTATACGACAGAAGGACGACACTCGATCCCTGTTAGGCCGTTGTTCGGGTCGGCCTGAATTGGCCGACGCCCTCTTTCTCCTTCACGAAGGCGCAACCGCTGCATGGCCCCTAATGGAAGGTGAGGCGATCCGGACAGCGCGGGATTCTGCACTGAAACTGCTTTGTGGTGGTGGGGACGTTGAGAACAATGCTCCTGGACCCTCGCAAAAAAAAATATCTGAAACGGAGATTAGCTGATGTCTACCCTCGCCGATGAAAATGTCATGGTCGGAGGATACCGAGTTGCTTGTGCCGCTATTGGATTTGGGGAGCCTGTGGTCCTTATCCATGGAACGCCTTCTTCGTCGTACATCTGGCGCAACGTCGCCCCAAAATTGGTAGAGGCCGGGCACAAGGTCCATGTGTTCGATTTGCTGGGGTTTGGCGCATCGGAACGACCCTTCGATCAAGGCGTCGATACCTCCGTGTCCGGGCAGGTACCGATTTTGGAAAGCCTGATGTCCCACTGGGGACTAGAACGTGCGCATATCGTTGCGCACGACATCGGTGGCGCGGTCGCACAACGCTTCTGCATTTTTCAACCCGCCCTGGCGAAGTCCCTGACATTGATTGACACTGTTAGTTTCGACAGTTGGCCATCGAAGAGAACCAACGAGCAAATGAAGGCTGGTCTCGACGCGCTGATCGAGAAACCCGATATCGAACATCGAGCGCACTTCCGTGAATGGCTTTCAAGTACAGTTGTTCAAAAGGAGAAGTTCACATCTGGGGCCCTGGAGACCTTCGTCGATTTGATTTCTGGGCCAATTGGTCAAGGCAGCCTCTTTCAGCACCAGATCGCTCACTACGATCACATTCACACGTCCGAAATCAGTGATCGCCTTGCGGAATTGTCAGCAATGCCAGTGCAGATCATTTGGGGCGAGAACGACGCGTGGCAGATCGTCGACTGGGCGCACAAGCTACACGCGGCTATTCCTGGGTCGACCCTTCACGTTCTGCCCAAATGCGGCCATTTCGCCATGGAGGATCAGCCAGAACAAATCAGTGACCTTATCATCTCATTCATTGCCGACAATGATGCCGCGTAACTGGTGTTGGCTACTTTTTACTGTAACTCGGGCCGTCGGGTTTCGACTGATAGGTGGCAAAGAACAAACATAATTCTACATGGCCGGAATTATGCTGAGGGTGTCATGATGGTGATTGCCGACACAGCAATCACTCCGCATCGTGAAAAATAATGCCTAGGGTATATCGTTCCCCAGTATGCAGACGGCTGACACCATGGCGCATGTTAACCCGGTAGGGTCCACGGGTTCCCTGTTTTGGGCGTTGGCGGACGGGAAACAGCACGGCATCACCGCGCTCCAGTGAAACGACCTCGACCCGGGACTGCATCCGTGGGCGCTGTTCGGTGATCACAAACTCGCCGCCGGAGAAGTCCGACCCCGGTTGCGACAGCAAAACAGCCAGTTGCAGGGGAAAGACGTGCTCGCCGTAAAGGTCCTGATGCAGACAGTTATAATCACCTTCCTGGTATTTTAAGATTAATGGCGTCGGCTTGGTCTGCCCGGCCAGATGACAGCGTTCGAGATAAAGGTCATGGGTATCGGGGTAACGGCTATCGATGCCGAGATCACTGTTCCACCGGTTGGCGATTTGCGCCAACGGTGGATACAGGTTTTTTCGTAAAGACGCGACGGTATCGGGCAGGGGATAACTGTAGTATCTATACTCCCCCTGTCCAAAACCATGACGGGCCATGACGACACGGCTTCGATACGATGTTTCATCATCATAGTGCCCGATCAAGGCTGTAGCGTCTTGGTCGGCCAATAGGTTTTTGAGGATGGCGAACCCGTTACGGTTCAAGTCAGCTTCGATTGAATCCCAGTCCTGCGAGGTCATCGTCAGGTCCTCGGTTTGCAGCGCTTGCAAGGCCGGAACCCGGCATGTTCAGCGTCGGCACAAGTCGCGTGAAAAGCCACATTTTCACGGCGCGCTAGGCGGGCGGCACAGGACGGGCGGCAGTACACCCCGGTCGTTCGTACTGAATAATAAAACACGCCATCCGCCGTCATGTCCCGCCCGACAACGGCTAACCATTTTTCTGCATCAGTCGCGGCTGAAGACGCACCATCGGCCATCTTGTTTGGTTCATTCATTGGGATTATTCACCTCGTAAATCTGGCGACGACTTCGCCAAATGTTCACAAGAGTATGTGCACGTTAATCAAACGCACCGCCACCCGATCCTTGCGCTCTGAAACGGGTCGTCGTCAGTCAGGGTCAGTTTTCAACCGCTCCTTTCTGGCGCAGCCGCCAGATCAGCATATCAATCCGGTCCTGCCCAAAAAACGGCTCATCATCGACGACCATGCAGGGCACGCCCCAGTGCCCGGCGGCTTCAAGTTTTGCACCGTTGTCATCAACTTCCCAATCGAAGCGGTCGGCCTTGTCTTCGGCGATCCCGGACACCTCATCGAAATCCAGATGTGATGCCTGAGCGACCCGGGCCAGATGATCCCCCTGATCCCATGCCGTCACCTCGCCATTCCACAGCAGTCGCATAAGCCCGCACAAAAAAGCATGCTCATGCCCCAGATCTCGTGCCGCCAGGGTCAGTCGGGTCAACTGGCGGATGTAGGGTTGATCAGCGCTGGGTTCGCCAGAATCAGCATCAAAACGCAGTGGGTCTGGAAGCGGTCGGGCGTAGGGAAGAGAGAGATATTCGGCGGTGCGGGGTGAATCCAGGCCGTGATAGGACCGATAATTCGGGTGCAGGGTTTTAAAATATGCCTTACGCCGCATGGCCCCGGGCCAGACATGGCGCAGCCGGAGGACCACGTTCATCCGCTGGGGCAAGGCAAACAACCTGTCCATGGCCAGATAACAATAGGGACTGCGGAAAGACCAATAGAGATCAAAGCTAACAGGTTTCATTTCTAACTGCTTACCCCACCAAATCTGAGCAGGTCGGCGCGTCTCTCCAGCACACTCTGAAAGGCCTCATAAAAACCGTCCATATCTTTTTCTTCCAGGGCGAGCGACAAGGCGATAAAACCACGAAGCGCGATGTAATACCCGGCGTCAAGCAGGTCGAGGAACAGGACTTCGCGCAACCGGGGATCGATTGTCGCCACATCCGCCGCACTACGGAGCGGTCGCTGAGAGGGATGCAGGGTCATAATCGTGCCCATGCCGGTAACACATACCGGCACCTCAACATCGGCGGCAATGTTATTCAGGCGCTGGCGCACACTGTCGCCCCAGGCGGTGAAGTCTATAGCGCGCTGCGCCGTGTAGACCTCTTCAAGCGCGGCGATCCCCGCCGCCATGGTCAGCACATTGTTGTTGAAGGTGCCGGCATGACCGATGGCATCGGCGCGGCGGGGGTCAAACAAGTCCAGAACGTCGGCTCGACCGCCGAAGGCCCCGAACGACATGCCGCCGCCAATCCACTTGCCGAGCGTTGTCAGGTCCGGAGCGATGCCATAAATCTCCTGGGCGCCACCAGCCCCCAAACGCGATGTCATGACCTCATCAAAAATCAGCAAACTTCCGGCGGCTTCGGTTTCGTGGCGAAGCGCCGATAGAAACTCCGGACTACCCGCAAAACAGCCGCCACCGCCCTGCATCGGTTCGACTAGAACCGCGGCAAGATCATCAGCATTGCTGCGGATCGCGTTAGTTGCGGCGTCCGTGTCATTATAGGCAACCTTGATCCACGGGTAGGGGGCGTTGGTGGTAACGTCTGACTTGAAATAAAACACGCCACCATGATAACCACCCTCAAAGACCAGAACTTTTGATCGGCCGGTGTAAGCCCGCGCCGCCGTCAGCGCCATCAAGTTCGCCTCTGTCCCTGAATTGGTAAAGCGCACTTTTTCTATCGCGGCAAACCGCTGGCACACCAGTTCAGCAAACCTTGCCTCGTATGTATTGTGCGCACCAAGGTTCAGGCCGCCAGCCAACGCCTGGCTGACTGCCGAGCGGATCGCCGGATGATCGTGCCCGAACAGCCCAGCCGTATATTCACCAAGCAAATTGAGAACCCTGTTGCCATCGATATCAGTCAACCACGCCCCTTCACCAGACTGAGCGCGAAACGGGTAGGGCGGATGAAACAGAACGGTTCGCGTATTACCACCCGGCATGACCTTGGTTGCGGCGTTGAACGCCTCCAGTGATTTGGGTCGTTTGGCCGAATAAACCTCATAAGCCTCGACCAGTTCGGCGTCCAGGTCCGGAACATTGCGCCCGATAACTGTTGTCATGCCCGTCAACTCCCCACATCAAATCAAATGACAGTATCCAGAAATATCATGAGATTGCCGTAACGGATACATTCGTTCACAGTTCATTTGACCTGTCCAAAAAACCAGGTCAACAAGATTAGAGAGTTCTCCACTGAACTTGAAACACGGAGGACCCGATCAAGAAGCGTTATACGGATGGGCAACTAATCAATATTCTGAAGGAGAGCACGATGACCGCACCGTGGAATTTCAATTTGAATGATCTTACCCAAGGACTTCAACGCCAGTTGGGTGAAGGGATATCGACACGCATTTTTGTCGGTGATCAGGCCATGTTGTCCGTTGTGAAGATAGAACCCCATTCAAGAGGACAGCTGCATTCACACCCTGAAGAACAATGGGGCGTGTTGCTGGAAGGCGAATGCACCCGAATTCAGGGCGGTGAAGAAGTTGCCATGAAGGCGGGTGACTTCTGGCGCACACCGGGCGGGGTTGAGCATAGCGTCTTTACGGGAGAGACGGGGGCGACTGTTCTCGACGTTTTCAGTCCACCCCGGGACGAGTACAAAAAAGCCGGTAGCGGGTTTGGAGACTCTTGAATTTACGAACTATGCTAATGCTGCTCGGTGTATTGCTTTCCCAAAGCGCCTGCGCCGAGATTTCAGTTGAGCAAGGCCTCGTCGACAATGAAGACCCCCACCCCCATGAAATCTTTCCGGGTAAGGTCGGGATTTTTTCCATACCGTCGGCAGGTCATCGCCTGCGCGTGTATGTCAGGTGCGTGCTGAACGGCCCCGCTGGTCCGATAAAACTGATTTTTCAAAATTTCAAGCCGAGTGGATGGGCTGCGGAGGTGTCCTCTTTTACGCTGAATAACAGCCCACTTGAGGTTGATATTTTGGGCGAGACGGAAGTTCAGGGTAAGGTAGCGTCGTATTTTGCCTTCGCCAACGACGACCCGAAGCGCATATTGTGGCATCAGTGTTATAACCGAAACGCCGATGAGCAGTAAATTCGATGAGGCTAGTTTGCCGGGACCTTGTTCAGCCGGTTAACCAATTCCGCGTAGGAGCCGTCTGCTTTCATGCGCTTTAGGGTTTCGTCGAAGCGATCTACGAAACCCTGCCCAACGGTAGACTTTTTTGACAGCAGAAATGTAAATGTCATTTTTCCGTAAACGGTCGGCAGGGTGACCAGATCTTCACCCATGTTCTGGGCTGCGATTTCGCGATCCGTAACCACCGATGACTGCAGCACGACATCGGCCCGTCCTTTCTGCACCATTCTAAGGCAGCTGATCACCTTGCTTACGATGATCGGAGTAATACCGTGTTGGGCAGCATAGGCCTTGCCCCAACCGTTACCCAAGATGTCACAGTACCGTAGCGTCTTCAAAGCATCGGGCTGAGTGTTGTCCCGCAAACGTTTATCAACCGGACTGCCGCGCACGACCGTTGTGCGCATTTCGACATTGTACACGGTTTCCGACGATGACAGGGCGTATTCAAGGCGCTGGATCGTCGGAACGGTAACAAATGCATCAACTTCGCCGTTTTCGACCAGATGCTGAACGCGGGCCCACGGGTAACCAACGACGTCGACGGGCACTCCCATTTGTTTTGTCAGGACTTCTCGAATCAAATCCGGAAGGATACCCTCTACAGCCTCAGCCGAACCAACCGAATAGGGAGCCCAATCGGAATTGAAGCCAACTTTCAGGGTTCGTGCCAGAGATTCTGCCGAAGAAAGAGACAGTGAAAGTGCTATCAAAACAAAGGCAAGGAGCCGACTTAAACCACACATAACCAGACTTGCTTTCAGAATATCAATGTATGCAAGTTATGTTACAGTGAATTACCCACTAAAATAAAGCACCAGATACAAGAACAGCAAACCGATCATCCAGCTAACCATGACACCCGCTGGGTGGGTTCTGGCAAGCATACCATCCAGTCCATGATGGCGTTCGACCCAACGCATAACCCCACCGACAAAGCCAAGAGCGCCTTTCCTTATTTGCGTATCCAGGGTCGTTATCGAACGACCAATCGACAGCAGAAATTTTGGGGCCAGACGCCGATAAATCACATCGGTATCTAAGTTGGTTGAAGGCATCTCATCCGGATAAAGACCGGACTTGATCAGGAATATAAAGGCCAGGACCGAGAACATCAGCAGTTGCAACTGGGTGATGACGTGGGCCGTTGTATAGGGCGCAAAATCAACCGGGTAGGGTAGAATGTCATAAAGCGGGTCCGGGTAAATCCCGAGGAAGATGCAGAGGAATGCCGTAATCCCCATCGCCAACAACATGTTAAGGGGGGCCTCTTTCGGTCGCTTTCCGCTGTCGTGAGCGAAGAACGCGAAGTAGGGGATCTTGATCCCGGAATGCTCCATAACCCCAGCTGAGGCCATGACCAGAACCAGCCACACCCCCCAGTATCCCTCGCCAGCCGCCGCCGTCAGCACCATCGCCTTGGCTATGAAGCCGGAAAACAGCGGGAAAGCGGAAATCGACATGGCACCGATGGTGCAGAAAATCGTGGTGAACGGCATGGATTTGTACAGGCCGCCAAGTTCGGTTGCCTTGGTCGTGCCGGTACGATGCAGCACCGCGCCCATGGACATGAACAGCAACGCCTTATAGAGGATATGAACAAATGCATGCGCCGCCGTGCCATTAAGCGACAGTTCCGAGCCGATGCCGATGCCGACGACCATGAACCCCAGCTGATTGTTGAGGCTATAGGCCAGAACCTTGCGCAGGTTGTTCTCAATGACGGCAAAGAAGATCGGAAACGCCGTCATCGTTGCCCCGATATAGATCAGCACCTCGGTTCCGGCATATCCACGTGCAAGGGCGTAGACTGCAAGTTTTGTGGTAAACGCCGACAGCATGACTGTGCCGGTCGCTGTGGCTTCCGGATAGGCGTCCTGCAACCAATTGTGCAGCAGCGGGAAGGCGCATTTTATGCCGAAGGCCAGGAAGATCAATTTTCCTGCCAGACTGTCGATGCCGATGGTGCCAAAGGAAATATCCCCCGTATCACTGATCCACAACAACACGCCCGCCAGCAGGATCACCCCGGATCCGATCTGGACAAGCAGATAGCGCATTCCGGCCCGGTAAGCCCTCTCGTTGCGCGACGCCCAGATCAGGAAAACCGAACTGATGGCTGTCAGTTCCCAGAAAACAAACAACGTGATCATGTCGCCGGCAAAAACTGCGCCCAAACCGCTGCCAGCATAAATAACCGCCGTGGTGTCCTGCAACGCGTCATCCTGATGCAGCGAATACAGCACGCCCAAGCAAGCTGCGATGGAGAATACATATCCCCAGACCAGGCTTAACTTGTCGACCCGCAAGACCTCCAACTCGTAGCCAAAGTAGGACAGGGTTTGGCTGGTTCCCTCATCCAATCCCAACACGTAGGCGAAGGCCATGATCGGTAGCGTCATTACATAAACACGACGCACCGCAAGCGGAAGGAACGGTAGGGGCAGCGCCCCGAGAATTAAAATCAGGCCCGGATTAAACAACAGGAGGTCACTCATCGGCGTGACCCTCCTCGTAATAATCCTCTTTGCGCATTACCAGTTTACGCAAATACTTACCGGCAAACACAATGCCTACAAAACAGATGAAACCGTAGAAGCCGTAAAAACCAAACCAGTATTCAACGGCCACTTGCGGGTGCTTTTCATAAAACAGGTCTGCGACCAGCAGGCCGGCGCAGATGACAACGACGATCCAGATCAGCAGATTAATGTTGCTTCTTTTGTCGAGCCAATAGCTGCGTTTGTTATCCATTGGAGTCATCCTCCCACCATCGGCAGCAGAAAACGATAAAGATCATTGGCATAGAAAAACAGGACCAGACAGCCGACAGCAGTGAATGTCAGAGCACCGACACAGGCCGCTGGCGCCTCTTCAAATCCCCAGACCCGCCATGTATTGGACGCCGCCGCGTCACCCGAATTTGCATTAACCGTGTGCCGGTCATCAGGATGGTGGTGGTCGTGATGATGATTTTCATCCGGGGCAGGGGCGTCGAAAAACCCTCGCACAACGATGGGGATCAAATATGCGACGTTCAAAAGTGACGATATCATCAGCACGGCAACGAAGAAAATATCTCCAGTTTCCGCTGCTCCCAACGCAATGAACCATTTACTCCACACCCCGCCGAAGGGAGGCAGACCAATGATACTAAGACTTCCGATCAGAAAACATATGAAGGTAATCGGCATTTTTCGGCCAAGACCACGCATCTCGCTGATCTCTGTTTTGTGACAGGCGACCATGATTGCACCGGCGCAAAAGAACAGTGTGATTTTGCCAAACGCATGCATGGCGATATGCATGCCGCCTCCGATAGCCGCCGTGGAATTGACCAACATGGCAGCAAGCACGATGTAAGACAGCTGACTGATTGTGGAATAGGCCAGCCGCGCCTTCAGGTTATCCTGGCGCATGGCGACCAGAGACGCGATCAGGATCGTTCCGGCGGCCATATATTGTAGCCACTGGGAACTGCCCAATTCGGCCAGATTATCGATACCGAAAATATAAATGGTGACTTTCAGAACCGTGAATACCCCGGCCTTCACCACCGCGACGGCATGCAGCAGGGCGCTGACAGGTGTTGGTGCAACCATGGCGGCAGGCAACCAGCGATGAAACGGCATAACAGCGGCCTTGCCGATACCGAAGACGTACATCGCCAGAAGTACGGCAGTGATGGCCTCACTGGCATGGCCTTTGAGAATGCCGCCCGAGGTGAAATCCAAGGTCCCGGTCAGAGTCCATGTCCAGATGATCGCCACCAGTTGCAAGCCGATTGATGTGCCGATCAGAATGCCCAGATAAACCCGTCCGGCGCGCTTGGCCTCCGGTGTTCCTGCGTGGGTGACCAGCGGGAAGGTGGAAATCGTGAGGACTTCGTAAAACACAAACAACGTCATCATGTTGCCGGCGAATGCGATCCCCAATGAGCTGGCGATGGCAATTGCAAAGCAGATGTAAAACCGGGTTTGGTTTTTTTCGTGATGGCCACGCATATAGCCAATGGCGTAAATCGTTGTCACAATCCACAGGAAACTAGCAATCCCGGCGAAAACCATGCCCAGCGGTTCGACCTTGAAGGTGATGCTCAAGCCCGGGATCATCTCCAGCATTGTCCATTCAGGACGGGCCCCCGCCATCACGTCATCGAAGATCGACGCGACCAGCGCGAAGGTGATCGCCGCCGTCGTCAGCGTTACGGTTTCGCGAAGGTTTGGAGATTTCCCCGTCAACGCGATTCCAGCAGCGCCCAGCAGCGGAACCAGCAGGGCTAAGGGGATAGCCTGTTCCGGCGTCATTTGCCCCCTCCGACCAGAACTTCAGCCGCCGACCGCGCCACATCCAGCGTCGTCGTCGCATCAATTCCGAAATAATAAGCAGCCCCGATCAGCACAAACATTGGAATGATCATCGACATTGGCGCTTCCGTCACGGCTTCCTTACCTTCTGGTGGAGCGTTGAAGTAGGCGACCTCAACGACCCGCCAGATGTAAATGACGGCAAGCAGGGAGCTCAGTACAATTAGCACGGCGACCGGCCACCAGCCTTTTTCCAACGCCGACTGGATCAAGTACCATTTCGAGATAAACCCGACCGTCAGCGGCACGCCAATCAGGCTGAGACCGCCAGCGACAAATGCCGCCATGGTCAACGGCATGCGTTTACCCAGTCCGGCCATGTCACCCAGTCGGACGGAGCCGATCACGTACATGATGCACCCCATGGCCATGAACAGCCCGCCCTTGGTCAGTGCGTGGTTGAACATATGGACAATGCCCGCCGTTACCCCCGATACGTTCGCCATGGCGATGCCGAGGACCATGTATCCCAGTTGGGCGACGGAGGAATAGGCCAGCATGCGCTTGATATTGACTTGATAGATGGCGACGGCAGAACCCGCAAACATCCCGGCGATGGCCAGCAGCATCAAGAGATCACGAACCTGTATGGTCTCCAGAACGTCAACGTCGCCGAAAATTGTAAAGATTACCCGGATCAACGCGTAGACGGATACCTTGGTGGCCGTTGCCGCAAGGAATACGGAAACAGCGGACGGCGCGTATGTATAGGCGTTTGGCAACCACATATGCAGCGGAAAGAGGGCCAGTTTCAGACACAGACCGACGGTCAGAAACGCCAAGGCAGCCTGAATGGTACGGGTATCCGCAACAGCCGGAATCAATGTCGCCAGATCGGCAATATTCAGTGTGCCGGTCATCATGTACATCATTCCGACACCAATGATGTAAAAGGTCGCGCCCAAAGTCCCCAGAACGAGATAACGGTACGCTGCCGTCAATCCCCGCCGGTCACGCCCCATGCTGATCAGCACATAGGATGACAGCGACGAAATCTCGAGAAACACAAACAGGTTAAAAGCATCGCCTGTAACAGTAATACCGAGCAGCCCCGTCAGACACAGCAGCATCATGGCATAAAATAAATAGGCCCTATCACGCGGGACTTCTTTATCGACGGATGCTTTTGCGTAAGGCATGACAACTGCACCGATTGCCGACACAATGACCAGCACAAAAGCATTTAGCGTATCGACCCGGTATTCAATTCCCCACGGTGCCGCCCAGCCACCAAGTTCATAGATGACGACGCCTTGGTCCAAGACCTGTAACAACAATCCAATGGATATTGCCAGGCCCACCCAACTGACAATAACGGTCAGGACCCAAGTCCAGAAGTGCTCGCGCAGGAACACACATAAAGGCGCTGCCATCATGGGAATAATGATCTGCAAGATCGGTAAATGGTGGGCGATCACGTATCGTCCTCCAGGGCCTGAATCTCATCATCCTCAATGGAGCCGAAAGCATCGTTAATCCGCACCACAAGCGCCAAACCCAGAGCTGTGGTAGCCACGCCGACAACGATTGCGGTCAGGATCAGGACGTGGGGCAGGGGGTTTGAATACACCACAATTCCGTCGCTAAGAATAGGTGCTGTGCCGCCGGAAACGTTGCCCATAGAGATATAAAACAGAAACACAGATACCTGAAACACGCTGAGACCGACGATCTTCTTGATCAGGTTTTGATGTGAAATTACGATATAGAAACCAAGCATCATCAACGCGATAATGATCCAGTAAACAATTAATCCCGGAAATTCCATATCAGCGGTTCTGCCCGGCGAAAGCGACGAAAATGGTAATCATCGCTGAAGCGACCGTGATACCGACACCTAGCTCGACCAGCAATATACCGAGGTGTTGTCCAGCCACGGGGTCATGGGCAAGGGCATTATATTCAAGAAAGTTTCCTCCCATGATCAGGGAAGCCACGCCAACTCCTGAGTACAGCAGTACGCCGAGGGCCATGCTGTTGCGCGTCACCCAGGCAGGCACGACCCGACGCAGTTGTTTGACGCCAAAAATCAGGCCGTAAACGATAAACGCCGACGCAAAAATAATACCCGCCTGAAAACCACCACCGGGACCAAAATCACCGTGCCACTGCACATAAAGTGCAAACAGTAGAATAAATGGAATAAGGAATTTTGAAATGACCCTGAGGATCACCTTTTGCTTCATCTCCAGCTTCATGATGATTTCGCTTTCGGTTCAGCGTCTTTACCGCGTTTATAGCCCGCACTACCTTTTCCACGCGGTTTCCGACGCCTGCGCCCGACAATCGCCAGAACCCCGGCAGCGGCGGTAAATACCACAAACACCTCGCCTAGCGTATCGTACCCGCGATAGCTGGCCAGGACCGAGGTCACGACATTGGGCAGGGCGATCTCCTGCCCAGATTTCTCGAGATATCTCGGAGCCACATGCTGGTGTAGCGCCGCCGACTTATCGCCATACGCCGGCATATCAAGTGTTCCGTAAACCAGCACTCCGCCAGTCACCAGAACCAACACCATTCCAGCAACAGCGCTTGAATCAGGCGTCACCTTTTCCGTACTGGTAGTCAGCACCAATGTACCCAGCATCAGTACGGTAGATACCCCAGCGCCAACGGCGGCCTCTGTGAAGGCCACGTCGACGGCATCCATGACGACATAAATGGCCGCACCCAGCAGGCTGAAGATGCCGGTCAGCATGACAACGGCGAACAGATCACGAATGCGAACGATCGCGATCCCTGTCGCCAGCATGAAAGCGAGCAAAACTATGACGATCAGGTCTTCGATGACTCGGCCTCCTCATGTGGCGTGTCAATGGGCAGGCGAACGCCATCGTTCATAACTTCCGGTTTCAACCCACCGTTGAGGGCAGCGCGTGCCAGAGCATGCGTTGCGGTTGGGCTGGTGAAAAAGATAAACACCAGAATGAGAAGCAGTTTAGCGGTAATTAGGGTCAATCCCGCCTGAAAGACCAATCCAATCAAAATCATCCCAATGCCCATCGTATCGATGATACTGGCACCGTGCATTCGGGTGTACATATCTGGCAGGCGGATGACTCCCCAGCCACCGATCAGGCAGAGCACGCTGCCACTTAGGATGCTGGCCCAACTGAGAATATCGAGGATCAATTCCATCAGATGTCGCCTCCATCTTCGCGCTCGCCACCATGACCCATGTCAGAGAACGTAACGTACTTGGTAACCGCGATTGTACCGATGAAGTTGATCAGCGCGTAAACCAGCGCCAGATCAAGGAATTCAGGCCTGCCCGTCATAAACCCATGAACGGAAATCAAGGTAACCGTCAGGGTGCCAAAAGCATTCAAGGCAAGAATACGATCATAGACGCTGGGGCCCTTGAGCGCCCGAACCAGAGCCAGCGCCATGGTCACCAAAACGGCAATTGCCGCAACAGTAAACATCATGCCTCTGGCTCCTCGACCGGCCGATCCTCGGGATGGTCCTGCAATGCTGGTTGCGTGGCAGCACTTGGGCCGCCCTTTCCGAGTTCCAGGGCAGTGACGCGGCGATCCATATCGCCGGTTTCAAGACCTTCATACGAGCCCGGTGTCAGCGAATGGATCGTCAGAACATCGTCGTCCGCAGCAATGGTCACGGTCCCCGGCGTCAGGGTAATTGAATTGGCATACGTGACACGTCCAACTTCTGACGGTTGAGTGGCTTTAACCACCATTAAACGCGCCCGAATGGCGTCACCACCTACCAATATGGCCTTCGCCACATCAAAATTGGCCTTGACGATTTCCCACAATAACCAAGGGAAGTACGTAACGCCACGAACGGCTAGGTGAATCGGATGGCTTTCATGATCGACAGCGTCCATACGATGCGCGATCCAGACCACGAACAGGATTGACCCTGCCCCTAGAGCAAGAATGAGCGGAACCACATATCCTGACAACAACCACCAAACAATGGCCAGAACGACTGTTAAACTAACAGCGTGAAGCACTCGAAGGCTCTCCCATAAACTTTATCAGCGAAATCACTGGATCGAAAGTCAACGATTTCGTAATTTTTCGAACCCTAAATTTGTTCACCTTGCCTGACCAGCAATATTTTAAGGAGAATGCTGGCTTACATATAATAAGTATCTGAAAAACATCACTAACTCTGGTATACCACTATTGATGAGAGTTCCATGACTAGATATGCCGTCCTGATCGCATTTATTTTGTTCTTTTCCTTGGGCGATTCTGCCTTTGGTCAGGCAAATTTTCAGAAATCCACCCTCAGCATAACGACCGGGTCTGGAACCCATCGATTTGCTGTTGAGGTTGCGGAGACTCCTGGCCAACGTCGCCAAGGTCTG
>Ga0316204_10005348_pt1 | contig 21322 bp, 21 predicted proteins | sample 6monrhotite_MG_2_FD_205661 | JGI IMG/M metagenome (GOLD analysis project Ga0316204, IMG submission 205661) | Microbial mat bacterial communities from mineral coupon in-situ incubated in ocean water Damariscotta River, Maine, United States -... | ecosystem: Environmental > Aquatic > Marine >... | reverse complement strand
AGAAAATATTACAGTCCCAATTATTCCGGGATTAAAACCTATCTCAACCAAGAAGCAACTTAATTTAATTCCACATAGGTTTCATGTAGATTTACCAGAAGAACTTATTATTGAAGTAGTTAAATGCAAAGATAATACACAAGTAAAGCAAATAGGGATCGAATGGTGTATCGAGCAATCTAAAGAACTTAAAAAAGCTGGAATTCCTGTATTGCATTATTATTCTATGGGGAAAAGTGACAACATAAAAAGCATTGCTTCGCAAGTGTTTTAAGGTTACTTTAATTGCCTATATTTACTGACAATTATGAGAGCAAAACTGTTTCTACTTTTTGTTGGTTTTTCAATTTTTAGCTTTTCTCAAGAGAAAAACACATCTACTTTTTCCAGTATTGATGTTAACTATTTTAAAGGCAATATTGCACTTCATAATGATGATATTTTACATCTAATTACAGGACATCCAGAAGGTGTTATCATAAGTTGGAATAAAAAAACATTTGGTTTCAATAATTGGGAACAACGCTATAATTACCCAGATTATGGTTTGTCGTTTAGTTATCAAAATTTAAAAAACGAAGTGCTTGGTAATAATTATGCACTTTATGGGCATTACAATTTTTATTTTTTGAATCGGAATTTAATGGTTCGAGTCGGTCAAGGGTTAGCCTATACAACCAATCCTTATGATAAAGAAACAAATCACAAAAACATAGCCTTTGGAACTAAGTTAATGAGTAGTACCTATGCTATGATTAACTATAAAAGAGAGCGTATTTTTGATAATTTCGGATTTCAAGCTGGCTTGTCACTCATTCATTATTCCAATGCTAATATAAAAGCACCCAATACAAGCATTAATTCCTTAACTCTAAGCGCAGGAGTAACTTATAATTTGGATGACGAAGACCCAGAATATCAATACGATTTAAATGATGATGCAAAATTTACACAGCCAATAAAATATAATGTTGTGTTTAGAAGTGGTGTGAATGAAAGTGATGTAGTTGGCAGTGGTCAATTTCCATTTTATATTGTCTCTGCTTATGCAGATAAACGCTTGAATCGAAAAAGTGCTATTCAATTCGGTTTGGATGCTTTTTTTTCTAGATTTTTAAAGGAGTTAATTTATTATGAATCTATTGCCTTTCCTGATAGAAATATTAACCCAGATACAGATTATAAGCGCTTAGGCGTGTTTGTTGGTCATGAGTTGTTTATTAATAAATTATCCATTGAAACACAACTTGGATATTATGCTTATTATCCTCACGATTTTGAAGGTAGAGTGTATCAACGTATAGGTGCTAAACGCTATTTTGGAGATAAGTGGTTTGTTGCAGTTACCTTAAAATCGCATGCTGCAAAGGCTGAAGCTGTTGAACTAGGAATTGGAATAAGATTTTAGATGAAACAAATAATTTACATATTGATTTGTTTATTACTGGTTGCTTGCAACAGAGAAAATGCTTTCGATTGTTTTCAAACGGAAGGAGACATTGTACAGCAAGAAGCTGTTGTAAGTTCTTTTGAAAACATCTTGGTGAATCGTGATATTGAATTAATTATAAAAGAAGGTTTAGATTACGAAGTAATCGTAGAAACAGGAAAAAACCTTTTAAATGATGTTAAAGCAATAGTTGTTGGGAATGAGTTGCAACTAACAGACAATAATGGTTGTAATTACGTTGGAGGTTATGGTATTACCAAAGTATATGTCACTGCTCCAAACATTAAAGAAATTAGAAACTCTTCTCAATACGAAATATCATCAAACGGTATATTGACGTACCCCAACTTAACACTCATTTCTGAAGATTTTAATGCTCCTGGAAGTTTTACCGTTGGCGATTTTAGGTTGCAAATAAGCAATAACAAATTGAGTGTGATATCTAATAATATCTCCTCATTTTATATTTCCGGAAATGTTAATAATTTGTTCGTAGGTTTTTATGCAGGTGTTGGACGTTTTGAAGGCGAGAACTTAGTCGCTCAAGATGTGGATGTATTCCACAGAGGCAGCAACGACATGATTGTAAATCCGCAAGTATCTCTTACTGGAACTTTAAATGGTACAGGGGATTTAATTTCGGTAAACCAACCACCAACGGTTGATGTGGAAATGCTATATATTGGGGAGCTTATTTTTAATTAGTTGTTAATTCCCTAAACAAGCTTTCTAAACTCGCGCTTTTCTGGTTTAGCTGTAGTATTTTTAAATCGTTATCATGTGCAAAATCAAATACGTAAGAGCGCATGTCTTCAGTAGAATCAAAGGTTATTTCATACATATAGTCATAAATATTTTCAATCTTAACAACTTTAGGCATGCTCTTTAAAAAAGCTTCTTCAACCCTATAATCAAAAGCCACAACCACTATTTGTTGCGAGCCTTCTCGAAGCTCTTTTAAGGTTTTATCGGCAACAATTTCACCTTTATTAATAATAATCACACGGTCGCACATAGCTTCAACCTCTTGCATAATATGCGTTGATAAAAACACGGTTTTTTCTTTACCAATGGCTTTTATAAGATTTCTAATATCTACCAATTGGTTTGGGTCTAATCCTGTGGTTGGTTCATCTAGTATCAATACATCAGGATTGTGCAATAAGGCATTTGCTAATCCAACACGTTGACGATACCCTTTAGAAAGCTGTCCAATGGTTTTATGTGCTTCAGGTGTTAAGCCAGTAAGCTCTATAACTTCCGCAATTCGCTCTTTAGAGATATTGTATATTTTTGCATTAAAGGCTAAATATTCTTTTACATACATGTCTAAGTACAAAGGGTTGTGTTCTGGCAAATACCCAACACTCTGTTGTACTTTTTTGGTTTCGGTAGTGACATCAAAATCGTTGACATTGGCAGTTCCTTCGGTAGCATCAATGTAAGTGGTAAGTATTTTCATCATAGTCGATTTTCCAGCACCATTAGGTCCTAAAAATCCAACTACTTCAGGTTTTTTGACTTCAAAACTTACATTATTAAGGGCTTTTTGGGTTCCGTAAACCTTTGTGAGTTGCTCTACTTTTATTGACATGAAAAAAATATTTAATCAAAAATAAACATTAAATAAACTTTATTTTAGGTAAAACACCTAAAAAAATGCTTTAGTATTTTGATTTTTGAAAATAATAGTTACTTTAGCCCAATCAATTAGGATATAATGACATCAAACTTTGCATATTATAACTGGTTTTATTTCTTTTTTAGCAAGAGAAACGAGATGTTATATGTGTAATTTATAGATATAAATTTAAATGTAAGTCTCGATGAAAATCGGGACTTTTTTTATATATGATTAAATCAGTAGCCATACAAGGAGTAAAGGGATCGAACCATTATATTGTGTCACAACAATATTTTAATAATGGCGTGTCGGTTATGGAATGCTTAACTTTTGATGAGGTTGTAAACAATCTAATTACTAAAAAGTGTGATGCAGCTATTATGGCAATAGAAAACTCGATTGCAGGCTCTATTATTCCAAATTATGCCTTAATTGATGGTCAAAATCTGCATATAGTAGGAGAGCAATATTTAGATATTCAACATAATTTAATGGCACTTTCTGGACAGTCTATTAAAGATATCAAGGAGGTATATTCGCATCCAATGGCTTTACTACAGTGTAAAGAGTTTTTTAAGAATCATCCTCATATTAAATTGGTTGAAGATAAAGATACAGCCGAAGTTGCACAGCGTATTCAAAAGGGTCAATTAAAAAATATTGGAGCTATCGCCACCGAAATGGCAGCTGAGATTTTTGAAGTTGAAATTTTAGCTAAGAGCATTCAAACCATAAAGCACAACGAAACCCGATTTGTTATTGTAAAGCGCACAAATTCTGAAATAGCTGAAAATCAAATAAATAAAGCATCTTTGAAGTTTGAGTTAGACCATAAACGAGGTAGTTTAGCAACTATTTTAAATGTAATGAGTGATTGTAAACTGAATTTAACTAAGATTCAGTCATTACCTAAAATAGAAACACCTTGGAAGTATGCATTTTTTGTGGATGTTACTTTTGATGAATATGAAGATTACACAAAAGCGAAATCAATTATGAATATTATGGCTCAAGACTTTAAAGTGCTTGGAGAATATACAAATGCAAAGTTATGATTGAAGGAGCCAAGAGATTGCATACAGTTGAAGAATACTATTTCTCCAAAAAATTGCGAGAAGTAAACATGCTAAAAGCAACAGGGAAACCAATTATTAATTTAGGAATTGGAAGTCCAGATTTGCAACCACCTCAAAAAGTGATAACAGCTATTACTAAAGGTTTGCAAGATGCAAATGCTCATAAATACCAGAGTTATCAAGGATTACCAGAGCTTCGAGAAGCTATGGCTGGGTTTTACCGAGAGCAATTTCAGGTACATTTAAGTCCAATGACTGAGATTTTACCTTTAATGGGAAGTAAAGAAGGCATCATGCTTATTTCAATGGCATACTTAAATCAAGGCGATGAGGTATTAATTCCTAATCCTGGATATCCAACCTATCAATCGGTTACTAAGTTATTAGGAGCAAAACCTGTGCCTTATGAATTAGATGAAGCCAATAATTGGATGCCTGATATCATGGCTTTAGAAAAGCAGGATTTAAGTAAAGTTAAGCTAATGTGGATAAGTTATCCGCATATGCCAACAGGTGCACAAGCTAATTATAAGGTATTTGAAAAATTAATAGATTTTGCGAAAAGAAATAATATACTGCTTGTAAATGATAACCCATACAGTTTCATTTTAACAGATGCTCCTAGAAGTATCTTAAAAGTCAACGGTGCAAAAGAGGTTTGCATTGAGTTAAATTCGCTTAGTAAAACATTTAATATGGCTGGATGGCGCGTAGGAATGGTGTTAGGTGATGGTAAGCATATCAATAACATTTTAAAAGTGAAAAGTAATATGGATTCTGGTATGTTTTATGGAATCCAAAAAGGAGCTATTGAAGCATTACGTTGCTCAAAATTATGGTATTTAAGTTTAAATAGTGTGTATGAACAACGTCGAGCATTGGTATGGAAATTGGCCGAGGCTTTAAACTGTACTTATGATAAGAATGCTTCGGGATTATTCGTTTGGGCAAAGTTGCCGCCTTACACAAAGGCAGAGGAATTTATAGATGTGTTATTAAAAAACAATCACTTATTTGTAGCTCCAGGAACCATTTTTGGAAGTCAGGGAGAAGGTTACATTCGATTTTCTTTATGCGCATCAACTGAAGATATACAAGAAGCAATAACTAGAGTATTATGAAAAACATATATATCATAGGAGTTGGATTAATAGGCGGAAGTTTAGCATTAGATATTAAAAACCTAGATGCGACAACCACTATTTATGGGATTGATAAGAGTGATGAGCATTTAGATATTGCTTTAGAGAATGGTATTATAGACCACAAAGCAATTATTGAAGATATTAAAAATGCAGATTTAGTAATTGTGGCCATTCCTGTAGATGTAACAGTTAGAGAATTGCCGAAGTTGTTAGGTATGGTATCTGATGACACCTTAATTGTAGATGTTGGTTCAACAAAAGAAGATATTTGTGCAGCAGTAGAAAATCATCCTAAGCGTAGAAATTTCTTGGCAATGCATCCAATTGCTGGAACAGAATTTTCTGGCCCAAATGCTGCTCTATTAGGCTTGTATAATGGTAAGACTAATATTATTTGTGAAGTAGAGGAAACTGCTTTTAAGCTTCAAGAAAAAGCACTAAAACTGTTTTCAGGTATTGGTATGCGAATACGCTATATGAAACCAAAAGCACATGATAAGCATATAGCTTATATGTCGCATTTATCGCATATTAGTTCATTTATGCTGGGAAAAACAGTTATTAACAAAGAAAAAAATGAACGCGATATTTTCGATATGGCTGGCAGTGGATTTGAATCAACAGTAAGACTAGCAAAAAGTTCACCAGAAATGTGGACACCAATTTTCGAACAAAATAAAACTAATGTTATTGAAACATTAGAAGAATACATCAATAATCTAACGCAATTTAAAGAATTAATGCAGCGTGATGATTTTGAAGCTATTTACAACGAAATGAAAAATACGAATTACATAAAACAAATTCTTAACGGAATTGCTTAAAAACAAGTTATGGAAAACAAAAAAGAACTTAGAACATGGTTAGATAATTTTGGATTAGACCACCCATTAGTAATAGCTGGACCATGTAGCGCAGAAACTGAAGAACAAGTACTAACTATTGCACATCAATTAAAAGATAGCGATGCTACAGTATTACGTGCAGGAATTTGGAAACCTAGAACACGACCAGGAAATTTTGAAGGTGTTGGTGCTTTAGGGTTAAAATGGTTGCAAAAAGCAAAGGAAGAAACAGGATTGCTTACTGCTACTGAAGTGGCAAATGCAAATCATGTAGATTTAGCATTGCAACACGATATTGATGTTTTATGGATTGGTGCACGTTCTACCGTAAGCCCTTTTATCGTTCAAGAAATTGCTGAAGCACTTAAAGGTACTGATAAACCAGTATTAATTAAAAATCCAGTAAACCCAGATTTAGCATTATGGTTGGGTGCAGTAGAGCGTTTTTATACTGCTGATGTTAAGAATTTAGGAGTGATTCATAGAGGTTTTTCAACTTACGAGAAAACAAGATACCGTAATAATCCAGAATGGCAATTACCAATCGATTTACAAAATAGATTCCCAGATTTACCTTTAATATTAGATCCGTCTCACATTGCAGGTAAACGCGATATTATTTTCGATTTATGTCAGACAGGATTAGATTTGAATTTTGATGGTCTAATGGTGGAAACTCACCATAACCCAGATAAAGCATGGAGTGATGCTGCACAGCAAATTACACCAGCAGATTTAATACAGTATATGGATGATTTAAAAATCAGGAAAGAAACTTCTGCTGAAGCCGAATTTAATAACAAGATAAACACTTTGCGTACTCAAATAGATGTGATTGACCATCAATTAATTGAAGTGTTAGGAAAACGTATGAAAGTGTCTGATGGAATAGGAGAACTTAAAAAAGCGAATAACGTTGCGGTATTACAGTCTAAGCGTTGGAACGAAATTTTAGGTAAAATGATTTTAGAAGGTGAACAACATAAATTAAGTGAAGAGTTTGTGTTGAGAATGTTTAAAGCTATTCACCAAGAATCGATTAATCATCAAGAAAAGATATTTAAACAGCAGTAATAAAAAAAAAGGCGCCATTGGCGCCTTTTTTTTAATTTGTTCTTTTAAATATATATCTGGTAATAAAAATACCGTTACCATCACCTTTTCCAGAGTCACTTTCAACAGCACTCGTTACAAAAGCTAATTCCCACCCTTCGCTTATCATAGTATTAATTTTAGAAGATATTACAGCGTCGTTTGCAGCAATATTTTGAAAACGAATGCCTCCTAAATTAAAAAAGTTTAGCAATTTGGTCTCTTCAAAATCTTTAACACGTATCTCATTTCTTTTAGATTTGTTTCTAGTGTTGTCTTCTTCGGTTTGTTCCGATGTAAATTCTTTGTAATCTCTATTTTCATCTGTCGAAATAATCCTAGATCTACCTAAACCAGCAGGAACTATAGACTCTACACTTGTAATTACTTTATATTCTACTTGCGCATTAATTTCGATGCAAGCAAAAAATAAAAGGGCTATTAATACTGAAATTTTTCTCATGTTTTTGAGTTTTTAAATTTATGTTTCTAAGATAAGACTTTCTTTATATAAAATTGTTACTTTGTAATTCAGTTTAATATAATTAATGACAGGACTCGTTTATAAATCTACAGGCAGTTGGTACACCGTTAAAGCACTTAATGGTAAGTTTTACGAATGCCGAATTAAAGGAAAATTTAGATTAAAAGGGATTAAAAGTACTAATCCAATTGCCGTTGGCGATTATGTAGAATTCGAACTGGAAACAAAGAATAATGAAGAAACAGGTGTCATTAATCGTATTCAAGACCGAAAAAATTATATTGTTAGGAAGTCAGTAAACTTATCCAAACAAACCCATATAATTGCAAGTAATATTGACCAAGTATTTCTTTTAGTTACAATCAATAATCCACCGACTTTCACAAGTTTTATTGATAGATTTTTAATAACAGCCGAGGCATACTCAATTAAAACAGTATTATTGTTTAATAAAATTGATGCCTATGATGAAGATACGCTCCTAGAAGTAAAATTATTAGCAGCATTATATAGAAAAATCGGGTATGAATGTATTGGTATTTCGGCTAAAACAGGCAAAAATATAGATAAGGTCAAAACATTAATGAAAGATAAAGTAAGTATGTTTACTGGCCATTCAGGAGTTGGAAAATCTACTTTAATTAATACTATTGAGCCTGGGTTGGATTTAAAAACTAAGGAAATATCCGAACAACATCGACAGGGACAGCATACTACAACATTTGCCGAAATGTTTGATTTAAGCTTTGGTGCTAAAATTATAGACACTCCAGGAATAAAAGGATTTGGTGTGGTTGATATGGATAAAGAAGAAGTTGGTGACTATTTTCCTGAGTTTTTTCAACTTAAACAACACTGTAAATTTAATAACTGTTTACATTTAAAAGAACCTAAATGTGCAGTGAAAAAAGCTTTAGAAAATGGTGATATTGCTTTTTCAAGATATAGAAGTTATTTGCAGATTCTAGAAGGAGAAGACGAGCATTTTAGAACCGATAATTTTGATAGCGAATAAATGAAAGCAGTCATACAACGTGTTACCAAAGCAAGTGTCACCATTGATGGTATAGAAGTAGCATCCATTAAAGATGGATTGTTAATATTATTGGGAATTATTAATGAGGATTCTCAAGAGGATATTTCCTGGTTAAGCAATAAAATAGCCAATCTTCGCATTTTTGGAGATGAAGGAGGTGTCATGAATAAGTCAGTTATAGATATAAAAGGAGATGCTATTGTGGTAAGTCAATTTACACTTCATGCAAATACAAAAAAAGGCAACAGACCAAGTTACATTAAAGCAGCAAAGCCAGATGTGGCTGTTCCGTTATATAATCTATTCGTCACTCAGTTAGAAGCCGATTTAGGCAGAAAGGTGCAAACTGGTGAGTTTGGAGCTGATATGAAAGTAGAATTACTCAACGATGGTCCAGTAACCATAATTATAGACACCAAACAAAAAGGCTAATGGCATCCGTTTTTGGTCATGGCATCGTTGGCGTAACCTTAATTAAATTATTTACATCAAAACAAACTAGATTATTATTGCTCCTGTCAATACTATCTACAATACTTCCAGATTTAGATGTAATTGCCTTTAATTTTGACATTCCTTATTCACACCCTTTTGGACATCGTGGTTTTACACATTCAATTTTATTTGCTGCTATTTGGGCGTTATTACTCATGTGGTTTTTTGGAAGAAAAGATAAAATTGTTTGGTTTGCAGTTATTTTTTTATCAACTATCTCTCATGGGGTTTTAGATGCAATGACTTCTAGAGGAAAAGGAATAGGTTTCTTTATTCCATTTAACAACAATCGGTTTTTCTTTCCATTTAGAGAGATTAAAGTGTCGCCAATTGGTATTGAAAATTTCTTCTCAGAATGGGGTATGCAAGTGATTATTAGTGAATTAAAATACATTTTCATACCTTGTTTACTTTTGCTTTTTGTAAGATTTATACTCCAAAAGTCGAAATTTTTTATATTTTAGCAAATATGACTTATGTCATGCATTAAGTCCCCAAAGACTACGTAACTTTAATTTTTAACTAATCTACCAAATATGAACCTTAAAAATATAGTGAGCATATTTCTTTTGCTTACTTGTTTAAATGTTGTCTCACAGAGCAACTCCCTTGCAGTTACTGAAATTCCAGAAGAGCTTAAAAAGAATGCTAATGCTGTAGTTAGAAGTTACGATGTTGTAGTGGATTTGAGTTCTACTAATAAAATGATTGTCAATACAAAGCGTATAGTTACAATCCTAAATAAGGAAGGTAATATAAATATTGATGCTCATGAATACTACGATAATAACTCAAAGATTAAAGATTTAAAAGCCATAATCTATGATAGATTTGGTAAGGAAATTAAGAAAATAAGAAAGAATGACTTTAAAGATGTGAGTGCAGTAGATGGGCAAACTTTGTATTCTGACAGTAGAGTTAAATACCTAGATTATACACCTATTTCATATCCTTATACTGTTGAGTATACCAGTGAAACTGTAAACGGTACAACAGGTTATTTGCCAAGGTATATGCCAATTAATAGTTATTTTTTAAGTGTAGAAAAAAGTTCTTATAGGTTAAATTATGCGCCTGATTTAAACATTAGAATTCAAGAGAAGAATACTGATAATATTGGTTTGATAAGAGAAGACTCATCTGGAGAATTTCTGTATAAAAGCAATTATATTTTTGCCATAAAGCCAGAATCACATAGTGCATCATTTGTGAATATTATTCCAAAAGTTTTATTTGCTTCAAACGAGTTTTATTATGAGGGAGTTCCAGCTAAAGCAGAAAATTGGAATGAGTTGGGAAAATGGATTTATCAAGATTTGCTTAAGGATGTAAGTGATTTACCTGAAAGCACAATAAATCAAGTTAAAAAGCTTGTAGAAAACGAAAGAGATGATATTGCCAAGGCAAGAAAAATATATCAATTTGTTCAAGACAAAACCAGATATATAAGTGTTCAAGTTGGTATTGGGGGATGGAAACCTTTTAGAGCATCTGAAGTAGATAGACTTGGTTATGGAGATTGTAAAGGGTTAACTAATTATACTATGGCTTTGTTAAGAGCTGTTGGGATTGAAGCAAACTATGCACTGGTTCACTCAGGAAACTCTCAACAAAATTTCGACACAGATTTTGCAATAATGCAAGGTAATCATGTTATTTTAAATATGCCTTTAGAAAATGAGGAAAATGTTTGGTTAGAGTGTACTAGTCAAAAATTGCCTTTTGGTTTTATAGGGTCTTTTACAGATAATAGAAATGTTTTAGTAGTATCTCCTGAAGGAGGAGAAATAAAGCGAACTAAAAAGTATAATATTGATGAAAACATACAAGTTATTAACGGTGAATATAATATTGATTCTAATGGGAATATTAAAGTAGAGGCAACTATCGTTTCTGAAGGTATAGAATATGATGATAAATATTACTTAGAAAGCCTAGAGAAAAGAGACTTAGAGAGACATTACAAAGAAAGGTGGGATTATATTAACAATATTTCCCTTAATAAAATGGACATTTTAAACGATAAAGAGCAAATTGAGTTTAAAGAAAATATTTCTTTTAATGCGTCAAATTATTTAAGTATTGTAAAAGACAAAATGTTGCTTAATGTTAATGTTTTAAGTCGTAGCACCTATGTTCCAGATAGATATAGAAACAGAAAACTACCACTTAATATAAGAAGAGGATTTAAAAATATTGATGAGGTGAAAATCTCAATACCTAATGACTATAAAGTGGAATCAATACCAAGTAATAAGACTATTGATACCAAGTTCGGAACATATAGAATGAGTTTAGAAAAAAGTGATGAAACTACATTAATTTATAAAAGAGAATTTATTCTAAACGATGGTGAATTTCCGAAGGAAGATTATGCTGATTTTAGAACATTTTACAGAAATGTATCTAAAAGTGATAACGCTAAATTAATACTAGTTAAAAAATAATAAGAATGAAAAGCACCATATTACTCTTGTTTTTGAGTATAAACTTAACGGCATATTCACAAAATTACAATTATGGAAAAATATCAAAAGAAGATTTTTCTATATCAGCTAACTCAGAAGATGATGCAATAATATTATATAAAAACAGAAAAACAAATTTTGATTATAACTCAGATGATGGTTGGTTCGTGGAAACAGAAATTCATCAGCGAATAAAAATCAACACCAAAAATGGTTTTGATTGGGGAACACATAGCCGCTTATTATTAAAGTCCGATGGAAATGAAGAAGAGGAAATGAACGTTATAAAAGGTGCTACATATAATCTTGTTGGTGGGAAAGTTGAAAGAACTAAACTAAAAGGTAAAAGTATTTTTAAAGAAAATGTAAATGACTACCGAAACAAAGTAAGTCTAACATTTCCAGAAGTTAAAGAAGGAAGTATAATTGAGTTTCAGTACACAATTAAATCACCTTTTTTTAATATAAGAGATATACAAGTACAGTACAGTATTCCAGTTAAAAAAATGGAAGCTAGAGTATATATTCCTGAGTATTTTGTTTTCAGCCAGTTTCAAAAAGGATACCATCCTTCGCAATTAGAAAGAACTGTTAAATCAAGGAAAATAAATATTGTAAGAAGAGAGTCTGTAACTGGAGGGGCACAAACAGAAGTCATAAAAAGTAGCCTTGAGTTTGAAGAAAACAGATATTCGGTTTCAGTTTCAGATGTTCCCGCTTTAAAAGGTGAAGAATATGTAAACAATATCAATAATTATAGAGCATCCTATGTTTTTGAGTTGGCGCAGTATAAACCAACCAATGGTCAGCTTCAAAATTTTGCGTTGAATTGGGAAGATGTGGTAAGAACTATATCTCAAAGTTCAAGGTTTGGTATAGAGTTGAAAAAAACAGGATATTTTGAGAAAGATATTGATGCGTTAATCGCGTCTATTTCAGATCCAAACCAAAAGGCTTTAACAATATATAATTATGTTAAATCTAAAGTTAAGTGGAATAATTACTATGGAAAATACACCAGTGATGGTGTTAGAAGAGCTTACAAAGATCAGGTTGGTAATGTATCCGAAATAAATTTAATGTTAACTTCTATGCTTAGGTATGCAGGGTTAAATGCGAACCCAGTTCTAATTAGTACAAGAAGTAATGGTGTTCCTCTTTTTCCAACTTTAGATGGTTATAATTATGTAGTTTGTGGTATAGAAAGTGATAATGGGGTTGTGTTGTTGGATGCGACAAACAAGTATAGTACGTTAAATATTCTTCCATTTAGAGCGCTTAATTGGGAAGGACGATTGGTTAGAGATGATGGTACCTCAAGTTTAATTAATTTATATCCAAAACAAGCGTCTCAAAAAACAGTATCTGCAATGGTTAAACTAGATGCAAGTGGAAATATTGAAGGGTCTCAAAGAACCATAAAAACAAACCATGAAGCTATGTTGTATCGCGAAAACTATGTAAATACTGATAAAGATAATTATTTAGAAAAATTCGAAAACAGTCTAGATGAGGTTGAAATTTCAGGTTTTGAGGTTAAAAATGAACTAGATTTAGCTAAGCCTGTAATGGAAACTTATAATTTTAAATCTGAGAGCCAATCTGATATTGTAGCAGATAAAATGTATGTAACACCTTTGTTCTTTTTAGCAGAGAAAGAGAACCCGTTAAAAATGGAAGCCAGGGATTTTCCAGTGGATTTTGGATTTCCATATATTGATAAGTACCGTATTAATATAACCTTGCCACAAGGCTATGAAATAGAGTCAGTACCAGAATCTGCAGCATTTACATTACCTGATAATATTGGCAGTTTTAAATATGTTATTTCAAAAAATAGCAATGGAGTTCAAGTATTGATGGATTTAGCAATCAATCTAGCAATTATTTCAGCTGAATATTATGATACCCTAAAGGAGTTTTACAAACAAGCAATTTCTAAACAAGCAGAACAAATAGTACTTAAAAAAATATAAGCATGAACATCCAGAACGCACAAAAAGAAGTAGATAATTGGATAAAAAACCATGGTGTTCGCTATTTTAATGAGCTAACCAATATGGCACAATTAACCGAGGAGGTTGGTGAAGTAGCGCGTATTATTGCTAGGCGTTATGGTGAACAAAGCGAAAAAGAAAGCGACAAAAACAAAGATTTAGGTGAGGAGTTAGCCGATGTCATGTTTGTAGTACTGTGTTTAGCTAATCAAACTGGTGTTAATCTTCAAGAAGCGTTTAATAAAAAATTAGATTTAAAAGCGAAAAGAGACCATGATAGGCATCATAATAACGAAAAGTTAAAGTAACTTTGCGAAACTCTTAAATGAGTTGTTGTTATGAATATTACCCTTCAAAAATCTAAAATCGCTAAAGCATCCATTGTTAAAATTACTGGTTCTAAAAGTGAGTCTAATCGGTTGTTGCTGTTGCAAGCATTATATCCAAATATTGAGATATCGAATGTATCAAATTCCGACGATTCTAAACTCATGCAAAAAGCATTAAGTAGCGACTCAAGTATTGTAGATATTCATCATGCAGGAACTGCAATGCGATTCTTAACAGCCTATTTTTCATTACAAGAAGGAAGAGAAATCACACTTACAGGTTCTTCCAGAATGCAAGAGCGACCTATAAAAATCCTTGTAGATGCACTTAGAGATTTAGGAGCGGATATTTCATATTTAAAAAACGAAGGTTATCCACCGCTTAAAATTAAAGGACACACATTAACAAAACATCAAGTCACTTTGGCTGCAAATGTTAGCAGTCAATATATATCTGCTTTATTGCTTATAGCACCTCGATTAAAAAAAGGAATAGAGCTTATTTTAAAAGGTAAAATTACGTCTGTACCTTATATAAAAATGACACTCAATTTATTAGAGCAAATTGGCGTAATCACAAGTTTTGAAGATAATAAGATAATAGTTAACCCAATTAATGAAGTTGCTGCTAAAAAATTAGTTGTTGAATCCGATTGGTCATCAGCATCGTATTTTTACAGTATTGTTGCTTTAAGCAATGTTGGAACTAAAATTGAATTATCTTCATATAAGTTAAACAGTTTACAAGGCGATTCTGTACTAAGTACTATTTATAAAGATTTTGGTGTGGAAACTGTTTTTAACAACACATCTATTACCTTAACCAAAGTAGATAGTCAGTTAAATAATGTGTCTTATAATCTTGCAAATGCGCCAGACATTGCGCAAACAATTGCAATAACTTGCTTAGGTTTAGGAGTAAGCTGCCATTTAACAGGATTACATACACTAAAAATCAAGGAAACAGATAGGCTAGCAGCTCTTAAAGCCGAAATCGAAAAATTTGGAACACAAGTAGAAATTTCTAATGATAGTTTAACTGTTTCAAAAATCAATCTTTTAGCAAGTAAAGTAGATGTCGAAACCTATCACGACCATAGAATGGCAATGGCTTTTGCGCCACTAGCTATTAAAACAACATTTAATATTCTTGAAGCCAATGTAGTCACGAAATCCTATCCAGACTTTTGGAATGATTTAAAGAATATAGGGTTTAACTTCACCGAATTTTAAAATAAAGGCTCAAATACTTGACAACCCCTATTTTGAGATTGTATATTTGCACCTCTCAAAAAAATAAATAATACATGAAATTATCACATTTCCATTTTGATCTTCCAGAAGAATTATTAGCCGAATACCCTTCAGAACATCGTGACGAAGCAAGATTAATGGTGCTTAATCGTAAAGATCAAACCATAGAGCATAAACTTTTTAAAGATCTTATCGATTATTTTGAAGAAGATGACGTTATGGTATTAAACAATACCAAAGTGTTTCCTGCAAGATTATTTGGTAATAAAGAAAAGACAGGAGCTAGAATAGAGGTGTTTTTATTAAGGGAATTAAATCCAGAACAACGCCTATGGGATGTATTGGTAGATCCAGCCAGAAAAATACGTATTGGTAATAAACTGTATTTTGGTGAGGATGAAACTTTAGTAGCTGAAGTTATAGATAACACAACATCAAGAGGTAGAACATTACGTTTCTTATATGATGGGTCATATAGTGAGTTTAGAAGAAAACTAACTGCGCTTGGGCAAACACCATTACCAAAGTACATCAAAAGAGATGTTGAGCCAGAAGATGAAGAACGTTACCAAACTATTTTTGCTAAAAACGAAGGTGCTGTAGCGGCTCCAACTGCTGGATTACACTTCTCGAAGCACTTATTAAAACGTTTGGAAATTAAAGGTATAAATTTCGCCGAAGTAACTTTACATGTTGGTTTAGGAACCTTCAATCCAGTAGAGGTTGAAGATTTATCTAAGCACAAAATGGATAGTGAAGAAATCATAATCAATAAAATTGCTAGCGATACAATTAATTCTGCATTAAAAGAAAAAAGACGTATCTGTGCCATTGGTACTACAGCAATGAGAACTATTGAAAGTTCGGTGTCATCTAGTGGTACATTAAATGAGTATGAAGGGTGGACTAATAAATTTATTTTCCCTCCTTACGAATTTAGTATTGCTAATAGTATGGTAACTAATTTCCATACACCTAAGTCTACTTTATTAATGATGGTTTCAGCATTTGCTGGACACGATTTTATAAAGCGTGCTTATCAAGAAGCTATAAAAGAAGGCTATAAATTTTATAGTTATGGCGACGCCATGTTAATCATATAAATTTAAAATGAGCCTCGTTTTTCGAGGCTTTTTTCTACAATGACACAAACTAAGAAAGACATACGTGCATTAACAAAAGACGAGCTCAGAGCCTTCTTTGTAGATCAAGGAGACAAGGCATTTAGAGGTAATCAAGTGTACGAATGGCTTTGGCAAAAATCGGCTCATAGTTTTGATGATATGACAAGTATCTCAAAGCAAAACAGACAAATGCTTGATGATAATTTTGTCATCAATCATATTAAAGTCGATAGTATGCAACGAAGTAGTGATGGTACTATTAAAAATGCTGTGCGATTGCATGATGGCTTAATTGTAGAATCTGTTTTAATCCCAACAAAAACTAGAACAACAGCCTGTGTGTCTAGTCAAGTTGGCTGTAGTTTAGATTGCAAATTTTGTGCGACTGCACGTTTAAAACGTATGCGAAATTTAAATCCAGACGAAATTTACGATCAAGTAGTAGCTATCGATAAAGAAAGTAAATTATATCACAACAGGCCACTATCAAATATTGTATTTATGGGGATGGGAGAGCCTCTCATGAATTATAATAATGTACTTAAAGCGATAGATAAAATAACGTCACCTGAAGGTTTAGGGATGTCTCCAAAACGTATTGTGGTATCAACCTCAGGAGTGCCAAAGATGATTAAAAAAATGGCTGATGATGAGGTGAAGTTTAAATTAGCTGTGTCTTTGCATTCTGCAAGAGATTCAGTACGTACCTCTATTATGCCGTTTAATGCCACATTTCCATTGACCGATTTACGAGAAGCATTAGAATATTGGTATACAAAAACTAAGAACCCAATTACCTACGAATATGTTGTTTGGCAAGGGATTAACGATAAAAAGGAAGATGTAGATGCCTTAATTAAGTTCTGTAAGTTTGCACCAAGCAAAGTTAATTTAATTGAGTACAATCCTATTGATGATGGTGATTTTAGGCAAGCAGATAACGAAGCTATTAATATGTATGTCTCAATGCTAGAACGAAACAGGATTACCGTAACTGTAAGACGTTCACGAGGTAAGGATATTGATGCCGCTTGTGGTCAATTAGCAAATAAATCTTGATTATATTTGACTAAATCTTAGCATAACTAGGTTAATGAAAATAGTAGAGCAGATAAAACAACCAATAGATTATGAAATGGAACTGTTTGAGCAAAAGTTCCGATTGTCTATGTCAAGTAAAGTTGCGCTACTTAATAGAATCACACATTATATAGTTAATAGAAAAGGGAAACAAATGCGACCTATGTTCGTCTTTCTAGTTTCTAAAATGGTTAGTAATGGCGAAGTAAGTGAACGCACTTATAGAGGCGCTTCGGTTATTGAATTGATTCATACGGCTACCTTAGTACACGACGACGTCGTAGACGATAGTAACAGACGACGAGGGTTCTTTTCTGTTAATGCCTTGTGGAAAAATAAAATTGCGGTTTTAATTGGCGATTATCTGTTGTCAAAAGGATTATTGCTGTCCATAGATAATAACGATTTTGATTTGCTTAAAATTATTTCGGTAGCTGTTCGTGAAATGAGCGAAGGCGAATTATTACAAATTGAAAAAGCAAGAAAACTTGATATTACCGAAGATGTGTATTACGAGATTATACGCCAAAAAACAGCAACACTCATTGCGGCTTGTTGTAGTTTAGGTGCAGCCTCAGTAAAACCAAATTCACCTGAAGTGGATACCATGCACAAGTTTGGAGAACTTATAGGTATGGCGTTTCAAATAAAAGATGATTTGTTTGATTATGGTAATACTAAAATTGGCAAGCCAACAGGAATTGATATCAAGGAACAAAAAATGACCTTGCCATTAATTCATGTGCTGAATAATTGCTCTAAAAAAGATCGTGATTGGCTTATTAATTCCATTAAAAATCACAATAAAGATGCTAAGCGAGTCAAAGAAGTAATTGCTTTTGTAAAAGACAATGGAGGCTTAGATTATGCAGTAACTAAAATGAAACAATTTCAAGAAGAAGCCCTACAGTTATTACAAAACTATCCAGACTCGCCTTATAAAAATTCATTGGAACTTATGGTGAATTATGTGATTGATAGGAAGAAATAGTCTGCTTTAATATTTGCACTGCTTCCCAAACAAATTCTTTAGGAAACTCACCAAAATAACTTATATAATCACCTTTACTGGAAATCACTACAAAACTACTACAAGGATAATGGTGTTTAAAAAACAATTGCTCTATAAATTGGTTAGGGTCTTGTTTCCAGTCTAGCAACCCATCATAATTTTCTAAACCTTTAGAGTCTTTATAGATATATAGCGGTTTAATTTTGGCTACTTGATGCAAACCATCTTCAAGTTGTTTGTTCCAGTTTTTAACCCACTCTTTTTTACCAGTTCCACCACTATTGCAAGAATCTTCACCTGGATAAAAAATAATAGCAATGGGTTTGGTTGCATCTAAGGTAATGTTTAAACCAACTTTTAACGTTTCAATAAACTTTGGCATATTGGTAAGTGTACCTCGCTTTTCTCTTAAAGTTAGTTTTTTATGATTAATAGAATCTCCAGGAATATCTAATAACTTATTTGTTAAACGAATTCGATTAAACTTAGATTTGCTTATTTCTACATTGTTTTCATCAAAGTACCTGTAGTCTTTTGTGGATGAACAAGATAAGATAAATAGACTAAGGAGTATTGATTTAAGTAGGTTTCTCATTATTAAAATGAAAGGTTCATTTAATGCACTGATATGCAACGTTTCAATGTTTTGTATCAGTGCATTAAACGAAGTTAGCTGTTTTTTCTCACAAAATCAATGTTTTACAGCTATCAATACTTTCTCTAAATTGCAGTCTCAAAAAATATTTTTTAATCGCATACAACCATTTGCATCATTATTGCGTCTATATAGATAGAAGATTAAATGAAGAATCCATTGAAAGTCATTCAGCTTTATAAAAACGAAGCTCAGCTTATAAAAAAAGCGAGCCGAAACAATAGAGAAGCACAGCATACGCTGTACGAATGGCATGCACCAAAAATGTTAAGTGTTTGTCGTTACTATATAAGTGATTTACAACATGCCGAAGAGGTAATGCTTAATGGATTTTTTAAGGTGTTTACAAAGCTTAAAAGCTTTAATAACAATGGAAGTTTTGAGGGTTGGATACGACGTATAATGGTTAATGAAGCAATTTCGTTTTTACGTGCTAAAAAGCGTTTGGAGTTTAGCACAGACGATACTGTGTTTCCTGAAACTGCAACCAATAATATAAAAGCAGAGATTGATGTTGCCGAGATTCAGCAACTCATAGACAATCTTCCAGAAGGTTACCGAATGGTATTTGTAATGTATGCCATTGAAGGATATAAACATAGTGAAATAGCTACGATGCTTGGTATAAACGAAGGCACATCTAAATCACAATTATTTAAAGCAAGACAGCTTTTACAACAACAATTAGCAAAACTTAATAAAGTTAATCATGGCACCAATGAAATATGAAGAACAGTTGAAAGACAAATTGGAGCAACGTACCATACAACCTAGCTCTGATGCGTGGCAAAAGTTAAATGATAAACTTGATGCCAACAAATCTAAAAAGAATAACAAAGGCTTTTGGTATTTAGGTATTGCAGCAAGTATCGTTGGTATCTTATTAATAACAAATGTATTTGATAATAGTAATACAAATATTGTTGAGCCAACTATAGTTGATACAGATAAAACAAGCTCAGAATCAATTAATAATAAGGTGCAAGAGGACATTCCTACTAAAGAAAAAGAAATATTTTCTAATGAAACTACAGCTTTAGCTTCTGAAAATGATAAGACAGAAACTCCTAAAAAGCAAACAACAAATAAATCTCAGTTAAAACAAAAAATAACTAAAGAGCAGTTTAAGTTAATTCCAAGTAAAACAGAAGAACCGATAGTTGTAAGTAATATTAAAGAAGAAAACAAAGAAACAGTCGCTAAAAAACTAAGCTTTGAAGAGCAAAAAGCTAAAGAAATAGTAGCTCAAATTCAAAACATGCAAAAAACTAAGGAAGTGACAGATGCCGAAATAGACGCTTTACTAAGTTCAGCACAACGAGAAATCACTTTTAAAAGACTATATAACGAAGGCACTAAAACAATAGATGCCAATGCCTTGTTGTTGAGTGTGGAAGAAGATATAGAAGAGCAGTCGTTTAGAACACGTGTTTTCGAAATGTTAAAAGCAGGGTATAACGAAGTGAAAACAGTTGTAGCTGACAGAAATAATTAAAAAATCATCAAATCAAATCAATAAAAAACGAACAGTTATGCAAACAATTACAAAGTACTTATTAATTTCAATTTTATGCTTTAGTGTGCAATTAATGAACGCTCAAGAGCGAGCTACTAAAGAAGAGAGCATTGAAATGCTCATCAAACTTAAACAAACAATTGAAGAAGAAGAGCGAGAGGCTTTAAAATCTAAAGTTGAAGCGATTAATCAACGCTTAAGCAAAGGAGATATTACACAAGCTGAAGCCGAACGCCTAAAAAAAGAAGCTGCTCAAAAGCACGCTTTAAACATCGAAAACAGAATAGCCATTATTGATAATAAGATTGAATTATTAAAAAGGAATGGTTATGTATCTAAAGAATCTTCTGACGATGATAACAGTTATACATTTAGAATTGGCAGTGGTGATGACGAAGGCGACAGTTTTATCTATTTTGGAAAAAAGCGTTACGATAAGCCAAGAAAATACGACAGACGAACATCTAGCGATATGGTTTTAGCCTTTGGCTTAAACAATGCTTTAATTGAAGGCGAAAATTTTGATGATACACCATACAAAATTGGAGGTTCTCGTTTTTTTGAAATAGGTTGGGCTTGGAAAACACGAGTTTTTGAAAACTCTAACTTTTTAAGAATAAAGTATGGTTATTCATTTCAA
>Ga0316204_10005346_pt1 | contig 21326 bp, 5 predicted proteins | sample 6monrhotite_MG_2_FD_205661 | JGI IMG/M metagenome (GOLD analysis project Ga0316204, IMG submission 205661) | Microbial mat bacterial communities from mineral coupon in-situ incubated in ocean water Damariscotta River, Maine, United States -... | ecosystem: Environmental > Aquatic > Marine >... | reverse complement strand
AGCCTATAATTAACGCTTTAGTGTCTGCTATCTCTGTGGTTCCGGGTGGAATTTCCAGCCATTCGTGCTTGCGCTGATGATCGATAATTGTATCCATCCGCTTGGCGGCAGACAGCATCATCATAACTGCAAACTCGGCGATGGATGCGCTGTTCAATCCAGCGCCGTTGGTCAAAATCGTACCTTGTGATTTCAGCTGTTCCAAAGGAAAATGTTCGACCCCGGCATAAACGCTATTAAGCCATTTCAAGTTGGTGGCTGCGGCGATGGTTTCTGCCATTTTGTCTTTGTCGTACATATCGAACCAGCCGATTTCAGCGTCTTGTGCTGCTTCCATTGCTTCTTCAGCACTGGTGAACCAGGTTACGTCAAGATCATCGCAATGCGGTTCAACCAGCGGACGGACTAAAGATGCCATAGCGGCTTTTGGTTTGGTCATACCATTATTCTCCACTCCCAGCGTAGTGGGTCACCGTCCATCGGTTCCACACCCTGTTCAATAAGTTGATCGCGGATACTGTCCGCAGTAGCGAAATCTTTGTTGATTTTTGCTTGATGTCGTTCGTCCAGCTTGGCCTCGATTTCACAAGAATTAATCGATACCGTTGCGGGTGAAACACGCAAATCTTGTCTGGTGAAATTGAGCAGATCGAGCCCAAGCACCATATCGAATTCCTCGAGCAAAGCCATTCTTTGATCTGCAGGCAGTTTCTTTTGGGTCAACAGGTCTTCCAGTACAGGCAATGATTTTGCACTGTTCAAATCATCACTAATCGCGGCGTCAAATTTTTCCTTGAATTCCAGTAATCTTGGATGCGCAATTGCAGCTTTTCTGTTGTCCGCCTTGCTGCGTAGTTTTTCTATTCCGATCAAAATACGCTTCAATCTTGTCAGCGCTGCTAAAAGATTCTCCCACGTAAATTCGAGTTCGCTACGATAGTGCGCTTGGAGACACATAAGACGATAGGCGAGGGGATGGATGCCTTTGTCCACCAGCACTTGCAGGCGCAGAAAGTCACCTGTCGATTTGGACATTTTACCCTGCCGATCGATCAGGAAATTATTGTGCATCCAGATATTTGCACCGCTATGCTCGCAAGCATTATGGGCCTGATTCTGCGCAATCTCATTGGGATGGTGGATTTCCCTATGGTCTATACCTCCGGTGTGAATATCAAACTCTTCACCCAAGTATTTCATACTCATTTGTGAGCATTCCAGATGCCAACCCGGCGCACCTTTACCCCAGGGGCTATCCCATTCCATCTGTCGGGTCTCACCGACCGGCGTTTTTCGCCATATCGCAAAATCAGTCTGATTGCGCCTGCCCTCAACGATATCGATTCGACCTTCGCCTTCATCGGTATTGGCGCGTGCAAGTTTGCCATAATTAGGCACTGTGCTGGTATCGAAATACAGACCGCTATCCAGTTCGTAGCAGTGTTTTTCCGCAATACCTTTCGCAAATTCAATCATTTCATCAACATGATCCGTGGCGATAGACCATTTCGCTGGCTGACGAATATTCAGCCGATCAATATCTTTCCAATAAGCGTCGGTATAGTATTTTGCGATATCCCAAGCGGACTTCCCGGTTTTTGCCGCCGCTTTTTCCATCTTGTCATCACCTTCATCGGCATCGGATGTAAGGTGGCCGACATCGGTGATATTGATGATGTGGGTGAGTTTGAAGCCCTTCCAGCTTAGCGTTCGACCAAGCAAATCGGCAAAGATATAGGCCCGCATATTACCAATATGCTGGTAGTTATAAACGGTCGGTCCGCAGGTATAAACCCGTGCTTCGCCGGAATGAACCGGTTGGAACGTCTCTTCATTGCGGGTCAGGCTATTGAACAGCTTTAACGGATATGCATCATTGTCACTCATGCATATCGCCTAAGAGTTTATGGCGGCAGACGTCAACTGGTCAATTATAATGAAATTTTTCGGCAGCTATTCGGCTGGCTCCAGTTCCATTTCGACGGGGCCGCCGACACTGCAATTTTCGCTGCCTTCTTCACCTTCGCAGCTAGTCTCGCCAATCCAAAGGTCATCATTGCCAGCGCCTGTGACGGGTTCATCGATCAACGGATCATCGGCAAATTTTTCGGTATCCTTGAGTTCGATGAGATTGGTCTCGAAAGGGTCAGCGATTACTGAACTGCTATCTGGCGTGACTTCTTCTTCAATTATGTCTTGCACCGGGTCATTCAATTCTGGCTCATCTGCTCCAGGGCTAGACGGAGGAGTTGGGGTAGGAGTTGGTGCAGGGGTGGGTGTGGGCGTTGGGGTCGGAGTTGGTGTTGGGGTCGGAGTTGGAGTTGGAGTTGGAGTTGGGGTCGGAGTTGGAGTTGGTGTTGTCGGTGAACAGCTGGCGGGATTAGCAATAACGCACCCGTTGATCGTTGACGCTGCCGCTGGAACACTGACATCAAAATTAGCAATTGGAATAACATCTATTCCGGTTGTCACCACACCGGCGCTGGTGCGCTGAATACCATTGACTACAACATCAAACGGCGTACCCGATGGTGGCCCGAAAATGGCCAGTCCGCCATCGCCAAAGACGAAACCGCGGCGTTGGTCAAAGTCGGTTCCTGGGGCGCTGTTCTGGATGAACAGGCCGGCATCGGGTGCGAAGATCAGTGTGTTGGCCTGGAAGAAGCCGTCATCGCGATCAACGCCATCATTATTGGCAAGGCGCGTGTCTGCATCTGCAGCGGTGCTTCCGATAATATCATTGGCTGCGGAATCTGTAGCTGCGATAATGGTCGGTGCCTGGACTAGCAGTTCACCAGCCAGCGCGCCGCCTGCGTCCAGGATGCTGACATTGCCCGCGACTGCATCAAGCCTGATCGTCTCTCCGCCGCGTAAGGTTAGGAAATTGTTGTTAGTGGCGTTGCCAAGAGCAAGTGCACCATTGATCCGCATCGCGGTTCCAGCACCAACTTCAAAGTTGCCATTTGTGCCGATCTGACCATCTTGCGGCGTGCCGGTGCCGCTGGCAGCAAGAATGTTCAGGTCTTCGATGACGACATCATTACCGGTTCCCGTATCCGGATTGAAGAGGTTCAGGTCGCCGCCGGAGAAGACGCGGGTAAACTCGTCTGCGTTCAAATGGAAGCCGGTCAAATCACCGACACCGCCCAAAGTCATGACTGTGCTTCCATCACCATTGATGGAGAGGAACGTTGTCTGGTCCGACCGGCCCAGTTGCCCGGTGCTGCCAATGTTCATGTTTGAAGAGGTGGTGTTGATCGTCACACCGCTCGCCTCTGCCTGGATATCGATATTGCCTCCGGCATTGATGGTCAGGGTATTGGCCGCACTGACCTGACTGTTGATCAGCGCATCTGCGCCCACTGTAATCGTAACATTGCCGCCAATAGATACGGTGTTTTGCGGCGCATTAAGACCAGCTCCTATCGAACTTGGAACAACAGGCGCTGAACTTGGGACAATGAACGTATCACTGACCGTAGCAGAACCACCCGCACTGATATTGATATTACCGGTTGCCTGAGCCCCCTGAATATCCAGATTTGTGGTGGAGGTAAGATTGATGTCGCCGTTCGTGGCATCGGCTCGCACCGTCATGTCCTGCTGCGATACCAGCGAAACAGCTTCACCGCTTGCCACAACAATATTGGTTACATCGACATTGTTGGTCACATTGACCAGGCCGCTATCGGCAGTGAGGAACATGTCGTTGCCGGATACGTTCGCGAGCGTGATGCCGTCATCTGCAAGGATACGAACTTGACCCTGACCAGTCTTGGCAGCCACCACATCATCGGCCGCAAACGCACCCTGGGAGCGGACAATGACATTGGTTCCACTGGTCAGTGTTGATGCCGTCAAATCACTGGGGCCGGTGGTTGTAATGCGGACGTTGGCGCCGCCGGTCACATCATTAAGCACAACATCACGGTTGGCATTGATAGTTACCGCGCCGCCCGCATCTATATCACCGCCAGTAAGTGTTCCAAAGTTGGTATCAATATCGACCGTGCCAGCTGCATTTATAGCAGCAAAGTCTATCGTGCCATTGCTAATGATATCAATGCCATCGCCATCTACCTGACCAAGGGCAATATCATCGCCGTCAATCGTGATATCGCCGCCAGTGGCATTTTGCACATCAATCGCACCACCGGTAAGATTGATGGTCGACCCGCCGGTCACATTGGTGAGGGTAATCTGTCCTGCATCTAGGGACACAGATCCGCCATTGATATCCGTGACCGCAATATCGCTGGCGCTAACTGTCAGTCCTTCATCGCTGGTCAGGCTGTCAAAGGTCAGTGATCCCGCAGCGTCAAGCGCCATGCTCGATGCTGCCGTCGCGCTTGTTCCAGTGAGATTACCGCCTGCATTTGCCGTAAAGTCAGCAGAGGAGTTTACCGTGCCAAGCATCATGTCGGTGCCAGAGGTCAGATCAATATGATTCAGCGCACCACCCGTAGTGGTCACATCGCCGCCGTTTAGATCACCGCCCGCGTTCATTGCGATACCACCGCCGGTTGTCGATGCAGAGGTAAAGTTGATATCACCGCCCGCATCAACCGTGAAGCTGCCGCCTTGTGCCTCCAGGCTGCCAAAACCGACATTGCCGGTCGCATCAAAATCAATCCCGCCGCCCACGGTAACGGTGCCATTACCATCTACGTCACCTGCTGTAGCATTGAGCGAGAGGTTGCCGCCAATAGCGCCATTGTTCAGGGTGACAGATGTACCAGTGATACTAGTATCACCGCCGCTAATGGCGCTGGTGAGGGTTGGCGTACCGGTTGCGCTTATTGTAATATTATTCGTAGCATCCACAGTGCCAAAGCTGGCATCTCCTGCATTTGCATCGGCGCTAATCGATCCACCCGATGTTACATCGCCTACATTGATTGCCTGTGCCGTCAGATCAACATCTCCGCCACTGTTGATATCGCCACTTCCGGTATGCATCCCAATCGTACCGTTGACGGCTGAGAGAGAGATCGCATTGGGTGAGGTGATCGAGTTGAACAATATATCCATCGAACTGGTGAAGTTGATGCTGTTCGCACTCGCATTACCAATGGTGATGTTGCCGCCATCGATATTTAACGCATTGGTGGCCGTGAGATCGTTGGTAGCAATGTTATTAACAGCCGTAATCGAGATGTCTTGTCCCGCTAATGCATTGCCAATATTCACAGCATCCTTGTTGATCAGGACATTGCGGCCAGCATCCAGATTTCCGCCCGTCAAAACACCAGTGGTTCCAGTTAGTTCAATATCATCATTGGCCGTGATACTGGTGAAGTCGATATCGCCACCAGTATTGATGCTAACACGATCTAGCACAGGATCGGCATTTCCATTGGCAATCAGATTTCCAACCGCCACATTGGTTTGGGCCAGGACATCAATCTGCCGAGCGGTTGCATCCCCAAATGTCACTGTACCGGTCGAGTTAACAAGCAAGCGTCCAGCTGTATTTGCGGTTCCAAAACTAACAGATTGACCTGCACCGTTTAGCGTTTGGAGCGTCACGTCAGCTACCGCAGTGATATCACCTGCAACAATATTGCCGCCATCTGCCGATAGTAGGACGGCCTCTCCGGAATTTACATCATCTAGAGTAACATTCTGCCCATTGGCCAGAACCCTGAAATCGGAAGACATATTTCCACCCAGAATATCGCCGCCTGCATCAAAATCCATGATTCCTGTCGAACTGGCCGCGGCAAATGCTATGTTTCCACCTGCATTAGTCCGGAAAGATCCGCCCTGCGCATTGAGTGATCCAAATCCAATATTGCCCGTCGCGTCGAGGTCTATGCCGCCGGCCACAGTTACCGTGCCATTACCATCAACATCGCCTGCTGTTGCGTTCAATGTCAGATCGCCACCAATGGTGCCGTTGTTGAGGGTAACCGAGGAACCGGTGATGCTGGTGTCACCGCCGCTGATCGCATTGGCCAATAATGAACTGGCTGATGAGCTGACTGTCAGAGATGTAGCAGCATTTGTAGTACCAGTTAACGTCGTCGATCCGAAAGCGGTTGTTGCATCAAAGGCCCCGGCAGTCGCGGTAACGTTGACGCCGGTAATGTTGCCGTTACCGACTATGGTGTTCGCAGTAACCTGAGCCAGCAGCGTGATCGAATCTGCCGCGAGCAGTGACACATAATCGATCTGACTGCCGATAACGTCAATCAGACCACCGGCGGATGAATTGCCGAGATCAACACGATCATCTGAGCTAATCACGATATCGCCACCGGTAATAATCGAATTGAGCCCGGTAGTGATATTGCCCAGTGCGGTGGCTGTGAAGTTACCACTGGCTTCGGCATGATCTGCGTCAATCGCGCCTTGCGCATCTAGCGTGATATTTCCGCCCGTGGTCAACATTATCGGGGCAGTTATATCACCACCGCTGGTGATTGAGATATTATTGATGGCATTGAGAGTATCTGTAGCGGTCACATTGCCCGCTCCGGTAAGCTGAATACTCGAGCCGGAAATTGTCTCGTCAGAAAACATAATAGATCCGGCATTTCCGGCATTTGCTTGGTCGAAGTTCAATGCAGAGAGGTCAACCCCGGTGCCGTTTGTTGTTGCGGAACCAAGCGCGATTGTGCCGTCTGTCTGAACGGAAACATCGTCGCCCGCGAGCACCGTTGCTAAGGTTACATCTCCTAATGTCTGCACGGCTACATCATCACCAGCGTTCAACGTGCCTGTTGCTGCGATATTGTTGTTAGCCAAAAGACCGATGGTTCCTGTTGTTGGCGTGCCAGTCCCTGTCGCTGCCGAACCAATTGTGAGGTCATGGCCCGCGGAAGCCAATATATCACCGCTATTTGTTGTCAGCGCACCGGTGACAATGTCGCCAGTTGCTCCGGCAGCGAACAGATCTATACCCGAGCCGACATCGGTTGTCGTAATGTCGCCTGCGTTGATTCCACTGGTAACGCCTCCCGTTCCCGCAGTTGCCGTAAAGCCACCACTGGACATCGCACTGGTGAATGTGATTTCACCGCCTGCATCGACGGTGAAACTACCACCCTGTGCCTCCAGGCTACCAAAGCCGACATTACCGGTCGCATCGAGGTCAATTGCGCCCCCAACTGTCACGGCGCCGTCACCATCGACATCTCCTGCCGTCGCATTGAGTGTCAGGTTGCCACCTACATCTCCGTTATTCAAAGTTACCGATTGGCCAGTGATGCTCGTATCACCGCCGCTAATGGCGCCAGCTATTATAGGAGTTCCACTGGCGCTAACGGTAATATCTGTGTTTGCGGATAGGGTTCCCGCGGTCAAATCACCGGCAGTAGCCGTCAGTGAAACTTCGCCATTCAGGGATGTCGCGTCTCCTACAGAAACGCTCAATGCTGATAAAGTAAGTGCATCTCCGGACGTAAGATTGTTGAGATCGATATTTGCTGCATTGTTTATTGCGATACCACCAGCTGCATCCCAGTCGCCGGTGCCAGTGACGTTTCCGCCGCCAGCCAGGATATCAATATTGCTTGCTGAGTTGAGTGTGTTAGCTGTGACGCCAGAAGAACCATTGATGGAAATATCGTCGCCACTGGCATCATTGATCGATACAAAATCACCGTTGATGTTGATGGATCCGCCTAGTGCAGTGCCAATTCCAACGCCACCGCCTTGAATATCAATTGAGTCGCCTGAAACGCCATCAACATTGACGCCAGCTGTGCCGGAAATAAACACACCGAAGCCATCTGCGCCGCCAATATTAACATCATCGCCATCAATATTGATGTTACCACCCACCACGTTGTTGATATCGATAGTGCTGCCAAAAATGCCAATATCCGAACCTCCGGCAAATCCGCCAAAGACATCACCTGCATTTATGTTAAGTGCACCGCCAGCATCAACGGTTCCAAAATCAACGGTACCGCCAGCCCCAAGAATCAAATCGTTACCCGCTGAAACATCGCCTATAGTGATATCTGTGGCTGTGATATCGATGTTATTTGCACTGCCTGAAAAGTCGATTGAAGCATTGCCGCCAGCGTTCAAAATAATATCGGTTCCCGGCACATTGATGGAACCAAATATAAAGTCTCCATTCGTTCGATAATTTACATCTCCAACGCCAACGGTCAGGCTGCCAACGGACATACCAGAAGGCGCAAAGTACGTTCCTTCAAGCGGGCCGCCAATATTGGCAACGGTAGTTAACTCCCCGCCCGCGTTTATGGATGCAGCGTTTACAATACCTGCGACCGTGATACCAATATCATTGGCGCTGGAGAGCGCGCCGGTACCCAAAAGGCTACCAAATTGTGCATCGATTTGAACAAGGTCACTACTGACACGTGCTTGACGAAGATCGACATTTCCATTGATGCTTTGAAGCAAAACCTCATTGGAACCCACCAATGTCGTCGCGATACCGTCAGTACCCATTACAATATCATTGCGCGTTGTTACGCGAATGATATTCGCGGTTACCGTGCCGCTTTCGATAAAGGCATCGACAATGTCATTGTTGCTTGCTTGCCCGATGAAGACTTGATTGTCGGCCGCTATTGATCCGAAACAGGCATTGCCCTGTAAACAATTAGCGCTGAGCAATCCATTGTCGTCAGATTGGCCGACCGCAGCAATGGCTGCATCTGATGGGGCGTCATTAATGTCTGCGGCAAAGGAGCTGCCGATAAAATCACCATTCAATCCGTCGATAGCATTGGCGGACATAACGATTGCAAATTCATTCGCGTTAACGGTGCCGTTTGAGATGATCGACGCAATTGGAGATAGTGGTGCGCTGCTGAGAGGTGCCAAACCACCCGCTTGTAGAAGCAGGTTGTTCGGGCTGGAAAATGGATTCGCTGCGCTTGGCGTTGTGGCAGCGTTGGCCCCGGCAATTACGCTGGCTCCCGCACCGATTATGATATCATCCCCGGTTTGAACTCTCAGACCATTGTCTGAAACAGTATTGCTGCCAGCCGCGAAGACAGCATTGCCGCCAGAGTTGACGGTGATGTTGCCGGTAGAAGTAACATTGCCCGTGATGGTGGCATTGAAATTTGGATCATAACTCGCCGTTGGAGTGGGGGCAGGGGTGCCTGTTGGATCCAGGCCTGCCTCAATAATCATTTGTGGGCCGCTAACAATTACACCGATGCCAATGGGGGTGGTAACCGGTGTTCCGGTAACCGCTGCATTGATAATATCAACATTCTGGAGGGCAGAAATATTGACGGACCCCACGCCCGTAATGTCTGCAACAGCTGCGTTCTGCTCAGCACGCACTGTAACCGCTCCGCCTGCATTAACAAACGAGCCATCGGAGCTGGTGAAATCAAGCGCGGCATTGGCATCGAATGTACCGGAAACATCTATGGAGTTGACTGGCGTAGCGTTGTTCGTGTGATTTACCAGAATGGATCCCGCTGTACTGTCCAGATCGGCGTTGCCCGTAACGATCATCTGGCCATCGCCATCGAAATCATATTCGATATTGCCAGCCACATTGGCAGTGAAATCACCAGCAACGGTAATGGGACCACTGTTACCGGTGACAAACAATCCGCTAGTCGGCAATGCCGCGCCAGAGCCGGTCACCGTCAACGATCCAAAACTGATCAATCCAAGGGGATCAGTGGACGTGTCCGTGATTTCGACGCGCCCACCGGTACCGCCGGTAGCACTGGCGTCGATCACAGTATCACCAAGTGAAATGATACCGGGGCTGCCTTCTTGGACTTCGACAATTGGATTGCCACCATTGCCAACGCCGCCGAAACCTGCGACACCTGTAAATGCACCGGAAGATCCTTCCAATCCAGCGCTACCACCCGTGCCATTAGCGAACAGGTTGACATTGTTGGCGGTTATCGTGCCGCCTTGCGCCAGTAAAGTTGGGGAGCCGCCGGTACCATCGCCTCCGTCACCGCCGTTGCCGCCGGTACCCCCGTCAGACTCTCCGCCACGTCCACCGGTTCCTCCTGTTCCGGAACTAGATAGGTCAAAGCTGGGGGTAGAAATTGTAATTGCACTGCCGGATCTCGCGATCAGTTCAGCACTGCCGCCAAAACCTGAACCTCCTGCGCCACCATCTCCGGCCAATCCACCCAAGTTAGTTCCACCTTGCGCTCCGCCTCCACCCTGGCCATTTGCTGAGAGCGCAACGGTACCATTAATCGGAATATTGCCATTCGCGCCGGTCACTTCCAGGCGGGCTGTTCCGCCTGTACCGGTTCCACCGCTTCCTCCGTCGCCCCCAACTCCTAGCGGCATTGCGCCAGTACCACCCGTTCCGTCGGCGGACACCGTCAGAGCAGCCAAGTTGACCGATGAATCGATAACATTTAGAACGGCCGTTCCGCCCGTGCCGTCACCGCCGTCACCACCTGTTACACCGCCGCTTCCCGCAGCACCAATGCCATTGGCATTGATTGTGTACAGAACCGGATTTGCATCATCCTGACCAATATTGATTGTTGCATTCCCGCCAGTTCCGGTTCCGCCATTTGCGCCATCTTGACCAACAAAGCTTGGCGAGAAAACCTCAATGTCAAAGCCAGTAAATGGATCGAATACAAGCGCAGTTGTGCCGCCTTGTCCCGCCGCCCCGCCGGTACCTACCGCAGTGACCGATAGATCACTAAATGTAATCGTACCGCTAAGATTATTGAAGGTTGCGGTTCCGGCGATTGCATTACCGCCGTCTCCGGAATTTTGTGCCGGTGTGGGAGTTGGTGCAGGGGTGTTGCCAACCAAGGCATTGCCACCAGCTCCACCACTTGTGTTGGAGCTGACAACGATACCACCGGTACCGGCATTTACGACCGCCGTGCCATCGAGATTAAATATCGCGGTTCCGCCAGTCGAATTCCCCCCATTACCTGCATCGACGCCTTCTCCTGATCCGCCTTGGCCACCAAAGCCACCAGCGGAAACGGTTAGTGAATTTGCGACAGTTAAGCTTCCTGAGTTGGCGTTGAATGTTGCGCTACCACCTATGCCTTGTCCGCCATTTCCGGCAGGGTTTCCCTCGGTTTCCCGAGAGCTTCCGCCGCCGCCGCCAGTGCCATCTGCGGCAACGGTTAAGTTGTTGACAAATACATCGGTGCCGCGAAGGTTGAAGATAACGTCGCCACCGGTACCAGTTCCACCATCACCAACTACATTTGGTATAATTCCCAAAAATGGATCATCAATGGTTGAATCTCCGCCATTCGACGCAAATCCGCTTGCAGATACTGTTAAATCTGTCGCTGTAAATGTGCTGCCATTCAGATTGAATGTGACCGTTCCGCCGACTCCAGAGCCACCCTGTCCGCTTGGCGCTACGCCCACGCCGTCAAACACTCCCGCGATTAGTCCATCACCGGTAAAGTTGGCGGTTCCCATTGTCATGGTGCCTCCACCTTGAAGAGTAACGTCAATGTTACCTCCAATACCCAGGCCGGGTGTGGTGTTTCCGGTGGATCCATCGTTATCCGAACCCACACCACTCGTATTAATAGTGAGCGATGTGTCGGTTGTTTCCGTTAATGTCAGGATGCCGCCATCGACCAATAAATTTACATTTCCCGCTGTGGCTTGGCCGCCGGGGACGGAATTAAAGGCATCAGCAGAAATGGATAATGTGCCCGCCGTTACTGAACCACTGTTTTGAATGGTAAGATTGATATCACCAGGCGATCCATCCGTGGTGCCCGCTGGTGCTCGGGTAGTTCGACTGTTTTCCAGGTTGATATTTGCTGCACTAAATGTTGCGTTGTCAACTAAGACGTTGATATCGGCGGAAGCAGACGTCCCATCGGCATCAGCCGATCCGCGGCCAGACATATTGAAATCGCCGGTTAATGTTAAGATTGAGCCGTTCAGAATGTTTAATGTCGTACTACCTTCGTCTCCAGCAGCTACTTGCCCGTTGAGTACATTATTACCTCGGAAGGCATCACCATTTAGACCCAATGAACTGCCATTGAAATTGGTGCTATCAAACGTAACAATCAAATCGCCGCCAGCGGCATTACCTGTGACCAGATTTCCCATGGCATCAAACGATCTACCTGCCGACGCACCTGTATTGAGCGAAAGTTGGTCGATATTTAGTGTAGCGCCGGAAAAAATCGCAGTGACATCTCCGCTAAAGGCAGAATTGATGCTTTCATTGGTATTGCCAGACGCGTTGGAAGAGCCATCAGCACCAGCATCGGCAATCAACTGAGTTGCGGTAATTGTGCCGCCATTTACGGTTAGATTAACGGCACCACCGGTACCGCTGCCGCCTGTCGAAGTTCCTCGGAATGTTGATGTAGAATTACCCCTAGCTTCCAACTCAAGGCCGAAGAATCCATCTGCAACCAATGTGCTACCCGCGCCGTCAATATTGAAGTTTATTGTACCACCGAAGCTATCGGCGCCGGTCATAATGCCATGGTTCGCCGAAGTGCTCGCACTGAAAATCGAACGATTGAACCGCGGCCCGCCGGAAATATCGAGCAATCCGCCGGCGATTATGTCAACATTAATCGTGCCACCAAAGGTATCGGTACCGTCATCAACGATAGCGCGACGACTTTCAGTGCCATCGACGCCTGCCAATATATTAAATGTGCCATCTACACGCAGTTGGCCTGACCCATCCGTCAGCGTGCCAGGACCGGTGATATCGATATCCACTGTTCCACCCTGGGTGCCGGAAAAGGCATTCAGTTCCAGATCGCCGGTAATCCCAAATTGTGAACCAGGTCCCACTGCAAAATTGATACTGTTAGCTGCATTAAACGTGGCATCACCGACCAGAGAGACATTGTCTCCGTTATTGGCACCCATGTTAATGCTGTCACCAGCCGTAAAGTTAAACAATCTTGGGTTGGCATCGGCCGGGCTATCAATGCTGTTTCCCCCGGTCGCGATGAAATTTATGTCATTGTTGGCAAATGCATCAACAGATCCCATCAAAGTTATATCGGTAAAATTGATATTCGCGTTCTTGGTTGGGTCTACCGTGGTGTCGATTTCGTTACGGCGGCTGGAGGGGATAGATATGTTTCCGCCTGCACTTAAGACAATCGAGCCATCACGGAACGTTGCAGTCGTTACCGCCGCGTAACCGATGGACCCACCGAGTAACATGGTCATGGTTTGGTTTTTGGGCACTGCTGCCATGTAAATTGCCTGGTTATCGGCAAAAATGGTGGGGGCGGGTCCGGTTGTTGTGCCAGTATGGACTATACCATTGCTATCACTGGTCCCAGCGCCCACAGGAATCTGAATGTCAAACAAATTGTTATTGTTGATGGTAAGAGTAGCTTGCTCAGCTGCCACCAATGCAACCGATCCATTTACATTGACAGTTCCCGCCTGCTCAATCCGCGGAGCTACAATCGCCAAATAACTGTCGTCATTGGCCAATTCGATCTGGGGTGTCGCATCCAAACTGGTATCGATCGGATCAATTCTGATAGTTCCACCACCGACATTGCCAGTCGCACTGATGGTACCGCCAAATGCATCGGGGAAGCCCCCACTGATGTCCAGGTCTGTCGTGGTAAGTATCAGGCTTCCGACGTCGAACCGACCGGTACCACCTACCAATATACCGCCCGGACTATAGAACCAGATATTGCCTCCTATGGGTCCGGTATTGTCGCCAAGCCGACTGGTCACATTGCCAAGAAAGGCGATACCCCGAGGATCGCCAGCACCGGTTACTCCGGTCGGTAGAATCCGGTTCAACACGGTATAGCCGGAGGTGGGGCCGAGGAAGTCAAGCGAGGTTCCACGATCCAATATATTGATGAAATCGTCGCTGTTGGATCCATCCAGCGGGTTCCAAGTAAGAACGGATTCTGCCACCAGCACTTCGATCGTGTCTGCATTTGCTGTTCTGGTGATATTAGGAGCGACCGTGCTGCCTATGAGGCTCGCCTGAAACGACTGAGACCCGGAGATTCGCGGACCCACTGTAATCATTTGCGGCTGGTTTAACCCGGGAACACGAGCATTGATCCTTATTGTTTCCAGATCAATTGGTAACGGTGCGGAAATTCCAGCATCACTCAGATTATACTGCTCACCTGGCATATGTGGCTGATACGCATCTGGTAATGTAACCGGACTGCTGATGCGGATATCCTGTTGTGGTAACTGTGACACGGGGCTTGATATTCTAACGTCATTTATCGGCAATTTATTTACCGGAGCGGAAATTCGTATGTTCTGAACAGGCAGAGATTCAACAGGACTCGATATCCGGACGTCGCGTGGGCTGAAACTGGGCTGGGAAATCGTCGCAGGCGCACTTATCCGCACGTCGTTCACCGGCAACTTGTTTATTGGAGCCGAAATGCGAATATTTTGCACCGGCAATTGGTTGACTGGCGCAGATATCCGGACATCGCGCGGGTTGAAATCCGGTGCGCGTAGCAGGGATTGCGCAGCGGTAGTTTGTGGCGTGATAACCAAAAGCGCAGCCGCAGCGGCAACCGAGCTGCCCGAGAGCCATCGCATTTTTTGTGTTCGGAGGAGTTTCCGCTTCACGCTTTGCTGTTTCAGTTTACCTGTCATCATTTTTCCCCGCCGATCCGATCCGTTTTTACTGCGCATATTGCTTCTTATCGATACCAAGGTGCCAATTGCACGGTTAGTGTCAGCATTGCGCGCGCGCTATCTCGCCGCGTTTGAAAACCCGCTCTTTTGAGTGGAACGACCGTCATCAAATCAAGGCTAGCCTGCCTGCTGATTGTTGCACGCACCCCTCCACCAGCTGAATATAGTTTCTGCGGGTCAGCGGGGATGTTCTTGTTCCACACACCCATCATGTCGAAAAACAAATAGGGTTGCCAAGCTATGCCGTCGGGATTGTCCGGAACCAGTGATCCATAACTAACCTCTGTTTGCAGCCCATATCCGCTATCGCCGATAATGGTTCCTGGATCATAACCACGGCCAGTTGTATAATTCCCGCCCGAAATTTCTTCGTAGGAAAAGAGCGCATTGGATGACAGCTGGAACCGAGGCTTTAGCGTAAATGCAATAAGTGGTGTCGGTCGATAATCTAGCTTTGCCTGACCGCGAATAACAAAGGATGTAGGATCGCCATCTGCGCGGGTTGGAATAACCGTTTGTCCAAGGCACCTGACAAATCCCGGACCACAGCCGTCGCTGGCGCCCAGTATCGAAAGTCCCTGTCTAAGCTCGAGAGATCCAACCATTCCCCATTTGGGTTCATAGGCTGAGTAGCCGCCGCGTCCAGAAACACTTCCGGGTTCGATCTGGTTAAAGTCCAGGCGGGCATAGGCGACGCTTAGCGTGTCTTGATTTGTTCTGGTGCCAAGCGTGTCAGTTTTTTGATTGACATGTTCAAGACCGATTGTTCCGAATAGATTGTATGTCTGCTTTCTGATGAAAGGATAGGTCGCATAGACATCAGCGGCTAACGTATTGGATGTTATCCTAAAATTGCCCGGCAGTTCTGGTTTGGTCCATGCGTAGGTTAAGTTCCCACCGAATTTCAAGCCTTCTCCACCGACCCGGAATTCATGACCGAATTGTAAGACCTGTTGCTCTTTGAAATCAGAAGTCGAAAAGAAACTGACCGTTGTTTCGTCACCCAAACCGGTCAGTCCATTCATTCGAATTCGTGCTAGCCCGCCAAACCGGCCGACTTCTTCGGAACCAAAATTCTGGAGATTTACATCTGCATATATCGGCGTACGGACAACGTTGAATTCGCCAACCACTTCACCTGGCTTGCCGCCAGCTTCCGCCGAAACAGGGCGCAGCGCTAGTCTAACATCCAAGCCTGGAATGTCGCGAGCCAAAAGCAAATAGCGTTCGGCAACATCAATATTGAAAACCGGCTCGTTAACGAGTTTCTCGATATATTGCTGGAGCAATTTTTCAGATGGACCGGCATCCCCGCGAACCTGAACTGATGTCATACGAGCCATCAAGACGTCGAATTTCACATTGCCGCCCTTAATTGTTTGCGGAGGAACCTGCACAGCCGCCAGATAGCCTGAACGACGCAATGTGGTTGCCGCCCTGTCTCTGATTTCGCAAACCACCGCAACAGGTACGTCTTGCCCAACATAGTCAGAATAGGAAGAACTTAGTATCGTCGCATCAACAACCCCGAGCCCAGAGAACTCCACTGTTTTCAGTGTGAAGCGAACGTCAGCAAACTCAGGATTTGCCAATGGGCATGCTGATCGCTCGATATCCCCTTCAACAGTGAGTGGCTGAGCCTGGTTCTTCAGGGTTTCCTCAACAACACCGCGCTGAATCTCTTCGCGCGTCGGCGCAGCACCAACGACCTGTGCAGAGGCCACTCCATTTATTGTCAAAACGGCTGCCATTGCAGCTATTTTTAATGATTTTATCGTTGCGCGCGCTCGCGACATATTCTTCCCCGTTATTCAATATTTCCTGCGCGACCCAAAGGAAATATCGGTTAGTTGCGATTCCAATCCCTCAATTCGGAATCGCCTGGTAACTATCCCTGTTCTGAGTCTACACTCAATGTGTCGACCAGTAAGTCCAACTGGCTGTCACATCCGTTTTCGATCAGCATTGCTGCTGCAGCATCCAGATTTTCTGGAATTGACGGGAGCAAAACAAAATTCACTTCAACTGCCTGTGGATTGCTTGAGCTCAATACACGGTAGCTAGACCCATGCGTTACCGGCGCTTCCAGCTTTGGCCACGCTTTCAGTGGGCCTCCCTTGCGCCACTCCACATTGGTTACGACACCCGACGACGGTTCTAGGATGCTCGCGGTCGCAGAGCCGGTATAGTCTGGCCGCCACAAAACAAGTCGGTCGGGGTTGCTTACGCAAAATTTCCCACCCTTGGTCACGTCTAGATACCATAGATTTGGATTTTTGGGTTCGCTGACAACCGGTGCAGGGCCATTTCCACGAACTGCCCCTGTTCGAGCTCTGCTGTTACCGCGATTGCCAATAAATCCTGCAATACGACGAGATGCCGTTGTGCGTGAGCCGCTTCGTTGCCCAACATTGAATGTGCCCGGTCCTTTTAAAACCCTTGTACCCGATTTTTCCAGAATGGTTACGCGATCTAATTTTTTCAGCGTAATTCTGCTATTGTTGGCGAGCTTTTTTCCTGCTGGGTAAGAGCTGGCAGATGGTCCGGTTGATCTAACCACCATATTTTGCGCCATAGCAGTGCCGCCAATTCCTGCCAGCAATGCTATTGCAAATGCTGCTTTCCCGAAGCGTCCCAATATAGTTCCAGTTCCTGTGTTAGCCAAGTGCATAGCTTTCTCCATTTTTTGTCTTTTCCAGTCGTTTTTGCAAATTGGCGAGACCCAGATCGTCGCCATATTGCTCCATCATAGCACCAAGTGCCTGAACAGCACCTATATCACCATCTCGATGTGCTTCTATGACCGAGGTCACTGTTTCTTTGTCTTTTGCTTGCCAGTCGGGAACCGGTTCGAATACTTCAACGGGCGTTGACCGTCCTCGCAGCGTGATGGTTCCCATTGGTCGATACCAATCAAGCCCGGTTCGCTCCATTGCCTCACGGCTAATCAACACTTTTGTATCCAGTGCTTTATTTGCCGCTTCCAATCTCGCTGCGGTGTTCATAGCATCGCCAAGAGCGGTATATTGAATGCGACCTTCGCCCCCAAAATTGCCGACAATGGCATCGCCATAATGCATGCCAACTCTTGTCCTTCCAATTGGCGGAACACCTTCCGGCACATTTTTCCGGAATTCTTCTCCCGCCTGATAGAGGGCATAGGCAGCTTTTGCTGCGCGCTCTCCGTCGTCCGGATAGGAAATTGGTGCGCCCCAGAAAGTTACCAATGCATCCCCAACAAATTTGTCGATCGTTCCGCCATATTCAAGCGCCACCTCACTGAGCCGGTCAAGATAGTCATTGAGCAAGGTTGCTACCATTTCAGGTTCAATCGCATGACTGAGTTTTGTAAATCCTTCCAAATCCGTGAATACTGCGAATATCTGGCGTTTTTCTCCATGCAGCGCGAGTTTTTCCGGATCACGCAAAATCTCTCCCGCGATTGATTTTGGCAGATATTTGCCCAATGCACTTTGCGCAAAAGCACGCTGTTTCGAATTGACCGTACGGGCTGCCGAACCCACCGAAGCGTATCCCAGTAACCAACCAAAACCCCATCCGAAAGCGGGTAAGGTCAAAGTATCAATTCCGAAGTTATGCAGGCCGAATGGGAAAAGTAGGAAGAACAAGATCTGACTAATCAGAATAAAGGCAACTTTGATAGCATTGCCAATAATCAACGCGGAAAGACCTCCGCATATCGCAATAATCATTGCCGCTATCCAAAGTGTCCACGAAGGAACAGGGGCGGGTATGTCGTCATTGAGAAGTTGGGTCAGCATATGAGCGTGCACTTCCAACCCTATCATTTTTTTGTCGTCGCCAGCGGCTCCTTCCACCAATGCCACCGGCGTTTCAAACCGGTCACGATCGATAAAGTCGCCTCCAATCAAGACATGTTTGTCTTTTACAAAAGCGGCCAGGACGTCGGCCGTTGCGGGATCGGCAAACGTCTCGATAGCAAATTTGTCAAAAACGGGGACATCGGAAGCGGCCGGGAGATGATATCGAATGGCACCTTCATAACTTGCAAACTTGGGGTTGGGCTCGGTCAAGGCGATGGCGAAAAATGGCGGAGCGCTGCCCGGTAATTTGGTCCAACGGCGGGCCACACCATCACCATCAGTAGCAATTTTAATACTGGTTGGTTTAACTTGCGTGCCTTTGAGCTCATCCAGATAGCGCTTTAAAAACTCATGCTGTGCGTAGTCTATCTCGGGATTGGTTTCGACATCGGCATAGGCCAGGAAAGTTGGCGTCTTCATCGCTTTGAATGCGTTCAGCAACAGCGCGTCATCGTCCTGTGGCATGTCAAAAAGGATATCAATCCCGATCGATTTTGCGCCCGCTGCATCAATAGTTTCCAAAGATTGTGCGAGGATTGTTCTATCCACTGGAGAGCGTTGGCCGGTGAGCTTGAGTGTATCTTCATTGTACACAATCATGACGACCTGATCTTCTTTTTCCACCACCGGGGAAAGAGCGGCAACGCGGAGATCATAGAGGGCACGCTCTGCTTCCTGGATCAGAGGAGTCTGCCAGCTGAACCGGGCTACAAGCACAGCGAGAATAATGAACAAAATTGTTGATCCGAGACGTACCGCTCCCAATTGATCAAACAATCGCCCTAACATTTGCAGGATCGATCTTGCCTCTTGTTTGACATCTCGGCCTTCGGAAACCGGGTTTGAGGTGGCTTCTTTTTGTTCCATTATTTTAGTGATGAAACCTTATTGATTCCACTGGCCCCTTTTAGGGTAGTTTTTTTGCTGCCCGTTAAAAAAGGTCTGGCGCCATCACCAATAATGGCGAATCCAGACCAGTAGTAAGGATGTGACGTTGCCGGATCATTCATCAACTTCATCTGTGATACACGCAGAGCTTCAGCAACTGACAAATTCTCTCCATCGGAGAATAGTCCACCGATTAATCGTTCTGTAGCATCAAAATCATCGGGTGCAGGCCAATGGCTGGCTAGTACGGATCGTCCACCGGCGCCAATGAATGATCGTACAAGACCATCGAGTGCCGTTCCACCGCCTGTACTGACGCCAGCTTCTCTAGTCGCGGCAATGCTCGCTTTGCCAGCGGTGTCGCAGGCAGAAAGAATGACTATGTCGGCATCCAGTTTGAGATCGAAAATTTCATCAAATGCCAGGAGTCCATCAGAACCATCGCCACCAAAAGATGTCAGCAAAGCCGGTTTTGCAGGACAGGATGGATTTGGGGCAGTTACCAGTCCGTGGGTTGCAAAATGCAATATTCGATAATCGGAAATGCCCGCATTGCTCATTATTTTATCATCAGTAAATGCATCGCCAGTTATGATGGTAGATTGCCCTTGACCGATAATTGAACGTGCTTGGTTAAGCTCCGCCGCGGAAATCGGTTTGTTCCACTCCGACAATGCCCATTGGCAATTGGCGTTCATGCCGCCGGTTGAACTGCGTACGCTTGCTATTTTTGTATTGCCAAGGACCGGTGTATTGCTTCCCATGCCAAGATACTCTCTTGTAGCGGAAGATTGGGGAGCTTGACGCGCATCGGTGAATGCTCGAGCTGAAACTGCCGTGCTGACATTTGTTTGCTTACCCAGCCAGTTTATTCCGGTAAAATCAAAGGCGTCGCCATCTGGCAGTTCTGTTCGAGCGGCATAGTTAGCCACAGATTCATCATTTGTTACTAACAAGTTTATCGGGAGCCTTAAAAGTGCTCCATCAGGTTCAAAAATCAAGTGTTTAGTCGACTGCAACCTACTTGCGATTGGATCGAACAATGACTTGTAAAGGTCACGCCCTGCTGCAACATCAAATGGATAAGTGACATATTGACCATTTTCAAACGCCGAAATAGAGGCGCGCAATGTATCGACTTTTTGATCCAGTTCATCTTGGCTCAATCCAACGCGATAGACTTGCGTGTAATCTTGATCGGCATAAAATATAAACGTGCGATCACCGACAATTGCCATTCGAACGTAGGCTTCATACTCGTTCATATTATCCCGAAGGTCCGCTAGCGAGATGAATTGGGACGCTACGGCCCGATATTGAGGATATTCGGCTAAACGAACCTGGGTTAGTTGTTGACTGCGCTCCAATTGTTCAATTTCATCCGCCAAATCTGAACGGATACCGCGAACCGCGGCGCTTTGGTTTACCTTGCCGAGAGCAGAAAACCGAATCCTTAGTCGTTCAATATTGCGTGCAAGATTGGTTGATTGACGAAAGAGCCGCGACGCTTCATCATTTCCGGCACTTAGTTCTCGCGATAAAATCGCTTGAGTTTCGGCGACGCCAGGTCTTACCAATATCTGTGTTGCTTTGAAAAATTCTTCAGCAGACGCTGGATCGTCAGCCATCAAATCGAAATAGGGGGCCAATTGATTGGAAAGCCCGGCAATTGCGCTTCTTTTGCCGAGAGAGTTGTCTACAACTTCGCTGTATAGTTTTCTCGCCTCGGCTTCTTTTCCGCGACGAAGCAGAAAAGAGGCGAGGCGTGCTTTTGCACCGTTTACCGCCCGGGTTTCAGGATACTGGATTGAGAGCAAGTCCAGACCATTGCGAAGCAATTGCTCGGCTTCCCCATTTTTACCCTCAGCCTCCGAAATCAATGCAAGTTCGGAAAGAGTTTGAGCGCGGAGTCTGGTGATCGATGTCACGCGTCCATCGCGAACTGCGACGGCGCGGTTATGTGCACCGGTTAAAGACTGACGAGCATTGGCTCGATCA
>Ga0316204_10005345_pt1 | contig 21331 bp, 19 predicted proteins | sample 6monrhotite_MG_2_FD_205661 | JGI IMG/M metagenome (GOLD analysis project Ga0316204, IMG submission 205661) | Microbial mat bacterial communities from mineral coupon in-situ incubated in ocean water Damariscotta River, Maine, United States -... | ecosystem: Environmental > Aquatic > Marine >... | reverse complement strand
AGAAGTGCGTGGAAATATAGGCGCACGTTTAAATGCATTAGACTCACAGGAAACAATTAATGATGCTTATCGTATACAAATACGTGAGATTCTCTCTAATGTTGAAGATTTGGATTTCGCCGAAGCGGTGAGCCGTTTAAACCTGGAGTTAACCGGGCTAGAGGCATCACAAAAAGCCTTCACTCGGGTTCAGGACATATCTTTATTTAATTTCCTTTAGTATTTTCTCTATTTTTCTTAATTTATACCTATTAATTTCTCTTTATTTTTATTATTTGTATTTTTCCATTAAAAACAATGGCTTACATACGAGTAAAATACCCTTTTTTCTCACTATTACCCTAAAGAAAAAATATAAGCGGACGCAAATGTTAGTGGGAGCGGTAAATACATTGATTTAAATGTATATCCGCTAAAAGATAAGAATCCTTTGCACTACACGCGTAGTTCACAGGGTAATAGTTAAGGAGAGAGCGTCATGCCTCAAGTCATTAACACAAACGTTATGTCGTTGAATTCACAACGTAACTTGAACACCTCACAATCGGCATTACAAACATCGTTACAACGTTTGTCATCTGGTTTACGTATTAACAGTGCCAAGGATGACGCGGCGGGTTTAGCGATTTCAGAACGTTTTACTTCACAAATTCGTGGTTTGGATCAAGCAATACGAAATGCCAATGATGGTATTTCTTTATCTCAAACTGCTGAAGGTGCGTTATCTGAATCAGGTAATATCTTGCAACGTATTCGTGAGCTAGCTGTACAGTCTGCTAATGCCACTAACTCGGCATCAGATCGTCAGGCACTTCAATCTGAAGTAAGTCAGTTAGTTTCTGAATTGGATCGTATTGCATCTTCAACTGAGTTTAATGGACAAAAATTACTGGATGGTACATTTGGTACAGCCATCTTCCAGGTTGGCGCCAATGCAAACCAAACAATTCAAACAACAACAGCAAACTTCCGTGCCAATAACTTTGGTAACTATCGTGTTGAAGGTGCTGGTGCTTCTGCGAGTGACGCTTCACGTATCGGTGGCGAAACGTTAACAGTAACCGGTTCTTTAGGTGCAGAATCAGTTGATATCGCTGCAGGTAGTAGTGCACGTGATGTTGCTGAAACGGTTGCGAGTAAAGCAAACAGCACAGGTGTAACTGCATTTGCCTTAACGGAAGAATTAGCAACATTTGATACTGCGGGTGCTTACGTTGTTAACCTTCAATCTGATAATGCTGAAGCGACTAAAGTGGCTTTCACTATCAGTGGTACACAAGGTAACGATGGTTTAGCGGGTGCAATCACTGCATTTAATGATGTGTCATCTAAAACGGGTGTAACTGCACGTATTAGTGAAAACGGTAATGGCATCATTTTACGTAACTCAACGGGTAACAATATTAATATTGCTGAGACAGCAGCAAATACCAACTCAGGTACAGTAATGGTTGGTGGTGCGACTGTACGTTCTGGTGCAGATACAGCGGCTGCTCCTGGTGATCCTTTATCCGGTATTGTTGTTACAGGTCAGGTGACATTTGATTCTGATAAATCATTCAGTGTTGTAGGTGATGCAGGTGAAACGGTAACGAATGCGACAGAAGCATCAGCACTTAACTCTGTAAATAATATGGATGTAAGTTCTGTTTCTGGAGCAAACCTTGCCCTGGCAACTGTAGATGCTGCATTAAATACAGTAAGTAACCAACGTGCAAAGTTTGGTGCGATTCAAAGTCGTTTTGGTTCAACCATTGCGAATTTGTCTACTAACTCTGAGAATCTAAGCGCTGCGCGTTCACGTATTCGTGATGCAGATTTCGCGAAAGAAACAGCAGAATTAACGCGTAATCAAATTCTGCAACAAGCTGGTACTGCCATGTTGGCGCAAGCTAATGTCGCTCCTCAAAACGTACTGACTTTACTTCAGTAAGTTTGACGTAGTTGAAGATGACTTTTAATAGTTCTTCTTTAATAACCGGAACGAGGTGACATTATGGCGACTCAGTCTATTACCAATGTGGCTATGCTGGCGAGTAAGGTTGAAACTAACCGTACTGGTTCTAGTAATTCCACGGAAAAAGCGGCCGTGCAACGGCAAAGCTTTGCCGTGGAAGTGCCAGAGGTAGAGGCTCAGGAAGTTGATGTTGAGCTCTCCCAGGAAGCCCTGGAGAAAGTAGTCAGCCAGTTAAATGCTTATATTCAAAATACACAACGCGATGTCGATTTTAGCGTCGACGATTCAACAGGACGTGTAGTGGTGAGAGTAGTCGATTCAGTAAGTGATGAAGTCATACGCCAAATACCATCTGAAGAGATGTTGGCAATTTCTCGCCACTTAGTAGAAAGTTTGGAAACAGAACAACCCAAAGGATTTCTAATAGAATTGAAGGCATAACTTGGTACTGAATTTGCATTCTTCAATAATAAAGACCGGTTATGGCAGCATAGCCGGTCTCTTATTTAATTTGCAATATTTTTTATATAACTTAAACATGGAGTAACAATGCCCACGATTACTGCAACTAATTCAGGATCAGGACTTGATGTTCGAAACCTGGTTGATCAGCTTGTTGCAGCAGAAGGTGGTCCAGTATCATCTAGGCTAGAGCGTAAAGAAGTTAGTATTCAGGAAGGTTTAAGCGGAATAGGAACTTTTAAAGGCGCCTTGCTTGATTTTCAGGCATCACTTGCACCTTTACGAAAAGAAAATGCATTTAAATCAATTAATGCAACATCATCCAATGAAGAAAAATTAACCGTTACCGCTAATGAGCATGCTGTAACCGGTTCATACGATATTGAAATATCACAACTGGCACAATCTCAAAAATTAAAGTCACAAACATTCGATTCCGAATTTGATTCTATTGGCACAGGTACGATCAGTATCGAGTTTGGAGAAGCAAACAAGACAAAAAATTCTTTTGATGTTAATAGTAAAATACCCACTCAGCACATTGATATAGATGAAGAAAATAGTTCTTTGCGTGGTATTCAGCAAATAATTAACCAGGCCAATGCGGGCGTACGTGCGAGTATTATTAATGATGGTACGGGTTATAGACTTATATTAAGCTCGGAAAAAGCAGGGGTAGAAAATAGTTTACGTATTTCTATTACAGACGGTGATGGCAATGATGAAGATCGTTTTGGTTTGTCACTACTCGCATACAATCCAATAATAACGTCAGGCCCTGGCGGTGAGACAGTAATTGGAAAAAATCTTGAAGAGGCATCTGCAGCAAAAAATGCATTATTCAGTATTGATGGTATTGATATTTCAAGCGGACAAAACGAAATTAAAAACAGTATTCCAGGGATAACTTTAACCCTTAAAAAATTAACTGAAGAAAGTACTGAATCTTTTAAAGTTGAAAAAGAGACGGTAGGAATTAAGAACTCAATTCAGTCATTTGTTGATAGTTATAATGAACTGATATCAACGGTTACAATCTTAACCGGGTTTGATGCTGAATCAGGTCAGGCAGGCCCACTCTCAGGAGATCCCGCGATACGAGGTATTACCGATCAAATTAGACGGCGCTTATCCACCTCATTTACCGGCATAAATGAAAATCTATCTTCACTTTCAAGTATAGGCATCAATAGTAGTCTGGATGGTTCTTTAATTTTGGATGATATAAAACTTGATAGGGCGATTGAAAAGCATGCCGGTGAAATAGCACACTTATTTGCCGCCGCAGTTTCTACATCAGATGAAAAAATTGTTGTAACCAGTGAAAAAATCCCTGCAACTGACGGCATCTTTAATATTACTATTAATCAAACTCCATCAAGTGGCTCATTTACCGGACAACGGTTAATTGATTTCCCAGAAAATATTTCTAACACACCTGAAAAGATAACAATGGTTATTGATGGCGTGACATCAGGACAAATAAAACTTTTACCACGCAGTTACGCATCAGGTAAAGAATTTGCCACAGAGCTAGAGCGAGTTATTAATCAGGACGTTAGCTTAAAAAGCAAATCAAAAGCCGTTAGCGTAAGTTACATTAATAATGCATTACAAATAACGTCTAACAGCGTTGGTTTAGACTCTGGTGTTAATGTGAAATCAATTAGTCATAACTTATCATCCCTTACTGGATTGTTTTCAGGTGAAGGGGTTAAAGGTGTCGATCTAAAAGGTACTGTCAATGGTTATGACCTTATTGGAGAGGGAACTAAGTTAAAGTTAGAAGGCGTATTAAGTGGAGTGGTGCTTGATGTCAGCGGCAAAAAAACAGGCGCGCGCGGTGAGCTTACAGTAACAAATGGTATTGCCTCTATTTTAGATGAATTAACGAATAGTTTTTTAGCCAGCAATGGTCTGCTTGATACGCGAATTGATGGTTATAACTCAAAAATAAAGAATATTGATAAACAACGTGACGATTTAGTGAGAAAACTTGAAGTTTCTGAGCAAAGATACCTAAAGCAATTCTCAAATCTGGACGCTATGTTAGGTAAGATGCGTTCAACTAGTAATTTTTTGACAGAGAAACTTTCCACACTTCCAGGTGCCAGGAAAAGTTAAAGTAGATAAAAATATTATTTTATAATGATAGAGAGTGTAGGAGTTAACTTATGAATATGGCTAAAATGCATAAAGCTGTACAGCAGTACAATAGGGTAGGTGTTTCCTCTAGTGTTGAAGCGGCAAGCCCTCATCGTCTCATTGAAATGTTAATGACAGGCGCATTAGAAAAAATTGCTTTTGCTAAAGGTTATATGGAACGAGGTAATATTTCAGAAAAGGGTGGCAATATTAGTTGGGCTATTTCGATTGTTGAAGGGTTACGTGCAAGTCTGGATTTAAGCACAGGTGGTGAAATTGCACAAAATCTTGATGACCTTTATGACTACATGACGCGACGACTTGCCCGTGCTAACGTTGAAAATAATCCAGATATTCTGGATGAAGTGTCCTCATTAATGAGTTCTGTAAAAAATGCCTGGGAACAAGTTCCTAATGAGATGTCTGAATTGCCTCATAATGGGGTAGCGCAAAAGAGTCCAGCTCAACATAAGAGTTTGTAATATTCAGTTATGAATACAAATGTAAGCTATTTACAGCCCAAACATTATGCCAGGGTTGTTTTAAGACTAAGCCAAAAAATTGCTGAATTAGCAAAACGGCAAGAGTGGCAGGCTGCTAGAAAACTAGAAGCAGAACGCCATGTAGCAATGGAAGAATTATTTTCTCATCCCGATATCAATGAAGCTCTACCTTCTATGACATCTATATTACATGAAGTCATGCAGCTTGATGCTGAGGTCATCATCAAAGGTGAAACTGAGCTACAGGAGATGAGTTCCCAGTTAAATGAACTTGGTAAAGGTAAACGGGCGGTTAATGCCTATCTTAAAACCTGATAAATCTTAGACTGACTCTAAAGTTATAAATTTCTATGTATTAACAATTTTTGTGGTTACTTTGTGGTGATATAGTTATTTATGCTACCAATTGTTACATGTTCGTAAACTCTTCTAAAACAAGCTCATATTCACTGCCAAGATTTTGACATCATCCAATTCACTCTCTAATATCTTGATTTATAAAGTTGATTATAAAAATCATTTCGTTACGTGTATTAGAGGTTTAGCCTATGGATCTGGAGATTGTTAAAGATAAGACCATTTTGGTGATTGAACCTAATTCTGATTCACGTATTAAAATAAAAGCCATTTTTGATTTCATTGAATATGGTTCAATTGTATTTTCCGATTCTATCGAAGCAAATTCATTAATAGAAGATCCTTATTTTATTGTTGTTGATCAAATCGACAATGAAGACGAAATGCTTCAGCAACTACAAGCGATTCATGATAAGTATCAAGGAAGAATTCCTGTACTGGTTTTCTCAGATAAACAACTTTCAACATCTATAGAATCACTTATTACAGATACCCTGGATTTCCCACCAACATTTAAAAAGTTACGTATTGCATTACAGAATATAAAGATGTTTTATCTTGAACTCAGTTCAGGTGAGTCACGTTCGTCTATCTTGTTCCGCAGCTTAGTTGGCGTTAGTCCAACAGTTTCTAAAGTACGCAAACTGATTGAACAAGTGGCAGACACTGAAGCAAGTGTACTTATTCTTGGTGATTCAGGCACAGGCAAAGAAGTTGTCGCACGTAACCTGCATTATCACTCTGATCGTAGAGATAAACCGTTTGTTCCAATCAATTGTGGCGCTATTCCACCAGATTTACTTGAAAGTGAATTATTTGGACATGAGAAGGGGGCATTTACGGGTGCGATTACTGCCCGGCAAGGACGATTTGAGTTAGCAAAAGGGGGTACTTTATTCCTGGATGAAATTGGTGACATGCCACTTGCTATGCAAGTAAAATTATTGCGCGTTATTCAGGAGCGTGTATTTGAGCGTGTCGGAGGTAATAAAAGTATAAAAGCAGATGTGCGTATTATTGCGGCAACTCATCGTAACTTAGAAGGTGAAATTGCTGAAGGTCGTTTCAGAGAAGATTTGTTTTATCGTTTAAATGTTTTTCCGATTGAAATGCCATCATTGTCTCAACGTGCTGAAGATATCCCCTTGTTGTTAGAAGAGCTTATAGTACGCATGGAAAATAATAAACGGGGCTCAGTTCGCTTAACAACAGCCGCAATTACATCTTTACAACAATATGAATGGCCCGGTAATGTTCGTGAGCTTTCAAATTTAGTCGAACGTTTATTGATCATGTTTCCTAATGGCGTGGTAGATGCACGTGACTTACCTGAAAAATATCGTCAGGGGTTAGACGTTTCTGAAAACAATACAGTTTCTGAATCGGTTGACGACAATCATGAGATGCAACAGCGAGTCGTTTCACATATAGTTAACCAGGCTACGAGTCAGGATGTTTTACCAGAAGAAGGTATCGATCTGAAAGCACACTTATTAAGTTTGGAATCTAACCTTATTAAACAAGCACTCGATGAAGCGAATGGTGTAGTTGCTCATGCCGCACTAAGATTAAATATGCGTCGTACTACTTTAGTAGAAAAAATGCGTAAATATGGTTTGCAACGCGTTGCTAACGCTTCGTAAGTTAAAGCAAACATCAGAGTCACCTTTATTACGTGTTTATACTTTACTAACCAATAAATTCTGTAATTCAAATATTATTTCTAAAAATTAAAGTAACTCCACTACCTCGTGTATTTCATTTTCCCAGCCTATAAATCATCTTATTTATATTAATAATAGTCATGATCGTGTTTAAAACAGCGCCGATAATTTGACTTACCAATACAAGAACGTAATTAACATACTGAAAATAAAGGATATTTGTTTTTGGCGCAGTTCTTGCTCTCTGTATTTGTAGAATTTTAGCTTTTACAGAAATGAGTATCTATCATGAAGCAGACACAACAACCCGTTTACCAAGAGCAGTCAGATACTGCATCATTTCCAATGCAAGCACAGGAACTACAAGATGCATTTGGTGCTTTTAATCAGCTTTCAGCACAACTCACTGAATCTTATCAACAACTAGAAGTTCGTGTTGCTGGTCTGACAACTGCATTAGAAACAGAGCAAGACGAACGCATAAAAGAATTAACTGAAAAGGAACGTGTTGCCAGTCGTTTGTCTTCTCTACTTCAAGCCTTACCTGGTGGCGTGGTTGTGATAGATGCCGATGGTAAAGTACAAGAACATAATCCTGCGGCAGAATTATTATTAGGGCAACCTTTACTCGGTTTACCCTGGTCAGATATTATTCAGCGCTCTTTTGCTCCACGTAGTGATGATGGTCATGACATATCTTTAGTAGATGGTCGTAAAGTAAATATTTCAACCTGCCCCTTAGGTTCAGAGCCCGGGCAAATATTGTTGATTACCGATGTTACTGAGATTCGTTACTTGCAAGATCGCATGGGGCAACAACAACGCCTGGCTGCCATGGGAAAAATGGCTGCTTCACTGGCACATCAAATTCGTACACCTCTTTCATCAGCTTTGCTTTATGTCTCAAATCTTAAACGTCAGATTTTATCAGACGAAGATCGTTTTGTTATAACAGATAAAATGACTTCACGATTACGTCACCTTGAACAACTTATTGAAGATATGTTGATGTATTCACGGGAAGGGAAAGTAGGTGAAGAATTTTTTACATCACAGAACTTGATCGATGAACTTTATCAGGGTTTAGAGCCTCAACTAGAGTCAACACAGACACGTTTTGTTTCAGCAAATACAGAAAAAGATTTGATTATCCATGGTAATCGTCAGATGTTATTGAGTGCATTGACTAACCTGGCAATGAATGCCATGCAAGCCATGAAAGAAAGTAAAAAGGCGGAAACAGGAAGAATCGAAGTTGAAATAACAAAAATTAATAATGATGTTTGTATAGAGATAAAAGATAACGGGCCGGGTATTTCTGGTGAATTACAAGAACAAATTTTTGATCCATTTTATACAACTCGCACTCAAGGTACAGGTTTGGGTTTAGCTGTCGTTAAGGCTGTAGCTAAAGCACATGGTGGAAATGTCGAGATTAAATCAAAATCGAACGAGGGCTGTACCTTTAAAGTAACGTTGCCGCTTGAGGGTAACGCCGAAAATCAACCAGATAATGATGTGTCTGCAACAGAGTTTACGCATCAAAAAATTGCTTAAAGTAAAGAGGATAAGTTCATGAAAGGTTCAACAATATTAGTCGTTGAAGATGATGAGGCACTGGCAGAAGCATTACAGGACACGTTAGTTACTGCGGGATATAACGTTATTATGGCAGAGCATGGTCGCATGGCGTTAACCGAGCTTGAATCAAACAGTATAAACTTAATTGTTAGCGATATTAATATGCCACAAATGAGCGGTGATGTATTGCTAAAACGAGTAAAAACACTTTATCCCGATATCCCTGTTGTATTAATGACCGCATATGGCACGATTGAACAAGCGGTTGATGCTATGCGTGATGGTGCCGTTGATTACATGGTTAAACCCTTTGAAGCAGAAGTGTTGATAAGCATGGTAAGTCGGTATGTGGGTGAGTCAGCTGAAGATACCGATATGATAACTGTTGATAGCGCATCAAGTGAATTAGCGGCTATTGCAAAACGTGTTGCCGACAGCGATGCCACCATTATGATTTCTGGTGAAAGTGGTACAGGCAAGGAAGTATTGGCTCGTTTTATTCATAAAAACTCATCACGTTCAGAGCAGCCTTTTATTGCTATTAACTGCGCTGCGATACCTGAGAACATGCTAGAAGCCACCTTATTTGGCTATGAAAAGGGGGCTTATACGGGAGCCTATAAAGCTAGCCCGGGTAAATTTGAATTAGCACAAGGCGGCACTATTTTATTAGATGAAATTTCAGAAATGGATATTGGTTTGCAAGCTAAGTTATTAAGAGTATTGCAGGAAAAAGAAGTTGAACGTCTGGGTGGAAGTAAGATTATAGAACTTGATGTTAGAGTGTTGGCGACATCAAATCGAGATATGCAGGAAGTGGTTGCTGATAGTAAGTTTAGAGAGGATCTTTATTATCGTTTAAATGTTTTCCCGTTACATTTATTGCCTTTATGTGATCGTCCGGATGACATTATTCCTTTGACAAAAAAACTATTAGAAAAACACGCATTAAGTGCGCATCGTGCTATTCCGATATTAGCAGAAGAAGCAACGCAAAAATTAGTCGAGTACACGTGGCCGGGCAATGTGCGTGAGTTAGATAACGTTGTACAACGATCATTAATTTTGCAGCCTGGAGATTTCATTTCAGAAAATGATATTCATTTTGAAGCAGCTAGAAGAGCAAAGCCTGTACTCAATACTACGACTGAAAAAGTAGTCGTTGAAGAGGTTGAAACAGATAACAATACTGAGTCATTAACCGGAGATCTAAAACAGCGCGAATGGAATTTGATTCTGGGTGCAATTAAAGCAGCAAAAGGTAGCCGTAAAATGACAGCTGAAAAGCTGGGTATTAGTGAACGTACTTTGCGTTATAAACTAGCGCGCATGCGTGATGCTGGAATAACAGTACCGGATTCTAGTGGTCAGAATACATCAATCCAAAACACATCCGTTGGCTAGTTTAATTACTAGCCTTGGGAGCTTTAATGTCTCGGCCTCTGGCCTGAAATTTGCAGACAGTATAGATAGAGACTGAATAGCCAAAAGAATGGCACTTTACTTAGAAAACCACCATTTAGAAAGTTATGACTGCATAACACTGTGAACTCATCATAGAAAAGGTAGTAAAAATGAACAATACTATAAATGCCGATACCTTGTTGACACAAATGCGTGCAATGGCAGCTCAGGCGCAAGGTCAAACAAACGAAACAACGGGTGCAGCAGCTCAGTCCGATTTTTCAGATATTTTAAAACAGTCTGTTGATAAAGTTAACGAAACACAAACCGCCTCTAAAGATTTACAAAATGCATTTCAAATGGGAGATCCAAATGTACAGGTATCAGAGGTGATGGTGGCAATGCAAAAATCAAGTGTGTCATTTCAAGCGATGTTGCAAGTAAGAAATAAATTGGTCAGTGCTTACCAAGACATCATGAATATGCAAGTTTAATAAAACTTCTTCAGATTAAATTAAGTTAATAAAATTAGAGAAAATTATGGATTTAGTAAAAGCCGAAAATGTAAGTATACCTTTTCAGGGAATGACAGCATTACCCATTTTACGACAATTGGGACTGTTAATCGGCTTAGCCGCAAGTATTGCTTTAGGTGTGGCTGTAGTTCTATGGATGCAAACACCTAACTACACACGATTACCCGGACAGTTATCAGGACAAACGCTTAACGATGTTATTAACGTGCTAGAGAGAAATAATATTCGTTATAACGTTGATACAGCTTCTGGCTCAATCATGGTGGACTCTGCAAAAGTTAACGAGGCAAAATTAAAGTTAGCATCAGAAAACCTTAGTCTTAATGCTGGTCACGGTTTTGAAATGATTGAAAAAGATCAGGGCTTTGGAACCAGTTCGTTTTTACAAAAAGCCCGCTATAAACGTGCAATCGAAGGTGAGTTAGCGCGTACGATTACTTCAATGCGTTCAATACAGTCCGCGCGTGTTCATTTAGCCTTGCCTAAAGAGTCCGCATTTATTCGTAATAAACGTGAAGCGTCGGCGTCTGTTTTTGTCAGTATGGTACCTGGTCATAGTGTAGAAAAAAATCAAATAGCGGCAATAACAAATCTTGTAGCCTCAAGTATCTCTAGCCTGAAAACCAGTCAAGTTACTATTGTTGATGACAAAGGTAAATTATTATCCAATGCTGAATCGGCTGATATGATGGGTTTGACAACTTCTCAGCTTGATTACTCACGTAACATTGAAAAAACCTATGTTGCGCGGATTGAACGTATGTTAAATCCAATTGTGGGTTTAGGAAAAGTACGTGCGCAAGTAAGCGCAGAAATTGATTTTACCCAAACAGAATCAACACAAGAAAGCTTTAACCCTGATTTACCTGCAGTGAGAAGTGAACAAAGCAGTGAAGAACAATCGGAAGGTTCCAGTCAGGGCGGTATTCCAGGCGCATTAAGTAATCAACCTCCTGAAAATGCAACGGTACCACAGCAAATCAATCAAGAAGTGGGAGCAACAACAAAATTAGGTTCAACCAGAACAAGTAGACGCAGTACAAAAAACTATGAGCTTGATAAAACAATTAGTCATACGAAAAATCGTGCAGGATCTATTAAGAGATTATCCATCGCAGTTGTTTTAGATAATAAAATAATGACCACTGCGAATACTAACCCGGCAAATGCACAGGATGCCGCAAAAAGCATGCCTTATACACAACAGGAATTAGTGCGATTAACAACTTTAGTACAAAAAACTGTCGGGTTTAATGCTTTACGTGGTGATTCAGTTAGCATCATAAATGTACCTTTTACTAAAGTTGAATTTGAAGCCTTGCCTGAACAAGCAATTTATGAACAAGCATGGGTATGGGATATTGCTAAGCAAGTGCTGGGTGCTTTAGCGGTATTATTTGTGATCTTTGGTGTATTGAAACCGGCAATGAAAAATCTGGCGATTGCTCCTCCAATAACAAAAGTTATTTCTGAAAATGGCGACGCTCTTGATGAAGATCAGCTAAGCTTAAGTGGTGAGAAACAAGAACGCCTGGCGCAAAATGCCAGCTATGAAGAAAATTTACAACTTGCACAGTCACTAGCAGCACAGGAACCTAAGCTTGTTCTGCAAGTTGTTGACAATTGGATGAACAAATAGAAATGGAAGAAGAAAAAACATCATATAGTGGCGTGGAAAAAGCCGCTATTTTATTACGCAGTTTGGGAGATAAGGAAGCTGCAGAAGTATTGAAATTAATGGGGCCAAAGGACGTTCAGAAAATTGGCGAAGCCATGGCCGCTATGGGAAAAGTTAATAAAGATGCGCTTGATGGTGTACTCACTAATTTTCATGATGATGTAGAAGATTTAACAGAGCTTGGTGTAGGTAACGAAGATTATCTTCGTAGCGTTTTAATTGGTGCATTAGGTGAAGATAAAGCAGGTAATATTATTGATCGAATTTTAATGGGGCATAACGCCAAAGGCCTGGAAACATTAAAATGGATGGAGCCTCGTTCTGTTGCTGAAATTATCCGTCTTGAACATCCTCAAATTATTGCAATTATTCTTTCCTATTTAGAAAGCGATCAGGCTGCTGCAGTCTTACAGTCATTACCTGAAAATATGCGTACCGATGTTTTACTTCGCATTGCAACTTTAGACGGCATACAACCCAGTGCATTGTATGAGTTGGATGAGATGCTGGAAAAACAGTTTGCAGGTAATACAGACTCAATTAAATCATCTGGTGTCGGTGGATTAAAAACAGCAGCAAATTTGCTCAACTTTATGGACTCATCATATGAATCAGCATTAATGGAAAGTATTAAACAAACAGATGAAGAAATTGGTGACAAAATTCAGGACTTAATGTTTGTCTTTGATAACTTAATTGACGTAGATGATCGTGGTATTCAATCTCTGTTAAGAGAAGTTTCATCCGAAAATTTAATTGTTGCATTAAAAGGCGCAGACGTATCAGTTAAAGATAAAATTCTTAATAATATGTCAAAACGTGCTTCTGAAATGTTGCGTGATGATCTTGAAACCAAAGGTCCAGTTAAGGTCAGTGAAGTAGAAGCGGCGCAAAAAGAAATATTAACTATTGCAAGACGTATGGCTGAAACAGGAGAGATTAACCTGGGTGGTAGTGGTGGTGATGACTATATCTAAAGTCCCGGAGTCGGAGGATCTAACTGCCTATGAACGATGGGAGTTACCTATCGTTAATGATCCTAACGCAACTACTGCAACAGCAAAAGAATTACAGAGCATACAAAAACAAGCCTATGATGAAGGATTCGAGCTTGGACAAAAACAAGGTTTTGAGAAAAAGAAACATGAGCTTGAAACAAATTCTGCAACTTTATGTTCAATAATTGAATTATTAAGTGAGCCCTTAAAAAACCTCGATGATGATGTTGTTAATCAACTTGCAGAATTATCGATGATCGTTGCAAAACAAGTTGTACGACGTGAATTACATACTGAACAAGGTGAGATAGTGGGTATCGTGCGTGAAGCGATGAGTGCTTTACCTGCCAGCACACGAAAGATTATATTAAATATTCACCCGGATGATGGTGAACTCATTCGTAACGCATTTTCATTGGGGCAACAAGATGAGTCTGATGAGTTACGCTGGAAAGTTGTTGAAGATCCTATGATTACGCGTGGCGGTTGTAAAATATCGAGTGAAAACTCACGTGTTGATGCAACCGTTGAAGCGCGTTTAAATCGAGTGATTAGTACTTTACTGGGTGGTGAGCGAGAATCTGATGAGCCATAGTGAGAGAAAGCTTGCAAATAATACAGGTTATACGACACTGTATAAAACACATAATGTTAAATGGAAAGAACAACTTGCTTTAATTCAATCACGTATTGATTTAGTTGAACCTGTTGTAGTTGAAGGTCGCTTAAATAGAATGGTCGGCTTAACACTTGAAGCCGTAGGATGCCAGGCCGTTATTGGCTCTCGTTGTTTAGTTAAAAGTCAAAGTAATAAACCTGTTGAAGCAGAAGTTGTTGGTTTCTCAGGAGAAAAACTCTTTCTAATGCCGACCGGAAATATTCGTGGTATTCATCCAGACGCAACCGTGATACCAACCCACCAAATTTATGAAGCCCATGTAGGTGATGCGTTATTAGGTCGTGTACTTGATGGTCGAGGTATTCCCATCGATAGCAAAGGCCCCCTGGTTACCAGTGAACGTCGTGCTTTAACGGGTGAACCTGTAAATCCATTAAATCGTCAGCCCATTAATACCCCTTTAGATGTTGGAGTACGTGCGATTAATGCTTTGTTTACAGTGGGGCGTGGTCAACGTATGGGGTTGTTTGCAGGCAGTGGTGTCGGTAAAAGTATGTTACTCGGTATGATGACAAAATTCACATCAGCGGATGTCATTGTAGTTGGACTCATTGGTGAACGTGGCCGTGAAGTAAAAGAATTTATTGAAGATATTTTAGGTGATGAAGGTATGCAACGTGCAGTTGTTGTTGCAGTACCGGCCGATCAACCTCCAGTGATGCGTATGCATGGTGCTTACCAGGCGACAAGCATTGCAGAACACTTTCGTGATGAAGGTAAAGATGTTTTATTACTTATGGATTCACTAACACGTTTTGCACAAGCTCAACGCGAAATTGCATTAGCTATTGGAGAACCACCTGCAACTAAAGGTTATCCACCTTCTGTTTTTGCACAACTTCCGCAGTTGGTAGAACGCGCAGGCAATGGGCAAGAAGGTGGCGGTTCGATTACTGCTTTTTATACCGTATTAACGGAAGGCGATGATCAACAAGATCCTATCGCCGATAGCGCACGAGCCATTTTGGATGGACACATTGTTTTATCACGTGAGCTGGCAGAAAGTGGCCATTATCCGGCAATCGATGTTGAAGCATCAATCAGTCGTGCCATGAATGCCGTTGTAACTGATGATCATTTATTTTCAGCACAAAAATTCCGTCAGACTTATTCGCTTTATCAACAAAACAAAGATTTAATTAATGTTGGTGCTTATGCTGAAGGTTCAAACCCTGAAATTGATGAGTCGATTCGTCTGCATAGTAGCCAACAAGCGTTTTTACAACAAGACAGGCAAGAAGCAGTAAGCTGGGACAATAGCATCAACCAGTTGGCAGGTGTTTTGCAACATATTGAAACAGGGAAGGAAGAAATTAAAAATACGCATTTAATCCCTAATTTTTAAATGTAGTTCATCTTAACGAAGATTTTTAGAAGATAAAATATTATGACTGTAAAACGATCAGAACGCTTTAAACCCATCCATAATCTTGCGCAGAAAAGTGAAGATGTTGCTGCACAAACATTAGGAAAAATCCAGCGTGAACTATCTGAGCACCATGAAAAGTTATCAGAGTTAATGAAATATTATCAAGACTATCAATCACGTTTTAATGAGCAGGCAAAAAGAGGAATGGGTATTATACAGGTTCAAAGTTATCAAAAATTCATATCTCAACTTGAAATTGCAATAAATCAACAAAAAGAACATATTATTCGTGTTACAGAAGCGTGTGATTCAAAACGTGTAGACTGGACTGTCGAAAGACAAAAGACACAAGTGTTAGAAAAAGTTATGAACCGATATGAAAAACAAGAACAGCAAATTTCTAACCGACAAGAACAACGTCGTAATGATGAGTTTGTGACTAATCAATTTTGGCATAAAGAGAAACAAAAATAGTAATTATGAATTTTTAATGAATATAATTTAAAGAACCAAAGTCAGGTTAGACTAAATCTCTAAATATACAGATTCTTACCTGCATATACGTCAGTAAATATCTACATTTAAAACCACACTCCTCATTTTTGGCATACCCCTTGCAATTACCTTAGTTGGATAGATTTAATATGCGAGGGCGCTATGAGCAACTCTATACAAGTTTCATCATCAGCCAGTACTGGTGTTCAAAAACTAAATACTTCATCACTGGAATCGACTGATAATCCGGCATCTAACGATGATTCAACTGGTTTCACCGCAGTATTAGCTAGTGCTGAATCAGAAACAGTAGAACAAAACCTTGATGGAAGTACTTCTGAAACATTGCCTAATGAATATATTGTCGATGGCAACTCTTTGCCGGCAGAAGATAATATGGCCATGTGGCAAGCATTACTATTGTTGCAGCCCGCTGAAAACTCCACTAAGAATTCTTCTTTGCCCCAATTACTGGGTATTAATGTATTAGATAACAAAGCTAAGCCGGTAATCAATCCAGAGATCTTAGGGCAATTGTCTGATAGTAAGGGTAAACCTGTAATAAATTCAGAGGTTTTAAATCAAGACTATTTCAACCTCATGTCGAGCCAAAGTAAAGGTACATCAGCATCTCTACCTGCAGGTTTTAATACGAATAACATTAGTATGCAACTCGCGGCAGCGCAGTTTATTCCAGAAACCAATGAAGCCATTTTATTGAACATGAGCGAACAGTTACAGCCTGTGCAAGGAACAAGTTCAATCTTGTCGCAAAGTTTAGCCGCAGTTGGTCTTGGTACAGCTACACAAGCTGCGGTAACCCAAACTCAAATGGCACCGCTGAATCTGGGTCAAAATGCATGGGAAACAAATTTGGGCTCACGTTTGCAAATGATGGTTGGTCAAAACGTGCAAACTGCAGAAATTAGATTAGACCCACCTGAACTGGGTGCGTTAGATATAAAAATTAAAATCACAAATGATGTTGCATCGGTAAATATAACCAGTGCTCATGCCCAGGTTAGAGAGGCTCTTGAAGCAGCCGTCCCTAAATTAAGAGAAATGTTTGCAGAAAGCGGAGTGTCATTGGGGGATGTTAACGTTAGACAAGAATCCTTTGCACAACAACAAAACTCCAATGAAGGTGACGGCAGTGACTTAAGTCATACCCGTGAATCAGATTTTGGGGAAGAGCCTGTTAGCGTAACCAGAAAAATAGTAAGCGATAGTTTGCTGGATATTTATGCCTGATTTATTGCTAATTGTTAAAAACGAATAATTAATTGAAATTAAAACAAAAAAATTAAAGCTTATTATCAATTGGACGATTAAGGGTACATAGGAAATAAAAACGCCTTTTACAGTTAATAATTGTGCGGGTTTAAACGAGAGAAAAGCAATATGGGGTTTTGGAGTACAACAAAAAAATCCGAACAAGATAAATCAGAAGGTGAAACTTCAATGTCAAATGCAACAACGATTGATTTTGGTGAAATTCTGGATATTTCATTTGCTGCAAAGTTACATGCGCAGCTCAAAGATGAAGTTGAAAAAAGTAGCACTGTCAATTTCAGCACTTCAGAGTTAATACGTATCGATGCAAGTTGCTTGCAGGTATTAGCAAGTTTTATGGTCTACGCAAAAGAAAATGATATTAAAGTTGAATGGTCATCACCAGGTGACGTTATAAAAGAAGCAACACGTTTAACGGGTTTAACAGAGATTTTGGAAATAAATTAACAATTTGTAATAAGTTTGGAGATATTTTAAATGGCGAAAATACTGGCGGTAGACGATTCTGCTTCAATGCGACAAATGGTGTCATTTACACTTAAAGGTGCAGGTCATGATGTTGTCGAAGCAGTCGATGGTGTTGATGCTTTAGCAAAGAGCAAAGGTCAAAAGTTTGATTTGGTTATTTCTGATGTGAATATGCCAAACATGGACGGCATAACCCTCATAGCAGAACTACGCAAGTTAGCTGACTTTAAATTTACCCCGATGCTGATGTTAACAACAGAAAGTGCCGGTGATAAAAAACAACAAGGTAAAGCCGCAGGTGCAACCGGTTGGATTGTTAAACCTTTTAATCCTGATCAGTTATTGGCCACCATTGGGAAAGTTCTCTGATTCTTTAGGAATACGATGTTATGACTTTTGATATGTCACAGTTTTTGGTTACGTTCTATGAAGAAAGCTTCGAGGGGCTTGATATCATGGAAACAGAACTACTCGCTCTGGATGTAGGCGAAGCTGATTTAGAAACCATAAATACAATTTTCCGTGCCGCACACTCGATTAAAGGAGGTAGTGGCACTTTTGGTTTGAATGATGTTGCAACATTTACCCATGTGATGGAAACCTTGCTAGATGAAATGCGTGATGGCAAGCGTGACGTAACACAGGAAGGGGTCAATATATTACTGGAATCTGTTGATGTATTACGTGAAATGTTATCCACCCTTCAGGCAGAAGAAGAATTAGATGTTGAACGTATCGCAATTGTTAAACAAAAATTAGACAACTTATTAGCTGGAGATTCAACTGAAGCAGCATCACCCATCGTAGAAGAACAACCCTCAGTTGCAGAAAACAATATAACTGATACCCAGACAATGGATACTTCCACTGCAGGTAGTAGTGGTTGGGTTATAAATTTTAAACCGCATGTTGGAATGTTACAAACAGGTAATGATCCTGTTCGCATGTTTAGAGAGCTTTCAACTTTAGGCGACTTTAGTGCAGAACTGGATACATCAAATTTACCTGAGTTCCTGCTAATGGAGCCAGAAAACAGTGCTTTATCATGGGTGTTAACTTTAAAAGGCGATATACCTAAGTCAGAGATTGAAGAAGTTTTTGACTGGGTTGAAGATGACTGTGACTTAACAATTACGGCAATAACATCTTCTTTTCCTGCTGATGAAGAAATAGCTGAAGCTGAAATCATTTCAGAAACAGAGGAACCTAAACCAATAAAAGAAGTGCCTGTGGAGACGCCTATTCCGCAAGCCGCCGACTCTGCTACTAGCGAAAAACCTGAAGCAAAAGCAAAACGTAAAGTCACTACCGAAGCTTCATCAATACGAGTTTCTATCGACAAGGTAGATGAGTTAATAAACATGGTTGGTGAATTAGTTATTACACAATCAATGTTAAGTCAGCTCGGTGAAGAAGAAGAGTTTGGCGAAGAACATCTTGAAAAATTAAAAAACGGTTTAATGCAGCTAGAACGTAATACACGTGAAATGCAAGAAAATGTTATGCGTATACGTATGTTGCCAATTAGTTTTGTGTTTCAACGTTTTCCTCGCTTAGTGCACGATCTTTCAGGAAAACTAGATAAGAAAATTGAACTGGTTCTTTCAGGTGAATCCACTGAACTTGATAAAACAGTAATGGAAAAAATTGGAGATCCATTAGTTCACCTTGTTAGAAATTCGCTAGACCACGGTATTGAAAGTCCAGAGGTCCGTCTTGCTGCAGGAAAACCTGAAACGGGTGAAATTCATCTTAACGCATTTCATGAAGGCGGTAATATTGTTATTGAAATCACAGATGATGGTGCTGGTTTAAACTTAGAAAAAATTCTCTCAAAAGCAAAATCAAGCGGCATTGTTGGAGAAAATGACAAGCTAGTTGATGAAGATATTGCTGATTTGATTTTCCGGCCGGGTTTCTCAACGGCTGATGTGGTTAGTGATGTATCTGGCCGTGGTGTAGGCATGGATGTTGTACGTCGAAATATCAGAGCGTTAGGTGGAACAGTTGATGTTAAAACAAAAGCGGGTGAAGGCAGTGTCTTCACTATTCGTTTACCGCTTACCTTAGCTATCTTAGACGGCCAATCTATTGTGGTTGGTGATGAAGTTTATATTGTTCCTCTTGTTGCTATTGTTGAATCCATTCAGGTTGATACTTCATTGGTTAATGGTATTACCGGTCAAGCCGAAGTTTACCGCTTGCGTGATGAATACATTCCTATCGTAAAACTCTGTGATATTTTCAATGTAAAACCATTGCATGACAATATGGAAGACGGTTTGTTAGTTGTGGTTGAAGCTGAAGGAAAAAAAGTGGCTTTATTGGTAGATGATTTATTAGGCCAGCAACAAGTTGTTATCAAGAGTTTAGAAACTAATTTCAAAAGTATAGAAGGCATATCCGGTGCTACTATTCTTGGTGATGGCACAGTTGCATTGATACTTGATGTAACAGGTTTAATTACTATCTCAAAACAAAATACAAAAGCAGGTAACAGCAAAACGCCTACCAGCGTAGCTGCATGAGGATATAGGTATGGCATCAGCAGAACAAAATTTAGCGGTTGAAGCTACAAATAAAAATGTGCAATTAGAGCAATCGATTATTGGTAACTCTGAATTGGGCGAGGATACGCAGCAATTTTTAACCTTTATCCTTGCTGGTCAAGAGTATGGTGTTGATATTTTACGTGTTCAAGAAATTAAAGGTTGGGATGCAGTAACCCAGGTACCCAACACCCCTGAATATGTACGGGGCGTTATCAATTTACGCGGCACCATAGTTCCTATTATTGATTTACGCATTCGCTTTTCAATGGAACAACTTGAATACGGACCAACAACTGTAGTGATAGTGCTTAAAGTTATGTCAGGTGATGACTCTAGTCGCATTATGGGTATTGTTGTTGATGGTGTATCCGATGTTTATAACGTAAAAAATGATGAGATTAAGGCTGCCCCTGATTTTGGCGAGGGTGTTGATTCTAGTTTTGTCAGTGGCCTGGCTACTGTTGAAGAAAAAATGGTTATTATTTTAGATATTGATCATATGTTGAACTCAGATGAACTGGCAAAAGTAAATAAAATTTCAGATGGGGAATAAGCGGGGCTAATGAGAATGATTGCGGTCATTAACCAAAAAGGTGGTGTAGGTAAAACGACAACGACGTTAAACCTTTCGCATGCATTAGCGCAGCATGATAAAAAAATATTAGTGATTGATCTAGACCCGCAAGCACATTTAAGTGCCGGTTATGGTGTTTTACGCAGAGAACAAGAAGGTATCGCAGATGTATTACTCGGCGATGCTGTTTTAGAGGATGTTATTAAAGAAGTTCGTGAGAATGTTTCCATTATCCCTGCTGGTACCCGGTTAGGTGAGTTAGAACATTTAACAGAAGGTGGAGCAAAGCGTGGGTTTTTATTAAAAGATGCGCTTAAAGGGAAAATTAAATCATACGATTTTGTTTTAGTTGATTGTCCTCCCTCTTCAGGCATATTAGGTATGAATGCATTGTTAGCATCAGAAGAAGTCCTGGTTCCTGTTTCAGGTGACTTTTTTGCACTGCAAGGTTTGTCACGTTTAATGAGTATTTTTCAACATATTGAACAAACGCTTAAACGAAAAACAAAAAAATGGGTAGTGTTAACTCGATTCCATGAACGTAGAAAATTAGCAAAAGAAGTAAAAGGAAAGATTCTATCTTATTTTCCCGATTGTGTTTTTCAAACAGCGATAC